>Ga0209410_1000808_pt1 | contig 14814 bp, 10 predicted proteins | sample Mar14436cmmetaG_FD_184135 | JGI IMG/M metagenome (GOLD analysis project Ga0209410, IMG submission 184135) | Marine hydrothermal vent microbial communities from Guaymas Basin, Gulf of California to study Microbial Dark Matter (Phase II) - Marker... ... | reverse complement strand
TGGGACCGGTGGAGGCGAGCTATAGCACCCCGTGGTGGAACGACCCGCCCATGGCTGAGGACAGGTCCTATACCACGGGGAAGGGGATCCCCATTGCCGTGCGGCTGGTGGGAAGCGACCCCGATCTCTTTTACGCGTATCCCCAGGGGCATCCCTTGAGCTTCTCTATCGTGGGGGCGCCCGCGCACGGGATGCTCAGCGGCGATCTCGATGACGTGGTCTACGTGGCCCCCAACGTGGCGTATGTGGAGCTTCTCTACACGCCGGATCCCGACTATGTGGGAACCGATCAATTCGACTTCGTTGTACGTGATCCATACGATGCCTTCGACATCGGAACCATCACCATTACCATCCAGGAGACGGAGATGGTCGCTGGCGGCGCCGCGGCGCTCCTCAATCCCGTGGCCATAAGCGAGGTGGCCTGGGGCGGAACGGCCGCGAACCCCGAGCACGAGTGGATCGAGCTCGTGAACCTCACCGACCAACCCGTGGACCTCACTGGGTGGACCCTCCGTTGGCGGAAGAAGAACGTGGAAGACCCGGAACGGGCCGAATGGAAGGTGTTGGAACTCAGCGGGACGATAGAGCCGTACGGCTACTTCGTCCTTGAGCGCCTGACCCCCAATGCCGTGGCCGATATCCCCGAACGGGATGCCGCTGACTTCCTCTACGGCACCGGGAAGCCGGAATCCTACCGCTTGGATGACGAAGGGGAGGTGATTGAGCTCTTGGATCCCCAAGGGCTCGTCGTCGATACCGCCAACGCGGATCCGCGCCGCAAAACAGGCTGGGCCGCCGGCTACGGGATAAACGGTGCGTCACCTTATGCTACCATGGAGAGGATCGATCCCACCGGGCCGGACGTGGATGAGAACTGGACGGCCAACGCCATGATCGTGGTAAACGGCCTGGACCTCGCCGGTGAATTCCTCGGGGGGACTGCTAGGATGCAGAACGAGGATACCTGGCTCTATTCGCCGCTCACCGAGAACCCCTGGATAGCGGAACGTGGGCAGACCCTCACCTTCCGTTTCCCCGCTCCTGAAGAAGGGGTTGAGCCGTGGATCGTGCTCGTAAAGGTAGACGAGGGTGAGGACAAATACCATTGGCCCCAATTCCACCGCTTTGAGGTCCAGGAGTTGCGTGCTGGAATCTACCAGTGCCGCGTTTACACCGCGGACCTCCCGGTGGGAAGGTACCAGCTTTGGATCAGCTTGAGCCGCAACCGGGTGTACGGGTTTAGCTTTGAGGTGGTGGAAGAGGAACGGTAACCCCCAATCCGTTGATCCACGACGGAAAAAGGGCCCCAGGTTCTCGGGGCCCTTTTTGTTATTCACATCGCTAACGGGCATTACAGCATAAATTTCCCAGCAAGTGTAACCCGATTCCGCTCTCTTCCCCGCATCTTTTCCCGCGGTTTTCTTTCCCTCCCCCTACCTTGAGCACAGCGGGCGTTTAAACCGCTTGCCAAGGAGGGGTAAATGAGGGCGAAGCTATTGCCGATACTAATTTTTTCGGTTTCGGCCGCGGCGCTGACGGCGTCGGTGGATCTTCCCCCATCGATCCAAAGCGTGGTGGTCCCGTACGAGGGGAGAACGGAGATTCAGCTGTGTGATCCGGAAATCGCGGGGAATTTCACCTTCGAGGTCACGAATCCCCCGGAACATGGGACTTTGAGCGGGACCCCTCCGCAGTTGGTTTACGAACCGGAGAAAGGGTTCTACGGCGAGGACTCCTTCAGGGTGGCCGTTTACAGTGCCGAAACCGAGGAGTTTCTGGAGGAAATTTTCGTGGAGATTGTGGTCCTCGGGCCAGGTTCCCTCGTGAGCCCCCCTGTCTTCGTTTGGAATGGCGATCTCACCTTCTCCGGACCCTCTTTCGCCGTCGAGGAGACGGAGCTTGAGGGAAAGGTCAAGCTTGAGTTTTACTATTTCGATCTCGAGCTCCGCGCGAAGATAGAGGACAGCGAATTTTCGTCTTTTAAAACCACTTTTCGCTATAACCTCGAGCTTCCCTTCGGCGAAACGGCCGTAAGGATTCCCATAACCTTGACCCTCGACTTCGATCCCACCGTTCCGGCCCTGGATAACTGGACCGCGCGGATGCGCACTTCCATCATGGGGTATACCCTGAGTTACAAGTTTTATTTTAAAGGGGAGGAACCGGAAGACTCCTACGGGTTGTTCAGCGTAAGCAGCCGGTCGGAAGGCATTTCCTTCAATATCCGTGCGAAGTTCGAGGGGCTGACCGTCCGGTTTTCGGAGCTCGACCTCACGGCGCGGGGGGAGGCGGTAGATCTGGGTTGTAGCTTCTGCGATTTCAGCTGGGACATGAGCCTTGCGTTCTCCAAAGACGAGGGATTCCAAAATTTTTGCTTCACCTTGAGCGACCTTCCGTTCCCGTGCGATGTCTGTGGCGACGTCAGGCTCTATGCCAGCGTAAAGACCACCTTTACCACCGAGTCGAAAGATGTGAGCCCCTCACTCCGGGTTTCGACGGGTTGGATCGACGGGTGCCTCAGGCCCCGCATCTCGCTTCAGCTCCCCGACGAAGGGTTCGGCTTGGAAGGAGTTGAGCTTTACGGCATCGAGATCAAGTGCGAGTTCGCCGGCGAGATCACGGGCAAGTTCGCGACGTCCTTTGACCCCGAAAGGGATTCCTCGGTAACCGGGAGCAGGTACTTCTTCGAATACTGGCGCTTCGAGGGGCCGGTGGTGGGTTGCTGTGGCGATACCGGCCGATGGCAGTTCACCTTTTACTTCAGCAGGGGAAACGAACACCTCTTCGGTTTCAGCAAGCTTAAGACCCTCGTGATCTTTCCTCTCTTCCGCGGGTTCACGGCGCACCTCGGCCTCGAGCTGGGATTGGTGGATCCCGATGACCTGAGCAAGACCTGGCTGTTGAACTTCGGGTGGAAGGGGACTTTCTGAGCTCAAGCGAAGGTGGATGAACCGTGCTGTGAATTTGTTTGGGCTTCGGTGCTCGCCTAGAATGCTTTTCCCATGGGGTTCGTGAAGTTCCTCGGCACCGCGGGTGCTCGCTACGTGGTGGGGAAGCAGCTCCGCTACTCCGCCGGCACGTGGATCGAACTCGGGGGAACGCGGCTCCTCCTCGACCCGGGCCCGGGGACGCTGCTTCGGTGCCGGAGATCCCGACCACCATTGGATCCCGAGGCACTGGACGGTCTGATCCTCACCCACAAGCACCTCGACCACTCCACCGACGTGAACATCATGCTCGAGGTCATGGCCGAACTCGGACACAAGGGGAGGAAGGGAACCCTCTTGGCTCCCCGGGACTGCCTCGAGGGCGAGGACCCGGTGGTGCTCAGGTACGTGCGCAGGTATCCCGAGCGGATCGAGATCATGGAGGAGGGCAGAGTTGTTGAAATCGGGGCGGTTCGCGTCACCCCGGTGCGGCACCGCCACGGCGACGCCGAGACCTATGGGGTGATGTTGGACTCCCCCGAAGGGCGGCTGGGGTTCGTGGTAGATACCCGGTTCACCCCGGAGTTACCCGGACGCTATTCCGACTGCGATCTTCTCGTCTTGAACGTGGTGCGACTGAAACCCACCCCGGAAATAGACCACCTCTCCCTCCCTGAGGCTGTGGAGATCATCCGCGGAGCCAGGCCGAAGCTGGCGGTGCTCACCCACTTCGGGATGACGATGCTCCGGGCCAAGCCCCGCGAGCTGGCGTCCAAGCTCTCCGGTGAGCTCGGCCTCGAGGTGATCGCCGCCGAGGACGGGATGCAAATAGGAAGCGAGAGGTGGCTTTAACGCCGCTTTTTCCTCTTTATTCCGTAGAGAATGCGGTCGGCTTCCCGAAAGAGCTCCTCCGGCTCGGGCAGTTCCCCTCCCCTTGGGTCGTAAACCGCATGACCGAAGCTCAGGCGGATGGTCGGCGGTTCTGAAAGGGGGCCGAAGGGCTCGCTCATGCGCTTTATGAACCTTCGGGCGCGGTCACCGTTGGTTTCCGTAAGGAGGATGACGAACTCGTCCCCGCCCCAGCGAAAGATGTAGTCCGATTCGCGGATGTTCTCCTTGAACGCCTTGGCCACGCGGATGAGGGCCCGGTCCCCTTCGAGGTGTCCATAGGTATCGTTGATCTCCTTGAAATCATCTATGTCTGCTACGATCAGCGCCAAGGGATGTCCGTAACGTTCGGCCCGGGCGAGTTCCTTGCGGAGGACCTCGTCCAGGAAGCGGCGGTTGTAAAGCCCGGTAAGCGGGTCCCGGATGGCCTGCTCGCGGAGCTCCTCTTCGAGCTCCACCCTCCTGAGCTCCTCGCGTATGTGCCTGGCCAAGGTCTCCAAGATCTGTAGGTCGTCCGGCCCGAAGGCATCGGGATCCCCGCTCACCACCTGGATCTGGCCTTTCCCCTCGATGGGGACACAGGCGGTGGACCTTATGCCGGGATCCACCGGCATGGCCTCCGGGAAATCCTCTATCCTCCCCCACAGGGGCTTCCCCGAGGTCCACACCTTCCCCGCTATCCCCTCGCCCTTCCTGAAGGGGCGGGCCTTGGCCCCCAAGGGGCCCGCAGTCGCCACGGGGACGAGGTAGTCCCCCTGGACCAATGCCACGACCGCGTGTTCGAACCCCAGCTTCCCCACCAGGGCCTTTGCCGCCACTTCGCAGATCTCGCGGGCGCTGGCACACCGCTGAAGCTTTTGGGAAATTTCGTGGAGGAGGGCGAGCTTCTCGTTGATCCGCTCCACCTCCCGCAACCGTTCCAGCCCGGCCAGGGCCACGGCCAACTCGCTGGCCAGTATCCTGAGGAGGTCCCGATCCTCCGGGGGTATCCCGTCCACCTCGCCGTGTTCTATATCCAGCACCCCGTATCTTTTGCCCGAGACGGAGATGGGGAGGGCGAGCTCACACGCCGGGTCGGGATCACAGGGGATGCGGCGTGGATCGTCCCGGACATCGGGGACGTAAAGGGGCTCATCGGTCCTGTACGCCGTTGCCGCGAATCCACTTCCTTCACCCAAGGGGAGGTGCGGCGTACCATGGGCCCACCTGCAACCCCGAGCGGCCACCGCGGTCAGGGTGTCCCCGGAGGCCTCGAGGATGGCACAGGGGTATCCGAATAGCCCGTGGATCGCGTCCAGGACCAGGTCGTAGAGCTCGCGCTTCGAATCGGCGAGCTTCATTCTCCGGGAGGTCTCCTCTATGGCCCGTAACTTCTCAGCGGTAGAGCGGATTTTGCCGTGGAGGAGGGCGTTGCGGAGCGCCACCGCCACCCCTGCGGCGAGGGCCGAAAGGATTCCCTTTTCCCTCTCCCCGAACTCCAGGGGCGCGAAGCTCTGGAGCGAGAGGACCCCGATCACCTCGCCCTGGGCTATCAAGGGGATCCCCGCCCAGGCCCTTACCGGCCGGCCCACTTGCTTGAACGGGACGGGCGGTGGGGTTTCCTCCACATCCTCGATGAAAAGGGGCCTTCGGTTCACCGCCACCCAGGCGGTGGGACTGGAGCCGGGATCCAAGGGGATCGGCGGCACCTCCACCTCTTCCCCTCCTTCCTCGGCATATACCATCCGAATCTCGCCTCGTCCCCTGTCCACAAGGGCCACAAAGAAGGCGTCGAAGGGCATGAATCTCCGCGCCTCGGAACGGACGATGCGGAGTAGCTCCGGGAGTTCCAGGGTGGAGGAGAGGGCGGTGAGGGCGGAGTTGACCTCCCTCAGGGCTTCCTCGGCTTCAACCCGCGCGGTGATATCCACGATCGAGATCAAAACCCTGCCATAGTCCTTCTCGTGGCCGGGCATGACCCCCCAAGTGAGGTAAACCCAGAGCTTCTTTCCATCCAGGGTTCGGTTTATGCCCTCCCCCGAGTACCGGGGCTTCCCCTCCCAGATCGCCAGTAAACCCTCGCGGAAAAGGGTCATGGCCTCGTCAAGGGGGATGATCTCCGGCAACCTGGTGGACAGCTCCTCCGTATCCGAGGCACCGTAAAGCTCGAGGGCGGCGCGGTTCGTCTTCTCTACCCGGACCCTCCTCATGCACTGCGCGACGGACTCGGGGTGTTCCTCGAGGTACCCCCGTAGATCCCGCACCCCCTGCTCCCGCAGGCGGTCGAGCTCCGCCTTTACCCCGGAGAGGTCCGTAATCCACAGCGAAACGGGAGATTCCTCGAAGAGGAGGCGCCAGTGGGCCTCGCTTTCCTTGAGACCTTCGTAGAGGAGCGCCTTTTCCAGGGCCGCCGAGATGTGGCCCGCCAGGGTCAGGAGCATATCTTCCTGCCCGGCGAAGGCGTTGGGGCGGCGACTGTCGGCATAGAGGATCCCGACGGTCCTCCCTTTGCGCTTGATGGGGATACCGGCGAAGGACCTTATCCCGGCCTCCACCAGTAAAGGGTTGGCCGGGATCGGTTCCGCTTCCCCGGGCCAAACCACCGGGGGTTCCGTGGAGCCGTCCGGCTTGATATCATGGACGAAAAGGGGCTCCCCGACCTCCCGCACCCAGGCGGCGAAACCGCGTTTGCGCAACTTAAGGGGAAGGGAAGGCGATTCCGGGAAGGCGTACCTCTTGATGGGCTTCCCTTCTTCGTCGAAGAGCACCAGGCTCGTGTACTCGGAGCCGGTGGCCTCCTTGACCGCGGAGAGCGCGGTCCGTATGAGGGCATCCGCCCGGATCTCCTCGACCAAAAGCTTCGTGGCGCGGTTGAGGGCCCGGAGCTGGGAGATCCGGCGCTCGAGCTCCTCCTGGAGCCGCTTCCTCTCGGTGATGTCCCGGTTGATGGAGACGGTGGCCGGCCTGCCCCGATACTCTATGAGGGCTACCGCCACCTCGGTCCAGAAGGGGGTCCCGTCCTTGCGGCGCTTCTTCTCCTCGAAGAAGACCACCTCGCCCCGGAGCAGCCTCTCGTTGACCTTCTCCCAGGTGACGGCCGGTTCCTCGGCGGCGAGATCCCGCATGATGTTCATCCCAAGCAGCTCCCGGCGGCTGTATCCGGTCTGGCGTTCGGCCGCCGGGTTGGCCTCCAGGATCTCCCCGTCCAGCGTGGTGACATATACGGCGTCGGCCATCCGTTCCAAGAGAAACCTGAAGAAGCGTTCCCGTTCCCGTAGTTCCTCCCACCTAAGCCCGGCGCACACGGCCCCAGATATCTCGCCCTCGAAGGCCCTGAGGCGCTCGAGGTCCCCCGACGAGAAGGCCCCGGGGTCCCGGGTGCTGACCAAACACAGGCATCCCTTGAACCCCCCGTTTTCGTCCCTTAAAGGAAGCAAGAGCGCGGCCTTCGTCCCGGCCACTTCGGAGAAGATCTCCGGGATCCTGGATCCATGGCATCGCAGGGCCAATTTCAGGGGCCAGCGGACGATCCTGGGCTTCCCGAAAAAGGCGAGGTGCGGGGCGATCTTTTCCTTCGGGAGCCGGGTGGCCTTCAGGCGTTCGGAATCCCATCCCACCGCCGCGGTGACGGCGAACTCCCCCAGCCGCGGATCGAGGACGAACACGGCCCCTTTGTCCGCCGCGGGAATCAGGGAGAGGGCGAAACGGAGCGCCGCCCCGCTCACCCCGTCGAGGGAGGGGTCGTGGTTCACCTCCTTCAGGAACCCGACCAGCCGTTGAAGATCTTCCCCTCCCCTCATCGGGGGCATTTTCTCCGATCCCCAATAGGCGGGCAATGTGGAAGGAACCGAAAGTGATGGAAAAAATGTGAAAAGGGCGGCTAACAGATCCTGGGGACGGGATCGCCCAGCGGCATCTCCAGGTACCTCCGGCCTCCCACTCGGGTCTCCAGGACCACCTTCCCCCGGTGTTCGGGGATCGCCTCGCCGATGATCCGGGCGTCCCGTCCCAGGGGATGTTCCCGCAGCGCGGAAATGACCGCTTCCGCACGATCCGGGGAGACGCCGATCACCGCCCGGCCCTCGCAGGCGAGGTTCAAGGGGCTTATCCCCAGAAGCTCTGCGAGGCCCCTCACTTCGGGGCGAACCGGGATGGCGAGGTTCAAGGGGCTTATCCCCAGAAGCTCTGCGAGGCCCCTCACTTCGGGGCGAACCGGGATCTCCTCCTCCCGGACCGTTATCCCCACGCCGGACTTCCGTGCCATCTCATTGAGGGCCGCCGCGAGCCCGCCCCGGGTGGGATCCTTCATTGCCGTCACCCCCCCGATGGAGAGGGCCCGTTCCACCAGGGGCCAGATCGGGGATACATCGCTTTTAATTTCCCCTTCCACCGGGATCCCCTCCCGGGCGGCCAGGACCGCCATCCCGTGGTCCCCCACGGGGCCGGTGATGATGATCTTGTTCCCGGGACGGAGGCCCGAGTCCCGGATGATCCTTTCGGCGACACCGATCCCGGTGGTGTTCATGACGAGCCCGTCCATCTCCCCCTTTCCCATCACCTTGGTGTCCCCCGTAACCAGCGCGGCCCCCACCTCGCGCAGTACCTCCGCCAGGGAGGAGAGGAACTTCTTCAGCTCGGATATCGGAAAGCCCTCCTCGATGATGAGTCCGAGTGTCATGGCCACAGGCCTTGCCCCCATCACCGCGAGGTCGTTCACGGTGCCCGAGGCAGCGAGCTTCCCGATATCGCCCCCGGGAAAGGAAAGGGGCTTCACCACGTGGGAGTCGGTGGTGACCACCACCTCCCCTTGGGGAAGCGAGAGGGAAGCCCCATCATCCAAATCATCGAGCCCTACTTCCCCGGCCGCCCGCAGGGGAAAAAGCTCGCGGAGCTCCGCGACCAGGCGGTTCATGAGCTCGCCGCCTGCCCCGTGCAGTGCGGTGATCTTCTCCTCAGATAGGGGTTTCCTCATGGACCTTCCTTTAGAGCCTGGGACGCTCCCCGTACTTGTACCAGATGGCACACGCCCCCTCCGCCCCCACCATGCACGGCCCCACCGGGGAAAGCGGCGTGCAGGCGGTCCCGAACAGGGGGCAATCGGTGGGCACCGCCTTGGCCATGATCACCTCGGGGCAGCGGCACCCGGGGGGCTCCTCCATCCCGACCCCCGCCTCGACCCCGAACCTCCTCCGGGCATCAAACCGGGAGAGCTCCTCCCGGATCCCGAGGCCGGAGGCGGGGATCGTCCCGATCCCGCGCCAGACGGCGTCCACCACCTCGAACGCCCTGCCCATCAGCTCTTTGGCCTTAGGGTTTCCCTCCGGGCGCACCGCTCGGGGATAGGCGTTTTCAACTTCCGCCCGGCCATCCCGGAGCTGCTTGAGGAGTAACGCTACGGCATAAAGCACGTCCAGGGGTTCGAATCCCCCCACCACCACCGGGATGCGGTGCTTTCGGGCCAGTTCTCGGTAAGCGTCGGCCCCGATGATCACCGAGACGTGGCCCGGGGCGAGGAATCCCTCCACAGCGGTATTCTCCCGGAGGAGGGCCTCCAGGGCAGGGGGGATGAGCTTGTGGGAGCAGAGGACGGAGAAGTTGTGGGGAGGGGAACCCAGGAGCACCGCCGCGGTCGCCGGGGCGGTGGTCTCGAACCCCACGGCAAAGAATACGACCTCCTTTCTCGGGTTTTCCCGGGCGATCCGGACGGCGTCCGCCGCCGAGAGGACCACCCGTACGTCCGCCCCCTGGGCCCGGGCCTCCTCCAGGGTGAGCTCCGACCCCGGTACCCGGAGCATATCCCCGAAGGTGCAGAGGACCACGTCCTTCTCCAGGGCCAATTTCACCGCCACGTTGATATCCGCCGTAGAGGTGACGCACACCGGGCAACCGGGTCCCTCATATACCTCCACCCCCTCCGGGAGAAGAGACCGAAGGCCGTGTTCGGCGATGGCGGCCTCATGGGTCCCGCACACGTGAACGAGCTTCACCGCTCGTCCGGGGGCCAGGCGGCGAAGGGTCCGGGCGAGCTTCTCGGCCCGTGCGGGATCGCGTAGCCGGAAGGGGTCAGTCACCGCCGTCATCGGAGGCGGAGAGGAGCTCGTCGAAGAGCTTGAGGGTCTCCTCGGCGTCCGCGGGATCGAGGCGGCGGATGGCGAACCCGGTGTGGACCAGAACGTAATCCCCCGGCTTCACCTCTTCCCCGAGGAGATCAAGCCGCGCCCGGGAACGCACCCCCCCGAGATCAACGGTGGCCTCATTTCCCTCCACGGCCACCACTTTGAGCGGGACTGCCAAACACATGGTGCTAGATTGTAACGCTCTTTTGCGGGACCCTCATCCAGGAGGTTTCTTTTTAGGACCAAAGGACCGTGCCTGCAACTATGACGGTTTGGGGAGCAATCGATGGCGACGTTTCCATCAGCGGGCGGGCCGGGTGGTGACGAGGTTCGCTCCGGTGGAGAGGAAGTTCTCCTCGATCACGGTGCCGATCGTGACAGGAGCCCTCACCGAGAGTTCCCGCACGCGCGCCATCGCTTTGGGAAAGAGCCGCAAGGGGATCGGGCGATCTGTCTTCACCGATACCACCCGGTCCCTTCCTCCTTCCACGCGCACCAAGGTCATGAGCACCCGCCGCGGCTCCACCGCCTCGGACCGGGCATATTCCTCCCCCCGGGGACAGCGGTTCCCCGAGACGGAGACGATCTTCTTCCCCTCGAGCACCACCGTGAGCTCGCACCCCATGGGACACGAGACGCACACGAGTTTTTTCTCGGTCATTTCGGCTTCACCTCGACCACGATTCGTTCCTTTTGGGAAAGCTCGGAGAGCGCGTCCCCATCCAGGGGGATCTCGATCATCTCCGCCGGGCGGGCGACCGGGACCCGGCGCCGGACGACCCCTCCGACGTCCACCGTGACCCCCTCCATGGGCCGGGGGACCCGGAGGTACATCCTGGCACTTTCCGCGGTACCATCGAGACAGCTCGGGACGAGGCTCACTACGTTCTCCCCCCTGACGAGAGGGACCGGCTTTCCGGAAGGTAGATCTCCCCGTGCGTAGCGGGCGGCAGAGGCTCCCGCACGCTCCCCCAGCTCCGCTACCGTATCCACCAGATCGAACACCGCCACACAGTTCCCCGCGGCGAAGAGCCAAGGGACCTCGGTCTGGAGCCGGCCGTTTACCCGCGGACCACGGTTCACCGGATCCAATGGCACGGTGTCCTCGATGAGCCGCACCTCCGGGATAAGGCCCACGGAGAGGATCAGGGTGTCGGCCTCGATGCGCCGTTCCGTCCCCGGAATCGGGTGCCGATGCTCGTCCACCCGGACCGCGGTGATCCCCTCGAGCCTTTCCCTCCCGTGGACCTCGGCGACGGTATGGGAAAGGAGGAGCGGGATCCCGAAGTCACGGAGGCACTGGACCACGTTCCGGGTGAGACCCCCGGGGAACGGTTGGATCTCCAGCACCGCCCGGACCTCCACACCTTCGAGGTGGAGCCGGCGCGCCATGATGAGGCCGATGTCCCCCGAGCCCAAGATCACCGCCCGCCTCCCCGGAAGGAGCCCCTCCAGGTCCAGGAGCCTCTGGGCCAACCCCGCGGTGAAGACACCTGAGGGCCGGGTTCCCGGGATCCTGAGGGCCCCGAAGGGCCGCTCCCTCGCGCCCACCGCCCACACCACCGCCCGCGGCCTGAATTTTTTCAGTCCTTTGGGGGAGACGACCTTCACGGCCGGCCCGTCGGGAAGGATCTCCAGGACGGTGGCCCCGGTGAGGACTTCGGCCCCGGAGTCGTTGAGCTCCTGCCGCATCCGGTGGGCGAACTCCGGGCCGGTGAGCTCCTCGCGGTAGCGGTGGAGGCCGAACCCCGGGTGGATGCACTGCTCCAGCACCCCGCCGAGCCGCTCCCCCCGCTCCAAGAGGACGGTCCGGGCCCCCTCGCGGGCCGCGGCCGCCGCAGCGGCCATCCCCGCCGCCCCGCCTCCGACAACCAGGACATCCACCGTGTAGGTCCTCACGGCCGCGCCTCCCCGAGGACGATGCGCGAGGCCCCGCCCCGGGCGGTCACCTCCCAGGGCTCGGCCCCGAGCTCCCGGGCAAGGATCTCGAGGATCCGGTCGGTACAGAACCCGCCCTGGCAACGGCCGAAGCCGGCTCGGGTGCGGAACTTGACCCCGTCCAGGGTCCGCGCCCCGCGACGGATCGCCTCCACGATCTCTCCCTCCGTCACCCGATTGCAGAAACACACGATCCGCCCCCAACGGGGATCCTTCCGGATCAGTGCCTCCCATTCCGCCTCGGGAAGGTCAGCGGGGTGCGGTATCCGTTTCCGCACCGGCCGAAAATCCGTCCGCTCCTCTAGCCCGTGGGCGAGGGCGATCTCGTGGGCGAGCCACCGGGCGATGGCCGGGGCCGCGGTGAGGCCCGGGGAGCGCATCGCCGCCGCCTGGTAGAACCCCGCCACCCTCGTCTCCCCGAGGACGAAGTCCTTCTGGGGGGACTCCGGCCGGAGCCCGGCGAAGGTCTTGACCGTCTTGTGGAGCGGAAGATCCGGGACCAGGTGTACTGCCCCCTCGATTACCTCTTCGAGCCCCTCCCGGGTGGTCTCCGTGGCCTCTCGGGCGTCCGGGGGGAGATCGTGGGCGTTGGGCCCCAAAAGCAGTCCTCCATCCACCGTGGGGAGGACGAGGATCCCCTTGGAGACCTGCGTGGGTGCGGGGAAGAGGACCACGTTCACCAATCCCCCGGTGGTCTCGTCCAGGAGCACGTATTCCCCCCGGCGGGGGTGAAGCGCGGGGCCCTCGAGGCCCGCCATCTGGGCGATGTGGTCGGCAAAGAGGCCGGCGGCGTTGACAACCGCCTCTACCGGATAACGGCCTTTGTCCGTGCGCACTGCGCGGACCCGCCCCCCGGAGACCTCGATCCCCACCACGGGCTCCCCCAAGTGGAGCTCCAGGCCGTTATCGAGGGCGTTTTCCACCGCGGCGATGGCTATCTCCCAGGGGAGGGTGATGCCCACCGTGGGCGACCAAAGCCCGGCACGGACCTCCGGGTTGACCCGGGGCTCCCGGGCGAGGATCTCCTCGCGGCGGTGGAGCTCGAGACCCGGCACGCCGTTCACCTCGCCCCACTCCCGAAGCTCCTCCAGCACCGAAAGCTCTTCGGTGGTGAAGGCCAGGACATAAGCCCCGGTGCGGCGGAAGGGGATCTCCAAATCCGTCGCGAGCTCAGGGTAGAGCGCGTTCCCCGCGGCGCAGAACCGAGCCCGCGTGGTTCCCGGCTCGTCGTGGAAGCCGGCGTGGACGATCCCCGAGTTGGCCTTGGTGACGCCCCAGCCTACATCCGGGGCCCGCTCAAACAGGACCACCTCCGCCTCATAGCGGCAAAGCTCCCGGGCTATCAGTGACCCCACGGCCCCGGCGCCGATTACCGCGATCCTCATTCCAGCTCCTTCGCAAAGCCCCGGGCCCGCTCCACCGCCGCCCGCCAGCCCGCAAGCAGCCGTTCCCTCTCCCTTTGCGACATCCGGGGCTCGAACCTCCGTTCTACCCGGAGGAGCTCGGGAATATCCGCCAGCTCCCAGATCCCGGCGGAGGCCCCGGCGGCCAAGGCTGCCCCCAGGGCCGTGGTCTCAAGAACTTCCGGCCGCACCACCGGGATCCCCAGGATGTCGGCCTGAAACTGGCAGAGGAATCCGTTCCGGGCGGCACCGCCGTCCACCCTGAGTTCGGAGAGGGAAAACCCAGCCTCGGCCTCCATGGCCTTTACGATGTCCGCAGTTTGATAGGCGATGGATTCCAGGGCCGCCCGGGCGAGATGTGCCCGGGTGGTGCCCCGGGTTAGGCCCACGATCGTCCCCCGGGCATAGGGATCCCAGTAGGGGGCCCCGAGCCCCGTCAGGGCCGGGACGAAATAGACCCCTTCGTTTCCGGGGAGGGAACGGGCAAGCCCCTCCGATTCGGCGGCCGAAGAGATAAGGCCTAGGTCCCGGAGCCACTGGATCGCCGCCCCGGCTACAAAGACCGAACCTTCCAGGGCGTAGGCGACGCCTTTGTCCGTGGTGTAGGCCACCGTGGAGAGGAGGGCGCGGGACGGGGTCAGGACCTCCCCGCCGGTATTGAGCAGGAGAAACGCGCCGGTGCCCCAAGTGACCTTAGCCCCACCTCGGAAAAGGCCTCCTTGCCCGAAGAGGGCCGCTTGCTGATCTCCCAGGACCCCCGTCACCGGGATCTCCGCCCCGAAAAGCTCCCCCCGTGTGGTCCCGAACTCCGAGAGGCTGGGGCGGACCTCGGGAAGGATCCCCTCTGGGACCGAGAAGAGCGAGAGGAGGTTCCCGTCCCAGGCGAGACGGCGGATGTCGAAGAGCATGGTGCGGGAGGCGTTGGTGGGATCGGTGGCGTGAACGCCGCAGAGACGGAAGAGGAGCCAAGAGTCCACGGTGCCGAAGGCGACCTCTTCTCTTTCCGCCTTTTCGGCGAGGCCGGGTACGTTCGTAAGGAGCCATTCGAGCTTCGTTGCTGAGAAGTAGGGATCAGGGGGCAGCCCGGTGCGGTCCCGAATGAACTCCGCATGAGCCCGGCGGAGCTCATCACAGCGGGGGGCGGTGCGCCGGTCCTGCCATACAATGGCGGGGTGTAGGGCCCTACCGGTTTCGCGGTCCCAGACCAACGTGGTTTCCCGCTGGACGGTGATCCCCAGGGCGGCGATATCCCCGGCGCCGATCCCGGCGCGGGCGATCGCCTCCCGTATCACCTCCAAAGCCAGGCGGATCATGAGCTCGGGATCCTGTTCCACCCAGCCGGGGCGTGGGGTGGAGAGGGGGAGTTCGCGGTAGGCCGAGGTGACCTCCCGCGCCTCGCGATCGAAGAGCACGAACCGGGCCCCCGTGGTCCCGAGGTCGATGGCCCCCACGTAATTTTTTCTCATTGCTTATCCTTGCTTTATCTTTCTTTTCTTTTCGCTCGAAATTCTATAAGTACTTCGGCGCAGCCGTCAAGGAAGCAATCGAAAAACGCGTTAG
>Ga0209410_1000807_pt1 | contig 14819 bp, 11 predicted proteins | sample Mar14436cmmetaG_FD_184135 | JGI IMG/M metagenome (GOLD analysis project Ga0209410, IMG submission 184135) | Marine hydrothermal vent microbial communities from Guaymas Basin, Gulf of California to study Microbial Dark Matter (Phase II) - Marker... ... | reverse complement strand
GTCTAAAGGAATGCTATCAGGATCAAGTCAAGCACATCTACGCCATCGAGACCGGTCTTAGCAGCGATCCGCCGATGAATTGGAGGGTCAGCTGGCTAAACAAACTAACCATTCTAAGCTCATCGGATTCGCATAGCCCATATCCTTATAGGCTTGGGAGGGAGGCCGTGATCTTCGACCTCAGAAAGCCCAACTACATGGAGCTGTATGAGGCGATAGTCTGGGGAGATCAGGAGAGCAAGGTCTTGATGACGATAGAGGTCCCGCCAGCCTATGGAAAATACCATTGGTCGGGTCATAGAAACTGCAACTTCGGCCCAATCCCGCCCGAAGAGGCTAGGAAGCTGAACTATAAGTGCCCGGTCTGTGGAAGAACCTTGACGAAGGGGGTTGACGATAGGGTCGAGGAGCTAGCGGACAAGCCTAGAGGATATAGGCCGAAGAATGCAAAGGACTTCATCCACCTAATACCGCTTCAGGAGATAATAGCTCAGAGCCTAGGGCTAGGCGGTGGAAGTGAGACGAGGCTGAACTCGAAGAAGATCTGGAGCATCTACGATAAGCTGGTGAACAAGTTTGGAACAGAGTTTAAGGTTCTCTTAGACGCGGATCCAAAAGAGGTAGCTAAGCTCTCAAACCCGAGGGTCGCGGACCTAATCATCAAGATGAGAACTGGGAGGTTAAGGATAATCCCCGGATACGATGGAGTCTATGGTAGGATCGTGTCGGAGGAGGAGTATAATAGAACGTTGAAGAGAAAGTATCCCCATCTCGAAGACTATCTTTAACGCTCACCGAACGTTTGGCGCCGCCGATAAACATACAAATGATCTCCCATCGATCTCCTCAGAGGGCTCCTCCACTATAGGCTCATCCTCGGGAGTGTAGCTGAGGGTCGCGTAGACCTTCTGGACGGATAAATTAATCGAACTTAACATCTCCCTAATCTCGTCGAGTGTGTAGAAGTTGGCGTGGCGGTAGAAGTCGTGTCCCCTCTCGTTAAGCATCTCATAATATCTTCCCCAGCTGGAGTTCTTCAAGATTACGCAGACCGCGATCCTCCCAGAATCCTTCAAGCACCTCCTCGCCTCCCTCAAGATATCCATCGGATTATCGAAGAAGCATAGGCTTAAAGCGATCAATATGTAGTCAAAGCACTTATCACGAAATGGCAGATATTCCCCCATCGCTTGAACCACCTCGACGCCCCTATCCTTGGCGAGCTTGAGCGGGTTCAGGGCTGGATCAACCCCAAACTCCACCCCGATCTTGCTCGCGAACACACCAGTCCCAACCCCTAGATCTAAACCCCTTCCACCAAGCTTCAGCATCCTCAGAGCCTTAAGCTCGCATTCAAAGATCACACGATTCCTCCTATACCATTCATCATATCGTAGATAGAGCTTGTCGAAGACCTTGAAACTCACGATTTGATGTGGAGTTGGGCTGGATAAAAACATGATTCATGATGGAGAGATGGTCGATAGCAGATAACCTTTATCTCACAGGTTCTAGGGGTTTGCGACATGGTAAGCGGATCCAAGTATAAGGTGGTTCACATATCAGACGTTAAGGCGTTGGAGGTAAGGGAGGAGGGGGCGGAGGGAGCTTGGATAAGGTGGCTTATATCGAGGGATGATGGAGCGCCGAACTTCTCAATGAGGCTCTTCGAGATAGATCCCGGCGGGAGAACACCTCTACACAGCCATCCATGGGAGCATGAGGTATTCATCCTGGAGGGTAGGTGTAAGCTGATCGCCGGAGAGGATGAAAGGGTGATCGGCCCGGGATACGCCATATATATCCCGCCAAACCTAAGGCATAGCTTCATAAATGTGGGGGAGGGAAGGCTTAGATTCATCTGCCTCATCCCGCACAAGTAAACCCTCATCCCTCAAACACTCCAGGATGGGAGAAATGAGCGACATCATTTATCAAGCCAGCTATTGACTCGAAAACCTAGAAGGAGGGTAGCGGGCCCGGTGGGATTCGAACCCACGACCTCCGGCTCCGAAGGCCGGCGCCATATCCAAACTAGGCCACGGGCCCCTTCCTAAGCTAAAGTTTATCGTTGGTAAATTATAGTCTTGCTTTGCTTAAATATGGCCGTCGAATCATTTGGCTTGAGCGCTTTGGGTGATGGGCTGAATGGGGATAAGGTCTCCGATAGATTACGAGGAGAAGTGGGTTGAGAGGTGGAGGGAGGCGAGGATCTTCGAGGCGGATCCAGATCCATCTAGGCCGAAATACTTCATCTGCGTCCCCTACTCATATCAGAATGGCCCACTCCACCTAGGCCATGGATTCACCTACACGAGGGGAGATGCCTACGCGAGGTTTAAGCGGATGCAGGGCTATAACGTGCTATTCCCATGGGCTTGGCATTGGACTGGGGAGGCCGTGGCCGGAACCTCTGAGAGATTGAAGCGTGGAGACGAGTCCATCAGGAGGATGCTCATCGAGATAGATGGAGTCCCAGAGGAGCTCTTGGAGAAGTTCACCGACCCGGCCTTCGTGACAAAATACTACACGGAAGAGAATAGGATCGTGGTCGACGCTATGGGGTTCTCAGTGGACTGGAGGAGGGAATTCTACACGACGGACCTACATCCATACTATAGCAAGTTCATCCAATGGCAGTTCATAACCCTGAAGAAACGCGGATACGTGGCCATCGGCAGGCATCCAGTAGTCTGGTGCCCAAGATGTAGGAGCGCGACCGGAGATCATGATAGGCTCGTTGGGGAGGGTGTGTCGCCGGAGGAGTTCGTGCTGGTTCTCTTCAAGTTTGGGGACGCATACTTGGCCGCCGCGACCCTTAGACCTGAGACCATCTTCGGCGTGACAAACATCTGGATAAACCCTAATCATGAGTATGTGTTGGCTGAGGTAGATGGGAGGAAGTATATCGTCTCGAAGAGGGCTGCTGAGAAGCTGATGGAGCAGAGGAGGGTGAAAATCTTGGAATCTGTAAGGCCTGATGATCTCATCGGGAAGTATGCGGAGGCTCCGCTGATAGGGAAGCCCGTCCCAATACTTCCAGCAGATCTAGTAGACCCAAACTTTGGAACCGGTGTTGTTTACAGCGTTCCAGCCCACGCTCCATACGATTACGCCGGGGTCATCGCGTTGAGGTCGAATGAGGAGAGGTTGAGGAGATATGGGTTGAAGGAGATCGTTGAGAAGATCGAGCCCATCTCGATAATCAGGGTTCCGGGCTACGGCGATTATCCGGCGGTTGAGGAGGTTGAGAGGCTTGGGATAAAGACCGATACGGATCCGAGGCTTGAGGAGGCGACCAAGACCATATACTCCAAAGAGTTCCATGAGGGTGTCATGAAGGAGAACTGTGGAGAATATTCTGGGATGGGCGTGAATCAGGCCAGAGATTCCGTGAAGGCCAAGCTGATAGAGCTTGGATTGGGAGACACCATGTGGGAGCTTCCGGAGAAGGTTGTATGTAGATGTGGAACCGAGAACGTGGTCAAGATAGTCGAGAACCAATGGTTTCTAAGATACTCGGATCCAGAGTGGAAGGAGAAGGTGAAGAAGCATCTCATGAGGATGGAGATCTATCCGGAGGAGGTGAGGCAGTGGTTCCTAAACGTGGTGGACTGGCTCAGGGATTGGGCGTGCACGAGGAAGACGGGACTGGGGACCAAGCTTCCATGGGATCCTGAGTGGATCGTCGAGACCCTAAGCGACTCAACCCTCTACCCAGCCCTATACACGATAAGCAAATATCCGAACCTGAATCTCATCAAGCCAGAACAATTAACCCTAGATGTCTTGAACTATGTCTTCCTAGGGTTAGGGGATGTGGAGGAGATAGCGAGGAAGGTCGGGGTCGATGCAGATCTGTTGAGGAGGATGAGGGAGGAGTTCCTATACTGGTATCCGGTCGATATGAGGATCTCGGCGAAGGAGCTGGTCCCAAACCACCTAACCTTCTACATATTCAACCACGTTGCGATCTTCGATGAGAAGCTCTGGCCGAGGGGTATAGGGGTTAATGGGATGGTGAACATCGAGGGTGAGAAGATGTCTAAGAGCAAGGGGAACTTCATCCCATTGAAGGAGGCGATAAGGAGATATGGAGCGGACGTTACGAGGGCAACCCTACTCCTAGCCGCGGAGGATCTAGACGACCCGGATTGGAGGGAGAGGAACGCGGTGGAGATGAGGAACATGATAAACCAATTCCTTAGAATCGTTAGGGAGATCGCCTCGGCCAAACCCATCGAGAAAAGCGCGGTCGACCCATGGCTTAGATCGAGGCTTCAAAGGAGGATAGAGAACATAACCAAGTGGATGGAGAAGCTGAAGACTAGGAAGGCGTTCCACGACGCCCTCTACGGCCTATACAACGATTGGAGATGGTATACCAGGAGGGTTGGAGGCTCGATAAGCCAGGTTGGGAGGGAGTTCATCGAGACATGGATAAAGCTTCTAGCACCATTCATCCCATTCACGGCGGAGGAGGCTTGGAGCATCCTAGGAAGGAGCGGATTCGTCTCAGTCGAGAAATGGCCGACTCCGAGAAAGGAGCTGATCGACGCCGAGGCCGAGCTGGCCGAAGAACTCATCATGAGATTGATGGAGGATGTTAGAAGCATAATAAACGTGGTAAAGGAGAAGCCCGGAAAAGCATACGTCTATGTCGCATCAGGCTGGAAACGCGGCCTACTTGAAAGAACCCTAAGTCTGTTGAAGGAGGGAAGAGGCAGGGAGATGGGCGAGCTGATTAAGTGGATAATCTCGAATAAGCCTGAGCTGAAGAAGCATGCCGCAAACCTCGCGAAGCTTCAAATCGAGACAATCTCATCGCTTATCCAGAGCTATCGGCCTGAGAACCTCACGGCCATAGCTGGGAGAGAGCTCGAAATCTATAAGTCCGCGGCAGATTTCTTGATGAATGAGCTTGGCATAGAATTCGAGATACACTCAGAGGATGAGGAAAATCTCTATGATCCCAAGAGGAAAGCTTTATCGGCACTACCGCTGAGACCAGGGATATACGTGGAATGACCGCGATCTCATCCGAGAGGATTAAGATTCTGGCCGAGGCTGGGAGAGATCTGAGATACCTGCTCAATAGAGGATATAATAGGTCTTCATCGCTTAAGCTCGTCGGAGACAAGTATAGGTTGGATAAGGCTGAGAGATCCATCCTCTATAGAGGGATATACTCTTCCAGCGATGTGGAGAGGATAGCCTCGAAGAGGGTGATGGCCGAGGATCTGAGAGACGAGCATGTCTTGATCGATGGATTCAACGTGATGAACACGGTTGAGACGATGCTTAGAGGCGATTCCCTGATCCTATGCGATGACGGCGTGCTCAGAGACTTCTCTGAAATCCATGGAAAGTATAAGCTCAGCGAGAAGACTCATGAATCCCTACAACTGCTCCTTAGAGCATTGAAAGAATTAAGGATAGCGTCTGCGAAGATCCTGTTCGAGAGCCAGATAAGTAGGAGCGGCGAGATAGCAGGCTATGCGAGGAGACTCTTAAGGGAGACGGGATTGGATGGGGGCGCCGAGACGGCGAAAAACGTCGACTCACAGCTCCAAGGATCTAAGCACGTGGTCATGACCAGCGATTCAGCAATACTCCTAAGATGCATCAGGTTCTACGACCTCCCAGCATATATCCTGAGATGGATTCCCCAAGCGGTGATAATAAGCTTAAAGATCATGTAAGGAAACTCACAAGGTAAAAATATAAGGTGAACCAGACCTAACATGTGAAGGGGCCCGTGGCCTAGTATGGATAAGGCGGCGGCCTCCTAAGCCGCAGATCGTGGGTTCAAATCCCACCGGGCCCGCTTTGAAAAATTAACAATCCCTCCAAAAGGAAGCGTGTTATAGGATTGGAGAGCTTGGCGTTGGCTGAGGTTATGTTTGGGAACTTGTCTCTAATCTTAGATGAAAAATGCCCCGAGGAGAGGAAGGGTTATGAGAGTGAGAGATAAAATTCTGGTCGCCGCTATTCTAGCTCTAATCCTAGCGATTGGATTGATCGTGTATCTAAGAGGAGGCGGATCGGGTGATAGAGGGCGGAGCGCTCTCCTCAACATTAAGGTCGCTGTTCAGTATCGCTATGTGACGGACGGCGGGATCATCAATAGAAGCGTGGATGATGTGATAGAGATCTTCAAGGATCTGGGAGCGGACTTCATCTTCCAAGGCTGGATGACCCAGAAGCCCTGTCCAGATAGATGCTCCGACCTCCCTCCGCGGGAAGCTGAGGAATGTAAGCTCCTCGGTAAAAGCTATGAGCATTTAAGGATGGCGATCTCAAAGATAAAGAAAGAGCTGCCAAATATCATCTTCTGCGGCGGAACTCAGGCGGAGTTCCTCTATCCCGAGGAGACCGGCGAATCTAACATAATTCTTGAGCCTGGAGATAGGGATAGGGCCTGGGAGATGGCCTTGGATCCGAGGAAATGGGGAATCGATGTCAGCAAGAGAGATCTTCAATGCTATTGGGCGAGGAGGTGGGGGGATGTTGGGAGAGATGAGCCGTGTCCAAGCGAAGAAGAACTCAAGCTGAAGATGAGAAAGTATTTTCCAGACTTGACGAACCCCGATTTTCAAAAGATCTTCCTCAAGAGAATCTATAAGCAGATAGATGCAGGAGTTGACGCCATCTGGATAGACATGCTCTATATGCAGGCTCGTCTAATGGAGGAATTGACTAAGGATCCAAATCATCCAGCCGTGAGGGAGAGCTATCAGGCTGCTTGGAAGATCGTTGAGAAGATACATGAATATGGCGAGGAGGAGGGTAAATACATCTATGTCATAACGTGGGTCGCCGTTAAATGGGGAGACTCCATTGTGAGCGTTCCAAGGGAGTATGTTAATGTCGATGCCGCGATGGTCTCCCCATCCCCAGATGAGATCAAAGATAAACTCACGGGAGAGATAGGGAACTTTAATGAGGAGTTATGGGATAGGCTTGTGAAGAAGATCAAGAAAGATTATGGGATCCCTATATTCGCTAGAATAGATTATGGTGGGCCTGGTAGAACCCAGCTCTACGTCTTCAGCCAAGAGCTTAGCAAGGATGAGGCGAGGGAATTTTTGAGAAAGGCCGACAAATTCTTCTCGAAGATGGGGATAATCTTCATCTACCCTATACATGGCGGCGACATGGGGAGAGGGGATCTGGTCAAGAAGCTCTCCTATGGAAGATTCAACTGGTATGATTCACTCGCCCCAGAATTCGAGACCTACGAGACGATCAGGAGCTTGGCGCGAGGCAAGCGATGTGAGGGCTGATGTGATATAGTGTGAAAAATTTTGGTTATACTATTGGAAAGATGGGATAGCTCTACGGGAAGCTGATTTATCTTTAAAATGGAAAATTGTTGGCTCGACGATATTCCAGAGATATGGTTATATAAGTCCTAGAATCTATTGTGTTGAGGTGTATTCGTGTTATGAGTTGGGATAGGTGGTGGAGGAGGCGCTCACCTTTCTCAAGGATCTTCGAGGAGATGGAGCGGATGATGAGGGAGCTCGACGAGATGTTCTCAAAGTCTTTTGAGGATCTTGAGCGGGAGCTCCCAAGGGGCTTGATCAGGGAGAGGAGAACCGATAGGGGCATAGTTAGGGAGTTTGGGCCAATAGTCTACGGCTACTCGATAAGGATTGGGCCTGATGGGAGGCCGATCATAAGGGAGTTCGGGAACATCAGACCGCCGAGAGGAAGACCCGAGATGGTCGAATTAACCGAGACCAGAGAACCGTTGGTGGACGTATATGAGGAGAAGGATGTTGTGAAGGTGGTCGCGGAGGTTCCGGGGGTCGAGAAGAAGGACATAAACCTGAACGCGACCGAGGATAGATTGATAATCTCGGTCGACACTCCTCAGAGGAAATACTATAAGGAGGTCGATCTACCCGCGAAGGTCGACCCGAAATCTGCCAAGGCATCCTACAAGAATGGGGTCTTGGAGGTCGTCTTGAAGAAGGCTGGAGAGGAGAGGAAGGGATTCAGGGTCGAGATAGAGTAAGTCTACATCTCCTCCATCAATGGGATTCCGAGGAGCTTCAATACGTTAGCTAAGGTTATCTTAAATGCCGTGACTATCCCAAGCCTAAACCTCCTAACATCCTCCGATGACCTTAGAACTGGGGCCTTCTCATAGAAGTCATTAAACTCCGATGCAAGCTTATATGCGTAATTCGCTATCGGCTTAATCAATAGATTCTCATCAAACTCCGACAAAAGCTTTGGGAGGATCGCCATCCTCCTCAACAACCTCTTCTCAACCTCAAGGGGCTCGGCTGGAGGCTTAGTCGATGGCTCATCTTCAGACTTCTCTAGAATCCTACAGGCCCTAGCGTAGGAGTATTGGAGGTATGGCCCCGTATCACCTTCAAGCCTTAAGATCTCATCCGTGTCTAAGACTATGAGCTTATCTATGTCGGGCTTTATCAGCGCATATCTCAGCGCGCCGACCGCTATCTTCTCAGCGACAGATCTCATCCTCTCAACGCTCCAATCCTCATGCCTCTTCCTCACTTCCTCAAGAGCTCTATCCCTCAACATATCTAGCAACTCTTCGACCTTGATGTATAGTCCCCTCCTCCCGCTCATGTGGACGACCTTCTCACCGCCTTCAACCCTATGTCCAAGCCTCTCGGCATCTTTCCTGCTTAAGGCCACGACCTCATACGCATAGTGGATGTATTTCTCGGATCTCAATCCAAGCAGCTTTAAGGCGTATTTCACGATCTCCTGCGGCCTCCTCTGCCTCACGTCTATAACATTGATCACCCTATCTATCTCTCCAAGCTTGAGATCGACTTCTCCGGCCTCATCGGTTATGTAGATCTCCCCGCCACCCGGATTCCTCCCCCAAGTAGAGTACTTGAAGTCTTTGCTGGTCTCGCCGAGCTTCCAAGCGGCGTAGGCGATGTCTCTGGCCACGTAGGTGGTGGTCCCATCGCTCCTAACCAAGACCTCATCACCTTCTCTAGATAGGATTGGGTGCTTTGAGAGGTCTAGGAGCCAGCATCCAGCCTTCTCCCCTGTCTTGGCACGATAAACCAATCTCCTCTCCTTGAGCTTTTCGAAGACCTCCCTCCAGATGTTGAGTGATATTATCTGGCTCTCAAGATTCAGTATATCGTATGTTGCGCCCAATCTCCAGCAGGTCTTGATCTGATCCCTTAAAACCCTCTCGACAACCCTCCTATTCAATTGATAGAACTTCCCCCTCCCAGACTCTATCTCACCCACTATCCTCTTCCTCTCCTCCGCGAGCCTCTCATCCTCCTCAACTCTCTTGGAAACCTCGACATAGACTACATCTCCACAATACTCGTCGAACCTCATTCCTTGAGGTGGATCTAGGGGGTATCCGAGCTCGGTGAATCCTAGGATTAGGTCCGCCATCTGAGCCCCGCTGTCATCGATATAGTTCAAGACTATTACATCGTATCCGATGAATCTCAAGATCCTCGCCAAGGAGTCTCCCAAGCACGTATTTCTCGCATGTCCTACGTGGAGGGGCTTATTCGGATTCACGCTCGTGTGCTCTATTATGATCCTCTTACCAGCTCCCACATCACTAGACCCGTATCTCTCACCCTTCTCCAAGATCTCTCTCAAGATCTCCTCCGAGTATCTAATCCAATCGGGCTTGAAGTTGATATATCCCCTGACGGCCTCAACATCTTTTATGAGCTCCATCTCCTCAGACCTCATCCTATCGGCGATCTCCGACGCTACCTCACTCGGAGACCTCTTGTGCTTCTTCGCGAGGTCGAAGGCGGCTAGAGATGAGACCTCCCCATATCTGGGATCTCTTGAGAGCTCTAGTCTAGGCTCATCCACTCCCGCCGATCTTAAGAGCCTCTCAGCCTCCTCCATAAGCTTCCTTAACGCCATCCCCGACTTCGAGGAAACACCGCTAGATGTTAAGTATTATCATGTTTGACGATCGAGAGAGTTGTACTCTCCAAACCCTAAAGTTATATTCATGGTAAGTATATCCGATTTGAGCCGAGATGGGCGAGTTTAGGGAGAGGGTATTCGAGGGTTTTCGCGGAGATGAGGTCGTCGAGCTCGCATCGAGGCTCATAAAGATCCCGAGCGTGAACCCGCCTGGAGACACGAGTGAGATCGCCGCATTCGTGAAAAATTATCTGGAAGAGGAGGGTGTGGCTGTCGAATTATGTGAGCCTGCTGAGAAGAGGGTGAACCTGATAGCCGAGATAGGTGAGAGGGGATCTGATAGGGTTCTAGTCTTGAACGGCCACCTCGACGTGGTCCCAATAGGTGATAGGTCTAGGTGGAGCTTCGACCCATTCTCAGGAGAGGTTCGAGACGGGTACCTGCTTGGAAGGGGGGCATCCGACATGAAGGGCGGACTGGCTGGAATAATCTACGCATTCAAGAGGCTCATCAAGTTTGAAGATCAGCTGAAGGGGAGGCTGAAGCTCGTCTGCGTCGCGGATGAGGAGACTGGGGGAACTTATGGAGCCTCCTATCTAGTCGAGAAGGGGAAGGCTTTGGGATCATCGGTCTTGATCGCGGAGCCTACTGGGATGAATCTGATAAATGTTGGGGAGAAGGGGGCGATCTGGGCCAAGATAGTCGTTAAGGGCGTTCCCGGCCATGGAAGCCTATCACCATTCATCGGAGACAACGCGATAGTGAAGTCGACGAACTTGATCCGCGAACTCATGCGGATAACGGAGATGAGGGCGGAGCTCCCGAGAGATTTGATCGATGTGGCCGAGTATTCGAGGAACTTATTGGAGAGGTTTGTGTCGCGTGAGGCGAGTAAGGCGATAGACCACCCAACCATAAACTTCGGGATAATCAGGGGCGGAACAAAGGTGAACATAATCCCAGACAGATGTGAGTTGGAGATAGATGTCAGGGTTCCGATCGGTCTATCGGCGGCCGAGGTGGCATCTAGGATTAAGGAGGTAGTCGGGAGGTATGGGGAGGTGGAGTTCGCTAATGTCGGTGAGCCGAACTACACCCCACCGAACTCGGAGATCGTGAAGGTGGTTGAGAGGAATATTAAGGAGATCGTTGGAATAGATCCTAAGCCTTTCTTGGAGTGGGCATCAAGCGACGCCAGACACTTCAGGAGAGCAAGTATTCCAACGATCCACTATGGGCCGGCTGAGATGGAGGGGATCCACGGCTATAATGAGAGGGTGAAGGTCGAAGACCTGATAAAAGCCGCGAAGGTATATCTCGGCGTAGCCATAGACTACTTGACCTAAGGGATTCATCCATTTATCCTAGGATTATGATGAGTTAGTTGGGATGCCCGCGAACCTTCCAGCCGAGGCTCAGAAGGCTTTAGCCAAGTATCAGGCCGCGAGGACCATAGAGGCCAAGATCAAGGCTTTAGAGGAGGCGCTCAGCCTAATCCCAGCCCATAAAGGGACTGAGAAGCTCAGAGGCAGGATTAGGAGGAGGATCTCGGAGCTTAGGAGGATGGCTGAGCGGAGGGCTGCGGCGAAGCCCGGTAGAAGAGATTATTTCTCGGTATCTAGGGAGGGGGCGGCTCAGATAGCCTTGATAGGCGCGGCGAACTCGGGTAAGTCAAGCATCCTGAAGACCTTGACGAATGCCAAGCCCATGATTGCGCCATACCAGTTGACGACCACGAGGCCGACTCCCGGGATGATGCCATATGAGGATGTCGAGCTCCAGCTAGTCGAGCTCCCCGCGATACTCACCGAGGGGCTTGAGGAGACATCCTTCACCGGGAGATCGATAGGGTTCGCCAAGAACTCCGACCTAATCTTGATAGTGATAGACTCCTCGAAGGATCCAATAGCTCAATTCAAGAAGATCATCGAGTTATTCGACGAGTTCGGGTTGACGATAAAGCCTAGGAAGTGTCGGGTCGAGGTTGAGAGGAAGGATAGCGGTGGGATAAGGCTGATAGTCTTCGGAAAGCTCAAGGCAGGTTATCGTGAAGCCTCAGAGCTGTTGAAGTCCATGGGAATACGGAACGCTGTGGTGAGGATTTGGGGCGAGGCCGATCTAAACGATCTAGAGGACTCCATCCTGAGAGAACTGGTCTATAAGAGGGCGATAGTCGTCTTCAATAAGATAGATGCTGCGGATAGGGAGAGCTTGATGATCCTTGAGAAGTTTTTGGAGGATAATCGAATATCTTTCGTGGAGATCTCGGCTGAGAATGGATTGGGGACCGATGCATTGAAGAAGATGATCTTTAACATGCTCGGGTTGATCAGGATCTATACGCAGAAGGATGGGGTTAAGGCTGAGAAGCCGATAGTGGTCGAGAAAGGATGCACGGTGAAGGAGGTCGCGGAGATAATCCATCGAGAGCTCGCCGAGAGGATGAGATATGCTAGGGTCTGGGGGAAGTCTGTTAAGATCCAAGGCCAGCAGGTTGGGCCTGAACACGTATTGGAGGACGGAGACATCATAGAGATCTATACGTGATCCATGGCCATGCGGTTCAAGTGCTTCGCAACCACCGTGATGGGGCTTGAGGAATATGCGGCGCGGGAATGCGAGGAGCTAATAGGAGTGAGAGCTAAGCCCGATATCGGCAAGATAATCTTCGAGGCGGATCAAGAGCAGTTGATAAGGTTGAACTTGGCCTCTAGGATGCTCCATAAGATATTCATAATGTTGGCGAGGATAAACGTAGAAACCTTGGACGACATCTACCGTTGCGCCAGAGATATCGATTACAGCGAGTTCATAGAGTCCGATCAGAGCTTCGCCGTTAGGGCGGAGAGGCATTCGAAAAACTATCCATTCACGAGCTTAGATATGGCGGCGACGGTTGGTAGGGCGATCATAGAGAGCTTTAAGGAGAGTCGGGGTAGGAGGCTTAGGGTGAACCTCGACCAACCAGATATAGAGTTTTACTGCCTCCTCAGAGACTCGGAGTTCTTCATGGGGCTGAACACGACTGGGAGATCCCTCCACCATAGATTCTATAGGGTATATCATCATAGGGCGGCCCTCCACCCAACCATAGCCGTCGGGATGCTCAGGATAGCCGGATGGGATCCTAGGATGAGCTTACTGGATCCGATGTGCGGCGGTGGAACCATTCCAATAGAGGCTGGATTGATGGGATTAAACATCCCTCTGGGCTTGAGGAGAGGTGGATTAAAGATTTCGAGCCTAAGATTCATCGATAAGGAGCTGATCGAAAGATTGTCGAGAGATCTTGAGAGATCAATTAAACCGGAATTGGAATCGAATATCCTCGGAACCGACGCATCACCAAAGAGCATAGAGGGCGCGAGGAGGAATGCTGAAGAGGCGGGGCTGATGGATAAGCTTGAGTTCTCGGTCGCCGACATCCTCAAGATCGGGGAATGGCTGCCGCAATCATTCGACCACATAATCTTCAACCCACCCTATGGGATAAGGATGGGGATAAGGAACATCAAGGAATTCTATAGGAGGGTTTGTAGATGCTTGGCTGAAGCCTCCCCAACCTCAACCCTAACCGTGATAGTATCGAAGCCCACGCTCTTCTCAAGAGCCTTGGCCGAGGCCGGATACGACGTGAGAAAGAGGATCGAGGTTCTATATGGTAGGATTAGGGCCACGATAATCTCGACGGCGAGATAAAATCTATGGCCATATCGGCGGAAAGAGGCTCCTAGAACATCTATAAGCCATGGCCAAAATGGCTTAGATTAATCTTATGGACTTCTCGGCGAGTGACAAGATGGATAGATTCGAGAGGGACGTCGAGTCTATGGCCGAGAGGCTGAAGAAGCATTATGGCCGAGAGGCTTGGAGCGAGATAGATGCGATGAAGGATAGGCTGATAAACCTACATAGATCGAATAAGGTTAAGATAAATCACTCCATAATGGAGCTGGTCATGGGAGCATATTTGATCGATAGGGGCTATAGGGTGTCACTGGAGCATCCGCTGAAGGACGATCTGATCGCGGATCTGATGGCTTGGAGGGATGGGAGGAGCATGATAGTTGAGGTTGAGACGGGGTTCACGTCGCCTGAAAACGCCCTAGATCCCCAAAGCTACCTAACGGCGAGAATTATCAGCAAGATCGCCAGATACAGCATGTTCGCGGACAGGTTCAGCCTCGCAACCCCACCCCACAACATCCTCCAGATACCAGAAACCCTCCTAAAACCCAAGAGGAGGAAAGACGAGCTAAAGCTCCTAAAAGATCTCTGCGATAGATACTATTCAACCCCTAGGATAGATCCCGAGAGGCTTGAAGACATGAAGCTCCACATGATCTACATCATAAACGTCGACACCCTAAAGGTCAGGCCGCTGAGGCCGAAAACCTATCTAAGGCTGAATAGAGGCCTGATCCCCAAGCTAAAGGACATAAAAAATTATCTGAGGAGGCCGACATTCGGAGCAACGTGACCTACGGGCGCACTCCCACGGGCCTAGCCAAGGCCATGCGCCCTTGAGTCACACCACACGCCCAGCCTGGTTACCGCCGAGGCGGCGCCCGTAGCCGGGCGCGTGATGCACTCGCAGGCTACGCTTGCTGAGGCTTCCCCCAGCATGCTTCACCTGCGATGCGCCGCTCCTCTTCCGGTCGGCCTCCAATAATATTCCACCTAGGGTCTAAGAAAAGCTTTTCGCACTTATCGGAGGATCGGTATGACGTAGAGACCATCATAGTTATAAGCAACCCACGATAAGTTTTTATCGGAGACAAACCTCAACCATTATGGAGGCCACGGCGCGACGGCGGTACCGCCCAGGAAGGGTTGGAGAGGCCCTCCACGAGATGAATGGGCGGCCTCCTCCCGTGGCCACATGATGGGGACCTAAGCAAACCCGA
>Ga0209410_1000806_pt1 | contig 14824 bp, 14 predicted proteins | sample Mar14436cmmetaG_FD_184135 | JGI IMG/M metagenome (GOLD analysis project Ga0209410, IMG submission 184135) | Marine hydrothermal vent microbial communities from Guaymas Basin, Gulf of California to study Microbial Dark Matter (Phase II) - Marker... ... | reverse complement strand
GATAAACGTAAAAGAAATATTCCCAAATTCATTGAATGATAAATCGAAATTGAAAACCATCTTTTTGCTTATTCCAAAAGGGAAATTTGGCATCGTAGAAATCGATAAAGAAGAGCTGATTGGACACATGGTTGCAAACATGAAATTGGATTCTTTTCCGTTTCTTAAATATATGATGATGTATTCATATGTGTTTCCAGAGAGCAGGATGGCAACGCACTGGGATCGTTATGAAGAGAATTTGAGAAGAAATTTAAGTGATCACGTTACTATTTACCGGGTAGAAGTGCCACAGAGGTATGATTTAAACGAGTTTGAAGGAATTTGGGGGATGATACAGTGAGTAAGCTAATTAAGTATCAACATTCAACGGAGGAGGAAAATAAAAAAGCTATTTTGGAGCTAATTGATCAAAACAAATCTGCTAGAATTTTAGATTTGGGTTGTGGAAGTGGAGAATTTACAAGAGAGTTGGGTAGTAAAGTAGGTACCGAAAATATTTATGGCGTAGATTGTGCCACTGACTTAATAAAGTCTGCCAAATCTAAAGGAATAACGGTGTGTAAAAGTGATTTAAATATGCCCCTCCCTTTTAAAGATGAAACTTTTATGTTGGTTTGCGCGAATCAAGTTTGGGAACATCTCAATAATACGGATCTTTTTCTAAAAGAAATTTATAGAGGTACTGAAAATGGGGGGGTGATGATTATTTCAACTCCGAATTTGGCTGCTTGGCATAACATTGCGTCTCTTTTATTGGGTTGGCAACCATTTTCTGCGAGTTTAAGTGATGAAATTAATGTGGGCAATCCATTACATACAACATATAAAATGAAAGCCGCAGGGGGTCTTTATCCTGTTCATCGCAGAATTCCAACATATCGTGGATTCAAGGAACTACTTGAATTTCATGGATTTAAAATCGAAAAGATAATTGGAGTTGGATATTACCCCTTTCCAACGCCGATTGCCAAATTCTTCTCCAAAATCGATCCAAAACATTCAGTGTATTTGACGATGAAAGTGAAAAAAACGAAATCGAGGTCTGAATAAATGAAACAGACGCTAAGCTATAACATCCACGACATTTTAAAATTCAAAATAACAAGGGACAGAGGTCATGGCTTAAGAGACCTGATAAACCTAAAATTCTCTTTCTTCGAGGTTGAAGAGGTTGATAACCCGGATATAACGCTTAACATCGGAAAGTTTACACCTTCAAATAAGAATTGCTATCTTGTGGATCACAAATACTATATCAAGGAGAATTATTTCTATTGCAAGGATTCCGAGGGAAAAGCCGAATGGGAGGTAGAAATATCAGGATTTGAGGATGGAAAAACAACAATTAATTTTAATGGGAGAATAAAAGGTTTTCAGTCTTTCATGAATCCCGATTTTATAGCCCAGAACTTATTGATAAGGCTTATCGAATATAAATTGAGTAAAAAGGGATATTTCTTAGCTCATTCAGCGGGAATCAGTAAAAACAAGCAAGCATATATACTGCCTGGGCGGGGTGGCACATTCAAGACAAGTCTTTGCATGGATTTTATTCGCAGAGGGGGATTTGAGTTTCTGGGCGATGATCGTGTTATTCTCCATAAAGATAAGGTCTTAAGTTTTCCAATGAGTTTACGCGTGTTTGGCTTTATGTGCAAGCATTTACCGAACGAAGATTTTTGGAACACATTTAATAAGATCAGATTTGCCAAATGGCTCTGGGATACAAAGAGTGAAAATGTTAATCCCATTGAGATAAGTGAACCATCCAAGCTCAAAAGTCTGTTATTTATCATAAGGACAAATAAAGAAGTAATCACAGTACGGGAAATATCGCTTAAAGAGACGATAGATAGATTGATTACAAATAATCGGTTGGAAGATTTTATAAGTCTGGGTGGCATGGGCATAAATTCTGGTCCACATCTCAAGTATGCATTGGCATACTCCTATATTTTTCCAGATAGTGGGATGGTGAAACATCAAGAAGACTTAGGAACCATGCTCAGAAATATTTTAGAAAATGTGCCAATCTATGAAATAGAAATTCCTTATAACTATGATCAAAATGTATTCAAGGAGGTTCATAAGTTCATCGAAAGTTTAGAGTGATGTGGGATCACCTATGAGAAGAATAGGGATAATCGGAGGAGGACTTGCACCATACTTTAATGAGGCAATGGCCAATCAAATGCACCTTCTATCAAAAAAATTAAACGCTGATGTAATCACTTGCAGTGATATTGGGTGGTTACCCTTTAAAAAAATGGGGCAGTATCTCATAGTAAATTCAAAATTTATTTTCAGAAAAACACCCATTCTATCATTTATTAATGGCGTGATACTTTATGCGATAGTAAAACTCTACGAAAAAAAATTCGACACGATAATCATACCCGGAGGAATTGAAAGTGAGTTTCTTAGATATTTGAACCCAGAAAAATGCATACCTATTGTAACTTCCATTCCATTCATTAACGAGAGCATTCAAAACAAAATTAAGAAATTAGCTCCGAAACTTAAGAAGATTATTGTTCAGAGCAAAAAAACCAGAAATCAACTCATGGATATGAGTATTGAGCCAGATAAGATAATCCTAATGTATCCATTAATTGATTTATCTAAATTCAAATATAGTGAGCCACCGCCACTAGATGAATTCAAAATTTTATTTGCGAGTTCACCAAATTTGGAAGTGCCCGGTGAAGATAATTTTAGAGATAAAGGATTGCCATTGCTTTTGGAGGCATTCAAGGAATTTGCAAAAGATAACAGCGCCAAACTGTATGTTGTGTGGAGGGGAAAATATAATGAACAGTTATATAAGAAAATAAGTGAATTAAATTTGGAAAAAGACGTGAAAGTTATTACTGGTACTGTCAATATGCCTGAAATGTATGCTAAGGTGCACGCCACAGTAATTCCTTTTTTGAATTTATGGAGGAGCCCGGAGATTCCTTTATCCGCGGTAGAATCTTTGGCATGTGGCAGGCCTGTGGTGGCTACAAATGTAGGAGAACTTGCGGAGATCATTAAAAATTTCAAATGCGGATGCGTATCAAAGCCTGTAAAGGATAGTTTTTTACTGGCATTGAAACAAAGCAAGAATAACTATCAAGTATATCGAAAGAATTGTCGGATAACTGCTGAACAGCTATTCAGCTTAAATGCGAAGGAGGTGTAGGTATATAAATGACAAAAGTATTGGTAATTGGATTAGATGGTGGAACATGGAACATTATCAAACCATTAGTGGAAAAAGGTAAGCTACCAATTATTGCCAATTTAATTAAAAGTGGCTGCTATGGGAATCTGGAGAGCACCATACCTCCAAGCACATTCACTGGCTGGAAAGGATATTCTACCGGAAAAAATCCGGGAAAATTTGGTGTTTTTAGTTCTATGAATGTGGATATGAAAAAACAGAAACTTGTAGTAAACAATTCCACTTCTTATAAATCTAAAGAAATCTGGGATTATTTGAGCAAAGAGGGAATTAGTTGCGGTGTACTTAACATGCCTACTACTTATCCGCCGAAGAAGATTCCCAATGGCTTCATGGTCTCCCATTTTTTTATAAATGTTCCAAACTACACTTACCCAAAGTATTTAGAAAATGAACTGCTAAACAAATTTGATTACAAACTTGCCCCTGATTATTTGTATATGATAGACAAAGATTTAACAATACAAGATTGCAGAAACATAATTATCCAACGATTTGATGTTGCCAAATATTTACTAGATAGGTTCAATCCAGCGTTTTTTCACATGTCCATCTTTTTGATAGACCATATTCAGCATTACTACTGGAAATACATGAAGGAAAATAGTTCACAATATAGTAAAGTTATCGAAGATTTTTGGATACTTATTGATAATGGGATAAAATCAGTATTAAACGAGTTTTGTGACAAAGAGACTTATGTGATACTTATGTCTGACCATGGTTTCACAGAAGCTACAGCAGAATTTAACTTAGCTCGATGGCTTATTAAAAAACGACTTTTTTCAACTAAGATGACTTTTCTCCAAAACATATATCTAAAAATTACTTCATATTTAGATCCAATTTCAATAGCAAGAAAAATGGGATTTTATTCTTTGTTAAAGCGATTTATACCTTACGAATTACAACGGAGAATTTATGTTTCTTTGCCATTAGAAAATAGAATGCCGAGAATTGACACAATGATAGATTGGGAAAGAAGTAAGGTTATTCCTATCGCAGATGGGCTGTATATTAATAGAAAGAAGATTCCTAAAGAGGAGTATGAGGGCTTCAGAAACAAACTTATAAGCGAAATGGAATCCATAGCAGATCCCAGAAATGGCAAGAAGCTATTTAATAAGGTTTTTAGAGGGGAAGAAATCTTTAAGGGAGAATATGTTGATAGAGCACCTGACATAGTTGGACTTACTAATGCAGGTTATGTTTGGCAAGCTAATTTAGGGACTGACGAATGGAATTTTACCCCGCAGTGGTCGGGGACACATGCATTAAATGGGATTTTTTGTATAAGTGGACCAAATGTCAAGAGAAATTTCAAAATTCAAAATATCAAGATTTTTGATCTTGCTCCGACTATTTTACATATCTTTGGATTACCAGTTCCAAAGGATATGGATGGGAGGGTATTAATTGAGGTTTTTAAATTAGGTAGAGAGGTAGATAAAATACAAAGAAAAAGAAATCATTAAAAAGAAGATAAAAGAGGTTAAAATGCTTGAGAAATGTTTAATGAAAAGCTGGAGAGATGGAGCATGAAAATAATTTTTGTTTACCCTTTCTTTTTACCCAATATAGGTGGAACAGAAATACCTATGTATTATTTTGCTAAGGAATTGGTGAAGAGAGGGCATGAGGTTACCATATATACTAATAATGTTATCGATTTTAAACCTGCGAAGTTAAAAAAAGAGGAAGTTGTCGATGGCATTCTTGTTAAAAGATACAACTTTCTTCCCTTACCTCTTGCTCATGCTTTTCTTTTCTCTCCTTCGATTATCCCTGAGCTTTCTTCGATAAAAGCTGATGTTTTCCACATTTTCGCTGCCTCTCTATCCTTTATTCCTCTTGCTTCATTTCTGGCTGCTAAAATTAGGAGAATACCCCTTGTACTCTATCCACAGTATTATCCTGATCGCCACCGCTATCATCCGGCTCTCTACAGAAGGATAAGAAATATATTTGTAGATAGGGTAGCAAAAGTGTGGATAGTGAAAAAGGCAGATTTTGTAATAGCACTCACCGAAAAAGAGGCTGAATTTTATCGAAAACAGGGAATAAAAAATGTGGAGGTAATAAGGGAACCCGTCTCTTTGCTTCAGTCACCCCCACAACATGAAATCTTCAAAGTAGAGAGTAAGTATAAGCTAAAAGAAGCCTCAAAAATCCTTCTTTTTGTAGGACGAATTATAAAAATAAAAGGAGTAGATGTGCTAATAAGGTCTTTTTCAAAAGTGCTTGAGGATTTCACAACGGCAAAGTTATTAATCGTGGGTCCGGACCAAGGTTATTTATCCTATTGCCAAGAATTAGCTCAGAGACTGAAATGTGATAAAAATGTGATCTTCACCGGTGGTATCAGCGACTCAGAACTGGCTTGCCTTTACCAACTGGCAAATGTGGTTATCCTCCCCTCAGCTTATGAGGGCTATGGAAGAGTTATTATAGAGACTTGGTCTTTTAAAAAACCTGTGATAACAACGAAAACAGTTGGCCTTGCCGAGCTTGTTTCACCAAAGAGAGGTATCTTGGTCGATTATGGAGATTCGGATGCGTTGTCAAAAGCGATAATAAAATTATTGCAAGATGAAGATCTCGCTAAAGCAATGGGTGACGCAGGTTATCAGTTAGTTAAAAAGGAAATCACGTGGGAAAAAGCAGTTGATAAACTTGAAGAGATATATAGTTTAATATGCAATAAACGAGCCCATCCAAAAATTAGTAATAGAGTGTAAAAATTAAGCATCTATCGTTTCAGTAGATAGCACTATTTTTTCCGATGCGTAATAATCCGTACAGTTATTGATCCATATGCCCTTTTAGTAATACTATATTGGTATAAGGTATGAAAAGACGCATTTTTACAAGATAGCCCAAGCTAACGCTGTTCTTTATCTCTTCACGCGGTGGCATTAAAGCTTAACAAAGAGGTCACACCACGCTTGGTTCTTGAAATAGGCGATGATATTGTGATTACAGGCGATGAGAATAGCTCCTTTCAGTTTGCTCTCCTGCGTCTTGTAGTAGCACTTACTTCTCCGGGCTTCAATATTCCCAAAAGGCATAGCAGGTGAATATCAGGAATATGCAGGGGTGCGACGGGTCTATTTAGCGCAAGCTCTCTTGTTTTTTGACCCGTTCGCCAGCCATACATGTGCATTCTATACTGTTCAAGGGGCATCATAAAATTTGTATAGCATACCCCGTTTACATCTTCTCTTTCAAGTCAATGAAATAGGGACACGACCAGATCTTATTCACTGCAAATAATGGGTACCTCTTGCCTTCAACAAAAGCAATACTTTTATCCTCAGAGTAAGTATATACCTCTGAGGTTGTAGCTTCCCCATTTATTTTTTTCATCCTAACATTCCAATAGAAAAAGGGAGTATATATAAATTGCGATTTATTGGATGGGCTCGCAATAAACAAAAGACTTAAATAGGAGATATATCAGGCTGTCCAAAAAGTTTGGTGGGGGTAGCTATTGATAGGGGAAAGCAGGCATAACATAATAATATAAGAAGGATGCTTCTCACGAAGGTAAGGGCGAATGAAAATATTCGAGGAATACAACTAAAGTCGGGGGTTCCTGCTCCTCCATCGCTGGACGAATTTGTGCTCCAGAATCATGAGGTGCACATTATTAGCTAATGTGGTGGATACCATGGTTTTATCGACACTGCTTGCCAAATATGAGGGTGATGGGGCGCCAGCTTACCATCCAGCCATGATGTTTAAGGTAACCATCTACGCCTATAGCCAGAAGATTTACAGTTCCCGAAGCATTGCCCGAGAGCTGAAGACGGACACAGCCTTCATGTTTTTATCAGGCCTACAATCGCCCGATTCCCGAACCATCTCTTTTTTGCGCTGAGCACGCTGATGTGCTCCCCGATTTATTTATGGAGGTGGTAAGGTTCTGTGTCTCTTTAGGTGTGGTGGGATTGGGGCACATTACCTTTGATGGCTGTGTCAAGATACAGGCAGAAACAATTGACCTTGGTCGGGGTTGAGGTGTAAAATCAGTCCTGAGAGTGAACAAAAAGTAGCCGAAGGGGGTGATAGTCTTCAAAAGATAACCATTTTATGGTCCGGAAGCAAATGATTGGTGATTGGCCTCTGGCAGAGAAGGTTTTTAGACAGCCTAAAATAGTATAGATATATATAAGTATAAAGTATATTATTAACTAAAGGAGGAAAAGAACATGAAAATACCGGCAACGAAACCATATTTTGGGCAAGAAGATGTAGCGTATATTCTTGAGAAATTCAAGAATATACTGGAAGGAAAATCGTTTTTGACGCAGTATAAATACTGCGAGGAGTTTGAGAGAAGATTTGCAGGCTACACAGGCTCGAAGTTTGCAGTGACAACTAATAGTGGAACAGCGGCACTGGAAATAATTTTCAGGGCGTTAGGATGTAAAGGATTTGATGTTATTGTTCCGACCAATACATTCGCTGCAACGGCATTCGCAGTAATAAATGCAGGCGGAAGACCGATATTTGCGGATTGCACAGATGACCTAACAGTAGATCCTGAGGATGTAAAGAAGAAAATAAGCGATAAGACAAAAGCCATTGTTACTGTGCATATTGGGGGAATAGTATCGCCTCGCACAAAAGAGTTGGTGGAACTCAGCGAGGAAAACGATATTTACTTGGTCGAGGACGCTGCACACGCACATGGGAGCATGTTGGATAACAAAAAGGCAGGAACCTTTGGAATAGCTGGGGCGTTTTCGTTCTTCTCAACAAAAGTTATGACTACTGGCGAAGGGGGGATGATTGTCACAGATGATGAAGAGCTCTACCGAAAATCCATGATTCTAAGGGATCAAGCGAAAACAAAGAAAGGGAACTACCAAAATTACCACGAAGAATTAGGCTATAACTGGAGAATGACAGAGGTTCAAGCGCTGATGGGATTAACGCAACTGAATAATCTGGAGGGATTTATAAAGAGGAGGAATGAGATAGCAAGGATATACGATGAGGAGCTTGGTGATTGTCCAAATCTTTCTATATTAGAAACACCTACCAACGTCAGACGAAATTATTATAAGTATATTGCGTTCTTAGAGAATTACAATCGAGATAAGTTGTACGAAGAGCTGAAGACGAAAGGGGTAAGCATGGGAGGATATGTTTATGAGATACCCCTGCATCTGCAACCAGCATTTAAAGAGTTCAGCGAAGGAAGAGGAAGTTTGTCAGTGTCTGAAGATTTATGTAGCAGACACATATGTCCTCCAATTTACTATACAATGACAGATGAAGAAGCGATATATGTGGCAGAATCTATTAGGGAGTGCTTAAGATGAGAATAGCAGTAACTGGCGGTTCAGGTTTTATTGGAAACGAATTGGTAAAAAAGTTGATTGAGAAAGGGCATAAGCCAATCGTTATAGATATCGCCGAGCCGGAAGAGCTTAAGAATGTTGAATTTAAAAAAGTAGATGTAACAAATCTGAAACAGTTAATAACAGCTTTGAAAAATGCAGATGTCGTTTATCATCTGGCTGGAACGACTGTTGACCCTGTTCGGAGGGACCCCTACAATGCTATTTCCATCAATGTTACGGGAACACAAAACGTGCTTGAAGCTTGCAGGTTAACTGAGATAGAAAAGATTCTTTTTGCCAGTTCTTTTTATGTTTATAGCGGTATCGAAGAAAAGCAGATAGTGAACGAAGAGACTCCATTAGATATATCAAAAATGGAATTGTTCGGAGCGATAAAGTATTTCTGTGAATCGATGGTCAAGAGCTACGCTGATAAATATGGTCTTAGGTATGTAATTTTCAGATTCGGCTCGGCATACGGTCCAAGTGAAAAATGCAGCAATGTCATAAGAACATTCATCCAAATGGCTCAGAATGGAGAACCGATAGAGATATGGGGGAAAGGAACAAGAAGAAATCAGTATACTTTTGTTGAGGACATAGCAAATGGTTGTGTTCTCGGTATTGATAGCGAAAACGAAATATATAATCTAATCTCTCCAGAGGAAACATCAACAGGAGAGTTAGCGCAGCTTTTGAGGAGGAAATACAAATTTGAAATTGTTTTTATTACAGAACGTAAAGAAGGTCCCAGTATGCCATACATGTCTTCGAGGAAAGCAATGAAAGAGCTTGGGTGGAATCCTGTGAAATTGGAACAAGGGATTGAGCAGACAATCACTGATATGCAAAGGGGGGTAAAAGCAGATGATTAACCGAGCTAAGAGATTAATTCAGAAAATGATAAGACCTCTCATTAATTCGTACAGTAGAGCTTGGGATTTTATAGCTTTAACTAAAAGTAGTTCTATGTATTCAACCTCTGAGGTTGAAAATGAGAGGATTGCGAACGAGATTGGAAAGTATATCAAACCCAAATCAGTAGTACTGGACATAGGTTGTGGTTTTGGGAGACACCAATTTGTAGAGAATTACATTGTGTAGACTCATCTAGGGTGATGATAAGGCAAGCGAAAAGCATGCTAAAGGATTATCCCAATGTTTGTCTATATAAAACCAATGGCAAAGACTTATCCCTTTTCCCTGAGGGAAAATTTGATTTTGTCTTTTCCCTATTTGTATTTCAGCACTTGGAGAAGGAGGATACCTATCTGTACTTGACCGAAATCTTTAGGGTATTAAAAGGTGGGGGAAGCAGCTATCTTCAGTTCCCAAATTTTTTAGCAGATTGGCACTTTGAGAATTTTCAAAAAGTAGCGAAAGAATTTGGTAGTAATGGTGCAGCGAAGATGAGGTACTATACCCTTCCAGAAGTTAGGAAAATGTTGGAGTGCGCAGGTTTCAATATAGAAAAGCTAACAGAGAATGAGAGTATCATTGCTATTGTTTCCAAGAAAGCTTAACGAAATATCAGTCTTATCCCATCCCATACTGCTTGGTAAAAGGTTTTCAGCCGAGATAGGTCCTTATAGAGAAGCAATGCTGCCCCGGTCTGCAATGGAAAGTCGATCAGGAGAAATAGGATGAGAAATGAAATAAGATGGGGTCTGCTTGCATTCTTCTTCATAAATAGGAAGCGGTTTCGAATCAAATAGTAAATACGAATTCGCTCCGTCTTCTTCGCTGAAATTCCTATTTTATGCCATAGCTTTGCCCTTGGAACATATAAAACCTTAAAGCCTGCTTTGCGTGCTCGAACGCACCAGTCATCATCCTCCCAATATAATAGATAATCACTATCTAGCAGACCTATCTCTTCAATCACCCGCTTTTTTATCAGGAACGCAGAACCTTCAACAAAATCAACATCTTTTATTTCATCATATTGTCCCCTGTCTATCTCATTTACCCCTATGCGAATTAATTTTCCACGCAAGAAATTCATTTTTCCACCGGCAAAATTGATTCTATCTTGCTCATCATAATAATAAATTTTTGGTCCAAGAATTCCAATTTTCGTGTCGCTCTCACCAACCTTGACTAATTCGTCTAAAAAATGAAAGTCAACAACTACATCATTGTTGAGCAGAAGGATGTAATCAGGATTTGAATTCTTCAAAGCATACTTTAACCCGATATTATTCCCTTCAGCGTATCCGTAATTCTTGTCGTTTTCAATAATATGTGCCCATTCTCCATATTTATCCCTCAGAACCTCAACATCGTTCCCTTCCGAGCCATTATCGACCACTATCACATCATAATTGGTATAAGACATTTTTTTCAAGGATTCCAGACATTCTATCGTATCTTCAAGCCCGTTCCAGTTGAGGATTATTATCGCAACTTTTGGGATCATCTCTTCTCACTTTTTATATTTATATTATATAACTGGACATATGTCAATATACCATTAAGCCCATATTGCATCTGCATTGTGCCACAACAATATTTACCAATACGCTCATGTCCGTAAGTCATCGGAGTAAAAAAATCAGCATTGTAACGAAGCGATATTACGGTTAGTTACATCGTAACCGATACTCTCCCATGTATTCTGTTGTTCTATTTTTGCAGCCCGACGAAATGTGGGGATGAGCGTACCTTTTTATGTCGTATGTACATATGTGTTATGTAGAGGAGGTCATATGACCTAAAAATAAAAGCATGTAAGTAATTTAGTAGGTGATTCATTTGAACATTGATAGACTTCTAAAACTGTTATCGATGATCTCTCTCCTCTTTATTATTTCTTATTTATATTTAATTGCGATTACACCTCCCACTGTCGGCTACGAATTATCGATCTATGATGCCTATCCATGGTTCTTCTGGATGTTTCTTACAGGCAGTATCGTAAGTGGCATCATCATTTTAGTCCATCAAGCCTTTTACGGAAAGGATAAGTCTAAGTGGTGGCTGGTCGGTTTTTCTATAATCCTTTTTACCACTTTCATTTTCCTCCTATTGCCTCTTTTCAGAGGTTACGCTTTCTATGACAGGGGGGATGTATTGGACCAATATGGGATGGTAAAGGATGTTATTTTTACAGGACACATAGGGCGGAACAACCCTTATCCTATATCTCACATATTAGTTGTAAGTACCTCTTATATCACGGGATTAACTCCAAGAGTAATAATTCTTTCTTTCCCAGCATTTTTCTCTATATTATACATGATTTTAATATATTTGTTAGCTACGGTCATTAGCAGAGATCATGGACAGATATTGCTGATAACAGCCTTTGGGAGCGTACTGATTTTTATAAGATTCAACACAGCATTTTATCCCAGCATTTTATCTTTTTTTATCTTCCCACTTATAATATTTTTATATTATATGAGGAGTAAGAAGGGATCGATTACGTACGAATTTATTTTTATATTAATGTTGTTTTTAATTCCTTTTTTCTATCCCACAGCTTCGCTATATCTTATTATAATCCTACTTTGCTTTGGACTATCCACTAAGATACTTAAATCCACACAGGGGCAAAAATCCCTCTCTGAAGAAGAGATGTATCGCTTTGGAAGTTTTCAGGTGCCCTCCATGATCCTCTTCATAACCTTTTTCACTTGGCTCTCCTCCCATGCTATTTTTGGCGCCGGAATTAGGAAAGTATACAACTGGTTAGTATATGGCTTAGGTCGACCACCTATCGAGGACATCACGACGATGTTGGCCTCTGCACACCTATCGATCTATGAGCAAATTAGTCTTTTCATTAATTTATCCGGACATCATCTCTTATTCTTGTTGGTATCTTTAATAGCAATTATCGTATTATTGAAGAATTTTTTTTCTTCTCACAACCCGCCCTCCTTCGAAGAACTATCCTTCTCCTTGCTTTTCATAATTTTCTCCGTTATAACCATTATAGTTTTAATAAGTTACCTTATAGAAAACGAGCCTTTCAGGATATTTCAATATGCTTTGCTGTTTTCAACATTATTAAATGGGATATTTTTATATAATTTTATCTCTAAATTAAAAGGTAAAAAGAAGCTTATAGCTATAATTTTATTATTACTTCTTATTATTATTTCCTCTTTCATAGGTATATTCAACGTATATCCTTCACCAATTATAAGGCAAGCCAATGAACAGGTTACCGTCATGGAACTTGTAGGGATGGAATGGTTTATCAATCAAAAGAGCTTAGATATAGATACAAGCTCTATAAAGGTCTATCAAAGGTCGTTTGAGGCTGCTATTCATAGTTATGAAACGATGGAGCAAGAGAAGAGAACAACTCATTGGAAAAAGATGGCACCACCCGTACATTTTGGCTACGACAATAATAATACGTTGGGTGAAACCTTTACCTCTGATAGATATATCCTATTAAGCGAGATGGATTATAAATTCTATGGGAAGTTATGGCCTGAAGTTGGCAAGTGGTCTTTGGATGACTTTAAAAAATTTGATTCAGACTCCACGGTGGACAAACTTTATTCCAACGGTGAACTAAAAATCTGGTTAGTGGGAGATCATGAGTGAAATTCTGGTAATCGGTTTAGATGGTACAACGTGGGGTATGATAAAACCTTTAGCTGAGGAAGGTAAATTACCCATTAAGATTAAGAAGTTGATGGATAATCTAAGTATTTGGACAAAAGTAATTTAACATGTTCATGGAGTACCTTATGGAGCCAGAAAGTGTCAGAAAGCACACCAGCCTTGCGCAACCGCTGTTGGGGGAATCAGCCCAAAAATGTACTGACACGCATACCCCACTGATGCGTCCAAGTCAGGCGTTGGCTCATTAGCTAGCACATCTTGCTTGACATGGCGCCACAAATGGTCAACGGGGTTCAACTCCGGACAGGCGACAGGTAACCACCGCGTTTCAATGCCCAACTCAGATGCCAAACACATGCTCCCTTTCGCCTTGTGAGGAGAACCTCGGTCGAGAAACAGAACAATCCGCCAACCTCGCCAGGTGCGACGAATCTGACGCAATACCTTCTGGAATTCATCCTGGTCCCAGACACCTGCACTATGCAGAAGCATTCTACCCGTTTTGACGTTTAACACACCATATAACACCCTCTTCTTCCGATTGCCCGTGATGGGCACGCAAGTCTGTTCACCTACTCGACCCCACACTGCCCGCAAGGGAGGAGTCTCACTCAAGATCGTCTCATCTAGGAACAGAATGACCGTCCGTTTGCGATTCCTCAACCCTCGCTGCAGCCCCCTTTTGCCTGTTGCCAAGTTGGTGAGCGCCGAGCCAAAACATAGCGAGGGCGCTTGTAGCGATATTCCATCTGGTGCAACGCTCTCCGCACCGTGCGGCGGCTCACATGCAGGCCATGATTCTCTCTTAAGTAGTGGCACAGCAATCTGCTACTCCACGCAGCAGATGCATATCCCCACTGGCGCGGATTGGTTCCCACCACCTCCTCTACCACCTCCTGTACCGCTTTTCGTTTGCTGGCGGGCCGCCCAGGACAATCTCGGTCTTGCAATCGGTGTCTTATGGACTCTTTATTTCGTGCATTATACATCTTCCGCCAGTTGTATACAGTCTGTCGTCCCACCTGTAGCCGGTGGGTTATCACCGTTATCTTTTCTCCTTCGTTCAGCCACAGCAGGGCTTGAGCTCGTTTTACCATGCGGGCATCCCGTTCATATTTCACGATATGTTCCAGTTCACGCCGTTCATCTGGTGAGAGATCAACTTCTATTCTCCTCATTTCTCGCCATTACCTCCTATAAATAAGGGCAAGTATAGTATACCAGAAATCAGGGAAAAATGTCAAAATTGTCTACATACTTAGAACTCACCATAAATATTTGGTTATATTTTCTTAGGGTATTCAGTGCGAAGATAATTAGCGATTCTATTTTGGAGATGTTCGCTATCAGGCTCATCTGAGTTTGCCAATACGTTTTTTCCACATCTGCGAAGACTCTTTCCATATCATTCAGCCATGACGCGTTTGTAGGCAAGAATACAAGTGTAATTGCATGTCCCTTCAGTTTTTCCACCAGTTTATTGGTTGTATGAGCTGACCAACAGTCGAGGATAACGTACAATCGGTAATGTTTAAGTTTTTTTAAAAAGATGAGGAATTCTGCAACCTCCACGTGTGTTTTTCTCTCGTAGAACTTATAATACACCCCATGTTCGTGCACATCATAAGCGCATAGAAATTCAAACTTGCCTTTTATATTC
>Ga0209410_1000805_pt1 | contig 14825 bp, 11 predicted proteins | sample Mar14436cmmetaG_FD_184135 | JGI IMG/M metagenome (GOLD analysis project Ga0209410, IMG submission 184135) | Marine hydrothermal vent microbial communities from Guaymas Basin, Gulf of California to study Microbial Dark Matter (Phase II) - Marker... ... | reverse complement strand
GCAGGTTGAGATACTCAAGAAGGTTGGATTCTTCCCGGTTGTCAAGGAAGCCATAGGTGTGATACCAGAGGGAGCACTGAAAGTTCTTGCAAAAGGTGTTGTGAACCAGTCCAGCACGAAGGATTCTGTAGTTGCCTTCATACCTAACCTTGGACCGAAGGGTGGAGAGTTCACCGAAACTTACAGATTAGCCTTCAGAAGGATAGTCATGAACGGTGAGGATCCGGAAAAGGTTGTGAAAGAACTCGGAGAAAAGATAAGGAAGATGTTCAAGGAAACGAAGTCAACCCTTCCTGAACCGGACGCCAGTTTGTACTGATGCTTCATGAAACATGGATAAAGTTTTGAAAGGGGGGGTCATCCCCCCTTTCAAAAAATCAAGAGGTGAAATCCAATGAGCGAAAACAGGAGAGTGGCACTTCTTTTGATACTTCCAACCATACTTTATCTATTAGTTTTCATAGGTTATCCTCTTGTTTCAACTTTCATCATGGCTTTCTCGAGCGACGAGGGTTTTCTTGGAAATTTTCGTCAACTCATGTCAAATAAGGATTTCTGGGATGCTTTGAAAAACACGGTCCTGTTGACTGCGGTGATCGTTCCAATACAGTTGGTTTTAGCCATAGGGTTGGCTCTTTTCATCAACAGCAGGTTCAGAGGATACAGTTTCATCCTGTACGTCGCGGCGATTCCTCTTGCTCTGAGTGATGTCACCGCAGCTTTGATGAGTTACACCATCTTTGCACCCGGAGGCTACCTGAACAAGATACTCATCAATCTCGGCTTGATTCAAAGACCGATGTACTTCTTCGGTTTCATGTACAAAACGAGGGAATTTTGGATAATCGCCTTGACCGAAATATGGAGGGCAACGCCCCTCGTGTTCGTGATAATTCTCGCTGGATTACAGTCCATAAACAAGGAATACCTCGAAGCTGCAGAGGTGTTCGGATTCTCATCGTGGAGGAGATTCTTCAAGATAACCTTACCCCTTTTGAAACCATCGATCATGTCGGCACTTCTGATCAGAACCTTGTTCGCATTCCAGATATTTGGAGTCGCGTGGCTCTTGGCTGGTAGAGATATACCCGTTCTGGCGGGTGAAACTTATTACTGGTACACACAGATGAACAACCCGAACGTTGCCAGCTCTTATGCGTTGATAATAGCCCTTGTAACGTTGATAATAAGCTATTTCTATCTCTTTGGACTGAGGTCCAAGCATCTTGAAGAGGGTGTGAGAGCATGATGAAGAAATTTCTGATATACTTCACCGCGGTCATGGTGGTTATATGGTTCCTCACCCCGGTTCTTCTGATAATCATGGCATCTTTAACCCCGGCGGACGATTACTACAATCCGCACAGAATATTTCCAACTAAACTCACATTGGAGCACCTTTACAAATTGTTCTTCGTTCTGGATGGATGGAAAGCAACTTTGGTGAGCATAGAGGTTGCTGCGATATCCATAGGAATATCCTTCCTGATAGGTCTTCCAGCTGGATACGCCATGACGAGGTATGTCTTTCCCGGAAAGAATGCGATAAAATTGATGATACTTTTGACGAGATCCATACCACTCATAGTCATAGCGGTACCACTCGTCGTGGTGTATTTGAGATTGAATCTGAATGACACGGTTCTCGGAGTTGCACTCGCTCACACATCCATGATACTCCCGTTCGTCGTTTTGATAACATCCAGCATATTTTCCGGTATCTCAGTCGAATACGAGGAGGCGGGAATGATATTCGGAATGACGAGATTCAAAGCATTTCTCAGGATAACTCTGCCGTTGGCACTACCAGGTTTGGCTGCTTCCGCCATATTTGCCTTCATAATGTCGTGGAATGAAGTTTTCGTCGCATCGATTCTAACTTTGACCAACAGAACCTTACCTGCACACGTTCTGAACACGGCTATGACATCTCCAGATTACTTTAAATTTGCGGTTGGAACCATAATGGCGATTCCCGCCATGGTGTTCATATTCTTCACCAAGAAGTATCTGATCAGCATGTGGGGAATATCACTCAAATGATGGGGTGAGAAAATGGCTGGTGTGAGAATTGAAGGAGTGAAGAAGTTTTTCGGAAAAGTCAAGGCTCTCAACGGGATAGATCTGAAGATAGAGGATGGAGAATTCGTCGTCCTCTTAGGTCCATCCGGATGTGGTAAGACCACATTGTTGAGAACGATATCTGGGCTCGAGAAGGTAACGGATGGACATATATTTTTCGATGAAAGAGAGGTAACCTCCTTGCCCCCAAAGGACAGGAATGTTTCGATGGTATTTCAAAGCTATGCTGTGTGGCCACACATGAAGGTTAGAGATAACATAGGTTATCCAATGAAGATAAAAAAATACGATGACGAGAAGATAGAGAAAAGGATAAAATGGGTCACCGAACTTTTGAACATATCCGAACTCCTCGACAGATATCCTGCGCAACTTTCCGGGGGACAGAGACAGAGGGTTGCGGTTGCAAGAGCAATCGTTTTGGAACCGGATGTTCTGTTGATGGATGAGCCATTGTCGAACTTGGATGCGCTTCTGAGGGTGAAGATGAGGAGCGAGTTGAAGAAACTTCAGGAAAGGCTCGGTGTGACCACAATATACGTCACGCACGATCAAGTTGAAGCGATGACCATGGGGGACAGGATAGCGGTTATGAATGCTGGTGTGATACAGCAATTCGGAAAATCATCCGAGATATATCACAAGCCAGTCAACAAATTCGTTGCGGGATTCATAGGTTCACCGCAGATGAATTTCCTGAGGATGAAGGTTTCATCCGAGGGAACGAGAAGATCTTTAACGGGATGGGGCGTGAAGATACCGTTGATGGGAGATCCGAAGATGGAAGAAGTTGAAGTTGGAATAAGGCCAGAACATATCTATACAGAGGAAAAGGAAAATACGATTTCTTTCGAAGGAAATGTGTATTTTCTGGAAAAGCTCATGTCAGAAACCATACTTCACATGAGACTTGAGGATGATCACCCTCTCGTGGCGAAAGTCCCAGGTGATGTGGAGTTGAAGGAAAATGAAAAGATCACCCTATACATGGATTTGAGCAAGATACACATCTTTGATCCAACCACGGGAAAAAGATTGGAGATGGAGTGAACATGAAGGTCCATCTGATCTCACACACTCACTGGGATAGAGAGTGGTTCATAACGCACGAATACACCGATGAGTGGCTTGTGATTCTGTTCAACAAGCTACTTCAACTGATCGAGAATAACGGGGATTACAGATTCGTCTTGGATGGTCAAACTTTACTGCTCGAGGATCTGATCAGATTGAGGCCAGATCTTGAGAACAAGGTGAAAGAGTATGTGAAATCCGGTAATCTTTTGATAGGACCGCATTACTGCCAGATAGACTGGAGAATAGCGAGCGAATCCGCGATATTGATGAATTTCATCATCGGTGAGAAGGATTCGGAAAAATTCGGTGGAAGGATGAAGATCGGATGGCTTCTGGACAATTTTGGGCATATATCACAGACCACGCAACTACACAAGTTGTTCGATCTCGAGGGGGTCTTTGTATGGAGAGGATACGGATACGAACCGAAAATGGAGTTCATATGGGAATCAGCAGATGGTTCAAAATTACCCGCAATCTTTCTCATAGGAGGTTACAGGAACATATATGGATTGTCCCATACACCGGATATAGCTTTCCACAGGGTGAAACATGAGGTGGAAAAGCTGAGCAGATTTTCCATAACGGGAAATATACCACTTCTCGATGGTTACGATCTCGACCTTGAACCTGAGGATCCAATGGAATTCATCGATGTTGAATCAAAAGAGTACGAATTCCTCCGTTCTGACCCGGAGAGGTTCATGGATCATATCAAAAATGAAATGAGAATTCTCGACACGGTGAAGGGAGAGTTGTTATCCGGAAAATACGCGTGCGTCTTCCCTGGAACATTATCCACCAGAAATTACCTGAAAATTGAAAGCGATCTGGTGAGTGATCTTCTCGGTCGTTATCTATCCATCGTGCTGGGCGTGCTGAAAGTTTTCGGTGGTTTGGATGAACCCGATCTCGTGGAATACGAATCGATGTGGCGTGATCATCTCAAAACCCTTGCGCATGACAACATATGCGGTGTCGGTGTCGATCAAATACACGATGGGATGGAGAATACGTACCGTGGAATCTACACGAAGGCGAAGAACATGCTCGAGAGGCATCTGTCCAAGCTTCTTGGAATACTCGGTTTCAGAAGAGGAATTTACATGTTGAACATATCTCCTCACAAATACGATCTGTATTATCCATTTAATGGGAAGCGAATATTCAGAATCCGAACCCATGGCACGGGTATCTTCAAAGCCGAGGAAATCCAGGTTAAATTCCATGAAACCTCAAACACCAGATGGAGCAACGATTACTACGAATTCGAGATTGACGAGGATCAAAATTTCGTGTTGAACGGAGGGAAATTCGGTTTCCTGGTCTTGGAAAGAGAAGAGGGAGATGCTTACTCTTCCTTCACTAAACCCTTGAACTGGGAGACATCCATCGATCAAATTCAGCTTTCAAGGAGCGAACATGCCCTTCTTGTGAAGATGAAAAGAAGATTACATTGTGAAGATGCGGATATCCTTCTGGATGAGAGAATCACGCTGGATCAAACGCCCATCATCAGGTGGAAGTTGAATGTGAAATCGAAGGGAAATTCCTACAAATTGAGAATAGGGATATCCGGAATTGATACCACATCCAACGTTCACGTGGGAATGCCTTTTGATGTCGTTGAAAGAAGCAGAGTGTATGAGAATACTCTCGATGAAGAGAAAAGAGAAGATCTGATGAAGGTTCTGCTGGCTGCCAGAGAGGTTGGTTCAGTGGATGAATTCCCGTTCCAAGGATTCATCTTCTTCAAATCAGGGAAGAGGTTGAGGGGAATCGTGGCGAAGGGATTGAGAGAATACAAGGTTGACGAAGATGGAAAGATCTTGGTGACACTGATAAGGTCGGTCGATTGGATAACGAAAAATGTCCCCAACAGAACGGGAGATGCGGGTCCAATGATGTATGTCCCATCCGCAAAATGTGAAAGAAGGATGAGTTTTGAAATCGGCTTTTTCGATTTCCATCCACCCCGCTGGGAAGATTTTTTGAGATGGTATCATCTCTTCTCAATGGAACCTTTGATATTCGAATATGAAAGTGAGCTGGAGGATGGAAGGGAGGAGTTTCCAATATTCGGTGATGGGATCCTTTGGTCTTACATCAATCCATTCGTGGATCCGCCGGAAATCTTCCATTTTGATCATCGCACACGTAGGATCGATAGAAGAAAACTCGTGTTGAAAAACTCACCTGATCTTGTGAATCTTTCCCACACCTCGGGATATGGTTTGAGATTCCTGAATTTTCCGGAGTTTCCGGTGGGTGAAGATGAAAGCACCTTGGATGAGAAGGAGATCGAAAGAATGAGAAACCTGATCTCAGAATTCCAGAGCGAGGTGGATGCTTTGGAAAGGAATCTGAATGATCTGGAAGGCTTGGAATATCACAGAAACAAGCACAGATCGTTGAGCTTGAGTAGGACGATCTTGGAGATGAAATTGTCGATACTGCTGAATGAGATAAGATACGGTTTGAGAGAACTAAAATATGAGGAATTGAGAGATCTCGTTTTTGAGTTGAATAAAATGCGTTCAAAACGCAGGATATACGATTACATACTCGAATATCAATTGTTCAGGGAGGCGAGATGAAGATGAAATTTTTGAATACTCCTGAAGATGTCATAGCCAACCTTGAAAAATACAAGAATAAGATCAATGTGATAGTTGGTATTTCCAGCTTCAACAACTCTAAGACCATATCCAACGTCGTTGAGAAATCTGCGATTGGAATGAAAGATTACTTCGATTCGAAGGGTTTGATCATAAACAGTGATGGTGGATCATCCGATGGAACGAGGGATAGATTCACCCAGACTGATACTTTCGATGTGCCGAAGGTGGGTTTCGAATACAGGGGAATACCTGGAAAAGGAAGTGCTATGAGGAGCATAATGGAAATAGCGCATTTTCTGAATGCAAAGGTCGTTGTGTTCCTGGATGCGGATTTGAAGAGTGTGGAACCATGGTGGCTGGAAAGATTGGCGAAACCGATTCTAAATGGAAAAGCGGATTATGTTGCCCCATATTACACGAGACACAAATACGATGGAACCATAACGAATCAGGTATGTTTCCCGATGACCTCCATCCTGTATGGAAAAAAAGTTCGACAGCCCATCGGTGGGGATTTCGGTGTGGGTTTAAAGATGATCAAGTTGTTCTTGGAAAAACCTGAGGATGTTTGGAACAAGGATGTTGCAAAATTTGGAATAGATATATGGATGACTACAAATTCCATAGCTCACGGTGGTAGGGTTCTTCAATCTGCCCTCGGTGCGAAGGTGCACGATGTCAAAGATCCTGCCAAACACCTTGGACCCATGTTCGAACAAGTCGTCGGCACTCTGTTCGAATTGATGATCGAATTCAAGGATGTCTGGTTCAACGTTGAAAGGGTTGAGGAGGTGGAAATCTACGGTGAAATACCAAAAACGACGCTGGAAGAGGTGAAGGTGGATGTCGAGAACATGAGAAGGAAAGCAAGCGAGATGGTGAGAAGTGAAATGGCGAATCTTTCGTATCTTCCAAGAAATCTGGTCGATTCGGTCATCGAGAGTGGGAAACTCGAACTGGAGGGATGGGTAAGAATATTGTTCGACAGTTCTGTGGAATACAAACGAAGAAGGGATAAAAGTGTTGTCAGAAATCTGATACCGTTTTACTTTGCACGCGTGGCGGATTTCGTGGAAAAAACTGAAAGAATCTCCAACGATGAAGCGGAAAAAATCATACAGGATCAACTGGAAGAATTTTTGAAGATGAAGGATTACCTGAAAAAGAGGTGGTCCGATTGACTGCGATCCTCGAGTTCGTCAGGGGAAAATACAATTCGTTGAATCCCATGGAAAAGAGGGTGGCAAATTACATACTCGAAAGGCCGGATGATGTCATCCATTACAGCATAACTGAATTTGCGGAGCAATGTGGAACGAGTGAAACGACGATATACAGATTGTGTAGGAAGCTTGGATTCAACGGATATCAAGATTTCAAAATAAGTCTTGCGAGGGAAATAGGTTTTCCAAAACGTGAAATATTGAAAAAGGGAGGAAGTTTTGAGGAATTCGTCAAAGAAATTTTCAAGGAAAACCTCGATCTCATAGAGGGAACCATGGAATTGGTGGAGACAGACAAAATAAAAAGAGCGGTGGATATGATCTTGGAATCCCGAAGGATTCTATTCTTCGGTGTCGGGAGATCCAGCATCATTGCGAGGGATGGGAGTATAAGGTTCGCTCTCCTGGGTTTTCCCTCCAGTGATTACAGTGATCCTCATGTTCAAGTGATGGTCGGAGCAGGTCTGACGAAAGATGATTTGGTGATAGGAATAAGCCACAGTGGGGTTATAAAGGATATTGTGAAATCCATGCAAGTTTCCCACGATGCGGGTGCCAAAACTATAGCCATAACCTCAGGTATCAACTCTCCGATAACGAAGGTTGTAGATCTCGTGCTGTACTGCTCCGCCGGAAAATACATGACGGGGGATCTTCTCACAAACAGGGTTGGGGAACTTGTGATCATGGATATCCTTTACAAATCGACACTTTTTAGACTCGAGGACAAACTGCAATCTCACCTTGAGGACATAAACAGGATTTTGGAACCCAAGAGATCCTGATCCACATCCGTTGGATCTGTGAATCCCCACAGAATTTTCCTTTCCCAAATGGTATGAGGTAAAATATCTTTGCGAGTTTTAAAGGTGGGTGATCCCGTCGTGGGAAGATTCTTAGTGTGCGGGGTGAAGGGTCCCAAAGGATCATTGAAGGTTGGTTTCAAGGTTGAAGATATCATTCTGAGTAGTTTGGTTGAGGAACTGATCCCCGCTCCATTCGATGGGGTTTTCAACGGTTTGCTGAAGATCGGTGATGAGGATATTCCCTTCTTCTCTCTATCGAATGTTCTATTGGGAGGATCCGTGGCAACGGATTTTGCGGTTGTGGTGGGGATGAAAGATTTGAAATCCCGAAAGAAGCTGGGAATGAATAAACTGGCTGTAGGTGTGGATTCAATCTTTGGAACAGCAGAAGGAGAAGAAGAGAAAGATGTGGATTTCATACCTGGAATATCTGGAAGGGTGGATGATTTTTACACGGTTGATTTGACCTTCATACTGGAGAATGTGAAGTGGAACGAACTTCCCTGTGAAAGAAAAAAGAAGATCAGCAGAGTTGTGGAAGACAAGATGGAACTGATCGTCTTTCCGACGGATCCACCGATTGCCGTTGACAAGAAAGATATTGTGGGTTTGTTGGATCCGTCCGAAAACATGAGTTTTCTTCCAAGTGGGAAAAATGTTGTGGGTGTTGCTTATTTCATGGAAAGGATTATCCCCGTGTATGGAATGGATCCTTCAAAGAATTGTGGATCTGAAATCATAGTGGTCTTCAAAAACTGGAAGGCTCTTCTTCTACCTGTACCACTTAGAAAGGGAATCATCAAACTGATGGATTATCTCTCGGAGGATTCCCCCTTCAAAACTGTTGCTGTATCGGAGGATGGTTCCGAATATTTCCTTCTGAAACCGAACATGATCGATGAGATAGTTGTGAGAGGGGAAATATCATGGAGGACATAAGGGCGATATTCGTCGAGGAATTCAGATCGAGAACACATGAAATAATTTCGATACTGGAAAGGGGGGATCTTGAAAAATCCGAGTTGAACGATCTCTACAGGCATTTTCACACCTTGAAAGGTTCTTCTCAAATGATCGGACTCGAAAATTTTGGAAAACTCTTCCACAGAATCAAACAATTTTCAAAGCGGTGGGTTAAGGGAAAAAGTGAAGTGGATCCAGACAAACTGGAACGGGTGAAGAATCTGATGATACATCTTCTCGATGTGAATATAACTGATGATCTGAGCTTGTCGAAACTTGAAAAATTGATAGATTACATAGATGGCAGGAAGGACACCATTGAGCTGGGGGAGAGCGAAAAAAGTACCGATTTCAAGGTGAACGAATTGAGGAGAACACTCTCACTTGTGATGGATTCACTTTCAAGGGCTCTGGCTGTTTCGAGAGAAACCTTGAGAAGGATGGAACGATCGAAGGTAGAGGATCTCGTATCCTTATTGGGAGAGACGTTGAAACTTGTGGAAGATTCGCTCAGAATAATCGAATACACAAAGCTGGATGATTTCATGATCAGTTTGAAGAGATTGGTTGATGATATGGCAAGAAGGGAAGGAAAAGAGATAGAGCTGATCATCGAGGCGATGAAGTTGTTCATAGAGAGAAAAACCTTTTCAGCTATATATGAACCTCTGATACACATAGTCAAAAACAGTGTGAAACACGGAATAGAACTTCCTGAAGAGAGGGAAAAACTTGGGAAACCGAGGAAGGGAAGGATAACGATAAGGGTTGAACCCGATGAGAAGGGAATAACCATAACGGTGGAGGATGATGGAAAAGGAATAGATGTTGAAATGTTGAAGTTGAGAGCAAAGGAAATAGGCCTGGATTATGACGATCCACTTGAACTGATATTTGTTCCAGGTCTCAGCACTCTACAGAATGAGGATATGGATGGTGGAAGGGGAATAGGAATGTTCGCCGTCAAGGAAGCTTTGAGAAAACTTCGCGGTTCCATAAAGGTAGAAACCGAGAAGGGTAAGGGAACGAAGGTGATTCTGTTCGTTCCTTACACGACTATGTCGGAATTTTTGCTTGTCCTGAGACGCGAGAAGATCACCTTCGCTCTTCCGGTTGATAAAATAAGGAAAATAACCTTCTTGGATGAAATGAAGAAAGTGGAAGATGAAAAGGTGATGATCGAATCATCCGAGGCCTTCAACTTGGATTACAAAACTGAGCCAAGATACGCTGTAATATTGGAGAGAAAAGCTATCTTGGCGGACGAGATAATCGGCGTTGAAAGATACATTGTGAGAAGATCCGAACTTCAAGATGTCTATCCGAATGTTAGAGGGTGGATTTTGAGGGATAGAAGACCTGTACCAGTACTTAATTTGAGTTGAAGTTGGAGGTGCATCTATGTCTCTGAAATTCAAATACGCCATCTTGATACTTCTATCTTTTCTGGCTGTGTCCATACCGACCGAGATCCTGCTCTGGGAATTCACGAAAAAACAGGCGGAAGAATTTGAAATGGGAAGTTTAAGGAAGCAAACTGAATTATCGAGTAGAGTTATAACAACCGTTTTAAAATCCCAGGTGTTCTTCCTCGGGAAGCTCTTAGCAAACACATCATACGTCGGTGAATTTCCAGACTGGTTGGTTTCACAGAATATCAAGCATACCGAGGATAAAGATGAATTCAGAATCTACCCGAAGGATTTTGTCTATCTCGACGGTGTGAGCGACAAATACACTTTCTTCGTGGTGAAGAGTGACGATGAACAGAACATTGTCAACCTGAAGGTGGACATGTTCAAACTTTTTAGCTCCGCACTACCGAATTACACCTGCATTCTCGATTCCAGTGGAAGAATACTATATCATTTCGAACCGAGCATGGTTGGGAAGACTTTGGAACAGATAGGGGTGGAAGATCTGTATGAATGCTATAGAAACAAAAAGGAAGGATACTGCATTTACACTTTCAAGGAAAAACGGATGGGATACTTTTCGAAACTTCTCATACCTGGAAAATCCTCGCTGTATGTTTTCACTTCCACACCGCTGAAAGAAATCTTCGAGGCGTCATCACTCATATCGAAAACCTTGCTCTTCAGGACGATCATCTTGGCTTTCTTGGTATTCTTGGTGATGATACCGTTCAGCTCGTCCATCGTGAAGAAACTCAGAAAATTCATGGAACCTTTGAGGGAAGTGGTGGACGTCACGAATGATCTCGTGGAAGATCTCGCAGCTTCCTCTGAGGAATTGGCTTCATCGGTTGAATCGATGGAGAAAAATGCGCAGAATGTTATGGATGAAATGGCGCAGACTCTCGAAGAAGTCAACGTGGGTGAAAATGAGATAAAGAGAAGTACGGAAACGATAAGGAACATAGTATCAGGTTTGAAAGACTCCGCAAACTCCTTGGAAGAACTCTTGAAGGCGAGTGAACTGGTTGAAAAGATGGCGGGAACCATAAAGACCATATCGGAAAGGATAAACATACTGTCGATAAATGCGGAAATAGAGGCATCCAGAAGGGAAATAGATCCAAGGGCATTTGAGGCGCTTTCAAGGGAGATAGGAAAACTTGCCATGGAAACCCAACAGAAGTTGGCGAGCATCGAAGAATCCGTGTTGAACTTGAAGAAAACCATAGGTGATGTGTCGAATCTCAACGAGAGGATAACATCTGAAAGTTCTTCAATAATGGAAGCCATATCCAAGATTCACGTGGTCATAGGGAAGATGAAAGATTCTATATCATCGTTGGAAAAACATTTCTCGGAGGTTGGGGAGGCATCCCAGGACATCCTCGCCGGATCGGAGCAGGTTGCAGCTTCAGCACAACATCTCAAGGATGTTGCCAACAGGACTCAAAGCACCATGAAAGAATTGGAAAAAGGTTTGAGTAAAATATGAAAAATATAAAACACCAAGTGTAGATGGTGGGAGGTGATTTTCTTGAGAAAGATCGCGTTTATTGTGATACTCGCTTTTCTGATAATCGGAAGCACGTTTCCTCAAAATACACTTGTCATATACACCTACGACAGTTTCGTCTCTGGAATAGCCAAGGTTGTGATTCCAAAGTTTGAGAGAATGTATGGTTGTGAGGTTAAGGTTTATTCATTTGGAGATGCTGGAAATGCCTTGATGAGGGTGTTCATGGAAGGTGATAAAACCAAGGCGGATATTCTGCTCGGACTGGATCAGAATATGATCATAGATGCGTTCAAAAAGGGTATCTTCGAGCCTTACAAACCGTTGAATCATTCCCTGATAAAATACCCCGAATTTTTGGATGAAAGATGGAGGGTTGTTCCATACGATTTTGGTGCAATCGCGATAGTCTACGATTCGGAAGAGGTGAAGGATCCTCCAAAATCCTTCAAGGATCTTCTGGATGAAAGATGGAGAAGATCCATCATAATCGAGGATCCACGGACATCCAGCACAGGTAGAGCTTTTCTCATTTGGACAGTGGCGGTGTTTGGTGAAGATGGTTTTGTGGATTTCTGGAGAAAATTGAAACCGAACATATTGACTGTGACCGCTGGATGGGATGAAGCTTTCCAGCTTTTCGAAGCTGGGGAAGCTCCCATGATGGTGAGTTACGCCACCGATGGAGCCTATAGTTATTACGCATACAAGAGTACGAGATACAAAGCGGTGATTCCAGAAGAAGGTGCGTTTGTTCAGGTGGAGTATGCTGGTATTCTCAAATTTTCGAAGAATAAGGAATTCGCCAAGAGATTCATGGAATTTCTCCTGATGGATCAGTTTCAGTCGGAGATCCCGTTGAATCAATGGATGTATCCCGTGACCGATGTTGAACTTCCCGATGTTTACAAATATGCAGCTACGGTCGAGAAAATTTTGAAAGTTGATCCATCTGAGGTTGAGAAAAAAATGGATGAATGGATAAACAAATGGCTCAACATTATGATGGAAAAGTAAAAGATTGGTTTTCAATATTCATAGTAGTCATTCTGGCTTTTTTTCCATTCGCTCTTCTTGTATCTTTCTTTTTGAAAAGTCCGGGGGTTTTCAAAGTTATCAAGACACCCTACGTTATATCCGTTGTAAAATTCACATTCTTTCAGGCAATTCTGTCCGCCGTTTTATCCATCTTCATCGGATTACCCGGTGCTTACCTGCTTTCAAGAACGAGAATACCGCTCAGATCACTCTTCAGATCGTTGTCCATGGTTCCATTCGTGGTTCCTGGAATAGTGATGGCTTTAGGTATGGTGGGAATACTTGGAAGAAAGGGAATCTTGAATTTGATCCTTTCGATCTTCGGATTCAAACCTCGGAGTTTTCTATATTCCTTCTGGTCGATAATATTGGCTCATGTCATCTACAACTTCCCGGTGACCATAAGGGTTGTTGGTGATGCTTGGGAGAGGATAGATGAAGATACGGTGAATTCCGCCATGCTTGAAGGGTATGGAAGATTCGGAGCATTTCTGAGGATAGACTTGCCTCTTCTGTTTCCTTCGATATTGTTCAGCTTTCTCCTCTCATTTTCATACTGTTTTACGAGTTTCTCCGTGGTCATGATAATAGGTGGTGTTAGATTCTCTACAATGGAAGTCCTGATATATTCCAATCTGAGATCATTCTTGAATCTTGACGTTGCGCTAAGTTTGACGATTTTCCAATCCGTGATACTGGGAATGGTTTCCCTCATAACATTCAAGCTCGGTGGTTTCATCCTCGAGGAACCTACGAAGGTTTCCCGTGGTGAGAAGATTCCACGTTGGACCTTGTTTTATTCCATCCCCATGATCGTATTCGGTTTCAGTCCCATAATCTCATCCATTTTACTCGGATTCGTGGAACATGGTGGGATGGGATTGTCGAATTTCATGGCATTCTTTTCACACGATTCTCCCGCACTCGAAAATCTCACGAAAGCGTTGGGTTTCACCTTGTTCTATTCAACCTCAGCGTCTCTTTTCACCTTGTTCATATCATTCATGGCTGGATACTCCGGTAAGTTGATTCACAGATTCTTAGCGAATATGTTGGTGGGAATTTCTCCCGTCACTTTGGCTTATGGATACAGCATTTTGGGAAAGATGATGAACATGGACATCAATTCCATGCATATTTTGCTCATACCGATATACACGGTGATAACCTATCCCATCGCACTCACTATCATGACATCCACCTGGAGATACTTCCCAAAACAGCTCTTGGAGATGGCGGAAGTGGATGGAGCGGATAAATTTCAAAAATTCTTTCACGTTATATTACCGAATATGAAGAAAGAGATGATCTCAAGCTTTCTTTTATGTTCCGCGGTGTCCATGGGTGAACTCGCTGCAACTTTGACTTTACAATCTCCCGATTTCCTGACCATATCCACGTTGATATACAGGATGTATTCATCGAGACATTTTCAAGAGGCGAAGGTGCTCAACACCATTCTCAGTGCGATGATCATAGCGATGTTCATACTTGGAGAATACATTTCCAAAAGTGATGAGGAGTGAGGGTGTGGGATTTTGAAAAGGGCTTTTTTCTCCATGCTGATTTTGACGATCATATGGGGAAGCACATTTCCATTACAGAAGATCGTCCTCGTCGGGATCTCGCCCTTCATTTACAATTCAATGAGGTTCTCGCTCGCATCCATCCTGTCGTATCTCATCTGGGGATTTGGATCGATAAAATACGGTGCCATACTCGGATTGTTTCTCTCATGCGGATACATCACACAAATCTGGGGATTGACCATGACCACCGCATCGAAGAGTGGTTTCATAACCTCACTATACGTCGTTTTGGTTCCCCTTATTTCATATTTTCTGGAGAGAAAGAAGGTGAGTGTATTACAACTATTGGGTTTCTGTTTCGCTTTCATCGGTATGTATCTTCTTTCAGGTGGGGTGGACGGTTTCAACTTCGGGGATTTCCTCAACCTTCTGTGCGCGGTGAGCTTTGCATTTCATGTTGTCATGATTACAATATTTTCAAATAAAGTTCACCATTCAAAATTGCTCACACCACAATTTTTAACAACCGCTTTGATCAATTCACTTCTTGGGATC
>Ga0209410_1000804_pt1 | contig 14834 bp, 12 predicted proteins | sample Mar14436cmmetaG_FD_184135 | JGI IMG/M metagenome (GOLD analysis project Ga0209410, IMG submission 184135) | Marine hydrothermal vent microbial communities from Guaymas Basin, Gulf of California to study Microbial Dark Matter (Phase II) - Marker... ... | reverse complement strand
AAGATTTGAACATTTCCATAAAAGATGGTGCGAGGGTAGAGATAAAAGGCGTTCAAGATTTGAGGTTAATAGAGAAAATAGTTGAGAATGAGGTCAAGAGGCAGTTGAAATTGCTTGAAATAAGGGAAGAATTGAGGCGAAGAGGTGCGAGAGTGGAGAGGCGTGTTTTGGACCTCTCTGAAATTTTCGCAAGCACTCGCTCAAGAGTGGTGAAGAAGCAGGGGAAGGTCTTCGGGGCGTGTTTGCGGGGCTTCGGCGGTATTCTCGGCATTGAAATTTCTCCAGAGCGAAGGTTCGGCTCTGAGCTTGCGGACCACGCAAAACGCTTTGGTGTCGGGCTGATGCACACTGACGAGTTGCCCGCTTACGGAATAAGCGAGGAAGAGGTGCGAAGGGTGAAAGAGGCGTTCAACGCCACCGAGGAGGACTGCGTTATTTTAATAGCGAGTGCATCGCAGGAGAGGGCGGAGAAGGCATTTTCAGCGGTCTTCGCTCGGGCGGAGAAGGCGTTGGAAGGCGTTCCGGAGGAGACGAGGCGTGCGCTCCCTAACGGAAGCACGGCTTACTTGCGACCTTTGCCTGGCGCCGCTCGTATGTATCCAGAGACGGATGTTCCGCCTGTTGAAGTGAGCGAGGAAAGAGTGAAGCGAATTGCGAGCAGCCTTCCCGAGACGATTGAGCAGAAGGAGGAGCGATTTAAGAAGGAATACGGGCTGAGCGGTGAGCTTGCTGCGAAAGTTGCACGCACTTATCCTGAAGTTTTTGAGCGGTTAGTGAATGTTTGCGCTCGCAAAGGGTGGAAAGTGCAACCGAAATTAATTGCAACGCTGCTAACTGACACGCTTACCGAGCTTTCTCGTGAAGGTTTTGAGATAGATGCGGAGTCTTTTAATTTTGAAGGGATTTTCCGCCTTCTTGCGGAGAATGCCTTCGGTAAGGAAGCGATTCCCGAAATATTGAAGTTTTTGGCGTCTCACGAGGGTGCAAGTGTGGAGGATGCGGTGGAAGCCCTCGGACTCCGAGCTTCGCTGGATGAAGTTGAGCGTTTCATTGAGAATGTTGTGCGTGAGCGTGCGGAATTTGTGCGAGAGCGTGGTATTTCAGCAGTCGGACCTCTAATGGGCGTCGTGATGAAAGATTTGCGAGGCAAGGTTGACGGAAAGGTCGTGAGCGAGATGCTGAAGACGAAGATTGAAGCGTTCTTGCGAGGGAGCGAAGGCAAAAAATGAGGGGGGGAGAAGAGGCGTGAGTGAGGAAAGAGTGAAGGAGGCAGCAGAAGAGAGCAAGGCATCAGTGGCTGAAGAAAAGACAGTCCGTAGTGAGACGATTTACGAGGGACGCCTTTTAAAAATTCGTCTTGAGGATGTTGCTCTGCCTGACGGTCGTCGCAAAAAGCGGGAAATCGTCGTTCATCCGGGGGCATCGGCAGTTTTAGCGCTGAGACGCAAGCAGAGTGGCGAAGAAATTCTCTTGGTGGAGCAGTTCAGGAAGGCGGTTCAGCGTTCAACGCTTGAAATCCCCGCTGGGACGCTTGAAGCGGGAGAGACACCAGCGTCTTGTGCGAAGCGAGAGCTCTTGGAAGAGACAGGCTACTCCGCAGAGAGATTTGAGAAACTGCTCTCTTTCTTTCCTTCGCCTGGATACAGCACAGAAGTAATTCACATATTCAAAGCGGAAGGATTGCGTAAAGTTGAAGAGAGAAGCGAGCTGAAAGTGAGATTTTTAACGCTTGAAGACGCAATTTCACGCATAAAAAGAGGAGAAATAATGGATGGGAAGACGATTATTGCTCTAATGCTTTGTCAGGCTTTTTCCGCAAATGAAAGAAGATGGTAAAAGCAGAACAGAAGAAAACGGAGCGAGAGGAAAAAATTGGGGTGTTTAAGTCGGCAGATTACCATAAACCCAAAGATGCGAAGGCATGTGGCACACTCACCGAGGAAGAGGAGCGAGAGATTGAGCGCATCCTTGCGGAAATTGAGCGAATGGTGAAAGGTGAAATACCTAACAGGAGACCCATCTGCCGAAAATGCACTTGAACTCCGCTTCTCTTAGGTGTCTGGAATATGACATAAATAATTTCAGCGTGGGAATTTAATACTTCGTTTCTTGAAAAAGGCGAATGAAATCGCTTAAAATCCGTCAAAGGCTTATGCGAGCGTCTGGAATACTTATATATGGATGCCTTTACTTCCGATTCCAGACAGATATATTTAAATAGGGCAACGCATATATCTCTAAACGGTGAAAGAGCAGTGAATCCCCGCCTGTTAAAATCAGACCAAGCTGGGATTGAAAGATTGGAAGTCCAAAGGGGTGCGGTGGAGCGTGGAATTGTTAAAATCAGACCAAGCTGGGATTGAAAGACGAAATTGTGGAGTATGCGAAGAAAGCGGGTATGGGTTAAAATCAGACCAAGCTGGGATTGAAAGAGTTTTTTCGTCGGATATAGTCAAGCAGTTCATCCTTGTTAAAATCAGACCAAGCTGGGATTGAAAGTTCTTCTCCTTTAATTTCGCCGCATCTATTTTACCAAGTTAAAATCAGACCAAGCTGGGATTGAAAGTTGAGGATTTCTGCTCCGTCTCGCTTACGGAAACTTGTTAAAATCAGACCAAGCTGGGATTGAAAGTTCTTCCGCTCACGCTCTCATGCTCACACATCGCCAGTTAAAATCAGACCAAGCTGGGATTGAAAGGACTTCCTCCCAAAGTTCCCTCCCCTCGTGGAGGAGGGTTAAAATCAGACCAAGCTGGGATTGAAAGACTGGGCAAAGGAGTTCGTCGCCCCCTGCGTTCCGCGTTAAAATCAGACCAAGCTGGGATTGAAAGGCCCACCGTTATGAAATTATCACTCATTCCTGTTGTTGTTAAAATCAGACCAAGCTGGGATTGAAAGGGGACAGACTGCGAGATTGCGAATGAGGCGTGGGGCGTTAAAATCAGACCAAGCTGGGATTGAAAGTCGGGAGTTCAGCGAGACGCTTGCGTATTCGCTCCTGTTAAAATCAGACCAAGCTGGGATTGAAAGAAGCAGTTAAAGGAGGTTGTGAGAAATGAGTGAGGAAGAGTTAAAATCAGACCAAGCTGGGATTGAAAGGATTCTCCTTCAGAACAGGGCATCCGACACGCTCACACGTTAAAATCAGACCAAGCTGGGATTGAAAGAATCCAAAGTGTGCAGTCATTCTCTCAAGGTTACCTGGTTAAAATCAGACCAAGCTGGGATTGAAAGTTCTCTCCCGTATTTCCTTTCCTAATTCTCTCGCTTTTGTTAAAATCAGACCAAGCTGGGATTGAAAGCAAAGGCATCACAACACCCCTTTCCTCTTAACGAGCGTTAAAATCAGACCAAGCTGGGATTGAAAGCAAGCTCGGGGTCAAGGTTATCAAGTGCTGCGAGTGGGTTAAAATCAGACCAAGCTGGGATTGAAAGCCAAATAGGCGACCTAAGCATCTCTCCACTTTAGCGAGTTAAAATCAGACCAAGCTGGGATTGAAAGCCTGTCTGCATGACGAGGGGGTCTGATTTTCTTCGTGTTAAAATCAGACCAAGCTGGGATTGAAAGCGCAGACAGGCACACCATTCAAGAGGACATCTGCATGGTTGTTAAAATCAGACCAAGCTGGGATTGAAAGATATAATCACGCAAACGCTTATAACCTTCTTCATTCAGTTAAAATCAGACCAAGCTGGGATTGAAAGAGCGCAAGCTCATACTCGACCTCTGCAAGTCTCTCTCTCAGTTAAAATCAGACCAAGCTGGGATTGAAAGAAAGTAATTGAGCAGGACCGGGTCTTTTGATATTTCTGTTAAAATCAGACCAAGCTGGGATTGAAAGTGCGTTCAGCGGCATATCATGCTCATCAGTCATTGAGTTAAAATCAGACCAAGCTGGGATTGAAAGGAGATGCAATCGCCATTACAGGACGCTGTGAGCGTCGTTAAAATCAGACCAAGCTGGGATTGAAAGTCGTCTGCAAAACCTCTTCTTCCCACTCCTCCATTCTGTTAAAATCAGACCAAGCTGGGATTGAAAGAAATTGATTTTCAAATCGTCATCAACATCTGCAATTAAGTTAAAATCAGACCAAGCTGGGATTGAAAGAATGTTGATAAAGCCATCGTTGCGTCGCTTGTCGGAGGTTAAAATCAGACCAAGCTGGGATTGAAAGCGAAATTGAGCACTGCATTGAGCGAATACGCATCCACTAGTTAAAATCAGACCAAGCTGGGATTGAAAGTTACACTCGCACTCTCCCCTTCCTCACAAGAAGGGCAGGTTAAAATCAGACCAAGCTGGGATTGAAAGGCTATGATGGATGCGAGTGGCGGTGCGTTTGAGAGCGTGTTAAAATCAGACCAAGCTGGGATTGAAAGCATAAATGTCGCAGAGCGCATCGTTACGAAGTTGCATGGTTAAAATCAGACCAAGCTGGGATTGAAAGGACTGGCTTCCGCTCTTTTAGGTGGTTAAGTGGGAAGTTAAAATCAGACCAAGCTGGGATTGAAAGCGCAGTATTCGTCGTTCATAGCTTGCTCTACCGCCTTGTTAAAATCAGACCAAGCTGAGATTGAAAGCTGCGATTATGCATAGATAAACTTCACTGGAACGCTTGTTAAAATCAGACCAAGCTGGGATTGAAAGTCTCTCATGTGTAAGAACTTTGAAGTGTTGCTCTAAGAGTGTTAAAATCAGACCAAGCTGGGATTGAAAGAGGCCTGCTCCACAACCTATGTAGAAGTTTTTTCCCGCGTTAAAATCAGACCAAGATGGGATTGAAAGGAGCAAGTCTATGGTGCAATCAGGCGCCATTATCCGTTAAAATCAGACCAAGCTGGGATTGAAAGCACCCTTTCCCGCTCCGAGGCGAGGATGCATAATCCGCGTTAAAATCAGACCAAGATGGGATTGAAAGCTGGAGAAAAACATCGCTGTGTATGCGAGTGGATATAACTCAGTTAAAATCAGACCAAGATGGGATTGAAAGACAAACAGAAAGTGAGGCGATGAATGAATTGATGAAATGTTAAAATCAGACCAAGCTGGGATTGAAATATAAATAATAAAGGGGGGAAGAGATAGGAGAGGCTTATAGAGGGAGGAAGGGAGATGAATAAGGCTTTAGAATATACGGTTCTGGGGGCGTTGCTTCATGATATTGGAAAGGTTTTACATCGTGGAGAGGCGATTCTTCATGGTTACAGGGAGAGTCATAAGGAAGCGGGGTATAGGTTTTTGAGGGATTTGTCGCTGCCGTTGCTTGCCGAATTTGCGAAGTATCATCATGAGGAGGATTTGAGGGGGTTAAGGGAGGAGGATTTCAGAGCGTTTAGAGAGGTTGGAGAGGAGGGTGTAGGGGATATTTTGAGGAATTTGCTATGGATAGTATGCGAGGCGGACACGCTTTCTGCGAAGGAGAGAGGGGAGGAAGAAAGAGCTTTCCGTCCGAGCAACCCGCTGATTTCTGTATTTTCGGAGGTGCGAGGTATTAAGAGCGAGGAAGTAGGAGCGATTGAAAGCGTTGCATTCCCTTTAAATGAGTTTGGTATGCATCTTCTCTTTCCTAAAGAGGACTATTCAGTGAGCGGAAAGGAATATGAGAAGATAGAAGAGCGTTTTAAAAGGGAATTTAAGCAGTTAGTAGATGAAAAAATGCTTCATCCCGATAAAGTTTTAATGCTTTTAGAGCGATATACAAGTTTTGTCCCTTCATTCACAACTAAAGACAATGATATTTCGCTATTTGACCACTTGAAAATGACTGCTGCAATCGCTTCTTGCCTTTATTTATATCATGAGGATGAAATTTTCACTGTAAATCTGATAAATAAGATAAAAAACAGGAATGAGATGAAATTTTTGCTCATCGGTGGTGATATTTCAGGAATTCAACGCTTTATATACACAATAACATCAAAATATGCATTAAAATATCTGCGTTCCCGCTCTTTTTATCTTGAGATTTTAGTGGAGGACATCGTTGAGGAGATTATTGAGCGGTTAAATCTGACGAGGTGCAACATTCTATATGCGGGTGGTGGTCATTTCTACATAATAGCGCCGAATACAGAGCGAGTGAAAGAGGAAATTCGCAAGGTGAGAGAAGAGGCGAACGAGTGGCTACTTCAAAAATTCGGCGGCGACCTCTTCCTCGCTCTTGACTATGTGGCGTTCAATGGGGATGCGCTGAAAAATTTTGAGATGAACGGAGAATCGCTGTGGAATCTTATAAACAAGCGTCTCGGAACTCTAAAGAGGCGTAAATTTGCGGATATTCTGGCGAAAGAACCGGAAAAAGTGCTTTTAGAGCGAGGTTATGAGCATAACAAGAAGGAATGCGATGTTTGTAAGCGAGCGGTAAGGAAAGTATTAAATGTGAGAAAGGGGGAAGAGATTGTAGAAGTTTGCGAGGTATGCGAGCGTCTTTGGCATCTTGGCGATAAACTCCCGAAAATTGAAGGATTTTTGAGGACAAAAGAGAGAGGGGGGATGAGAGAGGTTCCTGAGGCGTTTATTGAGGAAATAGAGATGCCTTTTTCACATTTTATATTCATTCAGGGCTTAAAATTGCCCGAAATAAGAAAGAGATTGATGGAAATTCTCCCTGAAGGTTCTATATTCATTAAAAACTCGCTTGATATTCATGAAGAGTTCAGAAGATTTAAAGTGATTCCGCTGTTTATTGCGGATTATGCGGTGAAAGGAGTTGGAGAGGAAAGAGGAGAGGAAGAAAAAATTTCGGACCTTGACGAGATTGCGAGGAGGAGTGTTGGAGCTGCGAAAGTGGGAGTATTGAGGATGGATGTGGACGACCTCGGTAAGATTTTCAGCAGGGGACTGCAAGAAAACAAGCGGACAATTTCAAGGATAGCGACACTTTCAAGACTGCTCAATTACTTCTTCAAAGTTGCGGTGAATCTTGTTGCGTCAGGTGCGGTTGAAGGAGACGAGGCGGAGGAATTTGCGGAAGTCGTGAGAGATTGCCCGAGATTAAGGGATAAGAGGGAGAATATTGTTGTCGTTTATTCGGGCGGTGATGACTTATTCGTGGTAGGTGCGTGGAGTGATGTGTTTCAGTTCGCATTTGAACTGCAAAAATGCTTTTCCGCATTCACAAGAAACCCACATATCACGCTATCAGCAGGATTCGCTGTGTTTGATGCGAAGTTTCCCATATATAAATCGGCGGAAATCGCAAAAGAAAGGTTAGAATGTGCGAAGAACGAGGGGAAGAACAGAATTTCACTCGCAGAACTCCCGAAATGGAGCAAAATCAGCGTGGGTGCGTGTGAATGGGAGGAATTCATGCGAGTTTGGAACGAATATGTTGCTGTCCTTTACGAGAAAGACGAGGAAGGGCAGGTCAAATTGAGCGTGCGAAGGGCGTTCCTCTGGAAAATCCTCTCGGCGAGCAGGGCGTATGCGAGAGAGCCGGAGAGAGTGAATTGGCTTATTGACCTCTACTATTACTTCGGAAGAATGGAGAAACATATTGGGGAGCGAGTTCTGAAACGCTTCAAGAGACTGCTTTCGCTGAAAGTGTGTGAAGAACCTCAAGAAATTTATCGCTTGTGGCAGCCCTTACAGGTATTGGACATGGCTGTGAGGAGGTGAAGAATGTGAATAAAGCACGCAATCCGATGCGAAAAGGGGGCGAAAATTTAAGTATGGAGCAAAGTGATGTAGTGCGTGAGTTAAGACAAGAATTGGAGGCGGGATACCCAGATTCCGTGAAGATTTTAGACATTCTGAACGACATCAGAAGTAGAGAGCAGAAAAAACAGACGGCAGAAGAGCGGAAGAAAGCAGAAAAAGCAAAAAGGGAGAAAAAGGAGATAAAGAATGTTGTTAGTGAGCATTTCAGGCAGATAGAGGAGGAATTTAAGGAAAGAGCAGACGAGTTTTTCAGCATTTCAGAAGAGAAAAGGCAGAAAAAAGCGTTCATTATCTCATTACATCTCGTCTTAAATGGTTTGAAAACGAATCAAATAAGGCGATTTCTGAGTGTGTTACAGGAAATACGAGCAAAGCAGAGGAAGGGTGCAAGTGCGGATGAACTGAATGCGAGCATTCTCAGAATCCGCCCAGTGCTGATTTATGCCGCCAGAAACAAGCAAGTTGAGCCACTTTTGAGGATTGTTGACAGGATTTTGCCGTTTTTGAACGATAAGAACTTTGAGGACTTCTACTATTTCGTTCAGGCGATAGTAGCATACCACAAATTTCTTGGAGGTGGAGATTAATGGGCGGTAAAATGCTGGGAAAAGTGATAATAAGAGGCATTTTGAGGGTGAAAACGGGCTTACATATCGGGGCCTCTTTGGAGGCGGCAGAGATAGGTGGGTTAGATTCTCCTGTCGTGAAAGACACGCTCACAAACGAGCCTTACATTCCGGGAAGTTCGCTGAAAGGGAAGATGCGTTCGCTGTTTGAGCGAGCGAAGAACGCTGAAAAACCCCCAGAGGAACAAGGCGAAGGTGAAGATAAATTCTACAATAGAGAGGTGAAAGTGAGAGGAATGAGTTTGTGGATGCATGCCTGTGAAGATTATGATAGAGCAATGAACTGTGAAGTATGCCGTTTATTCGGAAGCACGGGCAAGAATGGTGGCAGAAACTTCCCCTCAAGAATAATTGTGAGGGATTGTCGCTTGACGGAGGATTCGTGGCGGAGAATAGAGGAGGAAGGGACGGAGTTGAAGTGGGAGAACTTCATTGACAGAATCACATCGGCGGCGAATCCGAGACAAATAGAGCGAGTGCCTGCGGGTTGCGAGTTCAACTTTGAAATCATTTACAACATTGAAGACGAGAATGAGAAGGAAGAAGACCTGAAGAATATTTGCAGAGCGATGAAAATGCTGGAAGACGACTACTTGGGCGGTTCAGGCTCAAGGGGCTACGGAAAGGTTGAGATGCTCGTGCAGGAGATTTTGGAACGCCCCCTCGAGTTCTACTTGAAAGAAGGTGCAGAGAAAGCGATCTTCCGCTCCGAAAATTCTGAAAACGGCTGGAAGAGACCGCAAGAAGTGCTAGAAGATGAGGCAATATGGTCGCATTTAAGGGGAGATGAATGAATATCTCGCAGTTCAATTGGCGTTTAAAACCCCTGTTCACATCGGTGAAGTGGGCATAGGCATGGAAGAAGTCTCGGAGATTTTGCATTCCGATACAATTTTCAGTGCATTAGTGAATGCTCTCTCCACTATGGACGAGGATGTTGAGCGCTTTATTCTGAAAGTAAAAAACGGAGAAATCAGATTCTCGTCAGGCTTCCCGTTCAAAAATTCCGATTTTTACTTTCCTAAACCGCTTTTGAGGCCGAACATGGACGAGGAGTGCGAGAGGAAGTGGGGGAAGAAGTTGAAAGAGGCGAAGTTTCTGCCGAAGTGGCTCTTTGAGAAGTGGATTAATTACGAAAAGATTGCGGAAGAGGAAATAGAGCGACTGGCTTCTCCAGAATTTTACCGAAAATCGTGCATTCCGAAGGTGTTTTTGGACAGGGAAGGGCGAAGTTCCGCAATTTACCATGTGGGCGTGTTGGAGTTTGAGCGACAGACACCCGACGACACTTCAGGTTTTTTCTTCCTGTTAATTTCAGATGAAGAGGGCAGAACGATTCTGAAGAAAGCACTGAAATTCCTGCAGGATGAAGGTATAGGCGGGAAAAGAACATGGGGTCTCGGTCTTTTTGAGTATGAAATTGGCAAATTTGAACTGAGAATTCCCGAAATTGTTGAGGGTTATGTGCTACTTTCGCTGTTTTATCCCTCAAGAGAGGAATTGACCCTGTTCAAAGAACCGTCAGCACAGTGGGATTTCGTCAAAAGAGGGGGCTGGGTCTTCTCAAGAGTCGGGAGAGGCGGGAAAAGGAAGCCGAAGATGCGCATGATTTCAGAAGGCTCGGTGTTCAGCGGAAGGAAGAAGCCCGAAGGCATTTTGTTAGACCTTGACGAAATCGGCAATTTCACCGCTGAAGTGGGGCATAAGGTTCTCCAGAACGGAAAGGCGTTTTCAATTCCTGTGAGGAGGCTGGATGCCGAATGAATTTGAGGATGGAATTGAGGACGCTGACGCCTGTCCATGTGGGTTCGGGCAACAAACTCACAAGCACCGCTGACTTCGTCGTCGCAGGAAATCGTGTGATTGTCGTGCATTTTGAACGCATTATAGCGAATTTACCCCGTGATGTGCCGTATTCAGAGATTTTAAGTGGGGGAGTGGGCGAAGTTTTGAGCAAATATAGACTGAATGCGGAGGATTTCAAGCGGTATGAGATGGAACTGCTCGGACAGCGAAGGAGAATTTCGGCTATTTCTGAACACATAAAGCAGGGAAATAAGCCATATATCCCAGGAAGTTCCGTAAAAGGGGCTATTAGAACGGCAGTTCTATGGTATTTCCTGCGAGATAACCGTGAAATACTGCGTAGAACACTTGGAAATTTACTGCAAAAAGCCAGCAGGATGCATGGTGGCAGGAAAAAGGAGTTAAAGAAGCAAGCAGATGACGAAATTCAATGCGAAATTTTTGGAAAAACGCCTCACGAGGACATATTCAGAGCGCTGAAAGTAAGCGACTCTTCAAATTTCAGGCGGTTGCAGTGTATCTCTGTCAGCGTATTGAACGCTCCTCGCCTTCCGCCAATGTTTGTGGAGGGAATTCCCGCAGGAGAAACTGCAAGTTTGGATATTTCCCTTGACGAATGCTTAATGAAAGAGAACATGAAGAAGTGGAGCGGAAAAGTGCGGGAATTGGAGTTTGGGGAAGTGCAAGAGCAGGTGAATGAGTTTTCAAAAGAGATGCTTTCTGCGATTGAGAGGCGGTTTTCTTCACTGTCAAATAGGACGAGAAACTGCATAAGAATGTTGAGGCGGGAGGTGAAAGAGGCGGAGGAAAGCGGAGGAATGGTCTTAAACATCGGCTGGGGTGGCGGATTCCTCTCTAAAACGCTTGGCAGACTGCTTCTGCATGAAGAAATGTTTGAGCGACTTCGCCAAAGCCTCGGCATCGGAAGAAGTCCAAGAACAAGGAGGATTTCTGAAAACTTCCCAAAAACGCTCCGAGTGACAGAACGGGGGGATTTGCTCGGCTGGGTGAGATTAAAGGGAGGGGATTGAGGATGATTTTTCTGTTTGCAAATGTGGGAAACAGCGATTTGGGAAAGGGAGGAAAGCCCGTGTTTTTAGGCGAGAGAAATCCTTACAAGAGGAGCAAGGAGAGCTACTTGCGGAGAGATTTTGAATACGAGGCGTTGATTCTGGAACCTACTCTTGAATATTTACGCAATATTCACGATGAGGTTCAAATAGAGCTGTTCGCTACCGAGCAGGAGCCACCGCATCCGCAGGATACATTATATATGGCTTACATTCTCAGAGAATTGCTGAGAAGAAAATACGGAATAGAGCCGAGAATACATAAGATAAAGGGAAATCCTGCGGATTACGATGAAATGGATGTATATTTCTCCTCCTTCTTTTCCTCCTTTTCGGAGGAGATGCGTGAAGAAGAGAACCTCTGCTTTGTTTCGTTGACAGGAGGGACACCTGCGGAGAATTTATGCTTGCTTTTCAACGCAATTCAGAGATATGAGAGTAGAGTGGTCGCAATTTACCTCCCAAAAGGGCGTGAAGAGGTGAAAAGGCTGGAAATAGGGAGCAGAATATTCAAGAGCGTGATGAAGAGCAGGATAGAGGCACTGAAAGAGAAGCATTTGTATTGCGAGGCTGCCGAGCTTGCGGAGAGCTTCGGTGTGCTTGAGCGTAAGGAGGTGCTTGTGTTGAAGGGAAAGGGAGAGCGTGAGCTATTTAATTTTGAGCGGGCGAAGAGGTATTTTAAGGATGCGATTCGGCTCGGTTCTGAGGAGGCTCTTCGTGAGTTGAATGAGCTGAAAAATCTGTGGGAAGGGGAGGAATACGAAAAGAAGAGGGCTTTGCTCGCTGAGATTTACCGAAGTGCGGTTGCGAAATGGCATCAAGGTGCTTTCGTAGACTTCCTCGGCAGAATATTCAGACTGAGCGAGGCAGCTTTACAAACAATCTTTGAGAAGGAAACGGGAATAGATATTTCAAAAAGGGAGAATTACGATGCTTTTTGGGAATATGTGAGAAATGAAAATAATTTGCGAAAATTTTTAGAGGAGAGGAAAATAATATTGGAGGGTGCCCCTTCAAGGCATATTCTGCTTGTTATTTTAAGATATTGGATAGAGAAATGTGGAAAGTGGAAGGAATATGGGGAAGTTTATAATGCTTTGAAGTGTTTAGAGTGTCTGATAGAATTAAGACATCGCACTATCATCGGGCATGGCGTTGAAGGAGTCTCAAAAGAGAAAATTTTAGAAGAATGCAATAGATATAATATAAAGGAGGAAAGAGAGGTTTTTGATTTATTGAGGAGGGTAGTGAATATATAGGAGGAAGAAAAGGAAAACATGAGCACCATACTGCATGTTAAAGAATAAAACACGATTTATCGGTTCAGAACAAAGGGAAGAAAAAGGAGACGAGGTATAAAGGAAAATATAAAGGTGATATTGAGATGAGAGTGGAGGTGAAATTGGCGGCAAAGGAAATACAGAAGATACCCATAAACTACAATTATTTCCTTTCAGGCGTGATATATAGGAAGATAGGGATAGGAGATGAGGATTTGGCATCAGAGTTGCACAAATCTCGCTCTTTCAAGTTTTTCACATTCTCACGAATACTCGCAGAAGAAAGGCGGATAGAGGGAGACACTATGCTCATAAAGAATGCGAGATTTCTGCTGTCTTCGCCGAGAGAAGAGATAGTGAAGGCATTCATAGAGGGTATTTTGAGCGAGCCTGCGGTGAAAGTAGCGAGTGCGAGATTTGAAGTTATGTCGGTGGAAGTGAAGGAGAAACCCGCTCTCTCAAGCCCGCAGGCGTTTAAGACGCTCTCTCCTATTGTCGTTAGGACGGTGCGCGAGCAATTCGGAAAGATGCGAACTTGGGAATTGTATCCCAAAGATGGCGATTTCTACACGCATTTGAAGGCGAACCTTTTGAAGAAATATGAGGCTTTTTATGGCAAAGAAGCGGAAGATTTGTTTGAAATTGTCAAAATTTATGCAGTGAAGCCTGTGAGAATAGATTTAAAAGGGATAAAACATAGGGCATCTCTCATGCATTTCTGCGTTGAAGCGTCAAGAGAACTCCTAAATTTCGCATACGATGCGGGTCTCGGTGAGAAAAATGCAATGGGTTTCGGAATGATCGAAACTGCTCCGCATGCAGCGAATAAGTAGCGTCTGAAAATTCGTTAAATCCTGATTCCCGCTTAAGATGGAGAAAGAGGGCGAGATGAGATCAAAAGGGGGAGAAAAAGAATGGAGTTGTCGAAGGTGTTAGTGACAGGCGGGGCGGGCTTCATGGGTTCGCATGTCGTTGACGCATTAATTGAGCGAGGCTACGAAGTTGTTGTGATTGACAATTTGAGTGCAGGCTCTCTTTCCTTCCTTGAGGAGCATTTCGGCAACAAAAGATTCCGCTTCCACCGAGCAGACCTGCTTAACGACCCTTTACGCAATTTTTTTGAGGGTTGCGATGCTGTTTGGCATCTCGCAGCGAACCCAGAGGTGCGAATTGGCGCCGAAAACCCAAAAATTCACATAGAGCAGAATGTCCTTGCTACGCATAAAGTCTTGGAGGAAATGCGAAAAGCAGGCATTAAAACACTCGTATTCACCTCAACTTCAACAATCTACGGCGAAGCTGAGCAGATTCCTACGCCTGAAAATTACGGGCCCTTGCTCCCTATTTCTCTCTACGGAGCTTCAAAACTCGCCTGCGAAGCTCTAATTTCGGCATATTGCCACACTTTTGGCATGAACGCTGTCATTTACAGGTTCGCAAATGTCGTCGGAAAAAGATTAAGGCATGGCGTTATATACGATTTCATCATGAAATTGAAGAGAAATCCGAATGAGTTGGAGATTTTGGGTGATGGAACGCAAACAAAATCATATATTTATATTGATGACTGCATTAATGCGATGTTTTTTGGGCTGAAAGCGATGTCTTGCGAGAGCGAGGAGAGGGAAAGAGGAAGAAGCGAAGGAAACGAAGAGGACGAGGAAGGCATCACAAGAATATTCAACATCGGCACGGAAGATGCGGTCAGCGTGAGAAGGATTGCGGAGATTGTGTGCGAGGAGTTGGGATTGAAGCCGAGATTCAAATTCACAGGCGGAAAACGAGGATGGAAGGGGGATGTCCGCACGATGCTTTTAGATGCTTCTGCGTTGCGTTCGCTCGGTTGGCGTCCAAAGTTCAAATCTGAAGAGGCAGTAAGGAGAGCAACACAAGATTTGATTGCTGAAATATGGAAGAGGTAGTGCTTTCGGGTTTTGTTGTTTATGGTGAAGAATTTGAAGTGTTTCGTGGTTATGTTGTCGTTAAAGATGGCGTTATTCGTGAAATCAGTGCAGATGAAGGGGGCGTGGACGCTGCATTTGAAGGCATTATTTTGCCTGCTTTCGTGAATGCTCACACACATATCGGCGATTCTGTTGCGAAAGAGCCTCCAGATATGCCACTTGCGGATTTGGTCGGTCCAAGAGGCTTTAAGCACCGAGTTCTTGTGGAGACGCCTGCTGAAGTGCTTGTGGAAGCAATGCGTGAAACAATTCAAGAAATGTTCCACACAGGCACGCTTGCTTTCGCAGATTTCAGGGAAGGAGGCGTTGCAGGCGTTCTCGCTCTCAAAGAAGCAGCGAGGCGTGCTGAAGTTCCCGTGCATGCGAAGGTTCTCGGCAGACCTCTCGGCGAGGAAGACGCCTCTTCGGTTTTAGATGTCGCAGATGG
>Ga0209410_1000802_pt1 | contig 14840 bp, 15 predicted proteins | sample Mar14436cmmetaG_FD_184135 | JGI IMG/M metagenome (GOLD analysis project Ga0209410, IMG submission 184135) | Marine hydrothermal vent microbial communities from Guaymas Basin, Gulf of California to study Microbial Dark Matter (Phase II) - Marker... ... | reverse complement strand
TTAGACCGTCGCGAGACAGGTCGGACTCTACCTGTCGGGGGTGCTGGCCGCCTGAGGGGAAGGTCCGCTCAGTACGAGAGGAACGGCGGGCCGTGGCCTCTAGTCTACCGGTTGTCCGGCAGGGCAGTGCCGGGCAGCCACGCCGCGAGGGATAAGGGCTGAAGGCATCTAAGCCCGAACCCCTCCCCGAGACGAGGCGGCCATTCCCAGTCTTTCGGGCTCGGTGACGAGCCTATTGACTGGGACGAGGGCACCCGTAGAAGACGGGGTTGATGGGGTGGCGGTGTAAGCGCCGAGGTCCTTTGGACCGAGGCGTGAGCCGGCCACTTCCAATAGCCCGAGCGTGCCCAGTTATGTTAATACAGATCTTGGGCGCGTATGACCCCCGTGTTAACCTGTACTTTTTCTCTTAGAGCAAATTTTTAATCTAGGAGTTGATATGAGTTTTATTGGGCCGGTAGCTCAGTGGGAGAGTACCCGCCTGGCGTGCGGGTGGTCGCGGGTTCAAATCCCGCCCGGTCCACCATCTAGCGGCCGTGGTCTAGCCTGGATTAGGATGGCGGCCCCCCATGATTATTTCGTGGAAAGCCGCAGAACCCGGGTTCGAATCCCGGCGGCCGCATCTCTTTTATTTCGTTCCTAATTCTGAGCATTTCGGGATGAGGTAGAGTTTTTAATGTTATTAAAGTGAAAACTATATTTTTCACCTTGTCTAAATTTTGTTGACTTTCAGCAAATAATGGGCCTTTAGGGATCATAGCTATGGTTAATGAACTCTATGGCGTAATTATAAAATCGCTAATCTTCATTTTACCTAGTTACGTGGCTAACGGAGCTCCTGTCTTATCCTCTAAGCTTTTTACTCATAGACATCCGATCGACATGGGAAAAGTTCTGTGGGATTCTAGAAGGATGCTGGGGGATGGGAAAACTTATGAGGGCTTTTTCATCGGTTTATCTGCAGGGATATTAACAGGCTATGTTTTAGAGATGGTTGGTTATCATACAGTTGAGGGTGCAGCTGTTCTTTCACTTGGAACAATGATAGGTGACATCGTAGGTTCTTTTATAAAGAGAAGGCTTAATATTAGAAGGGGTGGTAAGGCGCCTTTACTTGATCAACTAACTTTTCTATATTTTGCCTTACTCCTTTATCATGTCGTGTTCGATAAGATAGAGTTTACCGAAGTGGTATTTCTCTCAATAATAACGCCGTTGTTGCATAGGTTTACAAACTACATTGCATATAAGCTAGGGTTAAAGGATAATCCGTGGTGACCCTACATAAGTTATCTTCGGCAATGAACATTTCTCTCATCTAGCTAAGGCTATTGCCATACTATTCATAGGCTAAAGAGATTTAACTTTGACCTAACCTCTTCATGATTTTCAATTGAGAAGCTTATTGTACCAGGTAGTGTAACTAAATATCATCAACCTCCAACTCCTATCTTAATTCTACTGTTAAAAGCGAAGTAAGTAAGTGCTTAATTATTAATGATATTAATGAATATATAATTATACTTAAGTGTTGAATATTTATTTAGGGTGAAAAAATGAGTAAGGGATCTTTGAAAGTTTGGAGAAGCCGTATTGTACCGACAACTAGAGGGGCTATCTTCAGAGCAAAGAGATGGTTCTATGCCACCTTTTACTCTAAAAGTAAAGGAGAGGCAAAGGAGTTGTCTAAGGAGAATTGGACTAAACTTGCAAGAATTCTTGTTGAAAAGTCGAATCAAGAAGGGGTTTCCGAAAATGCCGCTCGAGTTTTAATATACTATTACGACGACGAGGGGATATTTAAACCCATAAAAGCTGAAATAGAGGTATTCAAGTTAGAACCCTTAAAGACAATTGAAATTAGAGAGGAAGAGCTTTCTTCCTAACTTCTTTTTGTTTTCATATACGTTTCGTATAGGATATAGGAGAGTGATAAGGTAAACGTTGAGATAACTAGTAGTTGCATATGGAATGTATAAAAGTCCAGCGGTTCCTTAACCATATTAAGTATATACCTAATAACTTGATACATAGCGTATACCGATAGTAGGGTTAGCACAATAACGAAAATACCAAACATCTGTCTGATCTTTATCTCGCTTTCTTTTCTCATATTCTTCGCCGACTAGATACACCCTCCGTTTTTGAGTTTCTAGAATATATCCGAGAAGCGTTATAAAAGTTTTTCAGAAGGATATGAGGAAACAATAGGTAATCGAACCTAACCAGGGCTATAACGAAAATTATCCCTATCTATTCCAACAGTGTTCTAAAAACCCTTTTTTCAGAACTAGTTAACGTTATTTAACATATGGCGTGCTAATAAATAGATGTTGCATGAGCATGGTGAGTGTCTATGAGAAAATATAAGAGAGAACTCATCATTGTGGTCGGACCTTTGATATTTATTTTATTGGCCATTATACCACCGTTACCCGGTGTTGAAAGGGCCGCTGCCACGGCTGGTATAGGAAACCCTCTGATGCCCCAATTAGCTCTTGGAGTCCTTCTATGGACAGCGTTATGGTGGATCAGTGAGGTTGTTCCTTTGGGCTTGTCTGGTCTAATTCCTCCAATAATCTTTTCATTCCTAGGTATAGTTTCTTGGAAACAATCTCTTTCAAGCTTCATGGATCCCGTAATCTGGATATTCATAGGAGGTTTTGTTTTAGCCAAAGCTTTCCAAGTCTGGGGCCTTGACAGAAGGATAGCTATAAAGCTTTCTTCTTTATATAAGGGAGATAATCCTTTGATAGCTGCTCTTTTTATTGCCGGATTACCTCCTTTTTTATTGACTATGACAGGATCGATAACTGCATCGACTTCGATAGTTTTCCCTATAGTTTTAGCATTTATTAATTCATTAAAACTTAAAAAGGGAGACAAGTACGCTGAAGCGTTAATGCTTATGTTAGGCCAAGCAGCCACTGCAGGAGCAATGTTTTTGCTTATTAGTACACCCCCTAATCTCGTAGCAAAGAAGGTTATAGAGGAGTATATGCCTGAGGTTTCGCTAACGTTTTTCGACTGGTTAATTGTTGGAACACCACACGCAATAATAGGATTATTTATCGCTTGGTTTACTATATTCAAAATAATAAAAATCGGCGGAGTAGATCTAAACGGTATACGAGAGAAGCTTGTCTTAGAAGCTATGGAGCTTAAGGAAATGAGCCGAGGAGAAAAAATTGTATTAGCAATATTTCTTCTAGTCCTTACCTTATGGATGCTACCAGGTTTAGTCCTCATAATGGCATCCTACTATACCAGTCTTCTTCCCCTTGCAAAGAACATACAAAGCTTTCTACCGACAGCCACACCTGCTGTCCTAGCATTACTATTGCTTGGACTAATTCAGGTCGAGAATAAACCTTTACTTTCTTGGAAGGAAATAGAAGAAGGTATAGATTGGAATGTCATATTCCTATTTGGTGGCGGTATAGTTCTCGGAGCGGGATTGCAGAATAGCGGATTCTCCAAATGGTTGATTGATTCTCTAATAGCTATTACTGGTAGTACCTTGGACTATACGACTATAATCGTTATAAGCGCATTGCTTGGCTTCATAATAACATATCCAGCATCCAATACCGCGTCATCACTCATTACCGCTCCAATAGCTGCATCACTAGCTATAGGCGGGGGATACAATCCTATTCCGGCAGTAATAGCAACTGCTTTAGCATGCTCAATATCGAGTGCATTGCCAAGTACAACACCGCCTATGGCTATCGTTTATGGGTCTAAGCATATAAAATTGTGGAACATGTTTAAGGTAGGTATGATAAGCGACACAATACGATTCATAATATTGATATTGCTTACGCCTTACCTTACGCAGATACTTTGCTCAATAAAGGGAATCCCGCTAAAGGTAATGCCATGAATTTGGGGTGGATGATATTTTTTCTAAATATCAATTGTTTAATGAAAGAGTAAAACTATACAATGATCTAAAGGATAGAGGGTTTTACGTTAGGATGCATGCATATGAATATATCATCGGCGATTATAAAAGATTTAAAGCATTAATCCTTATTGAACCTTTTCATAATATTGTGTATGTCAAGGTATTAGATAAAAATGATGAAGAAGCTATAAAAACTATAATTCAGAGTATAAAAAGTGGTGATCCTCAAATTAGAATCGTGATATTTTGAGGGACTGCGTCTATGAGCAAAGAGCAAGAGATAGTCTATATTGAAGAACTTAAGGAAGAGATAGGTATATTATCTTCATTGAAGAGAGTTGTTCTGTCTGGCATTTTACCTTTTGAATACATGGAGGATATTTCAATCTCTCCTGACCCTGTGGGGCCGTTCTTCTGCGTATTTCTGCTTTCGCTTGTAAACTTCTTCTGCATATATGCATTCTTGGGTAGAACTACTGTAGCATACGTGAAGGTTAGCCCTGTGGCTCCTGTTCTTAATATGTCAGGGAAAAATATTCTAGTGTATCCGAATGTAGAATCCATTCCATCAAACTTTATTCCTTTGAGAATAACTGAAGGAGTACTATTTCGTATTTATTCAAACATGGTTTTCTTGTCTTTAGGCCTATGGATTTCAACTCTTATCGGAGTATACATCACAACTAGGCTCCTCGGAGGTTATACAAAGTCTATACCAGTTCTCTCCGGTTATGCTATCTCGGCAAGAATATATGAGTATCTCACTAGAGCCATTCTACTCTACTATCTACTCGCTCCTTTCAAGATAAAAATACTTGTACCGAGTAGGGATAATATTAATACCATTATATCCTACATCATGGTAGGATTCGTTAAGATAAGTGAGAGGCTGCCTTTATTGAAAGGACATTTTGTATTCTTTATTATATGGAATATCATTGTAATGATAGCCGTTTTAAATGCGGGTACTCGGCTTTCTATCAAAAAATCTATAATAGGAGGGATCATGGCATGTATCATAGCCGGAGGGATACACCTTATATTTTCACGTCTACTCGATATGTTTTAAATAAGAGTGATTGATAATGTACCTCTATGAATATGAGGCTTTAGAACTACTTAGGAAGTATAACATACCAGTCGAAAAATCTTGTCTGGCTAGAAATTTAAAAGAACTTAAAGAATGTAGTAGAATAATACCTCCTCCAAATGTACTTAAAGCTCAGGTGCTAACTGGGATGAGAGGTAAAGCTGGTGGAATAATTTTCACTGAAACATTAGAGGACTTTGAAAAGTCTGGTAAAGCACTTTTTCAGAAAAGGATCAATAATTTGAAAGTAAACGCGATACTTGTGTCTGAGAGGGTTGATATCAGAAGAGAAATGTACATTGCATTAACGTATGATAGGACTCTCAGGAGGTTTACGCTCATCTCGTCTCCTCTAGGTGGCATGGATATTGAGGAAATCGCTATGAAGAATCCAAAATATATTCTGAAAGTTTCCTTAGAGCCTTTGATTGAAATCCCTGACTTTGTCATAAGGGCTGTCGCTAAACACCTAGATATTCCGTTTCAAGAGATGAAGAAACTAGTTGAGGCAATGTATAACCTCTTTATAGAAAATAAGTGTGAGCTTGTCGAAATAAATCCTCTAGTGTTAACATCTTCTGGAGAAATATTAGCAATTGACAGGAAAATAGTACTTGACGAAGTGTATGTCCGCATAAATCCATCCCTACGAAATCTTTTAGAGAAGAGACTTAGAGAAATGGGTGAATCCGAAAGAATAGCATTCGAATATGGATTCAGCTATGTGAGGCTAGAGGGTAATATCGCCGTAATCGGTAATGGTGCTGGATTAACGATGGCGTCTATGGATTTGGTTCACTTATATGGTGGAAAACCCGGGATTTTTCTCGATCTTGGAGGGGGGGCTAGCTCGCAACGTGTGGAAAAAGCACTTTCGCTTGTTTTACAGGATCCCCAGATAGATAGAGTTTTTATCAATATTCTAGGGGGAATTACACGTTGTGACGAGGTTGCAACAGGTATAGCAAATGTATTAAAGAACGCTTCAAATAAAAAGAAGCTTTTTGTGAGATTGCTAGGCAATAACGAAGAGCTGGGAAGGAAAATATTATCGGAAGTAGGTATTCCCGTGTTTACCGATTTGAAAGAAGCCGTTAAAAAAGCAGTAAAAGGTGGATAAGTATGGTCATACTTGTTTCTGAAGAGACTAGACTACTGGTGCAGGGAATAACTGGTAAGGAAGGAAGTCGACACGCCTATCTCATGAAAAAGTACGGCACCAAGGTCGTCGCTGGCGTCACGCCGGGGAGGGGGGGCCAAGAAGTCAACGGTATACCTGTATACAATAGTGTTCAGGACGCTATTAGTAACCATCCGGAAATAAATACTACGATTATTTTTGTTCCGGCGAGATTTGCTAGCGATGCAGTATATGAAGCTATAGTTAACGGTATAAAGACAATAGTTGTGATCACAGAGCATATCCCAGTACATGATACAATTAAGTTTATCAACTTTGCTCAATGCAAGGGTAGTATAATTATAGGTCCAAATACACCCGGCGTAATTTCTCCTGAAATTGCTAAGGTTGGAATAATGCCAGGAAGATACTTTAAGAGAGGAAGGATAGGACTTGTTTCGAGAAGTGGTACATTGACATACGAAGTCTCTTATTCTTTGGCAAAGCATGGCTACGGTGTCTCAACAGCTGTGGGAATAGGTGGCGATCCCGTTACAGGACTTAATTTTATTGAGGTTTTGGACATGTTTGAAAAAGATCCTGAGACGAGTGCAATCGTCGTAATCGGAGAAATCGGTGGTACTAACGAAGAAGAGTTGGCTCTTGAGATAAGAAGAGGAAGATATTCAAAGCCTATTGTAGCGTTTATTGCGGGAAAAACCGCTCCTCCAGGTAAAAGAATGGGTCATGCAGGAGCTATAATTACGGGCACTAGAGGAACTTACGAAAGCAAAGTAAAGGCTCTTAAAAATGCTGGTGTTAGAATTGCGGAAAAAATAGATGATATTTCTAGCATCTTAGACGAATGCTTGTAAACTAGCTCCTAACAATCTATTCTATAACTTATCTTCCAAACATTTTTTAGAAGAATTTCCCGTTAAAGTGCAAAAGAAAGTTGCTGATAAGTCTTATGACATAAGAATCTTTCTAACTATGATACCTGCGAGGTTGAATGTTGCATGAATAGCTATTGCTGGCGTAAGAGAGCGACCAATTGCTCTATAATATCCTGCTAAGATACCAAGTATTGATGCATTAATGAGTATCAACATAAGCACTTTCTTTGGAGCTGAAGAGAATGGTACTGTATGAGTTAAAGCAAAAAGTATTGCTGGAAGGACTACGGCAATCCAAGTATTGGTATTCTGGAGCAGATAGCTTTCAAGTATACCCCTAAAGACCATCTCTTCACCAAGAGGAGCTAGTATTAATGCAAGTAGGATCATATGGAGTGGATTCTGGGGAAGAAACTGTGGCTTATAACTTTCTGATCTAGTTAAAAAACTTGACAAAAACGCCAATAATATAGCTATTGGAAAAGATATAATTAGCGAATCTACCGTGTATGGTATGTTTATGCTAAATCCGAAACTTTTGAAATCAGCTTTAAAGAAGAATAGTATCACTAGGATAGATAGAACTATGAACAATATTTGAGTAGTAGTGCTCACTATAATGACACTTTTCCCTAATTTAGTTCTTGACAAGAAACCACCAATAATCGAGCTCGGTATAAAAACTAGTAACCAAAACCCGAGTCCTATAAGTATATTTCGAATCATCTAACTCTCCCTCAATCGTATGGACTTGGTTTTCATATCGTTAGTTATGTCAAAGTTTCTTTAATTATTGTCGTTATAACTACTATATGTATTGCTTATTATAGTGCTATTTACGTTGAGGGGATTGTTTGGTAGTTAGAATCACGATGTATAATTCTCGTTTACGAGGAAGGTATTGCTAGGTTATATGAGGTTATCGGTGAAAAGTATTCGCCTGGGCTAGGGGAGTATTGGCTAAAAAATTGCAAGTATGTCAAAGTATTGCTAGCAGTTAGCGATAAAGATGAAGTTGTCGGGAAAGTTACATTGGACTTAGCTTATCTGCCCTATGCTGAGATAGTAAACCTAATGGTTCATCCTAACTACCGTGGTATAGGCATCAGTACATTCCTGCTTAGAGAATGTATAAAGGTGGCAGAAGAAAGGAACTTTGTAATGCAGTATCTAATGACAGATCTAGGTAACAAAATAGCGCATAGGCTTTATTCCAAACATGGATTTATACCCACTATTTTGCCTAGGAAGGGGCTTCCAGGCAAAAGTATGTGGCTGCATAGGTTTTCTAAAGAAAGCTTTATCAAAGAATTCCAGAACAGTTACTACCTCCTAGAGTACTCAGTTTCCAAGGATAAAGTGTCGATCAAGAATGAGAAGCTCTATAGGGTTAAGTGGGCTGATCCAATTACATGGGATAGACTTATACTCTACTTCAAAGGGCAACCTGGACAACCATCCAAGTCAAGTGGGACGATGCCTAGAATAAGCGGTGTACAGGTAAGGAAAAACGAAATAAGATTAGAGATCCTTGTGAAGGAGAAGTCGAAGAACATAAGTCAAGAAGACTATTCTATATTCGTACTTGAAGTAACCAATACGGGAAAACGTGGATTCTTAGTTAACAAAAAATTATCTTTATTCCAAGAATTTCTATAGGTACAATTTGTTCCAAGAGTGAATTAGAAAGAACTAGATTAAAATTATTTAGGTGTTAAAAATTGCCAGAATTAGATAAAATTGATAAAAAACTTTTAGAAATTCTTCAGGACAATGCAAAAACACCGTATTCCGTAATAGCTGATAAGTTGGGTGTCTCTGAGGCTACAGTACATTTGAGAATTAAGAAACTACAGAAAATGGGTGTTATAAAAAGATTTCAGGCAATAATTGATCCAGACAAGGTTGGAAAGAATATTATAGCTATAGTTGCTATAACTGCCGTACCACAGAAGTATGAGAGTGTTTTAGGAAAGTTAAAAGAGATGTCAGACGTTTATGAGATATATGATGTCACAGGTGAATACTATACGATTACCAAGGTTAGAGTAAGCAATAGAGAGGAGTTAGCAAGGATACTCGATAAAATAGGTAAAATAGAAGGTGTAGAATCGACGCGAACAATGTATGTTTTAAGGGTTATAAAGGAGGAGACGCGCATAAAAATAGATAGTTAGAAAGGTTTTATCAGAGTCGGCTACAAATCATTGACACGAGTGTTTACAGATCAGTCATGCAACCCTATTTATTTCTTCATTTAAGACACTGATGCTGGCTATTCATACCCATAAAGTTAATTAACTTTCTATTTTACTGAATAATCTATAGAAGAGCTATTAATGCATATGTATGACTTTAATGACTTGTTTCCTTACAAGAAGTGGCGACAAGGACAGTTACAAATAGCACATAGTGTTTACAATAGTATAATTGAAAGAAAAATACTCTTAATAAATTATCCCACAGGAGCGGGAAAAACCCTACCTGTGCTCATAGGCGCTCTAAAGGCATCCTTCGAAAATGGGTATAAGATCATCTATCTTGCAAGGACAAAGAATCAATTTCAGGCACCTCAAAGAGAATTAGAAAAAATAAACAAAAAGATAAAGGAGAAAATAAATTTTGTGTTATTATATAATAGACAAGAACTCTGTCTTCAAAAGAATTTACAAAAACTACCGTATGAGGAATTCATAGGATTCTGTGCTTTTCTCAGAAAAGAGGGAAAGTGTAAATACTATCCATTATCCTCTAGACTTTCCGATTCTAACAACATGCAATGTGGAGATGAGATCATGAATCTAGCCGAAAGTGGTGATTACTGTCCTTACGAGTTAACTAAGTTGCTTTCTAAAAATGCTCTTGTTATGATCTTAGCATATAACTATATTTTTGATCCTAGAATCAGGGAGATTTTTACCAGAGATTTTAATGTAAAATTTGAGAGGAGTATTCTCATAATAGATGAGGCTCATAATCTTCCAGATATTATACGTAATATACTAACTAGAAAGTTACGGAGAGAGTGGATTTCTAGAGCAATAAAAGAGATTAAAGGATATTATAGAGGAGAGGATAGAGCTAGCGTAATCAGCTCGCTAAGATGCTTGTACTCTTACCTCAAATCCTTAGATAAGAAGGTACTAGAGAAGGGTTTTTCTGTTCTTGAAAGAGATTTTCTTTACAATACTTTGCCATCACCGACAAGATTACGTAAGATAGGGTTAATAATAGAGTCGGAATACAAGTCAATGCTCTTATTTAAATCTAGCTATATAAGACGAATTTATGAGTTCACTAATTATTTCTTCGAATATCCATATAGTATACTCTATGCCGAAAGAGATTATAATTATGCTGTTATCAAAATCTCACCGATCTTTTTCGAACAAAATGTTATTAAGCCTGTTGTAGAATCGAGAGCTACTATAATGATGAGTGGAACCCTGCCACCGCTAGGATACTATACGTCTCTACTTGGTCTAGATCCTGTAAGAAGTAGAATAGAGGAGTTGAGGATTCCTTCGCCCTTATCCCATAGGGTTAAACTAAAGATCGTTAAAGGTGTGTCATCCCGATATGTGGAAAGAGGTGAAGTACAATACAGAAAGATTGCGCAATGCATAGATGCTATATTTTGCAAGAGCAGGGAGGGTATAGTGATGACCGTATTTCCCTCATATAATTATATGAGAAATATAAGATTATATTTGAAGTCTAGACCTCTTCTCGTAGAAAGAGAGAAAAGTAGACTTTCTGAAGTAGTAAATGAGGCCAAAAAATACGAGAAAGTTTTACTGTTAGCTGTAGCAGGAGGTAAAATGGTAGAGGGTATAGAGATAAAGAGGGGGAATAGAAGTATTATAAATGTTGTTGTCATAGCCGGGTTACCCATACCTGAGCCAAGCATTTTGACCAAAAATATGTTGGAAAATATTTCCGTAAAGGTTGGTAACAGAGAGCTTGCTTGGAAGTATGTTTATTTATCTCCAGCCGTTATGAGAATAGTTCAAGCGATAGGGAGAAGTATCAGATCTAAGGATGATAGCTCGACTGTCTACATACTGGATGAGAGAGCGACGGACGAATTTATCATTAGCCAATTAACGCGATACGGTTTTGTTCCCGAGGTAGTGGAGCTTCAAGCTTTACTTAAATAGCTAAGATATTACTTTTGTCTAAAGGTAAAAAATTAATACTCTTCAACAGTATTTAATGATTAACTTATTAGGTAGGGGTTACTTAGATGGGCAGAAGGAGAACTCAAAGGGTTATAACTAGAGCAATAAATGTATACAAGTTATTGCTTGAGCATGGAGGGCCTATAAAAACGCCTAAACTCTTCGAAAAAGCTCTTCAAAAGAATATCGTCAGCGAATATTCTTCTTTATACCAAGCTCTGAAATTACTCTCACAATGCGGACTGATAGAGAGGTCATTTAATAAGGGGGCGCTTGAGTGGGAAGTGATAAAAGTTGTGGAAAATAATGAAAAATTGGAGGAAATACTTTCTAACAAAAGCGGTAGATAGAGGTTTTACCCTATATATTCCACATTTGCGTGTCTATTTTTCATATCTCTCTCTGTAACGTTTAGTTTCTTCATCAGAGTAACTATTATACCGTCGAAAAATACCATTGTCGTATCTTCAAAAAGTGTTCCCAATGGCGCTAATGGCTCATATATTCCAAGTATCTGCCTAGTAAAATAGTCGACCTCATCCGCTATCTTCGTTCTGCCAGGAATTATGACGACATGATTACTGATTCTACTAAGCGGCGAATCCTTGAATGACGTTATAGCTACTACTATTGCTCCCATTTTCCTCGCGGCGCTAGCAGCTGTAACGACTATTTGTGTTCTTCCAGAACCTGAAACTGCGATTACAACATCTCCGTTCCTAACAGGAGGTGTTATCGTTTCACCCATAACATAAACGTCAAAGTCCAAGTGCATGAGTCTCATAGCAAAGGCTTTACCAACCAATGCGCTTCTTCCAGCTCCTACAACTAGAATCTTACTCCTATTTTTATTAGCAGTTACTAGTATATCGATAAACTTTCTTATCTGCTCTTCATCCAGTATCTCAGTAGCTTTAATGATATGCGTTGCAATTTCTCTCATTGTCTGTTTTAACCTTTCCATACGATATCAAGTGTATTATGATAAAGTATCATAAAGCTTTTCGTTAGACATAAGCTAATAAACTTGCAAAATGAGATATTTCGGTTAAAATTAACTAGACATATGTAGAGGATTTATTAAAGATAGCTAAGATTATGGAGTCTAGTCTCGGTACCGTCTCTTTCTATCTTTATATTTCCCAAAACCAATCCCTTTATTTCGGTAGTTTCATCTCCTAGAGATGTCGTAAGATAGATAATATTCTTACGGAAATCGATCTTGTTTATAACTCCAACTCCTATGTACTCTAACTTTTCCCCCACAAGACCTACGACCACACCAACTAGATCACTAAGACTTAGCATTATAATGCGGTTAACATTCAGCAATTTTTTGATCTCTAAAAGGTATTTTTTAGCGTTTCTCTTTACATTTTCGTTCTTCAGTATTAATACACCTATTTTGTCGTACTTCTCGGAATATATAACTCCTCCAAATAGCAACTTGTTTAATATCTCTAACTGATTAGCAGATATTTTTTCTCCACTAAATAACATAGAGCCAAGGATAGGCGTTTTCCCTAAGGGTATTTGTCTTTTCACACCATTAAGAAACAGATCGATATACGAAACTTCTCTACGCAATCTTCTTCTTGCTCTTTTCTTTATTCTTCTTATAGATGGTGTCTTAGCCTTATATACGGGTATTAAATCACCAAAAAATTTAACTATATATTCGGACTTTCCTGTTCCCTCCATAACTACAAGTGCATCAGGTTTCACATGAAGTATAAGCTTTGTTTTGTACTTTCTAGCGTATATATCATCTATCCACCCGTCAGTGTTTATTATTATGAGATCAGAGTTTTCTTTTTCTTTTTCCACTAAGGTTCTAGTCCCAACTATAACCGAGTCAGTATTATTAGCTGGCGTTGTCGAACCTACAAAAAAGAGATTCTCATAACTGAGTTCTCTCAACCATGAGAGAGGCTTCTTCAAACGAGCTGAGGAGATACATCCTGGAAACCCTAAATCGTTTTGGCCTACATCAGAGTCAATGATTACAGTTCTATATCCGTTCACAAATGCATAATTTGCCAAAAAGGCGGAAAATGTCGACTTACCACTATCTGTCTCACCGAGAACCATAACTACCCGGTATTTGTTTGCTACTATTTCCTCCACTATCTTTTTCCAGTGAAAAATTGGTTCCTCTTCGCTTGAAGACGGTACTATTTCTCCTGATAAACCAAACGTTATTCGTGTTTTAGTGGGCTGTTTAACAAAAATTGCCACGGTTTGATCCGCTACGACTATAATTTCCTCATTGTTCTTGACGTCTCTTCCTAGATGAAATATCTCTCCATCAATCACATCAATACGAACAGGACCATAGACCCTATATACCCCGCGGTCTAAAACAGTCTCCTTTATTCTCATTTTCCACTAACTTAATATTTCGATAATATCTGAATAAGTTTTCTAGATAAATCCGAGGGAGCACCTGTAAACCTGTATTCTTCTTTACCATTATGAAAGATTAGAATCGTGGGTAAGTTTAAAACACCATATTGTGATGCTAATTCTTGGTTTTCATCAACGTTTAGCTTGCACATATAAACGTTTTTAAACTTCCTCTGAAGTCTCTTCAAGATCTCCTCTACCGCCTTACACGGTATACACCACTCTGCCCAACAGTCAACAATTACTATCTTATACTTTTTTATGATCTCCGGAAGCTTATCACCTACTTCTGGGATTTCATTCATCTCCTCTAACACTTTATATAGTTTTAGATAATTTAGAAAAAATAGTGTTAAAATAGTTTGTCCTGTGAGTATATGGGCGTAAACCTAACGCCGATAATTCCTCGCAAGAAGATTTCGTTAAAATGTCTTAGAGGAAAAATTATCGCCTTCGATGCATTAAATGTTATCTACCAATTTCTTTCTCTCATAAGGTTACCCTATGGAGAACCCTTAAGAGATGGATCCGGTCGTATAACTTCTCATTTGGTTGGTATAGTAAATCGATATACTAGGTTGATTGTTGACTATGAGATTAAACCTATTTTTGTATTTGATGGTTTGTCTCATCCACTGAAGAAAAAAGAAATATTGAAAAGAAGAAAATTGAGAGAAAAATCATTTAGGGAATGGCAGGAGGCTTTACAAAGAGGGGATTTTGAAAAAGCTTTTTCGAAAGCTGTAACTGCGTTAAAACTTGAAGATTATATGATAGATGATACAAAGAGACTGCTTTCATACATGGGTATTCCTTATGTGGATGCCCCATATGATGCCGAGGCTCAAGCAGCATATATTGTATCTCGAGGAGATGCGTGGTCTGTCGGAACAATGGACTACGATACACTATTATATGGAGCGCCGAGAATGACTCGATATATTACATTGACTGGGTTCGAATGGTTACCAAGTAAAGGAATTGCACGTCGACTTATTCCCGAATTGATCCTCTTGGATGAAACTTTAAATTTCCTTAAGATTAACAGGAAGCAGTTGATAGATATAGCTATTCTCATAGGTACAGATTACAATGAGGGTATAAAAGGCATTGGTCCTAAAAAAGCGTTAAAACTTATAAAGATCTATGGGTCGTTAGAGAGACTTCCTAAAGATATCTACGAAAAACTTCCGCATAATTACGAAGAAATTAGAAAAATTTTTCTATTCCCAGAGGT
>Ga0209410_1000800_pt1 | contig 14922 bp, 17 predicted proteins | sample Mar14436cmmetaG_FD_184135 | JGI IMG/M metagenome (GOLD analysis project Ga0209410, IMG submission 184135) | Marine hydrothermal vent microbial communities from Guaymas Basin, Gulf of California to study Microbial Dark Matter (Phase II) - Marker... ... | reverse complement strand
ACTCGCCAACATGGTTAAGGGAGTCGTCGAGACCATAGCTGTTCCAAGCCTCATAAACCTCGACTTCGCCGACTTCAAGACCATCATGTCTAAGGGGGATGTGGCCATCGTAGGCGTAGGCCAGGGCGAGGGGGAGCGACGGGCCGAGGAGGCGGCTCGGAACGCCTTGAATCACATCCTACTCGACGTCGATTATAAGGGGGCGAGCGGAGCTCTCATTCACGTCAGCGGCGGAACCGATATGAGTCTAAGCGAGGCGGTTCAGGCTGCGGAATACGTCACCGAGTTGATGGATGAGGGGGCGATGGTCATCTGGGGTGCCAGGGTTGACCCCGCACTCGACAATCTCCTCAGGGTGACCCTGATACTCACCGGCGTGAGGTCCCCCCAGATCCTCGCCGGATACCTCTTCCTCGAGCCTAATCTATACAACCTTGAGCCCTACGCCGGACCTGAGAAGCCTTTGGGCTTGGAGCTCGACCTATATCAGATGGAGCCGAGGGATTGGTAGCCTCTGGAGGAGGTATCTCATCCTCTCCCTCGGGGTGAGGCCCCTCCCCTCGGCCTCGGTTCTACCCTCCCTTATGGCCTTGAGGACGGCTTCAAGGCTTTCCTCCTCCGCATCGATGAGGGTGTAGGCTAAGCCTATTATCCAGGGGGTGTGGGCGTCGCTTCCACCCGTCTCAGGCAGCCCAAGCCTCTCAGCCAGCCTCCGATTTCTTCTCAGCATCGAGTTGTATGGTATCTGCATGGAGTTCGCCACCTCTACGGCGTCGAGTGCTACATCCTCCAGCTCATCGGCGTCCACCCAGCTCTTAAGGGGGGCGTAGGGGTGAGCTATGATGGATGCTCCCCCCATCTCCCTGATCAGATCAACCGTCTCGGCTATCGATCTCCCCTTTGGGATTGATTCCTCCACGCCGAGAGCTAAGACATGGCCTCCCCTCGCTGAGACCTCTAAGCCGGGTATTATGAGGCAGCCATCCACGTCGGGTATGTGGCTCAGACCCTCTATGGTGTCGTGATCCGTGATGGCGAATCCATTTAGGCCTCTAAGCCTACACCACTTGACGGCCTCCCTCAGCGTTATGGTGGAGTCATAGCTGTATATTGTGTGGACGTGGAGGTCTATGCGAAGCCTCATCCCCCAGCCTCTCTAACCCTCCTGGCGATGCGCTCCGAGAGCTCCTCGATCTTCTCCATCGAGACCTTCTCGAAGAGGGGTTTAGGAACGCCGAGCTCCAATCCAGCCTCCAGAGGGCTTAGAGCCTCATCTAAGGGGACGTTCACCCGCTCACCGTAGCCGAGCTGCCTCCAAAGCTCCAGAGCCTTGAAGGGCATGATTGGCTCCATCAAAACCGCTATCGCCTTAGCCAGCCATAGGGCGTTGTGAACTATCAGCTTAGCCCTCTCGGGATCGGTTTTGATACATCTCCACGGCTCCCCCTCCTGGAGATATCGATTTCCATAGGAGGCTATGGCCAGAACGGCGTCGACAACCCTCTTAAACTCATATTCGTCGAGGCCCCGTCTAATCTCGGTTATAGCCTCCTCGACGACGGCTCTCACCTCCTCCTCCACATCTCCCTCGGGGATGACGCCATAATTCCTCTTTGCGAAGAGAAGCGCCCTATAGAGGAAGTTTCCGAGGGTAGCCACCAATTCACGGTTAACCTTCTCGGCGTAGGTTCTCCAGCTGAAGTCCAGGTCCCTGACATGCCCCGTATAGGAGACGACGTAGTATCTCAGCGCATCTGGGTCGAGTCCCTCGTTTAGGTAGTCGTCCTCAACCCAGATGACGTAGCCCCTGCTCTTGGAGAAGACCTTCCCCTCAACCTTCACCATACCTGAGGCCACGACGGCGTAGGGGAGGCTGTAGCCAGCTCCCTTCAGCATCGCAGGCCAGAATATGCAGTGATGATAGATGATGTCGCCGCCTATGAAGTGGATTATGTATCCAGGGCCCCTCCAGAAGTATTCCCAGTCTCCTCCGGTTCTCTGAGCCCACTCCTCCGTCGAGCTGATGTAGCCTATCGGGGCGTCGACCCAGACGTAGAGGACGAGGCCCTCCTCTCCCGGGAACTTCACGCCCCAATCGAGGTTCCTGGTGATGTTCCAATCCCTCAGCCCCTTCTCAACCCACTGTAGGGCGTAGTTCCTGGCATTCTCGGTTCCATCCATCTGCTTTAAGAACTCTCGTAGGAAGTCTTCGAAGGCAGTCAATTTGAAGAAGTAGTGCCTCGTCTCCCTCATCTCGGGCTTTGAGCCGCAGATTCTGCATCTCGGCTCGAGGAGCTCCCCTGGCTCGAGGTGGCGTCCACAACCCTGGTCGCATTCATCTCCCCTCGCCTCGGCTCCGCAGTAGGGGCAGATTCCCCTGAGATATCTGTCTGGGAGGAAGCGTCTACACTTAGGGCAGTAGGGTAGTCTCAGCGTCTTTGGGTAGATGTAGCCCCTCTTCATCAATTCGAGGACGATCTGCTGTGTTCGATGATGGTTCACCGGGTCATCGGTGCTGCCATAGTTGTCGAAGATTATGCCAAGCCTCGGGAAGAGCTCCTTGAAATGTCTGTGATAGCGCTCCACGATCTCCCTCGGTGAGACCCCCTCCTCCTCAGCCTTCACAGTTATCGGCGTCCCATGGGTGTCGGAGCCGCAGATGAAGACGACCTCCTGCCCCATCTTCCGGAGAAACCTAACGAAGACATCAGCCGGAACATAGGTTCTCAGATGCGCTATGTGGCAGGGGCCGTTGGCGTAGGGGAGGCCGCAGGTTACGAGGATCGGTCTATCCTTCGGATACTTAAAGCCCTCCTCCCTGAGCTCGGAGCACCCCCTGGATGAATGTGGGGACACACCTCTTAAACCTTTCAACCGATATAAGAACCCTCCCGCCTCGATTTTAATATGCTCCACAAATCCTTCTTGAAGCCCTTCATCCTCCTTCATAGGGGAGTCGACGGCTTTTAGACTGGCTGGAGGCGCTCCATCCCTGCCGCTTCAGACCGGCTTATGGAGCCTATGAGTGGATATGGAGCTCCACCCTGGATATGCCTCCATCACTCCTCGGAGAGTCCTCCATCTCTGTAGGTCTCTGTTGAGAATAGGAAGGAGATTATGGAGAGGGAGTAGGCGGAGATGGAGAGGATGTTTGATGCATAGTATCCACCGGTCTTGTCTATGAGGTATCCGTAGAGGGGTGAGGCTAAGGTGAAGCATAGGAAGCCGAGGAAGTTTAATAGGCCGAGGGCTATGCCGGCCCCCCTCCCCATTAGCTCCGTTATCATGGAGAAGGGTAGAACCCAGAGTGAGGAGGAGACGCCCAGGGGAAAGACGATCAACGCATAGAGGAGAAGAGGAGCGCCCCTACGCATTTCGATGAGGATGATTAGGAGGAGGAGCTGGATGAGGGAGGCCCCGATTAGGGGCTTCCTCCTGCTCCTAACCCTATTGGAGATGTAGGGGATGATTATGCATCCAGGTATTCCGGCGATGGTGGAGAGGCTGGAGATCAGGTCGGCCTCAAAGTAGGTTAGGCCTCCATGCTCCATGAGATACTTAGGGAGCCATGGGAAGAGAACCCATCCAAAGCTCATTAGGGCATATCCAATGTAGAGGGGGTAAAGCTCCCTCACCTTAAGAGCCTCGATGAGGAGGGTTGAAACCCTCTCCTCGGAATCCCCCTCAACCCTGTAGGGTCCATATCTCAGAGATGAGAGGTAGAGGAGCTCGATTAGGCAGAGGGTGATGAGGGAGAGGAGGAAGAGAAGCCTCCAACTTCCAAGGAGGGAGATGAAGAGGGGGAATCCAACATAGGCGGTGAAGGAGCCTATGCCTGAGGCTGCGCTTAGAATCCCTATGGCGGTGGCGCCATCCCTAAACCAGCTTGACAGAAGCCTCACCGAGTTTATGTAGAAGACGCTGAAGCCGAATCCGAGGAGCATCTGAGCGATGAAGAAGGAGTAGAAATCCCTCGAGAGATAGATTAGAAACACCCCAAAGATGGATATGAGGGTGAAGCCCAGGATCACCCTCCTGGGGCCAACCGTCTCGGAGAGGACGCCGCTCACAAGCTGCATGAAGGCGTATAGTAGGAAGAAGGCTGAGAAGAGGAGGCCCATCTCGGAGTATGTAAGCCTAAACTCCTCCATGAGGATCGGGCTGAGGGCTGAGGCAGCCGATCTAAGGAGATTCTCCATCACATATCCCATGAAGAGGGCTGAGAGCACGAGGTAGGCCCTACCCCTCAACGTGATTCCCAGAATATCCCATCCCCAAATTTAATGCTTTACGGCGGAATCTTTATCGGATGAGCTGGAATGCTCTAATCGATATGGAGAAGCCGAGGGCTGAGATAGGGATAATAGGTGGAACGGGGGTCTACGATCCTGGAATCCTGGAGGATGTCAGGGAGATCAAGGTCTATACGCCCTATGGGGCGCCCTCAGACCTCATAACCCTTGGAACCTATAAGGGGCGTAGAATCGCCTTCATCCCCCGCCATGGGAGGGGACATCAGATTCCACCGCATAGAATCAACAACAGAGCCAACATCTGGGCGCTCAAGGAGCTGGGAGTCCAGCGTATAATAGCCAGCTCAGCCGTCGGAAGCCTCAGGGAGGACTATCGGCCAGGGGACTTCGTCATCCCGGATCAGTTCATAGATCGCACAAAGGGGCGTCCAGACACCTTCTATGAGGGGGGACAGCTCTGCCACATCTCCATGGCCGACCCCTTCTGCCCCCAGCTAAGGGAGTTCTTCATAGAGTTCGCCAAGAGGCTCGGCCTAAGGGTTCACCCAAGGGGAACCTATGTCTGCATCCAGGGGCCGAGGTTCTCCACCAGAGCTGAGTCGAGGCTCTTCAGGAGCTGGGGAGCCGACATCATAGGGATGACCCTCTACCCCGAATGCGTCCTCGCCAGGGAGGCTGAGATATGCTACGTCTCCGTCGCCATGATAACCGACTACGATGTCTGGGCTGAGAAGCCTGTTTCGACGCAGGAGATAGTGGAGACCATGCGTAGAAACGTCGAGAACTTCAGGAGACTCATCATGGAGGCAATACCGGAGATACCGAGGGAGAGAACCTGCAGATGCGGTGAAGCCCTAAAGGAGGCGTTGATATAGTCTCAGTTTCCTCGACGCCTATGGAGCTCCCATGGATAGATGACATCCTCACCGAGCGAGTGATGATAATCCACGGCTATCTCCGAGGCCCTTGGAAGAAGGGGGGTTGCAGTCCTAACCTCGGAGACCCCTAAACCCCTTAGGTTCCGTATCACATCTCCCAGGGCCTTAGCCGCCTCCTCCACGTCGAGGGCGATGAGAATCCTTCTACCCCTAAGGTCGAGGGATGAGATTCTCCCAACATCGATGAAGTCGACGTGGAGGGTTATGAGATTCGAGACGCCGAGGTGATCTGAGAGGAGCCTGGCGAAGACCCAGCCCCTCATGCCGAGGCCGATGATGACGTCGGGTCTGAAGCCTGAGGCCCTTATCCCATCGGCGAGGCCCTCGACGAGTTGGTTGAGACGCCTCCAATCAATCAGCTCACACCCGCATCCAGGCAAGGTTCCGCCCTCTTTCTCTACTCTATAGAATAAAGTATTTGGTGGCTCCCATACCTTCCCAGATGGGGTTATGGAGAGGCTGAGACAGGCCCTCACGGATAGAGGCCTCATCAACCTCGAGACCGGTGGGGGAATTCCCTCAGTCTGGTGGGGATTGGACTTCCCAATCTACACGGCGAGCTGGGAAAGAGGGATGAAAGGGTCTATATGGGAGATGTGGACAGGATTATCTGAGAGTCGATGAAGCTGAGCTATGAGGAGATGCTGGAGAGGGCCTTCGCCAGGCTGCCGAGACACGTCACAAAATCTGAGAGATTCGTCATCCCCGAGCCGGATGTTAGGCAGTTTGGGAGGAGAACCCTCATAATAAATTTCAAGGAGATATGCGACGAGCTCCGCAGAGACCCAGAGCACCTATTGAAGTATCTATCCGGCGAATTGGCGACGCTCGCCACCTTCGACGGCGTGAGAGCTGTCTTCAAGGGGAACTTCAACCCCCAGACCATTAGGGGTCTGATAAGGCGCTACACCGAGCGCTACGTAATCTGCCCAGTCTGTAAGAGGCCTGACACCAGATTGGTTCGTGAGAAACGCCTATGGTTCCTACAGTGCGAGGCCTGTGGAGCGAGGTCATCACTGGGGACGAGCTGAGGGGAGATGGCTGAGGTATACCTGAAGGTGACGAGGCATGGCCGTGACATCCTCGTGGCCGTCTGCGATGCGGAGCTCCTCGGAAGAACCCTCGAGGGTGGGAGGGTTCCCTTCAAGGTGAATGAACACTTCTATAAGGGCGTCGAGGCCACGGTGGAGGAGGCCCTTGAGGCGATGAGGAGGGCCACCATCTGCAACCTCGTAGGCAGACGGATAGTTGAGGCAGCGATACGCTGCGGAATGGTTCATGAGAAGGCCGTCATATACTTCGGCGACATCCCCCACGCCCAGATCATCCACCTATAACAGACCCTTTAAAGACCTGAGCCCCTCCTCTACTCGGTGAAACCCTTGAATGAGTATAAGGTGAAGGATATCGGGTTAGCAGATGAGGGGGAGCTCCTCATAGAGTGGGCTGAGATCCACATGCCGGTTCTAAGGCAGATAAGGCAACGCTTCGAGAGGGAGCGACCCCTGGAAGGTGTCCGCATAGGGGCGTGCCTCCACGTCACCAAGGAGACAGCCGTCCTCGTCAAAACCCTCGAGGCTGGGGGAGCCGAGGTCTATCTCTGCGCCTCAAATCCCCTGTCAACGCAGGATGAGGTTGCCGCCGCCCTCGCAAGGGCTGGAACCCACGTCTACGCCTGGAGAGGTGAGACAACAGAGGAGTATTACTGGTGCATAGACAGGGTCATTGATCACAGGCCGATGCTGACGATGGACGACGGAGCAGACCTCGTCAGCACACTCCACTCGAAGAGGACTGAAGCCCTGGAGGGTGTCAAGGGCGGCTCAGAGGAGACTACGACGGGGGTCATAAGGCTTAGGGCTATGGCAGCCGATGGGGCGTTGAGATATCCAATCATCGCCGTAAACGACACCTACACGAAGTATCTCTTCGACAACCGATATGGAACAGGGCAGAGCACCATAGACGGCATCCTAAGGGCGACGGCCATCCTGCTGGCTGGGAAGACCTTCGTCGTCTGCGGCTACGGATGGTGCAGCAGGGGCATAGCGATGAGGGCTAAGGGTATGGGGGCAAACGTCATCGTCACAGAGGTCAACCCCCTGAGGGCCCTAGAGGCCGTGATGGATGGCTATAGGGTTATGCCCCTCATAAAGGCCGCTCCACTGGGGGACATCTTCGTCACCGCCACGGGAGACATAAACGTCATCGACCGGCAACACATGGAGCTGATGAAGGATGGAGCCATCCTCGCCAACGCTGGACACTTCAACGTCGAGATAAACCTCAAAGCCCTCGAGGAACTTTCGGTCTCAAAGCGTAGGATCAGGCCGAACCTCGAGGAGTATAGGCTGAGGGATGGCCGGAGGCTCTACCTCCTCGCCGAGGGGAGGCTCGTCAACCTCGCCGCCGCTGAGGGTCATCCCAGCGAGGTTATGGATATGAGCTTCGCAAACCAGGCCCTTGTGGCCGAGTATCTATGGGAGACCGACGGCCTTGAGCCGAAGGTCTACGATGTCCCGAGGGAGATTGATGAGACGGTGGCGAGGCTGAAGCTGAGGGGGATGGGCATAGAGATCGATGAGTTGACCGAGGAGCAGCGTCGATACCTAAAGAGCTGGAGGGAGGGAACCATCTAACTCGAAAGAGCGATATAGCCGACCCACAATCTTTCTAAACGTGGCCGAGGGAGAGGCCGAGCGAGAGCGGGTTTTAGAGATCATCAGGAGGCTGAGGGCTGAGTATCCAGATGTGAGGGGGACAGCCCTCAAGTGGGAGACACCCCTAGACCTCCTGGTGGCGACGATCCTCTCAGCCCAGACGACGGATGAGAAGGTCAACAGGGTGACGGAGCGCCTCTTCAAGAAGTATAGGACGGCCAGAGACTATGCCGAAGCCCCGCTGGAGGAGTTGGAGGCGGAGATAAGCTCTCTAACCTTCTACAGGCAGAAGGCCCGCTTCATAAAGGAGGCCTGTAAAACCCTCGTCGAGGAATACGGCGGCGAGGTTCCCAGATCCATGGAGGAGCTCCTAAAGCTGAAGGGGGTGGCCAGGAAGACAGCTAACATCGTCCTGAGCAACGCCTATGGAATAAACGAGGGCATAGCCGTCGACACCCATGTGGCGAGACTCTCAAGACGCCTGGGATTAACGCAGGAGAAGAATAGAAACAAGATCGAGAGAGACTTGATGGAGCTCATACCCCAGGAGCTCTGGTTCGACTTCACAAACCTCATCATAGAGCATGGCAGACGAATATGCAAAGCCAGGAAGCCCCGATGCGATGAATGCGTGATAAGAGACCTATGCCCCTCAGCTGAGACATCGGGTGATCAGCCCACGTAGACTGCCTTAAGACCCTCCTCCTTCGAGGCCTCTAATAGTTGTTTATCCGCTGAGAGGAGGCTTTCAGCCCTTATGTATCTCGCTGAGGCTATCTGGAGGGCGTCGGCCTGAGATAGGTGATGCCTCTCCATCAGCTCCCACGCCTCTATGAGGAGGCGTGTCCTCACCGGTATCAGCCTTAGGAGGTTGAGCTTGATGAGTCTGAGGGTCTCCACTATGAAGCTGCCCCTCGCCTCCCTGAAGCCCTCCTCATCGAGCCATCCCCTCCTATGATATTTCCCCAAAACCCCTAAGACCTCCCCTATATTCCAGACGGAGAAGGAGATGGAGAGCTCCCCGTTGAAGGCCTGCGTATAAATCTCCCTAACGGCTTCGGAGCCCCTCTCCAATACATATCTCTTGACTATGGCGCTGGAGTCGAGGTAGGTGATCAACCCCTCCTCCACCTCATCTCCCTGACGACATCTCCAGCGGAGGTCTCAACTTTAGGCTTGACGGGTTTCACGTCGAGGCCTATGGTTATTCCGGCGCTCATCCTCTCCAGCTCCCTCAGAACCAGGGTCTCCGCCAGCTCATCCTCCAGGGCCTCCTCAACGGCCCTACTCACCGCCCTCATCCCCCTCTCAGCGCCGACCTTAAGCTTAAACCTCCTCCATAACTCCTCATCGATCAATATGCTCGTCTTTATCTTGGCTCCCAACCCTAAAGCCACCTATAAGGTATGGAGTATATACTCCCTAATAAGCGCTGCCCGACATGGACTTCATAAGGGTCTCATAGCCGAGTCTAAGCGCCCTTAGATTGGCCTCCAGGTATCGGCTGGGAACAGACTCCCCCACGGCCTCCTCTGCGGCCTCCATGGTGATTATGTTGAGCTTCTCAGCCTCCATGTAGGCCATGTAGGCGCCGAGCATCACGACGTTTAGACACCGCTTCGATCCCGCCTCAAGGGCGAGCTTCTCAGCGTTTAGGTGATACACCCCACATCCGATTCGATTTAGGGCCTCCACGACTTCCCTCAGCGTTGGGTAGGAGACCTCGCCTAATATGGCTGTGATCGGTGGGAGAGACGCCTCGTTGAGGAGGATTGTGGATTCTGGACTTAGGTATCTCGCCGCCCTTAGGGCCTCGACGGGTTCTAAGGCTATGAGGATGTGGCATCTCCCCTCAGGTATCAATGGCCCATAGACTTGGCTGCCTATTCTGACGTGGCTCTGGACTGGGCCTCCCCTCTGGGCCATTCCGAGGGTCTCGCCGACTATGACCCTATAACCCATCTTCATGGCGGCCCTGGCGATGATCCTGCTGAGGGTTATACCCCCCTGACCCCCGACGGAGGCTATGAGGATGTTATGCTCCCTAATCATGGCTCAGACCTCCCTATGGCTTCAACAGGGCATATCTGGGCGCAGAGGCCGCAGCCAGTGCAGGCCTCCTCATCGATCTCGGCCTTCCCCTCAGGGCTTAGGGTCATGGCTGGACATGCGAGGGTTCTGAGGCAGAGTTGACAGCCGGTGCATCGCTCAGGGTCAATCCTATAGGGCTGCTCAGCGAGGCCCATCCTCCTGGCTACGAGGGCGCAGACCCGCTTGAGGACGACGGCTGAGGGCCCATCGCATCTAAGGGCCTCCTTGAAGGCCTCCTTCGCCTCCTCCAAGTTGTAGGGGTCTGCCACCCAGATATGCTCTATACCCATGGCTCTGAGAACCTCATCGGCCTCGATAACCTTGGCTTCTCCGCCTGTGGCTGTGTATCCAGATGTGGGTGAGGGCTGATGACCTGTCATCGCCGTCACCCGGTTGTCGAGAACCGCTATGACTATCCGGCTTCGATGCCACGCCGAGTTTAGGGCTGGGGGCAGCCCTGCGTGGAAGAGGGTTGAGTCCCCTATCGCTGCGATGATGGGCTTGTCGATGCCCGCATAGCGTAGACCTATCCCTAAGCCTATGGAGGCTCCCATGGAGACCTCAGTCCAGCAGAGGTTGAAGGGGGGATGCATCCCCAGGATTGTGCACCCTATATCTCCGGTTACGATGAATTCCCCGTCTTTATAGCCAAGCTCTCTCAGGGCCATCCGCATGGCGGTGTAGGTTCCCCTGTGGGGGCAGCCTGGGCAGAGGGGTAGGGGCCTCCTCGGCGCCTGCTTAAGGGCCTCAGCCTTCGCCTCCTCCACCTCTCTATTCGGTCTCTCCAGCTCTAACCCCAATAGCCTCCCTAAGGCCCTCTCCACAAGTTCAGGTGTGTATTCACCCACCCTTGGAAGCCATCCATCCATCTTTCCATGGATTTTAGGCCTCAAATCAAGCTCCGAGGCCACGGCCCTAAGGTGGAGCTCCAGATAGGGTTCCAACTCCTCTAATACGAGGAGCTCCCCGACGCCCTCCATCAGCCTCTCGATGAGACCCCTCGGCAGGGGGTTTACGGTTCCGATCTTCAGGGCTGCCACCCTATCCCACAACCCGTATCTATCGAGGAGCTCCCTGAGATAGCTCCAGGAGATTCCCGACGCCACTACGCCCCTGTCAGCTCCATCCTCGGGTATGTGGAGCCTATTCACGGGGAGTCCGTCAACCCTCCCGCTGAGGAGGTTCAGCTTCTCGTTGAGCCTCTCATGCTGCTCCATACACCACTTAGGGGAGGCCCTGGTGTAACGCCTAATATCCCTCTCAAAGCCTGGAGTCCTCCTCAACTCCCTAACAGGGCCGAGCTCCACTATTGAGGTCATGTGAGCAACCCTCGTCGTCGACCTAACCAACATGGGGATCGCATACTTCTCTGAGAGGTCGAAGGCCATGACCACAGCATCCTTAGCCTCCTGGGGATCAGAAACATCTATCATCGGCAGAAGCGAAAGCCTCGTAAACCATCGATTATCCTGCTCCTCCATCCCTGCATGGGCTCCAGGGTCATCGGCCACATAGACGACGAGGCCTCCCCTGACATCGCTGTAGGCGACCGACATCAAGGTGTCTGAGGCCACGTTTAGGCCAGCGTTCTTCATCGTCGCCAAGGCTCTGAGACCGGCGTAGGCATAGCCAGTCGCTATGTCGACGGCCACCTTCTCATTGACGGCCCACTCAACCCTCATTGGAATCCGGTCAGCGACCCTTGAGAGGGTTTGAATAACCTCCGAGGAGGGTGTCCCAGGATAGCCGACGGCGAGGCCGACGGAGGCCTCAACGGCTCCACGGGCTATGGCCTCATTACCCATGAGAAGCCTATGCTCCCCCTCCCCACCGAGTATCCCGCTCATCGCTCTCTAAAAGTGATGGAGCTCCACCTTAATCAATTTCCTGAAACTGGAATTACAGTGGCTGTAAGATTCAGGATAAGACTTTAGGCTTGATATCCAATCCTCCTTTAGGGGATGATGGAAAATATGCGGGCCGTCAGGCTTCATAGGGTTGGTGAATCTCTCAGCGTCGATGAGGTTCCGAGGCCAACCCCTAAGTATGGAGAGGTTTTGGTTGACATAAAGGCGAGCGGCGTCTGCCACTCAGACCTAAACTATCGAGACGGAGTGGGGACGGTTGGCTACCTCCCCATCACCCTCGGCCATGAGATAGCTGGGGTCGTCGACCAGATCGGCGATGGCGTTGAGGACTTCGATGTTGGTGATAGGGTCGTTGTTCACTATGTCCTCAGCTGTGGAAGCTGTAGATACTGCGCCGTGGGGAAGGAGAACCTCTGCGAACACTATGCGATGATCGGTAAGGATGTCGATGGAGGCTTCGCCGAGTATATCGCCGTTCCAGCCAGGAATCTCGTCAAGCTTCCGGAGGATCTACCCTTTGAGCAGGGGGCCATCCTCGGATGCGCCGTCTCGACGCCTCTACACGCCTTGAGGAGGGCTGAACTAAGGCCTGGGGAGTCTGTCGTCGTCTATGGCGTTGGAGGCCTCGGCGTCCACGCAGTCCAGTTGGCCTCCAGGGTCTTCGGAGCCGGCCTCGTCGTCGCAGTTGATGTGGCTGAGTATAAGTTGGAGCTGGCCAGGAGATTGGGGGCCGATGTGGTCATCAACCCCAGATACGAGGATCCCGTGGAGAGGGTTCGGGAGGAGACGGATGGGCGACTGGCCGATGTCGTCCTCGACCTCGTGGGGCGTAGGGAGACCATCATGAGGGGCATAGAGTGCGTCGGCAGGGGTGGAAGGATGGTCTTAGTAGGCATAGGCCCAGAGGATATAACCATCTCACCATACAGAACGGTCATCGGGAGGGAGATGAGTATCATCGGCGTCAACGACCACCTAAAATCGGAGCTATATCAGCTCGTCGACCTCGTCTCCTCCCGTCGCCTCGACCTCTCAGCCTCCATAACCCATCGCCTACCCCTGGAGGAGGCGAACAGGGCGCTGGAGATGCTGGAGAAGAAGATGGGGAACCCCGTCAGAATTGTTCTGGTTCAGTGAGGATGCCCATAGGTTTTTACGACTCTCAGAGCTGCGTCGAGGTTCTCCTCTGGTGTTGAGAGGTGGAGGGCGCAGCCTGGAGCCAGGATTAGACGGCCCCAGGAGACGGCTTCAATGGATTCCCGAGTCATCTCCTCAACCTCCTCCGGCTCTGAGCTCCTCAGCCTCTCGACATCTAATCCTCCGAGAATCAGACCCTGAAAGATTTTCTCCGCCTCCTTCAGCGTCGGCTTATAGCTGCTCCAGTTCATCCCCTCTATGGGGTATTCCTCAGCCATGGGTTTGAGGGGGAGATCCTCACCGTGGAGGTGTAAAACCCTTATGAGGCTGCCCCTCACAGCTCTTAGAATCCGCCGGTCATAGGGGGCTATGAGTCTTCGATACCTGCTCTCACCTATGGATTCGCCGGTGACTGTTCTTATGATTAGGAAGATTCCATCGGCTCCGGCGTCGAGGCTGGCCGATGAGAGCTCAGCCATCGTCGACGATATGGTTCTAAGGGCCTCCAGAACCATCTCAGGCTCCTCATCGAGGTCTCCTCTTAGACGTTCCCCTCCAATGAGTTCGCAGATGGTCAGCGGCGAATAGATGGTCTGAAGTATCGGCGTCTCCCCCTGCAATCTCTCTGCGATCAGTTCGACGGCTTCCAGGGTCATGGCGAGCACCCCCTCCTCCACATCCAATTCGTCGAGGGCCTCCCAGTCCTCAGCCTCCTCTATGATCGGCCTCCTCACCTCTCTTTCACCCGTTGGAGACCACTCCGACTTCAGCTCGGCTCCATAGGCGATGGCTGGGTAGCCGTAGATGGGTGAGACTATGAGGATGTCGGAGGGGAAGCGCCTATGGAAGTTGAGCTGAGCCTCAGCCAGCCTCCTCGCATCCCTATCATCTCTTGGGAAGCGCCTCCAGAGGAGGATGGGCTGCCTCCATATCTCCTCGCCCCTGAGAGCCGCCTCTATGAGCTCATAGCTATTCATCCTCCCCCCTCCCCTGGATGTAGACGATGAATCGGCAGCGGGGGTCTCCACGGGTCATTATCTCAGGCTGCTCGACGACTATGTCATCCCTATACGCCCTCCACATCGCCCTATGGAACTCCTCGCAGTAGATGAGGCCGAGATGCTCACCGCCGTATCGCCTCCAAACCTCCCTATAGGGGCAGTGGAGCACAGTTGAGTCCAATCGATCATCGGTGAGAATGGCCCTACGCCTCACCATCTCCGGATGGCTTGGGAGATCGTAGTGCTCGAAGAGGGAGCGGATATTTATCGGCAAGCCCTGGGCCTCATGCCTCTCCCTAAGCCTCCTACCCCTCAATTCGCCGTAGCGTCTAACAGCCCTCCTAAGGGCCTGGAGACCCTCGGGGCCGAAGGCTTCCACCATCTCCCTCGCCATGGCGAGGTAGAGTAAGGCCCAGAGCTCTCCAAATTCCGATATGGAATCCTCACGGCTCATCGATCTCGCCTCTCCCCTATTGGGAGCTCCGCCTCGGAGAGGAGCTCCTCCACTCTCCTCCTCAAATCCCTATATGCATCTAAGAGTCTTCTACCTGTCTCCGTCAGCCTCGCCCCTCCGCCTTCACGCCCCCCTCTACGGGTCTCTATGATGCTCTCCCCAAGGAGCTCCTCCATTCTTTTGAGGTAGCTCCAGACGAAGTAGTAGGACATTCCGAGGCTTCGAGCCGCCTCGGAGATGGAACCGCTGCGATCTATGGCCTCAAGTATCTCGGCTCCCCCCTCCCCGAGGAGGGGTTTGCCATCCACCTCAAGCCAGAGCTTAGCCCCCCACCTAACCCTCCCCATCGAGATGGAGTGGTGGGAGGCCTCTGTTAAGTCTTCGCTACTCCCTATCCCTCGACCAGTAGTAGGCCCATGTCACAGGCCCAGTTCTGTAGAGCCTTGAACCAGTCTTGCTGATGTGGAAGTCCAACACCATCGGCCTCTTAGAGCTGAAGGCCCTCTTGAAAGCCTCATCG
>Ga0209410_1000798_pt1 | contig 14936 bp, 13 predicted proteins | sample Mar14436cmmetaG_FD_184135 | JGI IMG/M metagenome (GOLD analysis project Ga0209410, IMG submission 184135) | Marine hydrothermal vent microbial communities from Guaymas Basin, Gulf of California to study Microbial Dark Matter (Phase II) - Marker... ... | reverse complement strand
TAATGAATATTTGACGGGTGATTGCATGAATACTTTAATTATGCTCTTTGACGGGGCTGTTGACGATAAAATTCCTGAATTAGGGTATAAAACTCCTCTTGAAGTTCTTGAGAAGCCATTTATTGATAGTCTAGCTTCAAGTGGAATATATGGGTGTACGGATCCCAGAGAGTATACTCATTTATTTCTTTTAGAATTTCTTACGGGTAGTAATATTGTTGTTCCCCGGGGGGTTATTGAGGCTCTTGGGCTCGGTGTTCCCTTAAGTTCAAACCAAGTGGCGTATAGGCTTAGTCCAGCAGTAATCAAGGACAATACGATTAAGTGGGTTTACAGACTTTCTCGGGAAGAAGAAATAAGGCTACAGAATGCTGTGATGGATTATTTAGGCTTATTAGGGGATCTTAATCCTAGGGTTTACTTTTATGGTGGGGGGAGAGGCGTTATTACGGTAGAGTCTTCTTCTGCTTTGAAACTTCCATCTCCGCCTTCGTCAGCAAGCATTGAAACCATAGATTTAGGGGAGTTTGAAAACTTTATTAGGAAAATAGCTTCCGAAACTGGTGGGCTGATAGTTTTTCCTTGGGGTGGTGGATCATTGAAAACTGTTGAAATTCATAGTCGTATTAGATCGGAAATTTACCCAATAGTAGTGGTTTCAAAAAGCCCTTCGGTGCTAGGTGTTGGCGCATTCCTTAAACTTGGAAAAGTTAGAGTTTTCAATTTAGGTGAGAGGTTTCATAAAGCTTTTTTACACCTTAAATTTTCCAATGTTCTTTTACACATCGAAGAGATTGATGAGGTTAGTCACAAAAAGTCCCCGAAGCTGAAAATTTCGTTGCTAAAAGAAATTGATAAGGTGTTAATGGAAAACATCAAACTTATGGAAGGCTGTAAAGTAGCTGTAATAGTTGATCACGGTACATCATCTATAACTGGTAGACATTTAGATGTTAAAGTTCCGTTTGCAGCATCCAACATTATTGACCAGTTAAATCCCAGAATTAGATTTTGTGAAACTAGTGAAAACTATGTTCCTCTTAAGAAACTAGTGAAAGTAATCTTAGGTAGCTTTTAATTCTAAAATATGCGGATGAAACTTACTTCTTTTTAAGACTAAAATCTTTTATAACCGTGTATGCAAAGTTTTCAGTCCTTTTAATCTCATAGTCTTTGATCTCTATTTTTCGATCGAAAAGTGGGCAATCAAAAACTAAGGTGTGATATTCACCCATCTCACCGCATGGATCGATGTTTTTATCGATTTCTAATAAAAATAAATGTACAGTATCAGCGTTAAGTTCAAATCCTAGCCATTTTTCATCTAAGTAGCGCAGATCGACCCCGCAAATAAAAGTTTTAATACCTGAAGATACTTCTTCAAAGAGTATTTCTCTCGACTTGTTCGCGTCTCCAACCCAAAGCGGCTCTATAAGTTTAATATTTACCTCATTGCAAATATCGCTTAACCACCGTCTATGTTCCTCAATATATAGATCTCCTGCAACAACGGCATCAATTTCCAGAGAGGAAAAATAATTTTTTAAAATATTCTTTTCCTGTCCCTTTTTGGTTTTTAAAAAGGACACCGGGATATTTAAAATATTTGACATAATTCTCACTATATGGGCATTTTCTGTGTGAGGAGATGGCCTTGGAAACTCGTAAATGACATGAAGTAAACATTTTATGTTAAAACCTTTTTCCAAACTTTTCATGAGGGAAAATACAGATTCCTTTCCTCCAGAAAAGAAAACCACTACATTCAATATCATACCTCCTTTAGACGGCAGGATAAGCACCACATATTCTGCAAAACTTGTTTGAAACTTCCGCTCCACAGTATTTACAGGCATTTGATGCATCTTTGGCTTTAGGGATTTTACAACCAATGGTTTTGAATATTTTAAAGTAGAATGCTTGCTCTTTATCTCGTAGTTTAACTTCCTTAGACAACTCATTAAACTCTTTATCAGACATCATTTGAGCAAATATCGTATTAAGAGCGCTTGCGCCGCTTCCTACTTCTATGGGATCTTTGGATCGCCAAGCAACTTTTTCGGGAAGATATTTCTCTGCGATTTTTCTCAGGATATATTTCCCAATTACTTTGTTATCTTTCTTAACAACTTTATATTGAATAGGAATGCGTAGTGCCAACTTTACCACGTCTTCACTGGTATATGGTTGTCTTACGGTTATTTTAAGGCTTTTAGCTAACTTGCTTGAAGAGAAGCTCCACGTTTTAACGACATTTTTTATCCATTCGTCAATTTCCCTTAATGGTTTCTCGAGTAGGAAGGAATACCCTGCAAAAAGCTCATCGCCTCCATCTCCAGTCATTACTACATGGTATCCCATCTTCCTACAAAATTCTAGTCCTATATATATTGGTATACTATTTCTGATTTCCACGGGATCGAACACTTTTAATATTTCAATTACTTTGTATGCTGCTTGAATTGCCTCGTCTACATCGAAATATTTTATGTGCTGCTCGGCTCCAAGATGTTTAGCCACTATTGTAGAAAACTGTAAATCGGAAGAAAACGCTTCCTTAAACACGACCGTAACAAGTGGAATTTTTGAATACCTACATGTTAGTGCCGCAAGAACAGAAGTATCAATACCTCCAGAAAAAAGAATAGCATCTGCTGGTTTTTCTATGATGCTTTTTTCAAGAACGTCAGTTATTTGCTGAATTATTGAAGTAATTGTCATTAATGTTCACCGAGGAAATATTAATATATTATAGGATAAGTTATCCTACGTTATTGAATAAATTATTCAAACTATTCATAATAAAGCTTGTGGTGAAGAAAGATGCCGATAAGAACACCTAACGATATATTGATATGTTTTGAAGAAGAGAAAGCAAAGCAATTCATAGAAAAAGTGTGGGGACTAAATCCAACATTTATCTGCGTGATAGGTAACACAGAAACAGCTAAAATTCCAAGGATATCTGCAGCAGGAAAATATCCTGAATTAACCGACTACACACCTGCCGCAGACGTAGAATTACTATTTTACGGAAGATGTAAGTGCATAAAGGGAGTACCCGTCACCCCCGAAGGAATACCAACCCCCGCATTAATTACAATGTCAGCAGTACGGGTTGCAGATATACCAGTATTATTTTACGGAAGATGTAAGTGCATAAAGGGAGTACCCGTCACCCCCGAAGGAATACCAACCCCCGCATTAATTACAATGTCAGCAGTACGGGTTGCAGATATACCAGTATTCGTTGTAAATGCAGGTGTCAAAGTTAAGCCGCACATACCCTTTATAGAGGTTGAAGGTAGTCCAGGAAATGACATAAGAACCGGACGAGCAGTTAAAGATCCAGAAAAAATATTTCAAAGATCAGTTCTTTTAGGTGAAAGTTTTGCAAAGATATCTGATTACTTAGTAATAGGTGAAAGCATTCCTGGAGGAACAACAACTGCACTGGGCGTTCTTCTCGCTATGGGAATAGATGCCGAGGGAAAGGTTAGTAGCAGTATGCCGAATAATCCGCATGATTTGAAACTTCGAGTTGTAAAGGAAGGTTTGGCTTCTACAAACGTTGACCCAGAAAGGTTGAAAAAAGACCCGTTAGTTGCGGCTTCAGCTGTTGGAGACCCGATGATGGTAGCATTTGCAGGGCTTGTAGTGGGAGCAGCAAAAAGAATACCTGTGGTTATGGCAGGGGGAACGCAAATGGCCGCTGTCTTAGCTATAGTAAAAGGGAAAAATCCAAATGTTTTAGAAAATGTTGTTATAGGTACTACCAGGTGGATAATTGGCGATAATACTTCAGATCTTATATATTTGGTGTCTCAGATTGCAAGGGTTCCTGTATTAGCTGCAAATTTAAACTTTAGCTATTCAAAATACGATGGGTTGCAGATGTATGAAAAGGGTGCTGTAAAGGAAGGTGTTGGCGCTGGTGGCGCAACTATTGCTTCTATTTTGAAATCGAAGGGTAATATTACGTGTAAGACTATACTTAGTGATATAGAGAAAAACTATGAACGCCTTCTTTCTCTTAAGCATTGAAACCGTTTACTTAATATTTTTCTAGCTACCTTCAGGTCATTAATAGTGTTCACATTTACAGCAAAGTCCAAGGTTTCTGTAATCAAATATTTCTCATCAAGATGATCTTTATTCAACATTTCATTTCTATTAACAACGCTAACTCCACGAGGTACTACGATCTGACCATCTACTGTGATCTTAAACGTTGAGGTTATACCTAATGATTTAGTAACATAAAATGGTACTCCAACAACCAGAGAAGATCTTCCCCATTTAAAATAAGTTTTTATTACCATGTCAATTGATTCACCTCTGAGCAACGGCATATCTGCTGGACATACAAATACATGAGGCGATGGAAGGTAGTTCATTGAATATTTTAGGTCCTCAACGTATCCAAGCCCTGGCGTTTTAATAACTTTAAATCCTTTCTTTTCAACGTATTCCTTCGTTTTTGGAGTAAATGGGCTAACAGATACAAATATTTCTCTTATGAGCCGAGATTCCGATACTGCGTTGAGAACATACTCTATCATGGGGATTCCAAATATTTTAACAAGCGGCTTCTCCGTACATAGTTCCTTTAGTCTTGTGCCTTTTCCACCTGCCGTTATAATTGCATCAACTTTAGGCATTCTACCACCACGAGAATTATCAACAATATAACTGACCTTGCTATTTCATTTGTTGCTCCTAACACGTCACCAGTAACACACTCAAAATTTTTCATGGCTATTTCCGCCATAACGATCCCTGCTAGACAACTACTGAATATTAGTAGAAGAAATATTATTACAAATTCTACATTACTGAAAATATCGAATATTCCAGTCAAGTATCCTGCTGTATATATTAAAGCCGTAGATAGAATTGTAGATAGTATTAGACTTTTATATTTCGTATTTTTGACAAATATACTTCCAATACCTTCATCCCTAGGCTTACCAATTGCTGCGCAAGTCACCATCGAGTTTCTCGACAAAACTTCCGCAGCAAACGGCGCTAAGAACAGCAAGTAAAAAGGTAGCGAAGATAGAGATGTAACCACCAGTAGGGTGAAAAGAATCGCATGTATTATTCCTCCGGTTCCGGCTCTAACGTCTTTCATTGCTCTTATTTTATCGTCCTTTGAACCCACGGTAATTACGCCATCTCCAAAATCTATAAGCCCATCTATGTGCAAAAATCTATTTGTTCCATGTAATGTTGCAAGTACAATTGTTGATGATACGAGCGGTGGGAAGACATTATTTAATATCAAGAGCATACTGCCTGCGATGAAACCGAAGAATGCACCTATTAAAGGTAGCAACCAAAATTTCCTAGATAATTCATATACATCATTGCTATCAGCGTTTACTGGTAAGACTGTGAACAGAGAAAATAAAGTCTTAACAGCTCTTAACGCACTCATATATTTTCCTCCAATAGTTTTGAATAGATTTTTGACATAATGCTGCCGATTAGCGATGCAACGATGTCGTCAAGAAATGGGCCGAGTTTTCTAATGATCCCCGGTTTATTCGTGTCGTATCTAACGTATTCGAATAATCCCTTTGTCCCAGCGATGTATTCAGCTAATGCCATTCCTAGTATTTCGTCAGTTAATAAATGAACGGGATCTTTCATAAATTCTTCAGCGCTGAGACCGTAAAGTTTGTTCTTTACACCTGCTTCCTCTAACAAAGCTGCCGCGAGAATCATTGCATTAACATTGATATCTTTCTGTAGAGTCCTCAGCGATCGTATAAACATCTTCTTCAACACTTTAAGATCCCAGCGTGGATGGGGAACATATAGCTCCTTTGCTGCTTTCCACATATCTTTAATACTTATTCCCCTCTCTCCTAGTACTGTTAGGAAGTCTTTAGGACAAGGTTTATCTCCTGCCTTTCTAATAGAGTTAAATACCGCTTCTCTAACGGATTTTGCGATAGCTATTCCCACGTCGGTTGCAGTGCCAGCGTATTTATAACCGTCTCCTATCGGGGTTGCAATTGCAACAGCGTCACTAGTGGTTCCTGTAGCTTCTATTCCATGATCCCATAGAGCCGCGGTTTTTGCTTCGGTTATTGTCATAACGGCATTTGTAAGACCTGTTTTTTGGAGAGGCACGTTTAATATTGATATAATGTTTATTGTTCCAATTTTGTTGTTAAGGTCGTTAGTTTGCGTGTTAGGGTTTTCTCCTGCAAATACAGCATTAGATGTACCTGCGGTAGCAATAGAGATCGCTTTTACATTATTAACTTTTTTCGTCGAAACCGTAAGTACTTTTTTGATATTGCTGGCTGTCATGAAACCTATTGCATTATTTTTTAGCTTTAATTTTCGATACACTTCGAGCAGATCCTCTTCTGGCTTTTCGCTACTGTAGTTTTTATGTACTTGAAGTATAACAACCGTGTCTGAAACGGCGAATCCTCCATTTACTACTGCGGAACTGAGAAATTGAAATTTATCTGGTAAGTTTATTATTGCAACGTTTTTTCCATCCGTTTCCGAAAAACTCACTTTTACGCTTAACTCTTCCATTCACAACCATCTCCTTGAAATCATGTTGTAAAAAAGGTTTTCAATTAAGTATTGTACATGGATTCCCACAAAAACATATAACGGAAGTGTAATCAAAACAAGAAATAGAAATGAAACGAGATACATTATTTTTAGTGCCTCCTGTATGTAACATGTATCTTTCGGTATTTCGCCGTTTCCTAAGGTGTAGTAACCTATTTTTTCAAGTTTTATACAGAGACCTCCGGCTAGCGCTGACATAGGCCAGCCACTATTCGGACTTTCTGTTTTTGAATGGTTCCTTTTAGCAATTTTTGCAGACATGTACCAATTTTTACGTAGCAAAGCTGTTGCCAGTATAATAAATAGTACCGACAGTCTCGCTGAGATCCAGTTTGCTAAGTCGTCAAGCTTAGCTGAAAACCACCCGACATTCTTGTATCTTCGATTCTTGTATCCTACCATGGCATCTAAGGTGTTTACTGCGCGATAGGCGAGTGCGGCAGGTATACCCGCGATGCCGAAAAAGAGGAGTGGAGAAAAGATGCTATCAACAATGTTTTCAGAGATACTTTCTATAGTAGCAGAGATAATGGAGGAGTGGAGAAAAGATGCTATCAACAATGTTTTCAGAGATACTTTCTATAGTAGCAGAGATAATGTGTTCCTTATCGAGATTCTTAACATCTCTACTTACAATCATTGCCACATTTTTCCTTGCACCCTCGAGATCGCCTTTTTTTAGGCATTCCATTATAGGGGTTGCATGTTGTTTCATGGATTTGATTGCAAAGGTTGTTTTAAACATGAATGCTGAAAGAATTATCCATGCTATTTCTCCAGTAAGCTTTCTGACTGCTACAAGAAGCAACGTGAAACTCAAAGTAAAAATAATGATTATCGAAACTCCTAAGATAACTCCGAGTATTTTTTCTAGTCTTTCATTACCTCGTGGAATTTTTTTATCAATAAAGGAAATAACTTTACCCATCCACACAACCGGATGAAGAACGTAAGGTGGCTCTCCTAGTGTGAGGTCGATAAGAAACCCTAGAAATATTACCGTCGCCGCAATAATCACAATGTTGTTCACGGCAGTCACATTTCCCCGTTTTTTGGCTTTTTTATATGTGTCAAAATAATGTTCATAGCTTCTATTAGTTTATCATTTTTCTCCGGTGTTTTTATTGCAAATCGTGTATATTTTTCGCATGGAGGCCCGAAAGATGTACAGTCCCTTACTAAGATTTTCCATTTTAACATAGTTTTTTTGAACTCTTGACTGTTAATTCCTAAACCATCTATGCGTACGAAGAAGAAATTTGCATCAGGGTATATAGGCTTATAGATTTTTGTTTTCTGCAAAGTGTCAAATATTCGATTTTTCTCAGGCTTTATAGCCTTGATTGCTTTTTCCAAGTGGTCATAGCATTCATTTATGAGTTTTGATGCTACAAGTTGCGCAATAGTGTTTACGTTCCACGATAGCCGTGCATTTTCCATATATCTGATTATTGGTTTGCTTCCGATGCCGTAACCTACTCTAAGACCTGGAATTGCAAACGATTTTGTAAGAGAACGAATTATGAAGAGATTGTTATGGTTCTCCACCTCTTGAATACATGAAAAGTTGTTTGGACTTTCTACAAAATCGATGAAGGCTTCATCAAGAAATACTAATATTTCTCTTTTTTCACATTCTTCTACAAATTCTAAGATTTTCTTTTTTGTTTCAACTTTACTGGTTGGGTTATTAGGATTGCAAAGGAAAACCGCTTTAATTGAACGGTCAATTTTTTCGAAGAGTTCTTCAAAATTAATTTTAAAACTGTTATCTTCACTTAGTGGGAAATATATTATACGTGCTCCTATAAATCTACATGAAAAAGAATATTCTTCAAAAGTAGGTTGCGGTATAATAACTTTATTTCCTCTTTCCAGAAATACTTCTGAAAAAAGCCTTATTAATTCTACGGATCCTCCTCCAACAATTATTTGATCAACAGAAATATCAAAGTGGTTTGAGATTGCCTCTTTCAACCGCACTGCTGAATCATCGGGGTAATGTTGTATCTTATCGACTGTCTCTAAGAAGAACTGTTTTAGTTCGACGGGTGGTCCGAGAGGGTTGATATTACTGCTAAAATCTTCGACGTCACCATATTGCCAAATATCGCCGCCGTGTTGAGGTCTAGTCAAGCTTAAAATTTCTCGTCTCACTTTTCGTTCTATATCCATCAACCCACAACCTTTAATAAAGAATTATCGCAAAGGTCTCTTTGGAACAACAAAGGTCTCATTTCCATTTCTCATTACGGTCGCTTCTACGCCATAAACCTTTCTAATGAGTTCTTCGGTGATCACTTCTTCTGGTCGTCCAAAGGATACTATTTTCCCACTATTAAGTATTATTATTCGGTCGCAGTATTTAGACAGCAGATTCACGTCGTGGGATGCGGCGATTATCGTTATTTTCCTTCTTGAGAGTTCTTTAAGGTACTCCATCACCTCTAACTTATACTTTAAATCTAAATGGGCACTAGGCTCATCAACCAACATTACTTTTGGCTTTTGCGCTACTGCTTTTGCAAGCAACGCTCGTTGTTTTTCTCCACTACTTATTTCACTTAGCTTCCTGTCTGCCAAGTGATGTATTCGAAAAGTTTTCAGTACTTCTTCCACTATTTGCTCATCCTCTTTACTTTCCCACCAAATACCTTTAACATATGGATATCTGCCCAAAAACACGAAGTCTGAAACCGTGAGGTTAAATTCACTTGAAAGTTCGGTTGGGACGCTTGCGCAGATTTGCGCGACCTCTATAAGTTTCAATTTATCTATACGTTGACCGTCTACGTAGATGACGCCAACTCGAGGTTTTAACACACCGCTAATACATCTTAAGAGGGTTGTTTTCCCAGATCCGTTAGGTCCAATTAACCCTAAAAATTCTCCTCTTTGTACTTCAATTGTTATGCCATCTAAAACCTTAACACTTTCATAGTAGAAAGTAACGTCCTCTATCTTTATTATTACAGCACCTTCATACAACATATTCTTTCCCTCTTTTAATTAGTAAATACGCGAAAAATGGAACCCCGATTAACGATGTTATCGCTCCAACAGGTAATTCTACTGGTTTTAATACGGTTCTCGCAAGTATATCAGCTATCATGAGAACATTCGCTCCCACAAGCATTACGGTTGGCAGTAAAATCCTATGGTCACTACCCATAAGAATTCGAGCAATATGAGGTACAACAAGCCCTAGGAAGCCTATTATGCCAGTAAACGCAACACATACGCTAGTGAGTAATGATGTTATGATTATCATGAGTCTTTTGAAAGAGTGCACATCGAGCCCTGACTGCATGGCCTGTTCGTCTCCGAGAAGAATGACATTAAGTTCACGGGCATATAGAAGGACTATTATTGAAAGCGACAAGGAGGGAACAAAAATTATCCAAACAACTTTCCACGATACGTAAGCGAAACTTCCAAAAAGCCAGAATAGAGCACCGTGGAGTTTCTCTCCACCTAGTACTAGGAAGATTGTCGTGAAAGATGAGAAAGCTATACCAACTATAACTCCTGCAAGAACATAACTTAATGTCATTCCTCCTGAAGCTTCTGCCAAAAACATTGTTAATAAAAATGCGAGAAGAGCCCCCAAGAATGCCGCAAGTGGAATAGTGTAAAATGGGATTTTTACTATGGTTATTCCTGCAAACATCACAAGACATACTCCAAATGCAGCTCCCGATGATACACCAGTTATGTAGGGGTCAACGAGAGGGTTTCTAATTATCGCTTGCATAACTGCCCCAGCGATTGAGAGACCTATTCCAACGCCAATTACACATATGGCTCTTGGCAACCTTATATGGTAAACTATTAGTTCATTTATGTTGCTCACTCTACCTCCATTCTTTAAGAGCCCCCAAGAATGCCGCAAGTGGAATAGTGTAAAATGGGATTTTTACTATGGTTATTCCTGCAAACATCGCAAGACATACTCCAAATGCAGCTCCCGATGATACACCAGTTATGTAGGGGTCAACGAGAGGGTTTCTAATTATCGCTTGCATGACTGCCCCGGCGATTGAGAGGCCTATTCCAACGCCAATTACACATATGGCTCTTGGCAACCTTATATGGTAAACTATTAGTTCATTTATGTTGCTCACTCTACCTCCATTCTTTAAAACATTTATGAGAGAAGTAAGTGCTTCTGAGAAACTCATTTCAACAGGTCCCAAAGTTAACGATAAAATAAATAAAATAAATAGGGTAGATAGCCCAATTACAGTTACCATGACTAATCTTAATATTTTTTGCCTTACTATAGATTCACCCATCTCCGCTCACTGCAATTCAGTTATACGCATAGACAGGCAAAGTCGATGTGGTGAAGACCGCTGTTAAGAATGTGGAAGGTAAATAGTCGGTGTAATTGTCACCAATAACGTTAGGAATTTCTGTATGGAATATGTCTGGATACAAGATTCTTGCCAGTAACTCTACTGCTTCAACAACTCTTACGCTCGGTCTTAAGAAAATATTTTCTCCTTGCCCTATTAGGATGTATACTTTATTATTTTGCACTGCTGGTGTTGAGTTCCAGAGAGCGTCATTTTTCAACGAATTTATAATATCTTCTGGTTTTTCTCCCATCATTGTTGCCGTAACTAAAATTACATCTGGCTTTCGAGCTACGATTTCCTCTAGGCTCACAGTAGGCCAGCCGCTGAGATCAGCAAATACATTTACTCCTCCTGCTAAGTATATGATGCGAGATAAGAAGGTATCGTTGCCGCAAGTGTAAACTGGGTTAAGCCATAGTGCAAATAGCACTGAAGATTTGTTCTCTACGTCTTTAACTGCAGATTGCACATCATTTATTCTGTTTGTCATGTCCTTGACCAGTTTATCTGCTTTATTCTTCTCACCTGCTATCTTTCCGACTAAGCGTATGTTGTCATAAATTTCATCTATCGTTTTACCAGGATATAGAGCGACCGCAGTTATGTTTAAAGAATCCAATTGTCCGGCAAGATCTTGGTGAGCTGGTACTCCTGCATCTAATAGTACAAGATCAGCGTTTAATTTAACGATTTTTTCGAGATTTGGATCCCAATAGCCACCTATACTCTCAATTGTTCCATTTTCACGCATCTCAACAACTTCCGGCGGATAGTCGCAATAATCGGTTACGCCAACAACTTTATCGCCAAGATCCAGTGCGAATAGCAGTTCAGTAATAGATGGAGCTGTTGAAACTATTCTCTGTGGTTTTTCTTCTACGATTACAGTTCTATTTAGTGCATCGGTTATTGTAATGGGATATTTTGGTCCGAATATTATTCCGCTTTTCCACGCCATCCATGTGCCTGTTGATATAGCTGCTATGGCTACTATGACTATTATTATGATGGCAAGTTGTCTTTTGTTAAGAACCGTACCTACCACCCCTCGTAGGATAATTTATCCTAATATGCACGTAATAATATTTAAGCTTATTGCCAATGATCCCTGCCACGTCCAACCTCTTAACAGCTTATTGAAAATGTTAGTTCGCAGTCTTTCAATAATTAAGGTCTATACAGTATCATCCAGCTATTACCATGTTTGCCTAATAGAGGATCTTCGTAACGCTTGGTACACGTATATCATACTAGTATGAATGAAACGGTTATCCTAGGTGTGCGTGTAGTTGGAAAAACCAGTTGTTAAAAATAAGCATGATCCTACACAGCCCTGATATGGTTCCCATTAAATGCTGGATAATAACATAGGTACATGCAGCTGATCATATACTTATTTGCGCAACATTCGAATTGTCCTCATAAAATCATCTTTTTGGTTTTTAGGAAAATTTACGGATGATTGATGGTTTATAAAACTGTGACTTGTCTTTCCAAATTGTGTTGGGTTTTTAGGTTCATAGTTTGAATTATGTTTTTAGATTTGAGTTTTAACTTCCGTTATTTCAAGGCTTACATCGATTGCTTTAACTGAATGAGTAATATACCCAGAGGAAAGTATATCTGCTCCCGTTTTTGCATACTTCTCTACATTTTCAGGAGTTATTCCTCCCGATACCTCGATTAAAACCCTATTTCTTAATCCTTCTTCCTTTAATTTCCTTATTGTTTCTTTTATTTTGTCTGGTTTCATGTTATCTAACATTATGATATCTACTCCCTCTTTGGCGGCTATTAAAGCATCCTCTATTTTTTGTACTTCTACTTCTATCTTTTTGGTAAAGCTTGCTGCTTTTTTAGCTCTTTTTATGGCTTCTTTAACTCCCCCAGCAATTACAATGTGATTGTCCTTAATTAGAATGCAATCATCTAGTCTTAACCTGTGTGTGTCTCCTCCACCTATTCTAATAGCTTTTTTGTCAAAATATCTGAGACCGGGAGCAGTTTTTCTTGTCCCAGCTATTGTGATTTTTGGGTTCACTTTCCTTGCTTTTTTAACCATTTTATGCGTGAGGGTTGCTATTCCGCTCATTCTCATAAGTAGATTTAGAACTGTTCTCTCGCATATTAAAATGGATTTTGCTGGGCCCTCTATTTCCATAATAACTGTTCCAGCATCTACTTTGCTTCCATCGCTAACTGCACTTCTAACATTTATGTCAAGTTCTTTAAAAAGTATGGAAACCTCTTCTATGCCAGCTATTATACCTGGCTCTTTTGCAATTATTTGAGCCTTAGCTACAAGATTTTCTGGAATAATTGACTCCGTAGTTATATCTCCAAACCCTATATCCTCTTCTAACATTCTTCTAAGCTTTTCTCTAATTATTAGGTGAGGTGTGGACATTTTGACAACGCCCTTAGAGACTTATGTACACATTGTCGGCATGGTTTTAAAGTTATATTGCATCTGGCTTCGATACCTACCCCACATTCCATTTTCTCAACCATTTTGTTGAACCCCTTAAAATCCAAGATTTAAAATTTAAATTAGCAGTCATTTAAATGACCATCACATTAATTGATAATAAAGTATCAGAGTCAGATGGTTAAAAATGAGGATTATAGCCGTTGAATATGCTCTTGGAGGTTTTTGCCGAGAAGAACTTGCTGAAGAAATACTTCTTGAAGGATACGCGATGCTTCGAGCCCTAATAGAAGATCTGAAAAGAGCAGGATACGATGTTCTGACTACTGTTGATTCTAGAGTTTTAGAATATTGTCAATTAGCAGCTGATGAAATTATTACTGTGCCTAGAGGAAGAAATCCTCTTAAACTTCTCGAATCTTATTTAACACATGTTGACGGAGTAATAGTTATAGCTCCCGCCTTTAAAGAGGCACTACACAATATAACACGCTTCTTTGAAGGAAAGGGTATAAAGGTTCTTGGTTCATCATCGAATGCAGTTAAAATATGCTCAAACAAATACGCAACGTATAATGTTTTAAAAAGGGCTAAGATATCGATTCCAAAAACTTTCCTTGGCTTATTTGATGAAGATATGGAGTCTTTGGAAAGTGAGGCTCTAAAAATAGGGTATCCGATTGTTGTGAAGCCTGTTGATGGAGTTGGTTGCGCGGGGCTCTCAATGGTTAACAAGAAAGAAGAATTAGAAGTTGCTGTAGAGAGAGTTAGAGGCGAAACACATGAGGATTGTTTTCTGATTCAGGAGTACTTGAAGGGAGATCATGCAAGTGTTAGCCTCATTAGTGACGGTGAGAAAATCGCTGCATTGGCATTAAATGCGCAGTATATTAAGCTTGGATCACCTGCTGAGGGAGCGTCCTATGAAGGCGGTCATACGCCTTTTAATCACCCTCTAGAGTCCTTAGCCGTAAAGGAAGCGATAAAAGCTGTGAAGGCGATTGATGGGTTGAAAGGTTACGTGGGAGTGGATTTAGTGATTACAAGTAAAAGACCTGTTGTAGTGGAGGTTAATCCTAGACTTACAACTTCTTATCTTGGGCTTCGAGAGATTTTAAATGTAAATGTTGGGGCTGAAATTGTAAAAGCTTCATTTGGACTTGGAGTACCAACTAGCATTGAAAGAAAAGGTTACGCAATTATAGGGAAAGTTCGTTTTGATGAGAAATTTGCACTTAGTAGTGAGAAAATTAAGGCTATCGGTGAAATAGATGGTGTTATATCTCATATACTTATTCCAAAAACCTATTTACGTTCAGGTGAAGACATAGCGGTTGTTGTTGCCCGAGGTAAAAGTTTAGAAGAAGCAAAGCAGCACTTCGAAGATATTAAACAAGAGATTTACGAAGTTTTAAGCTCATAGGAAACCTTCTTTTTCTAGGTCGTTAATTGTGATATTTTGGTTGTGTAATGCTGTTGCTACAAGAACTCCTGAAACACCTATATCCCTTAGTTTAAGTAAGTCGTAGATGTTTTTTACGCCT
>Ga0209410_1000796_pt1 | contig 14942 bp, 12 predicted proteins | sample Mar14436cmmetaG_FD_184135 | JGI IMG/M metagenome (GOLD analysis project Ga0209410, IMG submission 184135) | Marine hydrothermal vent microbial communities from Guaymas Basin, Gulf of California to study Microbial Dark Matter (Phase II) - Marker... ... | reverse complement strand
TTTCTGTGCCAATAATTTCTTCCATATTTGGAAATTATAAGGGTATGTTAAAATGAAATCAAGAAAATATTTTTTTGACTTTTTTTAATTTTATAATTATAAAGTTATTAAAATGAATGTTATTTACGCAAATCTTTGTCCTATTTGTGGTAAGGACTTAACAAGTGAAGAAATTGTATGTTCAAATTGTGAAAATGTTTTTAGTCCCCTTTGTGAATTTAAAGAAGACAAAGTTGTGAAGGATTTTCTTTCTTTTTTTAAAAAATGTATAGGAGAACCAAGAGCAATTCAAAAACTCTGGGCAAAAAGATTATTACGAGGAGAAAGTTTTGCTGCTACAGCTCCAACAGGGATTGGAAAAACATCCTTTGGAATTGTTATCTCACTTTATCTTTCTTCTAATGGGAAAAAATGTTATCTTTTATTTCCCACTTCAATTTTAGTAAAACAAAGTGTTGAAAATATTCAAAAATTTATTCAAAAGATAAAAATTAAAGGAATTTCTATTGGATATTATCATAGTAATTTAAAGAAAGAAGAAAGAGAAAAATTTTTTGAAAATATTCAAAATCACAATATTTTAATTACAACTACTCAATTTTTATCAAGACATTTTGAAGTATTTAAAGACATAACTTTTGATTTTATATTTATTGATGATGTTGATGCTATTTTAAAAGCATCTAAAAATATTGAAAGAATTCTTCATCTTCTTGGATTTTATTGGGATAAGAAATGGAAGGGAGAAGCTAAAGGTTGTTTAATGGTTTCTACAGCAACCGCAAAAAAAGGGAAAAAAGCCGAGCTTTTTAGAAAGCTTTTAAATTTTGATATTGGCTCTTCAAACCTTACTGTTAGAAACATAGAGGATATTGTAGTAAATAAAAAAAATTTAACTATACTAAGTCAAATTCTTAAAAAACTTGGAAGTGGTGGAATAATATATGCAAAAAGTGCAAAAGAAGCGGAAGATATTTATAATTTTCTTAAAAATAACTTTAAAATTGGAATAGTAATAGCTGGAAAAAATGAAGATTTTGAAAAATTTGAAAAATGTGAATTAGATTATCTTGTTGGAACTGCTTATTACTACGGTACTCTTATTAGAGGGCTTGATTTACCTGAAAAAATTAGATTTGCGGTTTTTTACGGTTGTCCTGTTTTAAAACTTAAAATTGAAGATATTGAAAATACATCTCCTAATATTCTTAGAATTCTTGCTTTAATTTATCGTAATTACCCAGAAATAGAAAAATATTTGCCATACTTGAATAATCTTGAAGGTAAAAAGGATATTATTGAACAATTGAGAGAGGCCATAAAAGTACTTATAGAAAAAGGAGAGAAAGCAAGTAAAGATGTTGTTATTAAAAAGGGAGAGATAATATTTCCTGATATTAGAACTTATATTCAAGGTTCAGGCAGGACTTCAAGGTTATTTTCTGGTGGAGTTACAAAAGGAATAAGTTTTATCTTTGAAGAAGACACTGAAATTTTATCAGCTTTTCTTGAAAGAGCCAAATTTTATGAACTTGAGTTTAAAAAACTTGAAGAAATTGATTTTGATTTTATTAAAAAAGAATTGGATGAAACCCGTAAAAGATTTAAACGAAGAAAGGAATTTGAGTTAATAAGACCAACTCTTTTTATTGTTGAGAGTCCAACAAAAGCAAAACAAATTTCAAGATTTTTCGGAAAACCAAGTATTAAACTTCTTAATGGTACTGTAGTTTATGAAATTCCAATGGAAAAATTTGTTTTGCTTATAAGTGCAAGCATTGGTCATATAACTGATTTAATAACGAATAGAGGTTTTTATGGGATTGAAGTTAATAATGAATTTATCCCAATATATGCTTCAATAAAAAGATGTAAAAGTTGTGGATATCAATTTACAGAAGAAAGAAAAAATTGTCCAAAATGTGGTAATCAGGATATTGATGATTCAAAAAAAAGAATATCCGCATTAAGAAAACTTGCCCATGATACAGAGAGAGTAATTATAGGTACTGATCCAGATGCTGAAGGAGAAAAAATTGCTTGGGATATTAAAAATCTTCTTTCTGGATGTGGGGTGGTTAAAAGGGCTGAATTTCATGAAGTAACAAGAAGAGCAGTTATGGAATCACTTGATAATTTAAGGGATATTGATGAAAATCTGGTAAAAGCTCAGATTGTTAGGAGAATTGAGGATCGATGGATAGGTTTTGGATTAAGTCAAAGATTGTGGAAAATATTTAATAATAAAAACCTTTCTGCTGGTAGGGCTCAAACACCTGTGCTTGGTTGGATAATTAACAGATTTAAAGAAAGTAGAAAAAAGAAAACAGTTGCAATAATAAAAGAAATGGATCTTACGCTTGAATATGATAAAGAAGAATTTGAAGTTGAAATTTTATTTATTGAAGAAAGAAGAGAGAAAAAGAATCCGCTTCCACCATATACAACTGATATTTTATTAAAAGACGCAAATCAAATACTTAAACTTTCTGTGCAAGAAACAATGCAAATTGCTCAAGATCTTTTTGAGAATGGTATGATTACTTATCATCGAACTGATTCCACCCGTGTTAGTGATGTAGGTTTAAAGATAGCAAAAGAGTATCTTAAAGAAGATTTTGCCCAGAAGGAATGGTTTATGGAAGGAGCTCATGAGTGTATTAGGCCTACAAGACCCATTGATCGAGACACATTACACAGATTGATACAAGAGGGTGTTTTACAAGTTGAAGGATTTAAATGGAAACATTTTATGCTTTATGATCTTATTTTTCGAAGATTTATGGCATCAGAATGTCAACCATATGAAGTGATAATTAAAAAATACAAAATTATTTTTAATGGGAAAAGTATTGAAGATGAAAGAATAATTAAGGCTGAAGGAAGAGCTTATCAACTTTACAAATCTGTTTATATCAAAAAGGAATTGCCTATAGGAAAATTTAAAGTAAAAGCTGAGCTTAAAAAAATACCATCAGCTTCTCTTTTAGCCCAATCAGATATAATTCATATGATGAAGGAAAAAGGCATTGGGAGACCTTCAACTTATGCTACTATTCTTAATAAATTGTTTTTAAGAAATTACATCTTTGAAAAAGGTGGAAAAATTATTCCAACATCCCTTGGTACAAAAGTATTTTCTTATCTTTTTTCAAGTTATCAAAATTTTGTTTCTGAAGAGAGAACAAAAATACTTGAGGAAAAAATGGATGCAATTGAAAAAGGACAATTTGATTATATTCAAGCACTCCAGGAATTATATGAAGAAATCAAATCAATAGGATGACTTTTTTAAATCTGCTATTTTAAATAATTTTTTGTTAAATATCATGGCTGCTTTTTGCAAATTTAAATATTGAGATTTTTGAAAATAATTTTTTAAAGGATAATAAATATATAAAGCTGTTCCTCCTTTAATTATATCAATAATCTTTTTAGCGCTCTGTAAAGAAACTGCAGGACATCCCCAACTTCTACCAATCCAATTGAGATATTTTGCCATCTTTCTATTCACATACCATGCACCATGCATAACAATGTTTCTTTTTTCAGCATTATCATTAAATCCTTTTTCCAAACCTCTCAATCTCAGCGAATAACCATGTTTTCCTATATATGGGTTTAAAGTAATGTATAATCCAATAGAGCTTTTTAAAGAGCCTGGCTTGTTTGAAAAATATCTAGCATATTTATTACCAGACATTTTGCCATGTGCTACAAGTTCTTTAAAAAGGATTTTTCTTTTTTTAAGATCAATTACAAAAAGTCTTTCTTTAGTAGAAGGTTTTGTATAATCAATAATTGTCAATATATATGGTTTTTTAATATGCTTTTCACTTAAGGCAATATAATAAGCAGTGATTGAACATCTAAAAGCCCTAAGAGATAATAATCTTTCTGAAAAACCTAATTCAGAATAAAGCTTTTTTATATGTCGAACAAAATCCGCAGCTTTTAAAGAAGCTTCATTAGATAAAACAATATTAGGCCATAAAAGAAAAATTAAAAAAATACGTTTAAATTTAACAGAAATCAAAATTATTTTTGGTAGCGGGGGTGGGATTTGAACCCACGACCTTCGGGTTATGAGCCCGACGAGCTACCAAACTGCTCCACCCCGCGCCTATTAATTTTTAATCCTTTTATTAAAACTTGTCAAGAATGGGGTGGGTGACGGGGCTCGAACCCGCAACGCCTGGGGCCACAGCCCAGTGCTCTACCCTTGAGCTACACCCACCATCAATTTTTTTCTAACACTTTTTAAAAAGAATTTCAAGATCACCAACCACGTCATTGTCACAATCACCGCAAGCTCTTATTAATACTGCAACACAGCAAAACAATTTACTAATTTTCTTACAAAAGAAAACAATTACTAAATAATAATAATATTTTTCGCAAACTTATCTTTCGCAAAAATGACCTGCCTCTTTGCGAACGATATTTAATTTTCGAAAGAGCATTACTTCTTAACGTGAATTTTTAATCCTAAAATGGTTCAAATGTCAAGCCTATGGACATGATGTTTTATAGCCCTTTATTTTATTATTCCTTCTAGTAATTGGAGGTAAAATCTCTTTATTTGGAAGTGTAAAAGGAGATGATAGAGGAAGCAAAACATCATCTTTTCGGAGGATTTGAGAATACCAAATGAGATATGTGCTTGATACTCATATTCTTATCTGGTACTTCATAGGGAGTAAAAGGAGAAATTCTGTCAATAAAATGTCATCCTTAATGGCAGTATCGCTTAAGTACATTCTTATTAATTCAAAAGAATTAGATTTAATAAGAATTATAAAAAATTCCTGAAGAATTGACATTGCATAGATGTATGATAAAATTAAAATACATCAACTAAATAAAAAAGGAGTATATGTCGTGATTTTTAATTTTAAAATGAGAGGTAATCAGGTTAAGATAAATCCAGCTATACTAAGTAGTATTACCAAAAAAGATCTTGAAAAAGGAATACAGGCTGGAAATAAAGGCAGAGAAGAGGCTTATTTTGTAGAGTTTAAAGGGCAGCTAGTTCCATTAAAGCGTTTTTTTTATGTACTTTTAAAGAAATGTGGCTATAATTATACTCTTCTTGATTTTACCACTCAGGATGCTTTGAGGGTTATAAGAAAACTAGGAGTCCCATTAAAATGCAAAAAGAAAAGCATCTGGGATCTGGCTGGTTCATTAAGTATTGGAGGAAATGCCCTTGAAGATGAAAGAAAAATTTATGAGTCTTAGTTAAAAAGGCTAATATAAATGAAATTGCTTGATACAAGTTTTGTTGTGGCTCTTCTTGACAGAAAAGATGTGTTGCATGCTGAAGCCATGAGATTAAAAGAACAATTTCAGTATGAAGAATTTGGAATGCTTGAGCCAATTCTGGCTGAGACTTATACTGTAATCCAAAGAAGAGCTAGAGAAAAAAAGGTTGATTGTAAAGTGGCTATAGAGAAAGTGGAAGAGTTTGAACGGTTGGTTAAAGTTTATAAGGTGAGTTTTTCAAAATACCACAAAGAGATTGTTGAGCGGATGAAGAGGAGCGACTTAAATTATAACGATTGGTTACTTTTCTTTTTTGCTAAGGAAAAGCAAATGGAAATTATTACTTTGGATAAAAAATTAAGAGAAATGAAAAGAGATAAAGATTAATGTATGTGGTTTATATAGATATCTTCTGCAGCGCATTCTAGAAAAATGTTATCAGTTGGGTTTTCTTTAATCACATCAATTTTAGTTTTTACATGAACCAATGAGTATGTCTTCTTATATCAACCAAAATAGGAAATATTTCTTGAGCATTTAAGCCAAATTTCCCTGCTCTTATATACTCATAAAGCTTTCTTGATGCTCCTTTCCAAAAAAGAGCAGAAATAAGCACATTAGTATCCAGAACTAGGCGTTTCAAGCAACTCCTCTTATTTCATGAATGATTTTTTCAATATCTTTTTCTGTTAAATGGCTAAATCCTTTTTCTTTGGCTAAAGTCTCTGTATAGGAAAATATACCGCACAATGCATCAGGCTTTAAGTAACTTAGCAGGGTTTTGAATAAGATAGAGTTCTGCCTTGTGACTTTTCATAAGATATCGCTATGTCCATACCAATTTTTTCAATCTCTTCATTTGACTTTTTTAACTCATTTAATTTTGTTTCACTCTTTTTCTTTTCTACTTCTTTAGCAAAATGTGCCAAAGATAAGGACAACACTACTTTAACTTTTCTACAATATCATAAACAGCTTTTAATGCCTTGTATAATTTTTCTGGATATTTTCCGCCTGCCTGAGCCATATCTGGCCGTCCTCCACCTCCACCACCAATCAATGGAGCAATTTGTTTAATGATTTCATTAGCTTGAATACGATTTGTTAAATTTTTTGTTACCATAGCTAAAAGCACAACTTTATCATCACTCCGAGTACCTAAAACAATTATTCCTGTCTTTAATTTATTTTTTATTTTATCTCCCATTTCTCTTAAGGTTTTAACATCTATCCAAGGCACTTCTGTTGCCAATACTGGTATTCCATTTATATGTTTTATTGTTTTAATTAATTCTTCTGCCTGTCTAGTGGCAAGTAAAGATTTTAATCTTTCTATTTCTTTTTCATAGTTTTTAATTTCCTGTAAAGTTTTTTCTATTTTAGGTAAAATATCAGTTGGTTTTGCTTTCATAATAAAAGCAAGTTTTTGCCATATTCTTTCTTTTTCTTGAATGTATTTTACAGCTCTTTCTGCTGTAATAGCTTCAATTCGCCGCATACCAGCAGCTACACTGCTTTCAGAAAGAATTTTAAAGTAACCAATCTCTCCTGTATACTTAACATGTGTACCCCCGCAAAGTTCCTTGCTCCAATTGGGAATAGAAACTACACGCACTATATCAGCATATTTTTCCTCAAAAATAGCAATAGCGCCACTTTTAATAGCTTCAAGCATAGGCATCTCTTTTATCTCTACTGGCTGATTTTCCTGAATTGCTTTATTAACAAGTAACTCTATTTTTTCCAATGTTTCTAAATCAAGCGCAGCATAATGAGTAAAATCAAAGCGTAATCTATCTGGCGCTACCAACGAACCAGCTTGTCTTACATGAGAACCAAGAACCTTTCTCAAAACTGCCTGTAAGAGATGGGTAGCAGTATGGTTGCAGGCAATGGCTTGACGCCTTTTAATATCTACTTTTAAATTTACCTCATCTTGAGTAGAAAGTTCTCCTTCTCTTATTTTTATTATATGAACAATTAAATTACCTGCATGTTGAGTATCTAATACATCCGCCACACCTTTTTCCCAAATAATTATGCCACTATCACCTACTTGCCCTCCTCTTTCAGCATAAAAAGGAGTTTTTTCTGTAACTAACTCTCCTTTTTCACCTGATTTAAGAATATTTACTTCCTTTCCATCTTTTATCAAATGTAATACCTTAGAATTTAATTCACAAGTAAAATAACCTAAAAATTCAGTTTTCTCACCTTTATAAGTAAGCTCTGTGTAAATATCCAATCCACTTAAGATTCCTTCGCCAATTTTTTGAGCTTCGCGTGCCCTTGCTTTTTGCAAAGACATTGCCTTTTCAAATCCTGCCATATCTACTGAAAGATTTTCTTCTCTAGTAATGTCATTAATAATATCTATAGGAAATCCATAAGTATCATAGAGCTTAAAAGCAATTTCGCCATTTAACACACTTTCTCCTTTCTTTTTGATTTTTTCTATTTCTTCTGTAAGAAGTTTAAGGCCAAAATCCAGTGTCTCAAAAAATCTTTCTTCTTCCCTTTGTGTAATTTCCTTAATAAGAGGCAAACTTTCAATTAATTCTGGATATACTTCTCCCATTAATTTCACAACAATTTCTGCCAAACGATATAAAAAAGGTTCCTTAAGTCCTAAAAGGCGCCCATGTCTCACTGCCCTTCTTAAAATACGCCTTAAAACATAACCTCTGCCTTCATTAGAAGGTAAGATTCCATCAGCAATAACAAAGGCAATTGCGCGAGAATGATCAGCAATAACATGAAATGAAACAGTTTCTCTTTTATTTTTGCCATAATCTATACCAGCCATTTCAGCTATAGCATTTATAAGAGGCATAAATAAATCAGTTTCATAATTAGAATTTACCCCTTGTAAGACCATAGCCATTCTTTCCAGACCCATGCCAGTATCAATGCAAGGATTTGGCAGTGGTGTTAATCTTCCTTCACTATCTCGATTATATTGCATAAAAACAAGGTTCCAAAGTTCTAAATATCGATCACAATCACATCCTACTTTGCAATCAGGTTTTCCACAACTAAATCTTTCTCCTAAATCTATTACAATTTCTGAACAAGGCCCACATGGTCCAGTATCACCCATAGCCCAAAAGTTATCTTTTTCACCTAAACGAACAATACGTTCTGAAGGAATTCCTATTTTTCTATGCCATATTTTATATGCTTCATCATCATCTTTAAAAATTGTGATCCAAAGTCGTTCTTTTGGTAAACAGAATTCTTTTGTTAGAAGTTCCCAAGCATAGACAATAGCTTCTTCTTTAAAATAATCACCAAAAGAAAAATTCCCTAACATTTCAAAAAAAGTATGATGACGGATAGTAAGCCCTACATTTTCTAAATCATTATGTTTTCCTCCAGCTCTAAGACACTTTTGACAGCTAGCAGCTCGACTATAATTGCGCTTTTCTTCACCAAGAAATACTCGTTTAAACTGCACCATGCCAGCATTAGTAAAAAGTAAAGTTGGATCACCAGGAGGAATAAGAGATGAAGAAGGTATAATTTTATGCCCTTGTTTTTTAAAGTATTCTAAAAAACATTTGCGAATTTCAGATGAAAGCATCTATTTCTTCTCTTCTTCCTTTTCTTTTCTTTTAAAACCAGTTTTTTCTAAAATAGCTTTTTCTATTTCAGAAGTAATTTCTGGATGCTCTTTTAAGAAACGTTTAGCATTTTCTCTTCCCTGCCCTAATCGTTGTCCTTTATAACTAAACCAAGCACCGCTTTTTTCAACAATATTGTAACTAACTCCTAAGTCAAGGATATCTCCTTCTTTTGATATTCCTTCTCCATAAATAATATCAAATTCTGCTTCTTTAAAAGGTGGTGCAATCTTGTTTTTAACTACTTTCACCCTAGTACGATTACCAATAACTTGATCACCTTCTCTTACAGGTCCAACACGGCGAATATCAAGACGCATAGAAGCATAAAATTTTAGGGCATTACCGCCTGTAGTTGTTTCTGGATTTCCAATAAACATTCCAATTTTTTGGCGAATCTGATTAATAAAAATTAAGACTGTTTGCGATTTGCTAACAATACCTGTTAGTTTTCGTAATGCTTGAGACATAAGCCGAGCCTGAAGCCCCATATGAGCATCTCCCATATCTCCTTCAAGTTCTGCTTTTGGCACTAATGCTGCTACAGAATCTATTACTATTACATCCAATGCACCACTTCTTACTAAAATTTCAGCAATTTCTAATGCCTGTTCGCCATAATCTGGTTGAGAAACTAACAATTCATCTGTATTAACACCTAATTTCTTTGCATAAGAAACATCTAAAGCATGTTCTGCATCAATAAAAGCTGCTGTTCCACCTTGTTTTTGCGCTTCAGCAATAACATGTAAAGCAAGAGTAGTTTTACCAGAAGATTCCTGTCCAAATATCTCTATTACTCGCCCCCTTGGCATACCACCAATACCTGTAGCAATATCTAAAGAGAGAGAGCCACTAGAGATTACTGGAATATCAAATAAATGGGGCTGAGTGCCCAAACGCATAATAGCCCCTTTACCAAATTGTCTTTCAATTTGACTTAAGGCTGTTTGAATAACTTGCTGTTTTTGTTTTTCCATCTTTTACTCCCTTAAAAAAACTTTTTCTAAAGGGGTATAAATAGCCCCTTTAGGATTCAAATCACTTCTAAATAATACAATTTCTTTTACAATAAAGGAAGGTGTAGAGAAATCTGTATGCTTTTTTAATGTATTTGCTAAAATTTGACTGTTAATAGCCTTTTTTATTCTGCCCAAAGTGAGATGAGGTGTAAATGCACGATCTTCTTTAGGAAATCCTAAAATGTTTAATTTTTCTTCTAAAGCATTATGAAGTTTTTTTAAAATATCTAAATCTCCTTTAAGACCTGTCCAAATTACCCTAGCTCGTTTTATATTGGGAAATACTGAGAGGCTATATCCAGAAAGGGAAAAATATTTAATTTTAAAAGAACTTTCTTCTATTGCTTGTTTTATTTTTAAAGTTTCATTTTCTTGAATATTCCCTAAAAATTTAAGAGTTAAATGAATATTATGTGGTTTTACCCAAGAAACTTTTGGTAAAATAGGTTTTAATTTTTCAATCAAATCTGTTAGACTTTCAATTACATTTTCTGGAAGAGGAATAGCAATAAAAGTGCGTATCATAAAATTAAATATCTCCTTAATTTATCTAAAGCAGTCATAGCTGCTAACATCTTTATTTCTGAACGATCACCATTAAAATGCCATTCTGTTACTTCTATCTTTGTTGGTGTAGCTAAACCAATAAAGACAGTCCCTACTTCAGCTTCTGGGCCAGCTGTAGGGCCAGCATAGCCTGTGACAGCAATTCCTATATCACTTTTAGCTAATTTTTTCACTCCTTCTGCCATATATCTTGCTGTTTTTTCACTTACTGGCCCATATTTGTTGACAATTTCCTTTGGTACACCAAGTAACTCTATTTTTGCCTGATTGCTATATGTTACTACCCCACGATCAAAATAATTTGAACTTCCTGAAACACTTGTAATTAAATGTCCAATAAGACCACCAGTTAACGATTCTGCCACACTTAAATGATAACCTTTTTTAAGCAAAAGTTTTCCTACTACTTCTGGCATCGTTTCAGTATCCTCACCAAAAATATCATTACCTAAAATAGTTTTAATTTCCTTAACAAGTTTATCTAAATCTTCTTTTTTATTTGCCCTTAAAAATAGGTGTACTTCTGGAAAACAGGGAAGAGAGCTTACTTTTATTTCAGGAAAACTTGCCAATAATGAACTAATTTTATTGGAGACTTCAGTTTCAGAAATACCAAAAATACGAAGAGTTTTTTTGTATAAAATAGAAATATTAGGGAAAATAATATTTAAATCTGGCAACACTTGAGCCTTTAAAATTTGATTCATCTGTTTTGGTACGCCAGGTAAAAAGTAAAGAGGTTTTTCATCAAAAATAAGTTTAAAACCACAAGCATGAAAGGCTAAACCTAAGGGTTTACTTCCTGCTGGTAATAGTACCATTTTTTCATGGCTAGGTAAAAATGGTTTACCATGTTTAGCTAAACATGCTTTTAAATGCTGATAAGCTTCTTTATTAATCTCTAAAGGTCGATTTAATGCCTGAGCCACTGCTTTTACTGTTTTATCATCCCAAGTTGGGCCAAGTCCTCCAGTAAGTATAATAAAATCAGCTTTTTTAATAGCAGTAAGAAGTACATCAACAATCTCTTTTTGTTCATCACCAACAACAGTAATGCGTTCAATAAAGAAACCAGCAGAAGATAATTGTTTAGCAAGTTCAAAACTATTTGTATCTTGTACTTCACCACTTAATATTTCATCCCCAACGATGATAATTTCGCCTTTAACCATAATTTTTTAAAATTTGTAAAATAATTAAGGTATAAATTCCAGCCATTAAATCGTCTAATACAATACCTAATCCCCCACCTATTTTTTCTATTTTTTTTATCGGAAACGGTTTTAGTATATCAAAAAAACGAAAAAAAAGAAAAGCCCCTAAGATATAAAACCATTTATTAGATGAATTTAAAAGAGCTAACCACATGCCAAGCATCTCATCTATTACTACTTGAGATGGATCTTTTTTCCCAAAATATTTTTCTGCCACCTTTGCTGCCAAAATGCCTAAAATAATAGCTAAAATTAAAAACATTATGTAGTAAATAATTGGATTGGGCAAGAAAAAATAAATAATAATAGCTAATAAAGCACCATAAGTTCCAGGTGCTCCAGGTAAATAACCTATACCAAATCCTGTAGCTATACATAAAAAAATTTTTTTCACTTTAAAATATCTACAATTGCTTGCACACTTGCATCTATCGGATGAGCTGTATTTACTACAATGTGTCTAGGGTCAGTTAATGGTTCAAAATTTCTCTTAAACTCTAAAAACAAAGCCAAATAACCATTAGAAATATCCTTTCCCATTTTTTCCCTTTCTGCTAAGCGTTTTTTCATAATCTCTTCATCACATTGGCAATAGAGAAACCAATAAGGGCAATTCATTTTCTCAGCCAAATTTCTTACTTTTTCTCTATATTTTTCTTTACTAAAAGAAGCATCAATAATTACAGAAAAACCATATCTTAAAACTTCAGAAGCTATTTTAAAAATAGAGTCATAAACTTTTTCAATCATCTCTAAAGCATATACTCCCTTCCCAAAAGGCGCATAAAGATGTTTTTCAGGCTTTACTCCTAAAAGATGCTTACGTACGGCATCAGACCTTATAACTATTGCTCCTATTTTGGCAGCCAAAGCATTAGCAATAGTAGATTTTCCACTACCTAAAAGTCCTGTTGTAGCTAATAAAAAAGGTTTTTGAGATGAAAGATAACTATAAGCTAAATTAAAATATTTTTCTGCCCTTTCTTTTGCTTCAGCACGCTGTTTTGAAGGAATTTCTTTTGAATTTATTTCAAAACTGCTAATTTTGCCACGAACATAGGCACGATAAATTTTATAAAAATTCAATACCCCTAAAAGATTAAAATCGTTAGTCTGAGTAAGATAAGTATTTAAAAAATAATTTCCAAAAGAAGATGCTTGGCGAAAGTCCAAATCCATTAATAAAAAAGCAACATCAGTTGCTACATCAGCATAACGGAATCGTTTATTAAACTCAATGCAATCAAGGATATAAATTTTATTATCGTAGTAATAAATATTCCCACAATGGAAATCACCATGGCCATCTCTAATCCAACCTAAAGAAATGCGTTTTAAAAAGCGCTCTTTTTCATCTTTTAAAAATGAAAAGGAATATTCCTTTAAAGCATTATAAACTTCTTGAGAAATAGTACATCCTATATATGGAAATGTTTGATCAAAATTTTCTTTAATATTTATTTCTATTTTCTCTGGCAAACCATAGCTTTCAATCTCTTCATTTTTCTCTGCTTTAAAATAAAAATCAGCCATAAATTGAGCAATCTCTTTCATAATTGCTGGATTTAATTCACCTTTTTCTAACAATGAAGTCAAACAAGCTTCTTTTGGCAATTGCTTCATTTTTACAGCATAATCAACAATTTCACCTTCCCCTCCAAAAAAGAAATTTTCATTTCTTTTTACTACTGGTATTACCTCTAGATAAATATCTGGTGAAAGTCTTTTATTTAATCTTAATTCTTCCTCACAAAAATAACGCCTTTTTTCTAATGTAGTAAAATCTAAAAAACCAAAATCTACTGGTTTCTTAATCTTATAAACAAATTCACCGGTTAAAAATACCCAAGAAATATGAGTTTGAATAAGCTTAATGGTTTTTACAGGATGCGGATATGCTGTAGGTTTTAAAAGTGATTCAATAAATTCCATATGCTTTTTATGCCATGTTGACTTAAAAAAGGCAAGTATAAAACTATTTCCTAAAATCCCCAAACCAAATCATCATCTGCAAAAAATACCAATAGGCATGCGGACTAGGGCCAGTGTTTTTAGCAAAGCTTAAGGGAATAAAGGTAGAAAAACCCATTCGCCATTCATAACGTTGGTATCTAAATATAGCCTCTGTATCAATTTCATGCCCAATTGCCTTCCCTGAATTTCCTGTCTTATCCCACCTTTGTGGCTTTCCATCAGGAAAATACCAAGCATCTTTTTTCTCATCCAGGGTAAAATAATGATAGGCAATTTTAATAAGTAATGAAGGATGTGGCTTAATTTCCAAATCTATTTCATAGTCCCTTAAGTTCATCCAGCCAAAAAATTCATCCTTCCATATACCTTTACCTGCCTCTCCTTGCTTTATCTTTCTGCAGTCCATTTTTAATACATAAAATAAATCCAAATTAAATGGCAATCTTTTTATTGTGCTATAAATAACATAAGCAGTAGGATAGTGAGTACTAGGATTGGGCCATTTATTGGGATCGCGAATGAGATAGCGGCCTACCCATAAGTGTGTTTTGATATATTGATTGTTTATGATAGCTACTATAGCATCCCAGGCATAGCGACCTGTGTTTCCCCATTGCCCAGGCCCTAAGACACGGGCATCTCCATAGGAAATTTGCTGTCTGCCAATTTTGAAATCAAGCCATTCTATGGGTTTTATTTCCAAAAAACCCTGTCTGATATCAAAGGGGTCAAAATATGGGTTGCTAGGTTTAAAGGTATAAGCAGGTAGAGACAGACCTAGGACATGTGCGTCTTGTATTTGTAAGAATGCACGAATAGAAGGGTAAAGGATAAAATTAAAATTAAGTCGAATCCTTTCTAAAAAGAAGGAATCATCATTTTTTATCCCATACTTTTTAATATTATAGTTACCTTGATATTCAAAACGCATGCGGATATTACCACTTAAGGCAAAACTCTTATTTCCCCATTTAACCTGATAAATAGGTTTGATTTGGGGTTGATAGGCAAAACAAGGTAGGGCTAACAGAGGATAGCCCTACCCAAATGGTCTTTTCACACACTATTCGCCTCTCCAGAATGAATCCCACGCGTTAAATAAGGTATGAAGATATTCCTTAAAAGTAGAAATTTTTAGATGGGTTAAATGTTCCACCTGTTCTTTTGTATAACCTAATGTTTTATATTGGGGCTCCCATAAGGCATTCCCATTTTCATCCCATAGTCTGACCAGCACAGGGCGATAGAAAAATTTACTGTGAGGAGAGTGACATTCT
>Ga0209410_1000795_pt1 | contig 14949 bp, 15 predicted proteins | sample Mar14436cmmetaG_FD_184135 | JGI IMG/M metagenome (GOLD analysis project Ga0209410, IMG submission 184135) | Marine hydrothermal vent microbial communities from Guaymas Basin, Gulf of California to study Microbial Dark Matter (Phase II) - Marker... ... | reverse complement strand
CCTCTAGCAGTTTCTGAATAGTTCTTCTCAATACATAGTCTTCAATTTTTGTAAACGTCCAGGCCATTCAAACTCAATCATATCTAATGCTTAACCACGTTATTAAAGTTATTTAGCTCTACAATATGGAAAACTTATTAACTACCATACTTCAATTAAGTAGTAGATGATGACGCGACGGTCTCAGGAATTATGACGACTCTTTTCGCGACTGATTTTCATGTATTCTTCGAGTATTTTCAGCGTTTTTTTAACGGCTTCTATAGCGTTTGAACCCAAAACATAAGCTACGGGTTCAACTCCTAAACCGCCAACCTCGATAACAACATCTGGAACTTTCTCTAGATTTTTCAATAATTGGGCAAAATTTCTTAAGCTTTCATCTCTCTCCATGCTGCCTCGGAAGCTTGCGTAGCTAAATCCAAGACTGTCTAGAGCTTTTTGAATATTTTCGTTATACTTTATGCAAATCATAGATCTTCTACTTTTGTCTTTTTTCAATATTTCCAGGAGAAGAAGAGACATATACTTCGAAGCTCCAAATTCCGGATTGCCAACAGCTAAAGGCTTTCCTTTATACACAGTTATTCTACCCGGAATACCAGCCACGTCGGCGATTCCTCTAGCTTGGGGCAACGCCATCACGAGATTCGTCCTTACTTCTGGAATTAACAAAGTAAAATCGGGATTAGACTCCAACTCTAGAAGCGCAGCTCTGATATTTTCTAAAATTATAGTTTTTTCGTTAGCCATTTTTCTACTTTTCTCGAGTATATTAAAGCACGCTCTACAGTTTTCAAGCTCTCTAAGAGCGTTCTTGTGCAATCTACAAATGTCGGCTCCTAAACGCAACTCTATGCATTTGCCGCATAAAATTTCGATTGCCGTGGGATAATCCAAGTCCTTCTCTAGAATTTTAGATACCAAAACGTCTGCTATAGAATCTATTATCTCCTGGTTTATTAACGAGTTTTTAAGCAGTCTAGGATATTTGGCGGCGGCTGTAGGGGATATAGCTAGCGCTCTTGCAGCTTCGGTTAAACTCCAATCATGTTCCTCTACCAACTTCTTTACTATACTAGCCCTGATTTGGGGAAGAAAATATTTAAGAACGTATTCGCATGGCGGTCGCAAGCTAACACCTACCCGAATTTGCTACATACGGGACATTTTTGGCTCTTTTTAACTTTTATTTTTTCGATACCCTGTATTCTAGCATCGTAAAATAGAAGAATGCTTATCTGAGGCTGCCCGAAGCCGGTAAGTAGCTTTAATGCCTCAACAGTTTGGATTAAAGCTACAACACCAACTATGGGACCTACGACAGGAACATCCCTCTCCTCCTTTGGAATTTTAGGCAGCAAACATCTGAGACATGCACCCTCCCCAGGCTTTACGACGAAAACCTGCCCTTGGAATTCGCGAACTCCCGCATGTATAAATGGTATTTTATCCTGGACGCATGCATCGTTTACTATAAATCGCGTTTTCCAATTGTCCAAGGCGTCCATAACGATATCAGAATCTTTGATAATTTCATGCACGTTTTCCTCGGTGACGCCTAGATTTAACATTTCAATGTTTATTTCTGGATTAAGTTTGGAAAGTTTTTCGAAAGCTGATAACGTTTTTAATTTGCCGATATCGGTTGTCCAATGTATTACTTGGCGGTTTAAATTGCTAAGCTCAACTTTTTCTTTGTCGACAAGCCGTAGATTGCCAACGCCGAGTGCCGCTAAGTAGGTTGCTGACGCGCTGCCAAGACCACCTAAGCCTATTATGGTTACTTTACTTTTCTTCAACTTTTTCTGGGCTTCAATTCCAAAAATTTTAATTTGTCGATCGTATCGTTGAAATTCTTTATCGGATAAATAGTTCATAAATGATTAAAAAAGGACTTCATATTTATCTATTATAGCAAGCACGACTTGCGTTACTATTCTGGCTTTGTCTTATTGTTGCTTCTAAAGAGACAGTAATTTTTTACAGGACACGTATCGCATAGCGGATTTGTAGCTTTACAAATTTTCCTACCAAACTCTATGAGAGCTATATGAGCTTTAAGCCTTTTATGCGGCTCAATTTCTGCTTCAAGCTTGGCTCGTAAACTCTCATAGTCCGTTTTATCAGCCACTCCTAGCCTTTTCATTATCCGGAGAATATGAGTATCTACGGGTAAAACCTGCTCGTTTCTCGCGAACATGAGAAAAACGTCTGCGGTTTTAGGACCGATACCCTCTATTTTCATAAGCTCCATTTTTGCGCGCGAATATGGCATTTTTAATATATCCTCCAATCTGCTTCCACGCTCATCTACTAGATGTTTAGCTAGCTTAGAGATTCTCGCAGCTTTTACACGATACAATCCTGCAGGTCTTATCGCTTTTTCGATTTCTTCCACTGGCGATTCCGCTACATCCTTTACTGTTCTAAATTTCGCTCTAAACCTTTCCAATGCTTTTCTAACGTTTTTCCAGTTAGTTTTTTGAGATAAAATCACTCCAATTAGCAGCTCAAAGGGACTGCTCCCTCTCCACCAATCAGTCACTTCGAAATTTTCCATTATAATATCCACTACCTGCTTTATCTTACCCATACAATGTAGACATTATAGCAATATCCTAATAATGTATTTGCCGCTATAGTGCGACCGTCAATGTATCTAAAAGGGATTAATGCAAAAGACAAATCATCGACGGTAAAAATTTAAAACTAGGTTACGAAAATATTACTTGCCCGCGACAGCCGCTGGACAGGCCCGAGAGGCTAGGATGATAGCGGTTGCCTTCAAAGCTAAGACATGCACAAAAAATAAAGTGTTGTTTCTGCTAAAGATTCATAATCTTGGTGAAATTATGCCTATGAAAGTTATATTCAAAATTGGAGGCTCCGTTTTGACTGATAAAACTGACCCCAAGGTAAACGTCAGATACGATGTCATCGATAGACTTGCGCGCGAAATTAGTCAGTTAATCGCGAAAGATTACAGGTTTGTTCTATTACATGGTGTGGGAAGCGCCGGTCATGTTCCGGTTAAACAATATGAGCTTTATAAGGGATTTTTCAGTGAGAAGCAGTTGATAGGCTACGCGATTGCCCAGAATAGGGTGAACAGGGTACGCCAAGCAGTGCTTGATGCTCTGGAGAAAAATGGAGTGCCGGGAATACTGTTTCTTCCATCATCATTCATCGTAGCCGACAAGGGTAGAATAGTCAAAACTTATCACGAGCCTATGGTTAAAATAGTCCAGACCGGTATAATCCCGGTCCTTTCCGGAGACATGGTAGCCGACTTAACCATGGGCCTATCTGTATGCTCTGGAGATCAACAAGCTTTTAAACTGGCAGAGATTTTCGATTCTAAGCTTATAATTTTCGGTGTTGACGTCGACGGGGTTTATGATTCAGATCCCAAAAAGGGAGAAGCTAATCTAATTAAACGTTTAACATATGACGAAGTTAAAAACATAGTTAAGAAAGTTGGCGGCGCTGCGGGAATAGACGTGAGTGGTGGTATGAAAGGGAAGCTTTTAGAAGCTCTAGCCAACAAAAGGTTTTTTGACAATGGAGGAGAAGTTTGGATTCTTAACGCTACGAAAGAAAACATGCTTACAAAAGCTTTAATGAAAGAAACAGACGAGTATACTAGAATAACTAGGTAGGAGAAAACTAAAATACACGTAGTAGTATTTATATTTCACTTTTGTAGGTGAGAATTTTGCAAGCTCCAATACAACCCGTTTTCGTATGGAATTTTATAGCCGGAACAGTGCTGCCAGCCTTATACATATTTTCTATAATAGGTATTATGAACAAACTTGTATTGAAAGGATTCCCGCAGGATCTTTCACGGAAAGTAATACATATCGCAGCTGGAAGCTGGATTTGGTGCTGGCCTTTGCTGGATCCTTCAGATGGTTGGAGCTACGTTTTCAATATATCAGTTCCCGCCTTATGGACTTTACTGTTTCTCGTAAAGGGTTTCACGGCAAGCCCTGACGATCCAGCAGTTAAAACCATGACGAGAACTGGTAATCCAAAAGAGCTTTTGCTGGGTCCTCTCTTTTTCACGCTGTCGATGGAGTTTATAGGCGTTTTCTATTTCATGACTAAAATAGGCGTTATAACAATGGGCTATTTAGGCTGGGGAGATGGCCTGTCAGCATGGGTCGGTTCTCGCTATGGCAAGCGCAAGTACAAGCTGCTAGGGAGAGAGAAAAGCATTGAAGGCTCGTTAACAGTTCTTTTTGCCGGATTTATCGGAAGTCTTCTACTATATATTATAGTTTTCCAAACCCTGCCTGGGTTTAACCTACTGTTAAAAATGCTGATGCTCGGCATCATTGCCATGATCGTTGAGGCTATAAGTCCCTCAGACGTCGACAACCTGCTTATACCTGCTGCCATGATACTTTGCTGGTACTTCCTACCCTTCTAAAATCCCTTTTTTGTTTGTGAGAATTATGGCTATATACATTTTATCTATTAAGCCATATTTCGCCAAGCAAATTTATAGGGGAGTTAAAAAATACGAGCTAAGGCGAAAAGTGGGCGAGATAAAACCATATTCTATCCTCATAATCTATGAATCTAAACCCGTCAAGGCAATAACCGGAATAGTTGAGGTAGGAGAAGTTAAAGTTTTATCTTCGAAAACTGTCGAAGCTTTGATATTAAGCGGTAAGCTTGAAGGCTGTAAAGCTGAAGATATCGAATATGTAAAGGGGGAAAGGGACGTTTTAATCCTAGAGATTATGAAGAAAAAATGCTTGAAAAAGCCGATCACATTAAAGGAGCTTAGAGCTCTTATACCTAGATTTAATCCGCCGCTTAGCTATCTTAGAATCGACAACAAACCTATATATGACAAGCTAATCAAGGTTATAAATGAGTTTCTAAATTAAAATGTTGACGATGTAAGAGGTTTCGCATGAGCTATGATGCAAGACCCTGTTCTGATCTATGGTTTCATATTCCATGAATCTAGATGCTTTTAGTTCCTTCTTTAAAAGCACCAGCTATCCTGCCCAATCGAAATTTAAATAGGCTTCACGCTTTTAAAAAATGGTCCAGCATGAAAGTTATATGCTTTGATCTTGGAAATACTCTAGTTAAGGAAAAGAAAGAAGATAAGGCTTTAAGAGAAGATGGAATTAAAGCTTTATATCGCGAGCTTAAGCTCGCTGAAAAAGGCATTGAATACAAAGCATTTCAATGTTTCCACGATAATATTTGGAATGAGCTTGAGCTTGCAAAGCTAAAGTTTAGAGAAATCGATATAACAAGATTGTTTAAAATCCTCGTTGAAAGATTTAAAATATACAATGTAAGCTTAGATCATCTCATTAAAATATATTTCTATCCTAAAATAAAATATGTAGAACTTTTTCCAGACGTTGAGCCTACCTTGCAAAAGCTAAAAAAGGCTGGTTTTAAGCTAGTTTTGATCTCAAACGCTTATCCAAGCAATAAAATGGTTTTCGAACATTTTAATCTTCAAAAATTTTTTGATCATGCATTCTTCTCCTATGAGATTGGTCTTCGCAAGCCACATCCTGATATTTTCTTTAAAGCATTAGACAGCGCAGGGTCAAATCCGGGCAACTCTATAATGGTAGGTAACGACCCTTTCTCGGACATAGCGGGATCAAAGCTCGTAGGTATGAAATCTGTTCTAATAGTGAGACATGGCATTGAAAACAGCCGCATCCTGACAACCCCAGATTTTATAATACACGATTTAAGCGAGCTAACTAGGATTGTAAGAAGATTAATTTAAAATATTATTTTACGTATTCTATAGCGGTGTTTATGAGCTTGGACGTTAAATGGCATGCTCTTAACATTACGGAAGCTCTCGAAAAGCTAAAAAGCGGGGTTAAAGGTTTAAGCGCCGAAGAAGCCGCTAAAAGATTGCTAGAGTATGGTCCGAACGAACTTAGAAAAGAAAAAGGAAGAACAAAAATTGAAATATTTATCGGCCAATTCAAGAATATACTAGTTATTATACTGATTTTAGCCTCTATTCTTTCGATAGCCATAGGCGAAACTTTAGATGCTGTTATTATAACAGCTATTGTAGTTGCAAGCGCCGGGTTAGGGTTTATACAGGAATATCGAGCTGAGCGAGCCATAGAAGCATTAAAGAAGCTCACCACTCCCACGGCAACAGTTATTCGCGACGGGAAGGAAGTTACCATACCAACAAAGGAAATAGTTCCAGGAGATATTCTAGTTTTAAACGCTGGAGATAAAGTTCCAGCAGATGCTAGAGTAATAGAAGCCCACAACTTGAAAGTGGATGAAGCCTCTCTAACTGGAGAATCTGTTGCAGTTACAAAAATTGCAGACCCTCTACCAGAAGAAATTCCCGTTAGCGACCGCCTGAACATGGTCTTTGCCGGCACGGCAGTTATATATGGACGGGGGAAAGCTGTGGTTGTCGCCACGGGAATGAACACTGAACTCGGTAAAATAGCCGCTACTGTTCAAGAAGAGAAAAAAGAAGAAACTCCTCTGGAAAGGAGAATGGCCGAGATCGGCAGATTGCTAACTATTCTATGTTTTACCGTAGCCGCTTTAGTTGCAGCCATTGGATTCTTCGTATGGCACAAGAGCCTTTTAGAGATGACCATGTGGGCTGTTAGCTTAGCTGTCGCAGCCGTACCAGAGGCATTACCTGCCGTAGTTACGGGCGCGTTAGCCGTCGGCATGTATCGCATGGCCAAGAGAAACGCCATTATCAGACGCTTACCAGCTGTCGAAACTCTGGGCAGTACTTCTATAATATGTTCGGATAAAACCGGCACTATGACTAAGGGCGAAATGACTGTGAGGAAAATATACGTTATAGATAAAACTATCGACGTGACAGGTTCTGGTTATGAACCCGTAGGCAATTTTAAAGTTGACGGCAAGGCTATAGATGTCGATGACGAGCTAAAGCTGCTTCTGCTTGCATCAGCCCTATGTAGCGATGCTAGGCTCGTTAAGGAGGAAGAAAAATGGACGATAAGGGGAGATCCGACAGAAGGCGCTTTAATAGTTGCAGCTGCAAAAGCCGGTATTGGAGAAAAGGAATTAGAAGTTTATCCTAGAATAAATGAGATACCCTTCTCTTCTGAAAGAAAAAGAATGACAACAGTTCACGAAACACCAAACGAGCGCATAGTCGCGTATATGAAAGGAGCTCCAGAAGTCGTTCTAGGCTTATGCGATAAAATCGTAGTGAACGGAGAAGTCAGAAAACTCACTCGCGAATATGAGGAGAAGATATTAAACGTAAACGATACTCTGGCTATGCAAGGTTTAAGAAATCTAGCAATAGCATACAGGGAGGTTGATCCCAAAGAGCTCGAAAATACTCTCGAAGAAAATTTTGAGAAAGGCTTCACGTTCCTAGGCATTGTTGGAATGATGGATCCTCCACGTCCAGAAGTTAAGGACGCTATAGACCGCTGCAAGCAAGCTGGAATTAAGACAGTCATGATCACAGGCGATCACAAATTGACTGCAGTTGCCGTAGCGAAGGAATTGGGAATGTTCAGAGATGAAGATTATGTTCTTACGGGCGTTGATCTAGACAGGATTGACGAGGAAGAATTTGAGAAAATAGTTGAAAACGTTAAAGTCTATGCGAGAGTTTCACCGGAACACAAGTTAAAAATCGTTAAAGCTTTGAAGAAAAAGGGATACATCGTTGCCATGACCGGCGACGGAGTAAACGACGCGCCAGCTTTGAAAGCTGCCGATATAGGAATAGCCATGGGGATTACGGGGACAGAAGTTGCTAAAGAAGCTTCGGACATGGTGTTGGCAGATGATAACTTCGCTACGATCGTTGCGGCAGTTGAGCAGGGAAGAGAGATATATGAAAACATCAAGAAATATCTAGTTTACCTGCTGCGCTGTAATATCGCAGAGATAATGATGCCGCTTTTCGCCTCTCTATCCTCGCTTCCACTACCGTTTACGGCTATACAATACCTCTGGATTAACCTAGTTACTGACGGCTTGCCAGCTTTAGCTTTAGGAATAGACCCCGCAGATCCTGACTTAATGAAAAGACCGCCACGCGATCCCAGGGAAGGCGTATTTACAAAGCGCGATACTCTGCTATTCCTCATACTAACGCCGTTACTCATGACTGCTTTGCTACTCGCCAGTTTCTACGTGAGCTTAAACATTATTGGAGAAGAATTGATAGAGGCTAGGACTCAAATCTTCACGTCTATGATATTGATGGAGCTTTTGCTTGCTCTATCCTGTAGATCGTTGCGTTATCCCGTCTGGAAAGTTGGTATATTCAAAAACAAGTATCTGATACTTGCCATATTATCGTCCATAGTAATGCAACTTCTCATCCTCTACGTGCCATATCTCCATGCAGCATTCGATGTAACGTTTCCATTCCTGATAGACTGGGCGGTAGCTGTCGTATTGTCACTGTCGCTTTTTATAGCAGTCGAAATTATGAAGATAATGTTTAAAGCTGATTAAACCTAATATTTTCCTTCAAGTTTATAATTAGCTACTGCTAACTTACTTACATAAAGTCTATAATATTTTGAGAGGGCGCTGCAATGAACAAAGAAGTTTATACGTTTAAACTGGATGATTACGTCTGGGACATTGCTTCCCTGTCTATCATCCTGTTTTTCGTCTCGTTTTTAATTTTGAAAACTCTTGGATTGGATTATGTTAGCTTTTCAAGTGTTTTAGATGTAGTCATTCCTCTCTTTATAACCTTGGTTTTTCATGAAGGATTACATTATGTTACGGCTATAATATTAGGATATAAGGCTCGAGTTGGCTATGGAAAAATATCTTTTATGCCCGTTTTCTACACTACGGTTTCTGGCAAGGTAAAGCCTTACAGGTGGCTGATAGTTTGCTTAGCACCTCTAGTTTTCTCCCCTTTAATGCTTTTTCCAACATTTTATGTAAATAGTTTTATAAAAAACTTGATAGCTATCACCTTTTCTCTAAATCTTATAGGCTCCTCAGGAGATTTAATTCTAGCCGCGTCAGTTAAGAGAATGAGAAAAGATGCAACATTAGAAGATAAGGGATCTTACCTCATCGCAGATGAGCCGTTTCCCAAGCCCTATGGAGCACATTTTAGCGCATTTTTAAAGGCTGTGGCTATAGCGCTCGTAGCGCTATTCCTGCTCAATCTTAAAGTTAGCATCGAATTTAAATAAATTCCATTTTAATCACAGGTTAAAGAATGATATATAACGAAATGGTGATCGATATTCAGATTTTCATAAGAGAAGCATCAGAAGAGGATTATAGCGGTATTGTAGAAGTACATTGCTCAGACATGGATAAATTGTTTAAACGCTTAAGAAACAAGAAAGTGGAGGTTAGCTATGAAGAGTTAACTCCTTTCGAGAGATAGCTTCATGGCGGTACAAGGATGGATGAACAACTTATCCGCGTTCATTTCGATATTCTTGAAAAATTGGAGGCAAGACTTTGTCGCGTTTTTAAATAGTAAAATCGTCGGCGAAGTATAGATTGTATTCGCTGAAGAGTTCTACCCTTATGGCTTGTACTACTTTCTCGAGGTTCTCGTTGTTCATAAAGATTTAATGATTACGTGTCATTGGTACTCTTCTATTTATGCCTTGTATAACCTTCATTATCAAACCGCTTATAACAAATTTGAAGGATTAAAAGTCGAAAAACCTAAAGCCTACAACCTACTTATTTCCGGACATCAAATAGGCTTTATGATTTTAAGTAAGCATATACCCAAATCTTTAATCTGCATTTCCTACATTATGGATTAGACCTAGATACTTAAACAATCGGGAATTATTGAAAGATATAGCAAATTGTGCTGTAGCAACAGCATTCGAAAACGGGTATGATGAAGTGTTCGTTGAAGTTGATGATAGAATCGTTTTTGAGAAAGCCGGTTTTAGAGAGGTTGAAAAGAGGCTTACTTAAGGAGGCTTATTGATTGAGCTAGAGAAATATGGGCCTAGAAACGTAAGCCACGTCTTCTGGATATAATATTTTGATTTCAACTTTTTCCCCGTTGCTGTAGACTAGTACTGGATTTCCTTTAGAATCTATAACGATATCTGGAACTCCGACACCTGGTGGATTAAAAACTTGGTCTACAGAATTTCGAAGCTCTTTTTCTATATTTTCTACAAATTCTCTCCCTTTCCGAGTTATCTTATACGCTGTAATATACCTATACTTACTCGTGGCAAGCCGTAATTTGTTTATCAGATTCAGATTTCTTAATTTAAACAAGTGAGCCTCGGCTTCCATGCTTATGTTTGCCACCCTAAGCTTCCCATACCATATTACAAGTACAGGCGTATAGTCATAGTTTTCAAAAACCTTTTCTACAATACCGTGATATATTAGTGACCAAAGAGCATAGTTCTTAATCCATTTCTCCTTGCCGTTTTCATCGCCAGTGTACAGGCTTACGAGATACAATAGCTTTTTACAGTCATTCGCCAGATCCATATATTTCACCTTTTTTGGTATAATAATCCTAGAACCACAGGAATTATTATAGATAAAGCAGTAATTATGGTGGATTCTACTGGACCTATAAACCAGGGAGCTATAGCTACGGCTAATTGTCCTAAGCCGAAAGATCCGAAGATTATCGAAAGCCAAAACGTTAATGTGTTTAACCGATCTAAAGCTTCTTCTATACGCGTGTTTATTATCATAAGTAAGCCATCTATTTCCCTTTCTATCGATTCAAATAAATCTCCTATTGTTCTACACCTGTTTTTGATAGCTGTAAACAATTTTCCAAACTCAAGATTTTCCAAGAAAGGGATATTTTTTATCGTTGAGTATTCATTGTCTATTCGGTTTAGAGTGTATGAAATCGAGCTCATCACGCTTTTTAAAAGCGTGAAATCGGAGAGAATATTAATTAACTGCACCCTCACTTTTTTTAGCTCGTTAACGTCGCCACCAGTTACGATCCTCCTAGCTTCTCCTAGCTGCTCCCAAACCATCCATAAATTAATAAGCAAATCTTCAAGAAACATTTCAAGAGATTTTGTAGATGCATACAGCGACAACGCATTTTTATCGTTTAAATCTCCGATAACCAGCGTTCCATAGCTTCCATTTATTACGCTTAAATTATCATTTTGAGAAAAACCTATAACAGGTCCTATTATTTGCTTTATCTCATTCACATAAGGCTCTTTAAGCAAAATCTTAAGGACATCGCTCATGGCCAACTTTTTATCTAAAACCTTTACCTTGGAAGCTACTACTACAATAAACTTTCTTCTTTCAAATCCCTCCTCCTTATATTCTGGATAAATAATGTTGAGAACCCTTCTTTGATAGAGACTTAATATGCTACTCATCAATCTTGAAGTATCCTCCATAACGTCAAAGATTATTCTTGCAAGCTTATCCAAGCTAACATCCTCACTTCCATCCACCTTTTCTATCTCTAAGCCGTAGATAACGCCGCCATAGTCTCTAATTTCTATACCAACTTTCTCCACTTGCTCTACCACTTCTGGATAGCCGAGAAAAGCCTCCAGTCTGATCAAACGATTCATGCGATATTCAACAACTGAAACTGTGCTTGCTACTGGAGATTTTAAGAAGATAGCTTTTTCCGGATAGTTATCTACCTCATCGGTTATCAAAATACCTTTTTCTCTGTTTTTAGCCTCAAGCTCCTCTGCAATTTCCTCAAAAATATTTAAGTCGAAGGGAATCCATTCGTAAATGAACAGTCTCGGTTTATAAAGCCATACAAGCTGTTGTAATTCGTCGCGAATGGTCACGTAAGTCTCCCCACTATTCATATTTGTCTACCGCAGTGTTATTAATTTTATCATAAAATAGATAAATTGCTAAGTTGTAAGAATTTCGAGGTGCATTTATGGAGAATATTATTTGGAGAGATGAAATAATTAAAAAGATTATAGATTCGTGGCTAGAAAAAGGCGCTGAATATGTCGAATGTCGCGTTGAAGCGAGAGAAGCAACAAGCATTAGAATAATAGATGGCAAGGTAAAGACTTTAAGCTCAGGGATTCTCGCTGGCATGGGCATAAGAGTTCTTATAAATGGTCAATTCTTGTTCATTTCATACAGTGCTGATGAGCTATCAAAAAGATTCGTAGAGGATAACATAGCAAAGAGTTATTGGATGGAAAAGGTAGAGTTAGCGCCTGTCGAGCCGGCAGTAGCAAAAGTAAAGGTTATGCCGAAAGTACCTTTTAACGATCTATCTAACGAAGATAAGGCTAAGCTAGCTTTAAGAGAGAATGAGCGCTGTAAAGGAGAATACATTAAGACTGTTTCAACGTTGTATCGCGATGAAATTCTTGAAAAAAGAATTATTACGAGCGAAGGAACAGACGTTTACATGCAAATACCTTACGTGTATATCGGTCATAGCGTAACCGCTGTTGTTAACGGTAAAAGAAATGAGAGTAGAATGAGACAAGGCGGCATTGGGGGATTAGAGTTGTTAAGCGAAGAAAAACTTGTGGAAATAGCTGAAATGGGAAAAGAGCGCGCAGTAAAGGGAGCATTAGCAAAGGCTGTTAAACCTGGCAGATATAGGGTTTTGCTCGACGGAGATTTGAACCACTTGTTTGCTCACGAAGCTGTTGGCCATGCATCCGAAGCCGATTCTGTTAAAGTCGGCTCTCTGCTGAAAGGTAAGCTAGGCAAAAAGATAGCAAGTAAGATCGTAGACTTAGTGGATGACGGAAGGTTTGAAATTAATGGCGTAAAAGGCTTTGGCTGGATACCTTATGACGATGAAGGTGTAAAAACTGGTAGAACTCTTATAATTGAAGCTGGTATTTTAAGAAATTACTTAAATGATAGAGCTACAGCCAAGTTTTTCGGATTAAAGCCTACTGGAAATGCAAGGGCTCAAGATTTCCAGAATCCACCAGTAGTACGAATGCGCAACACGTTTATAGCGCCTAGTCGCGAAGCCCAGCCCCTTAGCAACGAAGAATTGCTTGAACTGCAGAAAAACGGTTTGTTGTTAAAAGCTGGAAGAGGAGGCCAGGTTGATCCTATAAGGGGCACGTTTACGTTTGGGGTGCAAGAGGCTTATATTGTTGAAAATGGCGAGATCAAGGAGAGACTTGGAAGCACTTCTATATCTGGTAATTTCTTAGCCGTTTTAAAAAGTATAGTTGCTATAGGAATGGAATTCGATGAGCCTGGTTATTCGCTTGGTTTCTGCGGTAAAGCTATGCAATCCGTGCCGGTAGGGGTTTCCGGCGTTTGGCTTTTAGTTGAAAATTTAACAGTAGGTGGTTAGAATGGTTAGACGGGAAAGAATTAGAGAAATTATCGAATACGGCATTAAAACCGCTTTAGACCTAGGAGCTTATCAAGTTGAGGGATTCGGTTATACCGGCAAGGAAACAAGAATTTATGTAAGGAAGAGACAAGTATCCTCGTCCGTTAATTTAATCTCTGGAATAGCTTTCAGAATTGCGACAAGGAATAATGTAGGATTTTCCTATACGACAAGCCTAAGTGAGAAAGCTGTAAAATGCGCTGTTGAAAACGCGTTTTCCAATGCTAAAGCTAAAGGTGAAGATAAGAGTTTCAAATCTCTTCCAGAACCTATCAAAACGGCAGAGCTTAAAACTGGTTTTGATGAGGCAATTTCATCTCTCACAATTAAGGATTTAATAGAGTTTTACGAGAAAGCAAAAGATATTGTAGAAAGAAATAAATCTCTAATAATGGTAGCAGGTCTTTTAAGCGCAGCACATGCGAACATGTATGTTATAAATAGCCTCGGCTTAGATCATCAAGAAGAAAAAACAATATTAATCGCTTACACCTACGCTGGCTATTTGAAAGAACTGCCTCCCGCTACTGGAGGTTGGGACATTGTTGTCAACAAGCTCACAGAATTCGACCCAGATTTTCTTGGAGAGAAAACTGCTGAAGATGCAAAGAGAGCTATAGGAGCAAAAAACATTGAATTTTCGGGGGAAAGCAGCGTCATTTTCGAGCCCGCTGCTATTAATACGCTCTTCTTCATCTTTGCAAGAGAAATAGCAGCTAACAACGTAGATAGAGGTGCTACTCCCTTCGGATTAGACAAGATAAACCTTAAAGTCGCAAACAAAAACCTATTCATAATAGACAACGCGCGATACAGAAAAAACGCATTTATAAGCTCAAGAGATCACGAAGGAGTTCCTACGCGGGAAAACGTTATAATTGATAAAGGCATATTGAAAAAACATTTAACCGACTATTACTTCGCTTTGAAATGGGGCGTAGAACCTACAGGAAACGCTTGGAGAACAAGCGGATCTTCTCTAGCAAATATATTATCTAATGAGCCAACAATATCTCCAAGCTTTCTAATGATCAAAGGAAATGAGGAACGTTCTCTTGAAGACTTGATAAGCGGAGTAGATCACGGTTTTCTCGTGAGAGACGTGATGGGTGTTCACATGTCAGATTTTTCAAGCGGCAAGTTCAGCGTCCCCGTGTTTGGATGGCTTATAGAGAATGGCGAAGTAAAGCATCCTGTTAGGAATCTAATGATCAGTGGGACAATGCCTAGCGTTTTAGAAAATTGTATCGGAGTTTCAAAAGAAAAAGAAATACATTATTTCCCGCTGCCTGGTGAATATCCCTATCTGCTGGTAGAATTCATGACAGCTACAGCTAGCAAACAACCTCTCAAATTTAGGCTGATAATGAAGCTGCTGAATTTGATGATAAAACTTGGTCTCTACAGGAACCCGATAGCTTATTAGAGAAGACGAATACCGTAGTAAGATAGAGAAAATATGGCAAATATTCCATAAAATTAGAAGATCCAGCACTCAATAATCAACTTCGTTTCTTCATGCTTTTCTCACGTATTTAATAAATGCGTTGCTAATTGCATAAGACTATTCAATCTTCCCGTCAAACATCGCTTTAAATCAATAA
>Ga0209410_1000794_pt1 | contig 14958 bp, 12 predicted proteins | sample Mar14436cmmetaG_FD_184135 | JGI IMG/M metagenome (GOLD analysis project Ga0209410, IMG submission 184135) | Marine hydrothermal vent microbial communities from Guaymas Basin, Gulf of California to study Microbial Dark Matter (Phase II) - Marker... ... | reverse complement strand
TCATATGGGATATCCAGTAACGGATGAGGAAGGTAACATCGTTGGGATGGTGACATTTGAAGACTTAAGGAGAGTTCCTAAGGAAGAAAGAAGAGACGTAAAAGTAGAGTGGATAGCAAAGAAGAGACTTATAGTGACCTACCCGAAGGAGTCTGTTCTAGAAGCCCTTGAAAAGATGGAGAGCCATGACGTCGGAAGACTGCCGGTAGTTGATCCCGAAAACCCCAAAAAGCTCGTCGGCGTCATAACGAGAAGCGATATACTGCACGCTCTAAGCAGACATATCTAAAAGGAATATCGTTTTAACAGTCTTACACCGCCTTTTTGAAAACCATATTTCTTCAGAGAAAACTTATAGTTCGTAGTTCACAGATCCGATGCAAAATTTTTTGTTTTTGCTTCTATGACTTTTGGAGAGAAAAAGTTATAGGTTGCATCTTTGAGGTACTTTTGAAGGTCTGCGAGGAGACATGGAATGAACGTGGTCACTCTATTGCTCATAGCATTAGGTTTGGCGATGGATTCCTTCTCCGTCTCCGTCGCAAGCGGCTTAACGGCTAAAAACCTCAAGATTAAAGACGCATTAAAAATTGGATTTTCCTTCGGTTCCTTTCAGGGGGTTATGCCAATCATTGGGTGGCTGGCGGGAGTCCATGTGCTTAATTTAATCTCCGGTTTTGATCATTGGGTTGTCTTCGGACTGTTAGTCCTAATCGGATGCAAGATGATCTATGAATCAGCTGGCGCCGAACCATGCAAGAAAATAATTAATCCATTTAACCTTTACGTTCTCCTGTTGTTATCCGTGGCTACGAGCATTGACGCCTTAGCTGTTGGGCTTAGCCTCTCATTCTTAAAGATTTGCATAATGACCCCTGCAGTAATAATAGGCGCCGTAACATTCTCGCTGTCGTTTCTAGGAGTGTTCCTAGGGAAACGGTCGGGTCGTTTCTTTGAGAGGAAAGTCGGCATCTTGGGCGGATTGATCTTGATCGGCATCGGAACAAAGATACTGATAGAACATTTAATATAATAAATGATCAGTTATCCAAACCAGCCGTTAACCCTTCCACGGTTCAGCGTGGACACACCTTCTCTAATAAAGAGGCAGTTAAAGAATATTACCCGAAACCTAAAAATAGAGATATGGTTAGGGAGAGTAAGATGACCCTAGTGGTGTATGAAGGACTCTGCAGCGTCTGTAATGGGGACCTCAGACATGAAGAGATAGAGGGGAAGAGGTGCGAGGTTAAGGGTGTTCCGTTCATCCTTTCCTTTCAGAGGGATGAGGAGAGGGAGTTTGAAGAATTCTTTGAGAGAGCCGTTGGGAAGCCTCGTGAGCTCCAGAGGTTCTGGATGAAGAGGCTTGTTAGGGGGGAGAGCTTTGCCGCCGTAGCTCCAACGGGGATAGGGAAGACCGCCTTTGGACTGGCTTTTTCCCTCTTCTACGCGTTGAAGGGTAAGAAGAGCTATATTCTCGTCCCGACAACCTTCTTAGTCGGCCAATGTGTGGAGTGGCTGAACGAGTTTGGGAAGAAGGCGTCCATGAGAGTAAAGGTCAACGAGGAGGGAGAGGTCACTGTTGCCTTTTATCACGGAAGAATGAGGAAGAACGAGAAGGAAAGGTTTGAGAAACTTGTTAGGAGGGGTTCCTTCGATATCCTCGTCACAACAACCTCTTTTCTCTCAAGGAGGTTCAACGATCTAAAGGGGAGAATCTTCGACTTCATATTCGTCGATGACGTGGACGCCATCTTGAAAAGTTCGAGGAACGTTGGCAGAGTTCTCTTTCTCTTGGGCTTAAGAAAGGAGCCAGATGGATGGGTTGGAAGCCCGAAAGGAGTATTGATGACATCGACGGCGACAGCAACCAAAGGGAAATCTACACGCCTCTTCAGAACCCTCCTAAACTTTGACGCCGGCTCATCATTCTTCACTGTGAGAAACGTCGAGGACATAGCCGTGAACGGTGTAGATGTGGAGAAGGTTAAGGAAGTTCTCAGAAGAATGGGGAGGGGATGCCTTCTCTACGTTAGGACAGCCGAGGAAGTCGAGAGGTGGCACAACATACTCAAAGACGAATTCAAGATAGGGATGATCACGGCTGAAAGGAAGAGAGACTACGAACTCTTTAAGGACGGGAGGATCGATCATCTAGTCGGCACATCACACTTTTATGGCCTACTCGTTAGAGGCCTAGATCTTCCAGAAAAGATAAGGTACGTGGTCTTCATCGGCGCTCCAACAATGAAATTTAGGTATGAGACGCTTACTCCAAAAGTGATCAAGATTTTGGCCTTGATCTTCAAAAGAAACGAGAAGATCAGAAGGTATCTCCCCATAATCATGAATTTGGAGAGGCACCCCGACAAGCTGGAGGAGATGAGGAACCTAATACGGATTGTTTCTAAGACCGAAGAGGCTGAGGACATAATTGTAAGTGAGGATGAGATAATCTTCCCTGAAGTAAGGACTTACATTCAAGGTTCAGGAAGAACTTCGAGACTCACGGCCCACGGACTCACTAAGGGGGCATCCTTCCTCTTCGAGGATGACGAGAGACTGCTGAAAGCATTCCTGAAGAGGGCAGAATACTATGATGTCTCATTCAAGAGCCTAGATCAGGTGGACCTCGATTCCTTGAGTGAGGAAATCGATGAATCACGGCGGAGGAGGAGAGGAGTTACGGACATAATTAGGCCAGCTCTCTTCATAGTCGAGAGCCCGACTAAAGCTAGGATAATCTCGAGACTGTTCGGCAAACCGGGCGTTAAGGTGATGGATGACCTAGTGATGTATGAGGTTGCAAGTCAGAACTATGTCCTTCTAATTACGGCGTGTAGGGGGCACGTTGTCGACCTTGCAACAGGTAGAGGATTACATGGAGTGGAGACCGATGGAACATTCACGCCCGTTTACTCCACGATCAAACGATGTTTGAATTGTAATTATCAGTTCACGATGGGCTTCGATCAGTGTCCCCTCTGCGGACACACCGAAATCGAAGACTCTAAAAGGATAATCGATGTTCTAAGGAAGGCGGCCTACCAGACGGGTTTCGTGATCATAGGAACCGATCCTGACGCTGAGGGTGAGAAGATAGCTTGGGACTTGAGGAACCTCCTTAGCGGGCTCGCCGAAGTTAAACGGGCAGAGTTTCATGAAGTAACCTTCAAGGCGATCACGGAGGCTTTAATGAATCTCAGAGATGTCAACGAGAACCTCGTCAAAGCCCAGATGGTGAGAAGAATCGAAGACAGATGGATAGGGTTCACACTATCCCAGAAGCTACAGCAGATATTCAAGAACCGAAACTTGTCCGCCGGCAGGGTTCAAACACCGGTCCTCGAGTGGATAATAAAACGCTATGAAGAGACCAGAAGGAGGAAGAAGATAGCCTATTCTCCGGAGCTCAAACTGACATTCGAAGGTTTAGAGAGCGGCGTGGACGAGGTTGAGGTTGAGATAGATGTTCTGGAGGAGAGAATCGAGAAGAGAAGTCCACTACCACCATACACGACGGATGAGATGCTGAGAGACGCGAACAAAATTCTCCATCTCAACTCAAAGTTAGCAATGAACTTGGCCCAAGACCTCTTCGAGGCCGGTTTGATCACTTACCATCGAACGGATTCGATTCATGTCAGCGAAGTTGGAGCTAGAATAGCCAAAGATTATCTCGGTGAAAACTTCAAGATGAGGCGCTGGGCTTCTAAGGAGGGTGCTCACGAGTGCATCAGGCCGACTAGACCGTGGGAGAAGACCATGCTCCAGAGAATGATCTATGAAGGGGTGATTCCCGTGAGGAGAGTCTCACCCAGACATCTGGCTCTCTACGACCTTATATTTAGGAGGTTCATGGCGAGCCAATGTGGAGACATCGTGTTGAAGATAAGGAAGTATAGGATTCGATACTTGGGAAAGGAGAAGGTTGAGGAGAGGATAATTGGAGCTGAAGGGAAGGCCCTAGAGATTTATAGTAGCGTCAAGGTGCAGGGAGCCCTGCCTGAAGGCAAGGTGAAGATCAAAGTTGAGCACCGTGTTGTCCCGAGAGAGTATCCTTACACGCAGGCTGACGTTATAGGGTTGATGAGGGAGAAAGCTATCGGGAGGCCCTCAACCTACTCTACAATAATAGATAAACTGTTCCGTAGAGGGTACGTGATAGAAAGGAAACGTTGGCTCTTCCCCACGAACCTCGGAAGAAAGATTCATTCAGTCCTAGCCGAGAACTTCAAAGACTACGTATCGGAGGAGAGAACACGAAACCTGCTGAGGAGAATGGACGACGTCGAGAAGGGAAGAGCGGACTATCAAGAGACTCTCCGAGAAATTTACGAAGAGATAAAAAGAATAATCTAACGCGTACTCATCAACTTCATCTTCAGAGTTCACGAAATACCGGAGAATGGAAAGATACCGCGTATCGTTTTGTGGGCTAATTAGTTTTTGTGGCTTTTCTCTTTTCTTGAGTCCGGGTTCTGCATCTTTCCCGCTCTTTTTGGTTCTATTGTTTATTTATGAGCACGTTGTAGATGAACACTTTCGCCACAAGTTCCTTTGTGATGTTTTTCATGGTCTTTGCCATGCAGAACTCTCCGAATCCCCTCTTAAATGTTGAGTAGGCCGCCTCGACGATCCATCCGTTCCCGTATTCCTTTTGCTCAAGGAAGCTCGTAGACCTCTGAGCTATCGTGGGTCCCATCCATGATGGCTTTTAGGGAATGTAACCTTGGAGGCTACGGCGTGTGGCAAGCCCGTTATTGCAAGTGCAGTAGGCCAAGCCTTAAAGAGCCCATTAGACATGGCGAAAAAGGCTCCTAATTAAACCTAGCTATGCGAGGGGAGAAACTTATAAATAAAATGCCTTAGCATTCTACTCTCTAATGATAAGCTCACAAGAAATATGGGTAGAAAAATTCGTGGTTAAGAACTTCGATTGGATGAAGACTGCAATGTAAACAATAAACTTCATTTCAAAGCTGAGATCGCAATGACCTCTAACCTAAAATTCAAAAAAGTACTTGTGGCGGGTCTAGGGCAGGTGGGTTTACCAACTGCAGAGTATATTAAGGGAAAAGGTCTATTTGTCTTAGGTTACGATATAAATGAAAGAGCTGTTTTAAGAGCTAAGAACAGAGGGATTAAGGCCACTACAGAATGGAGAAATTTGCCCGATGATGTGGATGTTTACATAATTTGTGTAAGCACATCGCCGTCTAAAGATATGAAACCGAATTTAAGTTCGATCTTTGATGTATGCGAGAAAATCTCAGAAAAAGCTATGGATCATTCTCTAGTATCGATAGAATCTACAATAGTTCCAGGAACTTCTAGGAAGATCTATGAAGACATACTGGAGCGAAGATTGGCTCTGATCCATGTTCCTCATAGGTACTGGTCCGGGGATCCCGTAAATCATGGAGTGCATCAATTGAGAGTGATAGGCGCTATAAACGATAAAAGCCTGGAGGTTGGACTTGGCTTCTACAAAGATGTCCTAGATATACCACTTTATGTAGTATCATCGATCGAGGTTGCAGAGATGTGTAAGATTGCCGAGAATGCATATCGGTATGCATGTATAGCTTTTGTCGAAGAGCTTCGTATGATATGTGAGGAGCTAGGACTCGACTTCGATGAGGTAAGAAATGCATGCAACACCAAGTGGAATATCGATATGCTTGAAGCTCGCGACGGTATTGGTGGTCACTGCCTACCGAAGGATATTCGCTACCTCGCAAGCCTCACGGAGCATAATTTGCTTCTTAAAAGCGCTATTCTTGTCGACGAACAATACAGAAAATGGGTTAGCAGACATAAATAATATTTTTAGGCTTTATGGATTAATTATTTAAAGCGTTTGATTTTACCCCCTCTTTTCAATATCCAATTTTAGGCTGTTTTCACAGACGTGGCAACTTAAGGTCTAAAGTAACTCTACCCCAAAGAGGTCGCGGACTACTAGAACCTGTTTTTATATGCGAGTCCGTGAAAAACCGCCCAACAAACCCCCAACACCACAAACACAAGACTAAAGGCTTAAGCTGCCACGTCCGTTTTTCACGGATATTTTTAGGTAGATTTAAATGCCTCTTCCCGAACTCGCGTATAAAAACAGGTTTTTCGATAACATAATAAACAATCAAATTACACAAAGCATTACGTATCACTTATATTTTTAATAACCACATAAAAACTGGTTTTTGGTGTGTAGGATGGCGGGAGTAGAAAAGAAAATCTGGATAAGCCGGGACTTCCTGAAGTGTACGGGTTGCAGGAGATGCGAGATCGCCTGCACGTTGCATCACGAGAACCGGATATGGCCTGAAGCCTCTCGGATAAGGGTCTTCATGCTTGTTCCCGGAGTTGAGATTCCCCACCTATGCGTTCAGTGCACCGACTACCCTTGTGTGGAGTCCTGCCCCTTCAACGCCCTCTCTGTGGATGAGAGGACCTCCGCCGTTCTGGTGGACCGAGAAAAGTGTACGGGTTGCGGCTCGTGCATCGAGGCTTGCCCGGGAAGAATCCCGCACATCCATCCTAGAGACGGCTACGCCCTGATTTGTGACTTGTGCGGGGGAGAGCCGAAATGCGTTGAGGCTTGTGTTAACGCTGGGTACTACGCTCTCAGAGTCGTTAGGGAGGGACCCTCGGTCTCCCATAACCTCTTTGCGAGGAGGCCTGAAGACCTCACCAGGGACGTAGCTGAAAACCTCTACGGAGAGAAGGCTGAGGAGTTGATCTAAGATGGTTGGAGGGTACGCGGGAAAGTTTCTGGATATAGACCTAAGCGAGGAAAAGATTAGAAAGGTCAGCTTTCCAGAGGATGTTCTCCGCCAGTACATCGGCGGCAGAGGGTTGGGGGCTAGAATCCTTTGGGACCGTCTAGGTTCAAGATGGGAGGAAGTCGACCCTCTGGGTCCAGAGAACCTCTTTTTAGCCCTCACCGGCCCCCTCACTGGGTACTTCCACGGCGCTAGGATATGCATAACGGGGAAGTCGCCTCAGAACAACGGGATTATAGGCTCAACGGTGAGCGGCGAGTTTCCAATAGAGCTGAAATGTGCAGGTTGGGACGGCGTAATAGTCTCCGGCAAGGCTGAAGAGCCCGTGTATATCCTCATCGACGACGATAGGGTTGAGATCAGGGACGCCAAGCACCTGTGGGGTAAAGACGCCAAGACAACCCTGAAGACCTTGACGAAGGAGGTTAAGGAAGAGCTGGACAGTAGACACTCCAGATATGGGATTCTGAAGGAGCCCTCTATGATCTACATAGGCCCAGCCGGCGAGAACCTTGTTAGAGCCGCCGCCGTAGAGCAGAAGTGGAGCCACGCGGCCGGCTACGGAGGGTACGGAGCGGTCATGGGCTCCAAAAACTTGAAGGCGATAGTGGCAAAAGGAACGGGCCCCCTCCCTCAAGTCGCAAACATAGAAGAGCTCAAGAAACTCATCTCAGAGTACGAGAAGATAGCCTTCTCCAGAGACCGTATACGCCGGTGGGGAACCGGATACACCAGCTACGAAGTCGGGTCTCAGAGGAGCTCAGAGCCCGTGAGGAACTGGCAGGAGGAGTGGCACGACGAGAAGGCCATTGGGGGAGATCGCTTCGACCTCAGGTACTGGGTGAAACGTTACTGGGGAGACTACGGCTGTGCTGTGACTTGCATGAAGCTAGCGGTTGTCAAGGCTGGCCCATACAAAGGTGCGATAACCGACAATCCGGACTATGAACTTCAAGCATATCTGGGGCCGAACTTAGGGATCTTCGACGCCGGAAGCATCATCTACTTGAGCTCCCTAATGGAGGACCTCGGATACTCCGGGATAAACGGTGGGAACATCCTAGCCTTCGCGGCCGAGTTGTACCAGAGAGGCATACTGACGAAGGAAGATCTCGACGGGCTGGAATTGAGGTGGGGAGACGTGGAGGCATTCGCTGAGCTGGCTAGGAGGATAGCTACCAGAGACGGCACTTACTTCGATATACTTGCTGAGGGCACTTACCGGGCGGCTCTGAAGATATCCGAGTTAAAGGGGGTCGACGTGCTCCCCTATGCGGTTCAGGTTAAGGGGGTTGAGGTCGGCGCCCACGGGATCAGAAGCGGGAAGGACTACACCCGTGATATATGCTATGCATGTTCGGTTCAAGGCGGAGACCACACCTCAACCGTGAGGGATGCATACTCTGACATGGCTATGGTCTTCGCCGACTCAGCGGTCTACTGCGCCGTAATCCGGTGGGGAGGAAACCTAAACGGCCTAGACTGGAGGTTCCTGAGAGCCGTAACAGGCTGGGACATAACGGAGGAGGAATGGAACAGAGAACTCGGACACAGAATAATTCACATCCAGAGAGCTGCCGAGCTCCTCGGAGGCCCGGACGTGAGGTGGAAGCCTCCCAGAGACGACGATAACCCTCCGAGGTTCTACGAGCCGTTGCCTTCAGGACCCTATAAAGGTTCAGCGCCAACGAGAAGCGAGATAGCTAAGAGGAGAAGGGAATACTACGACGCTATAGGCTGGGACGAGAACGGGATACCTCGATCCGACGTCTTGAAGAGGCTAGGCCTCCCCGACGTAGACAAGGCGTTGGAGAAGATCAGGTAGCCTCGTCCCCACATTTTATTCTTCTCTGCTCTAGAACTAGAATAGAGGCCGGAGAAACCTAGCCAGCGAGACGATAAAGTTAATTAGTTCGTTCGAGAAGTTAAGAGCTCGGTGTGGCCGATGAGTCGAAGGGGGAAGCGTAGGAGCAGGAGCGCCCCGATGCCGGCCACCGGAGCCGGTTTACTCAGGTTCTTTGAGGAGGAGACGCCCGGTATAAGGATAGGCCCGGAGCTGATAGTTATACTGGCAATCGCCCTCATAGTTATCTGCATAGTGGCCCATCTTTCCTTCACCTAAGCCGGGTCTTGTTTAGACGTGACTTTCCTAAAACTTTTTGAGTTTTGACATTTATTTTTCATGGGATCATCCGATGGCTTCGGAGCCTGCAAACAGGGTTGCGAGGAGATACTCATCCCTCTTCACGCTTCCATCTTTTAGATCGATAGTTTCTGTTTTTTCCGTCTCGTGCCTCCTTGGAGGGATGTCGGTCATCCCCCTCAACCCGACCGTTGAAGGGTTAATTCTAGGCCTGCTCTGTGGAGCCGTTCTCCTCGCATCCTCACTCCTCGTTGAGCATATTTGCGTGGGCGCCCTTATGAGGCGTGATCCAATCTTCGACTTTAGGAGACGCCTCTTCCTGTCCCTCGTATCCAGCTGGATTCTCCTAGCCTTTACGGCCGCCGCCAGCCTGGTGGCGGCTCTAACCCGGGACGTAGACGTTTGGGTTAAGCTCACCTCGTTTGGGTTCGCGGCTTCTTCTAGTCTGAGGCTCCTCGTCCTCATCTCGGTTTCGTCCCTGAAGCGTTGGAGAACTCTCCCTCCGGCCCTGATACAGCCGGCGGCTCTTCTACTGGTACTTGCGGCGTTCTCTGTAGGCGGATACGGCCTCAACGTCCGCCACCTCCTCATGGCGGTCACAAGTGTCTCGGTCGCTTTCCTCGGAACATTCCTCTTTACATTCTCCGTAGATCGCGTAGGCTTGAAGTCCGTCGGTGTACCCTCGATAAAGCTCTTCAAGGCCTTCATCCTGAACTGGATTAAGGGGATAAACGGTCCGATAGAGAGCATATTCGACTCCATGAGTGAGGTTAAGAGCGTAAAGGTCTCGGTGCTCGGCTTCAAGGGTTCTAGAGGGTTCAAGGCGCTCATAGTCGTCCCGGCGATTCATCCTGGACCCTTCAAGAACGTCGGCAGCAGCGCCATCCCAAGCATGATCCAGAGAGTGTTTGAAGATAGGTTTGGTTGCGTGGTCTCCGTTCCCCACGGTCTCTCAGGACACGAGCTTGACTTGACATCCCAGCTAGAGAACAGGAAGGTTATAGAGTGGCTGTTGGAGCACGTCGATCTACAGCCCATCGGGTCGGTGGCAACCCCATTCATGCAGTTGAGGAGGAACGGGGCAAGCGTGGGATGCCAGATATTTGGTGGGAGATGCGCCCTCCTCACTTTGACGTTGGCTCCTGAAACTATGGAGGACCTGCCTTTGGAGCTCGAGGAGGCCATTCAGGAGGAAGCAAGGAAGGCAGGCCTACAATCAGCCGTCCCGATAGACGCGCATAACAGCATAAACGGGGACTTCGATGTTAAGAGGGCGTCCCTCATCTTGGAGAAAGCCGTGAAGGACGCTCTCTCGGAGGCTCTGCGGCTTGAGGCTTACCAGATCCGCGTGGGAGCCGCGAAGGTTATCCCAACTGAGTTCGGAATAAAGGAGGGGATGGGGCCCGGAGGAATAACCGCCATAGTTGTGGACGTCAAAGGAGATAAAGCGGCCTACGTGACGATCGACGGAAACAACATGGTCTCAAACCTGCGCGACGAGATACTCTCGAGGCTTAGGAGAATGGGCGTCGACGGAGGGGAAGTCATGACTACCGACACCCACATCGTCAATGGGGTTGTCATGGTTGACCGGGGATACTACCCCGTCGGCGAAGCTATGGACCGTGAACGGCTCTTCTGGTATATTGAGAAGGCCGTGCGTGACGCCTTAGGTAACATGGAGCCTGTATCGGTTCTCTGGTGCGTCGAGGTTGTTCCCGAGGTCAGGGTTATAGGGGAGAAGCAGATAGAGGACTTCTCCCTAGTTATAGACGCCGTCTTCCAGAGGACGAAGAGGACAGCCGCTGTGATCATCCCCTCCTTCGCGGCGATTTTGACGGCTATCCTAGCTCTCCTTTGAACTGTGCATCCAACCCGTCGCCACTTTCAGGCTGGCAGACCCGGTACCCCAGGCCTATCTTGGTATAACAGCTCAGGAAAGCAGTGCTCCTCGGGACGGAGAAGCCTGATCGTCGGTTTGCCATTCAAAAGATTTATAAGAACTGCCCCGTCTAGATGAAGAGGGCTCTCTGCCCATGGAAATCCAAGCTTGGTGGAAGAATGGAGGCTCTCTTAGCGGCTGTTCTAGTTTCGTTCCTCACAACCTTCTTCCTCACCCCTAAGGTTATAGAGTTTCTGCGGAGCATAAGGGTCGTCGCGGTTGACTTCCACAAGAGAGGGAAGCCTCTAGTACCAGCGAGCGGAGGCCTCTGTGTGAGCTCCGGCGTGCTGTTAGGAATCTTCTTCTACACGGCCGTTCAGACCTTCCTCTTTAACCATACGGCGGGCTCCCTAGTGAATCCGGTCCACCTCTTGGCGGCTACCTCAAGCATACTTATAGTTACACTCACAGGATTCCTCGACGACTTGAACGTTAAGGCGAGGATGGTGCGGACGAAGGACGGGGTAAACGTGAAGGTCGGATTCCCCCAATGGATCAAACCCGTTTTAACCCTCCCCGGGGCCATCCCGCTTGTGGTCATAAAGGCCGGCGTGACGAGGATGGACCTACCCTTCATAGGGGTCGTCGACTTTGGGCTCTTATACCCCCTACTGATAATCCCAGTCGGCTTTATTGGAGCCTCTAACATGGTCAACATGCTGGGGGGCTTCAACGGCCTAGAAGCAGGGATGGGAGTCATATATACTTTGAGCCTTGGACTGTACATCTGGATTGCTGGGGAGAGGGAGGCGGCGGTCTTGCTCTTAACAGCCTCCGCGGCGTTACTCGCCTTCTTGAGGTACAACTGGTGTCCGGCTAAGATTCTTGCTGGCGATAGTTTAACTTACCTCCTCGGCTCCTTGGTGGCTACAGGTGTGATCTTGGGGAACATGGAGAGAGCAGGGTTGATCGTTATGACCCCCTTCATCGTGGAGTTCTTCTTGAAGGCTAGGAGCAGATTCAAGGCTTCCTGCATAGGAAGGATCAGAGAGGACGGAAGCCTAGAACCCCCCTACGGTAGGAAGATTTATAGCTGGACCCACATCTTCATGAACCTTGGAAGGCTCAGAGAGGTTGATGTTACAATCGGCCTCCTAGCGGTTCAAGCGATCTTTGCCTTACTTCCCTTCTTCATCTTATGAACCTAAAGCTCCATTATGAGTTCAGCTAGGTTCTCAGCCCCGTTCGGGAGGGATGGAACCGTTCTCCTCTTCGCCTTCTCTATCGACTCAATCAAGGTCTCAACGTCGATCTTGGAGACGAGGACGGCGTTCAGCTTCTTAGCCATGTAAACCGCGTCCTCGATTCCCGCGGTTCTGGTCCACTCCGGGTTTGGAACTATAACCGCGGGCTTCTTGTAGAGGGCCACCTCGAGTAAGGTCGCCCCGTAATGGGTCACGACTACTTCGGCTCCGGCCAAGTAACGGTGGAAACTCTCAGTTACCTTGAAGACCTTCCATTCAGGGTGCCTCTTCAAGTAGGGTTCCGGGTCAACTCTACCCGTCTGGAGGACAACGTTCTCTAGGTTGCTCTCGCTCAAGGCGTCGAAGAGGAGTTTATGGCCGTATGTGCCTCCCGTGACGAGGATGTACCCTCCCCTCCAAGGTTTCAGCTTGGGTTTTGGGAGGAGAGGCCCCGTGACAACTCCGTCTAGGAAGTTCCTCTGCTCCTCCCAATGGAGCGCTGTTAGTTTGGAGAAGGGTTGGAGGAGCATAGCCGTCTTGGATGGTTTGACGAAGCGGACAGGACTCTCAATGTTGACGACCGGTATCCCCTTAGCCCAAGCTACGAGTGCAGGGGGGATGCAGAAGTTGCAACCCGTGCTTACAACCACATCAAACTTTGTGGATACCTTCTTTATGGAGTCTAGGAGGGACTTCGCGAAGCCCTTGGCGAAGATTTGGAGGGGAGTCTTAGGTCCACGGGGTTTCACCAAGAAATCTACGTCGCCAAACCTACGTAGCCTCTCGAAGCTCAACGAGTCACCTAGAGGAGCTAGAAAGGAGAGTTCCACTCCCCTTTCGTGAAGGGCTTCTGCTAAGGCGTATCCGTAGCCTGTGTGTCCGCCTCCCCCCGCCAGTATCAGAACCCGCTTGACGGCTCGTCCTCTCCTAGGAACAGGTCCTATTAAATCTCTGTGTATTACGGGTTTAAATCCGTATCGAAGAAAAATTGTCCTCCAACCCGGGGACCCCAGTGAATTTTATCTTTTTGTAGTTCTTTACTTAATATGGGTGTCTTTGCTTGCCCATAGAACGTTTATCTACGGGTGTCGGGGAACTCGACCGGATGCTAGTTGGAGGCATACCGAGGGGCTTCTTTGTAGCCGTGACCGGCGAGCCGGGCACGGGAAAGACTATCCTCTGCATCCATTTTATAGCTCAAGGTATACGTGAGGGTGACCGTTGCATCTACGTTACCACCGAGGAGAGCAGAGACTCGATAATTGTGCAGGCGAGCCAGTTCGGATTTGACTTCTCTGAGAGTATAAGAGAAAAGAAACTGATAATAATCGATGCCCTTATGGGCGTGAAGGAAGAATGGTCGTTGCAGAGCTTGGATGTGGAGGAACTCGTCGATAGGGTTATCGAGGCTAAGAAGGTTCTAGGCTACGGTAGAGGGCGGCTGGTGATCGACTCCATGTCAGCGTTCTGGCTCGACAAGCCTGCCATGTCAAGGAGACACTCGTACTTCGTGAAGAAGGTTCTCTCCAAGTGGGACTTCACAACCCTCATGACGTCTCAGTACGCCATAACTACCTCGGAGGCCTTCGGGTGGGGCGTAGAGCACATAGCCGACGGCATCATAAGGTTCAGGAGGTCGGTTAGAGGAGGAACCTTGAGGAGGTACATCCTAGTAGAGAAGATGAGGCACACCCCACACAGCCTACAGATGTACGAGATAGACATCGTCCAAGGGAGGGGCATCGTCATAAAGGGGGCCATCGAAATGAGGAGGGAAGACATTGCCCTCCCGAGACATGTGATGGAGAAGATTCGGAAGTCAACGGAAATGAGAGACGTTGAGGCGCCTTGACCATCACACATCAACACTACTGCCGCCCAGACGTACAGAAGGAGATATCAGAGTTCTGCAGGGACCGCTGGGTAGCCGCACATTACATCGACCCCTCCAGTAGACTGGTCTTCAGGAGGTACATCCACGGGAAACCCATGACGATTAGAAGCCCGGAAACTCTCGAGACGCTCTTAGAGCTGGGAGGTTGCCACCTGAGATCGATCTACGCCACATCGAACGTTTATGAAACGTTGGGGGACGTCGAAGACGTATACGACCTCTCAAATATACGGTTCTGCACACCAGTCTGGGACATTGACGGCGAACTCTCCCGGTGGAGAGAGACTATTTCGATCGCTAGGGAGATCGTCTCGTTCCTCGAGGAACGAGGCGTCGAAAAGTCTACGTATATTAAGTGGTCCGGAAACGGTTGTCACGTTCACATCCACGAGAGAGCCTTCTCTGGAAACCTGCTGAAAAGACTTCATCCCTTGGATATAGCGTACGCCGTGGTCGAGTACGTTAACTCTAAACTCTCCCCGAAGCTCGCAACCCTGCGGTTCAGAGGAAGGACGGTTGTGGAGAACAAAATTGACCCAACTAGAGTCTTCACGTGCCCTTTAAGTCTCCACCGGAGGCTAGACGTGGTCTGCGTCTGCATCAAACCTGACCGGCTGGATGACTTTTCCCCGGAGTGGATTCACCCCCTAACGTTCAGGCATGACCCTTCATGGCGCGAATCTTTGGAGGGAGAGGCGGACGGGCTGGCGGAAGACGCTTACAGGGCTGTGGGCGGTTACCCCCTCCAGCCTAGAAGGAGAAGGAGGAGGAGAATCCCGCTCGACGAGCAGATAAGAAGGTGGCTTCAGAGATGCGGGCAATAGAGACAGGCTTATATTATACGTCTCGGCTTCGGCGGGGGTACAAGCTGGCTTAATGTCCTAGACGTCGAGTATACCTGTTTCTCTCGTATGTTCATGCTCAGCTCTATTATCTCCGGTATCACCTTGTAGGTGAGCTCTGCCGTCGGCCTTCCCCATTTCAGGTTTGGGCAGAAGGGGTCCACG
>Ga0209410_1000793_pt1 | contig 14958 bp, 19 predicted proteins | sample Mar14436cmmetaG_FD_184135 | JGI IMG/M metagenome (GOLD analysis project Ga0209410, IMG submission 184135) | Marine hydrothermal vent microbial communities from Guaymas Basin, Gulf of California to study Microbial Dark Matter (Phase II) - Marker... ... | reverse complement strand
GGCTCAGGAAGAAAAGATAAGAACATTCATCAAAAGCCAGATGATTAGAAAGTTTTTAAAAAATTTGAAAAAGAATATCCAAAGATGAGCCCTATATTGAAAATTTTTGTTTTAGACTTAATCACAATCCAGATGATTCAGTTCGAAATAAAAATTTGGCTCCCCAAACGCAACACTCAGCCAAAATTTATATCTTTATTATTTTTTATTCGTTCGCATAATGAGAACAAAGGTAAATTATGTAGTTTTAAGAAATTACAAAAAAGAAAATTTATGGTATCATGCAAGAAAGTTTTTTCGCAAAGGAGTTGTCTATGGGAGCAATAACGATTGAAATTCCAGAGGATGTGCTGTTATCAGCTAAAATACCTCGTAAAAGAATTAAAGAAGAATTAAAAAAAGAATTAGCGCTTCATCTCTATAGAGAAGGCATTCTTTCTTTTGGTGCAGCAAGAAAATTAGCAGGCATACCAAAGAAAAATTGTTAGACATTATGATTTAGAGAATTACAAAAAGACTTAGAGCATATTGCCAAATGGGTGAGAAAATGGTTGTTAGTAACTCCACTCCTTTGATTAATTTTGCTACAATTAATCAACTTGATTTATTAAAGAAGTTGTTTAATCAAATTTTCATTCCTCAAGCTGTATGGGATGAGGTAGTAATTAAAGGTGCTCACTATGACTATTGTGTTAGTCATGAGGTTATTATTCAAAAAAGTGTTTTTTTCAGCTAAGGAAAAAAGAGAAAAATCAATGGAGGTAAAATCATGAAAGTAAGCGTAATCATAGAAAAAGATAAATTCGGATATTACGCCTATTGTCCTGAGTTAAAAGGTTGTCATTCTCAAGGAGACACTTTAGAGGAAGTAATGTACAATATAAAAGAAGCTATAGAGTTGTATTTAGAAACTCTTGATGAAGAAGAAAAGAAATATTTATTAAGTCAAGAAATTTTCACCACTTCGTTAGAGGTTCAAGTTGCCTAAATTGCCTAGATTGACAGCTCTAGAGGCAGAGAGATTATTATTAAAAGCTGGTTTTCGGCATATTAGAAGCAAGGGAAGTCATAGAATATATATGAGAGGAAAAGAAAGATTTATATTGCCTTTTCATAGTGGAAAAATTTTACACCCAAAGATACTCAAACAATTGTTTGAACTTATTGAAAAAGAAAATCTCTAACAAACCTTTCACTCAACCTGTCATACGGTGAGCAGTGAAGCTGAATATAAGGCCTTAATTAAAGGTCTTGAATTAGCAGTAAAATACACTAGAAAAAGGTGACAGTATGTTCTGATAATGATTTCTTGAAGTAAAAAAGAGAATTTTTTGGAGAAATTGTGTATCAACATGTTCTAAGAGGGAATCAACGTATTATGATCAGATTGTGGCAATAATTAAAGGAGTGCAAGGATGAATAATATAGAAGTTTCTTTCCCTGAAGAATTACTAGTAGCATTAAAACTTGACAAAGAAAGTTTTAAGCGCCAAGTTCTAATTTGGACTCTCGGTAAATTATATGAACAAGGACGTATATCTAGTGGGTTAGCTACCAGTATTCTTGGATGTGATAGGTGGGAATTTTACCGTTTGCTTTCTGAAAACAGCTTTTATGTCATAGATTATCCTGAAGATGAATTAGCTGAAGAAGGGAAATTTGATGAAGGCGGTGGTAAATAGTACTCCTCTCATTGCCCTTTTCATTTTTCTAATCATTCTTTTTGACTTCCCGTAAGAAGGAGTTTAATGGAACAGTCTAAAGCGTGTTTCCATTTGAGTGCGAATTTGGTATATATAAGGAGAGGGACAAAACCCCACAAATCCGATTTACATAGGGTATGTTAAGCACAAAGGTAAAATTTACAAAGCCCATCATCCAGCCATCATAGAGAAGGAAGTATTTGATAAGGTTCAGGAGATTTTAGGAAAAAAACAAAAAGACCTTCACATCTCCCAACCAGAATAAATACAACCTTCTTTTAAGAGGTCTTGTTAGGTGTGGTTATTGTGGGCCTGTTATGAGTTCCCATTATTCCATCAAGAACAGTCAGAAATATTTTTATTACAAATGCACAAGGGTAATGCATAGAGATAAGAAAGCCTGTCCTTCCAAGCCTTTAAGTGCCAGAGAGTTTGAAAATGCAATTGTTGAGAAGATAAAGGAATTAAGTCAGGACAGAAAGCAACTGGAGGAAACCTTAAAAAATGCCAATCTTATTGCCCAGAAGGAGTTAGAGCCTTTAAGGGAGAAGAAAATGTTTTTAGAAAAGGCAAAAAGAGAAAAGGAAGAAGAGATAAAAAGACTTATTAAGCTATAAAAGTAGGAAGTCTTGAAATTGAGGCAATAGAAAAAGAATTGAAGAATTTAGAGGAAGAGAAGAAATCCCTTGAGAGGCAGATTGAGGAATTAAACATTTACATCAGAAGAGAGGAAAAGCAAACTTATTGACAAGACATTATCCAGAGAACATATCAGGGATTTAATCAGGTCTTCCTAAATCTCCGCCAAAAGAGAAACACCAACTCCTTCAACTCATCATCAAGGAATCGGTGGTCTTTGAGGATAGGGTCAAGGTCAGTTTTTATGAAATTCCAGAATTAGCCTTATCTCTCCAAAACCATCAAGGTTTGTGTGAGCCTACAAAATGGCTCCCCGGGCAGGACTCGAACCTGCAACCTATGGGTTAACAGCCCACCGCTCTGCCGATTGAGCTACCGGGGAGTTTTAAATAAAATAACATTTTAAAATAAAAAAATCAAGTGGCGGTGCAGGGACTCGAACCCCGGACTCGGTGGATATGAGCCACCTGCTCTGCCAACTGAGCTACACCGCCACTATAATAATTTTTATATAGAACAAATTAGTTGTCAATATGTTAGTCTATTATTCCTAATTCCTTTTCACTAAAAATTTCAGCACTAAAGATGTAAATCTCTGCCCCCGAACGCCAACATCCAGGTGGCAATCCAGCTTTGAGACAGGTATGGTCGAGAAATGTATCTCTGTCCCAACCATGTTCTGTTGCTACTTGAGGTAAAAGCACTCCACGATTAAATCCCTTTATTAAGTAAATTCCATGTACACCTACTTTTATCTGATTTACATCTGTAATCCGCTCTAAAGGAGAAAGAACTGATATTTCAATCTCAATATTTTTCATCTCTTCTAAGCTTACTGGAGGAAAACGAGGATCACGAAATGCTGCTTCAATCGCCATTTCCTGAACAGTGAGATAAAGGGGCTTTTCTCCTATAAGAGAACCAATACAACCCCTTAATTGACCATTTTTGTGCAGTGTAACAAAGGCTCCACAATGTTTTGTAAGTTCGGATTCATCAACTCGCACTTGAGGTAATTCTCGATTTTGAAGTGTAGCCATAATGGTATCCCGAGCAAGGGATAATAAAAATTTTTTTTGTTCTTTATTAAGAGACATTTTAACTTTCCCCCAATTCTTTTTCTCTTACTTTAAAAATAACTTGTTTTTGCAATGCTTCTAGTTTAGGACCTAATTCTACTGGAAATGTTTCAGGATTAACTAAACGTTTGTAAGTGTCATCCAGCATAGAGAATTCTAATTGAAATCTCTCTCTGATTTCATTTAATGAAGGTGATGATTGCAATCTTTTTCCTTTTTTCATAACTGGTTTTAATAAAGGCTCTCCTTCAAGCTCCTCATCTCTTAAAGCAATAATGTCTTTTTTAAGAGAATTCCCATCTGTTATTCTAAAAACCTGTTTTTCACCTACTAAAGTCCTTTTTCCTGTACTTAATTTTAGTACTGGACGTCCATCATAATTAACAAGCTTGTAAGCAATGTCTGCATAAGGGGCATCAGCTGAAACACCCATTTTTGTACCTACACCAAAGGCATCTATCTCTGCTCCTTCCTCAATGACTTTAGCAATTTTATATTCATCAAAACCACCACTGGCAAAGATAGAAATATCATTAAGTCCTGCCTCCTTAAAAATTGCCTTTACTTCTTTACTTAAAGATGCCATATCACCGCTATCAAGTCTCACACCTTTTAATTTTTTCCCTCTATTTAACATTTCTTTTCCTACAATAGCTGCTTTGTGTGCACCAATAATAGTATCATAGGTATCAATTAAAAAAACTGTATCTTCAGGAAACATTTCTGCAAATGCTCTAAATGCATCTATTTCTCTTTCAAAGCTTGTGACAAAGGAATGTGCCATGGTACCAAAAACAGGAATGTTATATAGTTTTCCAGCTAATACATTGCTTGTTCCTATAAAACCGGCAATATAACTTGCCCTTGCTACTTTAAGACCTGCATCTATTCCCTGAGTGCGCCTTAAAGAAAAATCCACTAATTTTTTTCCTTTAGCTGCATGAACACACCTAGCTGCTTTAGTAGCAATTGTTACCTGAAGATTTATAGCATTCATTACAAAGGTTTCTACTAACTGTGCTTCAATGATAGGGGCAGTTATTTCTAAAATAGGTTCATCTTTAAAAAATAATCTACCTTCAGGAATAGCAAAAACATCTCCTGTGAAACGAAGAGTACTTAAATAATGTAAAAAATCTTTTGAAAAGAAAGAAAGGCTATCAAGATAGTCTAAATCTTCTTGATTGAAATGAAAAGATTCTAAAAATTCTAAAACATCTTCTAGCCCTGCACTAACAAAATAGCCTCGATTTGGTGGATATTCTCGGATAAAGAGACTAAAAGTTGCTGGTGCAAACATTTTTTTCTGATAATAACAAGCAGCCATAGTAAATTCATAAAAATCTGTTATAAGGGCAAGATTATTTGGTCTCATTCCTCTCCCTCAAAGATTAACGCATTCTAGCTTAATTTTTCAAAACAGGCAAGAAATTAAGATTAGTGAGAGTTAAGAGGATTAAAATTTAAGTATTTCATCTTCTTTTTTCTTTAATGCTTCTTCTACTTTTTTGATAAATTCATCAGTAATTTTTTGTACTTCTTCTTGTCCACGGTGAAATTCGTCTTCGCTAATTTCTTTATTTTTTTTCATTTTTTTCAGTGTTTCATTAGCATCTCGGCGAATTTGTCTAATGGCTACTTTTGCTTCTTCTCCAATTTTATGTACTACTTTCACTAATTCTTTCCGCCTTTCCTCAGTTAGTGGGGGAATAGAAATGCGGATAATTTTACCATCATTTGTAGGAGTTAATCCTAAATCTGATTTAAGGATAGCTTTTTCAATAGCTCCTAAAGATGAAGGGTCCCAGGGTTGTATAGTGATAAGACGGCTTTCTGGTACAGAAATAGAGGCAAGCTGATTAAGAGGGGTTGGAGTACCATAATAGTCTACTTTTATTTCTTCTACTAATGATACCGAAGCCCTACCTGTACGTATTTTCCCTAAATCATGCTCTAATACTTGTAATGTTTTTTTCATCCGAGTCCTTGCATCTTTATATACTTCATCTAACATAATTATCCCTCCTCAACAGACTTTAGTGCCAACTGGTTCACCAAAAATTGCCTTTTTAATGTTGCCAGGGATATTAATATTAAAGATAATAATAGGTAATTTATTTTCCATGCAAAGGGAAACAGCTGTTGCATCCATTACTTGAAGTTTTTTCTCTAACATTTCCATATAAGAAAGTTCATCATATTTTTTAGCATCAGCATATTGAAAAGGATCTTTTTCATAAACACCATCTACTTTAGTTGCTTTTAAAATTACTTCAGCCTTGATTTCGGCTGCACGAAGTGCAGCTGCTGTATCTGTAGTGAAGTAAGGATTACCAGTACCAGCGCTAAAGATTACTATACGTCCTTTTTCCAAATGTCTAATAGCACGACGACGAATATAGGGCTCAGCCACTGCTCGCATAGGAATGGCAGTCATAACTCTTACTTCCATACCTTCTTTTTCTAAGGCTACTTGAAGGGCAAGGGCATTGATAACTGTTGCTAACATACCCATATAATCACCAGTAGCTTGGTCTATACCTAAGGTTTTTGCTTGGCGTCCTCGAAATATATTACCACCACCTATCACAATTGCAGATTGAACACCAATTTTTACTATTTCAGCAATTTCTTTAGCTAAAAATTTTAAGACATCTGGACTTATACCAAAGGATTGTTCTCCTAAAAGTGCTTCACCACTAATTTTAAGCACTACCCTTTGATACTTGAGTTTCATCTGCTAATTTTTCTCCTAATTGAAACCGAACAAAACGGCGAATTACTATTTTTTCACCTGTTTTTGCTACCAATTCATTTAATAAATCTTTGACTTTTAAAGAATCATCGCGAATGTAGGGCTGTTCTAATAAACAAGCTTCTTCAAAAAATTTTTCTAATTTACCTTCTACAATCCTTTCTATTACTTTTTCTGGCTTACCTGAGGCAATTGCTTGTTGACGGTAAATCTCTCTTTCTCTTTCAATTATCTCTGAAGATAAGTCTTCTTTGCTTACAACTAAAGGATTAGTAGCTGCAATTTGCATAGCAATCTCTTTAACAAATTTCTGAAAGTCTTCTGTCCTAGCAACAAAGTCTGTTTCACAATTAACTTCTACTAATACGCCAATTTTACCACCTGCATGAATATAGGCATGAACAAGACCTTCTAATGCTGTCCTACCTGCCCTTTTTTGAGCCTTAGCCATCCCCTTTTTTCGCAACCATTCAATTGCTTTTTCCATATCCCCTTGCGACGCCTCTAATGCATGCTTGCAATCCATAATCCCCGCACCAGTCCTTTCCCTTAATTCCTTTATTTGAGCCATACTTACTGGCATTTTTCCCTCCTATTCTCCTAGAGATTGTTCTGATGCCATTTCTTCAGAAGCAACTGATTCTGCTGGTATTTCTTCAGCTGCTTCCTCGGCTAATGTAGCCATCTCTTTTTCATACCTTTCTTTCCCTTCAATACATGCATCAGCAATACGAGAAGTAATTAAACGAATAGCCCGAATGGCATCATCATTACCTGGTATGACATAATCTATTTCATCAGGATCACAATTTGTATCTACAATAGCAACAATGGGAATACCAAGTTTTCTTGCTTCATGAACAGCAATCTTTTCTTTGTGAGGATCAACGATATAAAGAACACCTGGCAGTTCTTCCATATCTTTTATACCTTCAAGGTTTTTTCTCAATTTTTCAATTCGACGCTGAATCTGTAATGCCTCTTTTTTAGTAAAGTTTTGAATAGTGCCATCTTCAACCATACTTTCCAATTTCTTTAATTTTTCAATGCTTTTCTTAATAGTCTGAAAATTGGTTAAAGTGCCACCTAACCAACGATTACTTACATAGAACATACCACACCGTTTAGCTTCTTCTTCTATTGCTTCTTTTGCTTGACGTTTTGTCCCAACAAATAACACTTTCTTCCCTTGAGCTACTTGTTCAACAATAAAGTCATAGGCAATTTTAAAGAGTTGGACTGTTTTTTGTAAATCAATGATATAAATGCCATTACGTGCTCCAAAGATATAAGGTTTCATCTTTGGATTCCAACGCCTTGTTTGGTGACCAAAATGTACACCAGCTTCTAATAATTCTTTCATCGTCACATAGGCCATAAAACCTCCTCCTTAATTTTTAAAAATAATGCAGGAGAGACATATCACATTGTATCCTATTTTGCAAGGTATTATGTCCGATAATAAGCGTTTAATTTTACATATTCTGGTGTCAAATCACAAGCATACCAAGTGATTGTTTTATTCCCTCTGTGAAAATAAATTTTAATATTTATCTCTTTTTGAGTAAGATATTTTTTAGCTTCATCTTCTTTTCCTTGCCCTATCCCAGATTTTACTAGACATAAATTACCAAAATAAATATCAATCTTTTTAGGATCAAATTTTATACCAGACCGACCAATAGCAGCCATAATACGACCCCAATTTGGATCACCTCCATAAATGGCAGTTTTTACTAAAAGAGAGTTAGCTAAAGTTGAAGCTATTTTTTCAGCTGCTTTTATAGATGGTGCTCCATGAATTTCAATAGTAATAAATTTAGATGCCCCTTCTCCATCCATAACAATCATCTTAGCCAATTCAGATGCTACTTCAAAAAGACATTCTTCAAAAACAGGATGCACTTTTTCTAAAATACGATTTTTTGCATAACCATTAGCTAAGATTAAAGCAGTATCATTTGTACTAGTATCTCCATCTACTGAAATGCGATTAAATGTTTGAGATACAATTTTTTTAAAAATAACAGATAGTGGCTTATGGGCAATAGCTATATCTGTAAGAAAAAAGGCAAGCATTGTTGCCATATTGGGCATGATCATGCCTGCCCCTTTAGCAAAACCTAAAAGGGAAAAAACAGTATCGTTAATTTTTCCTTTTTTAAATACTATTTTTGGAAATGTATCAGTAGTCATAATTGCCTTGGCAGCCTCCTCCCATCCAACAGGTTTTAAGGAGGAAAGAAGTTTTTTAATACCATTGCGGATGTCTCCCATAGGTAATGGTTCACCAATTATTCCAGTTGAGCAAACAAGTGTGTATTTTTCAGGAATTTTTAAGCCTTTAGCCACAAGGGCAGTCATCTCTTTAGCATCTTTTTCTCCCTGTCTTCCTGTACAAGCATTGGCATTACCACTATTAATAATAATAGCCTGAGCCAGACCTGATTTTATCCTTTTTTTAGTCAATTTGACTGGTGCTGCCTTTACTTGATTGCAAGTAAATGTACCAGCAACTGTTGCTGGTTTTTCACTATAAATAAGCACCATATTGACAGTAGCTTTAGTGGTACTTACTAAGAAACCAGGAATATTTATTTTTTTGTCATACATTTCTTCCACAGCAATGCTTGTATTTCTTTCCACTTCCACAGGGACAAGGCTCATTACGCCCAATTTTTCTAGTTTTACGTCTTACTGGTGTCCTCTTTGTCTCCTCACCATGACTTAAACGCATATCTTTTGGAGTTTCAGGACGCAAATCTGCAATTTCTTCTTCTCTTCTGATTTCTACTCTAAAAAGATGGGCAATAGTTTGTTCTTTAATTCTTTCAATCATTTCATGAAACATCATAAATCCTTCACGCTTATATTCTTGAAGAGGATCCTTTTGCCCATAACCTCTCAACCCAATACCTTCTCTTAAATAGTCCATAGAAATGAGGTGCTCTCGCCAAAGGGTATCTACTACTTGTAATACAATATATCTTTCTAAAAAACGCATATTTTCAGAACCAAAAAGCTTTTCTTTTTCAAAATAGGCATTTTTAGCCATTTCAGTAATATAAGAATATAATGCCTCTTGAGAAGAAGGATAGGGATTAAATTTTTCTAAAGATAAATTAAATGTTTGCTCTACTTGTTTTTTTAAACCTTCATAATCCCATTCTTCTGGATGGATGTTTTTAGGACAGTATGTTTCTATCAATCTTTCAGCAACATCTTCTATCATGCCTAAAATAGTTTCTTTAAGATTGCCTGCCATAGCTTCTCGCCGTTGACGATAAATGATTTCCCTTTGTTCATTAAGAACATCATCATATTCAAGAAGCTGCTTTCTGATTTCAAAGTTATGAGCTTCTACTCTTTTTTGAGCATTTTCAATAGCCTTTGAAACCCATTTATGCTCAATAGGCTCATCTTCATTCATACCAAAACGATCCATCAATGATGAAAGGCGTTCTCCACCAAAAAGACGCAATAAGTCATCTTCTAAAGAAAGATAAAATCTAGAGGAACCTGGATCTCCTTGTCTTCCTGCCCTACCTCGAAGCTGATTATCTATCCGGCGACTCTCATGCCTTTCTGTACCAATAATATGTAATCCACCTAGTTCTGCTACACCTTCTCCTAACACAATGTCTGTACCTCGACCAGCCATATTAGTAGCAATAGTTACTCTGCCTTTTTGACCTGCTAAAGCAACAATTTCAGCTTCTTTTGCATGATGCTTAGCATTTAAAACGGCATGAGGAATACCTTCTTTTTTCAGCATTTCACTTAATCTTTCTGATTTTTCAATAGAAACAGTACCTACTAGAACAGGTCTTCCTTGTTTATAAAGTTCTTTAATCTCTCTTACAACAGCCTTAAACTTTGCCCTTTCTGTCTTATAAATTACATCTGGATAATCAATGCGAATCATCTCTTTATGTGTAGGAATAACTACTACATCAAGATTATAAATCTCTTTAAATTCAGCAGCCTCAGTTTCAGCAGTACCTGTCATACCAGCTAATTTTTCATACATCCTAAAGTAATTTTGAAAGGTAATGGTGGCTAGTGTTTGATATTCACTTTGAACCTCAACCCCTTCTTTTGCCTCCAAGGCTTGATGCAAACCTTCGCTATAACGTCTCCCTGGCATAAGGCGTCCAGTAAATTCATCTACAATAATTACCTTTCCATCCTTAACGATATAATCTCTATCCTTTTTAAAAAGATGATGTGCTCTTAAACATTGATAAATAACATGAAGTACTTCTATATAACGAGGATCATAAAGATTTTCTATTTTCAAAAGTCTTTCCATTTTGGCTACCCCAGTCTCAGTTAGGGCAGCTGTTTTTGTTTTTTCATCTAGTGTAAAATCTATATCCTTTTTTAAATGAGGAATAAGACGATTTATTTGATAAAATAAGGCAGTACTGCGTTCAGCAGGGCCTGAAATAATAAGAGGAGTACGAGCCTCATCAATCAAAATACTGTCTACTTCATCTACAATTGCATAATAATGACCTCTCTGGACTACTTCAGAAATATCAAATTTCATATTATCTCTTAAGTAATCAAAACCAAATTCATTATTTGTTCCATAAGTAATATCTGCATCATATGCCTTTTTTCGTTCTATATCATCCATATCATGCAAAATAACCCCAACTTCTAAACCCAAAAATCTATAAATACCACCCATCCATTCACTATCCCTTTTAGCCAGATAATCATTTACAGTAACAATATGTACTCCTTTACCAAGTAATGCATTTAAATAAGCAGGCATAGTAGCAGCTAGTGTTTTTCCTTCGCCTGTTTTCATCTCTGCAATCTTTCCTTCATGTAAAACAATGCCACCAATAACTTGAACATCAAAAGGACGCTGACCCAATACCCTTACTGCTGCTTCACGCACTACTGCAAATGCCTCTGGTAAGAGATCATCTAAAGTAGCACCTCTTTCTAATTTTTCTTTAAATTCTTTTGTTTTTCCCCTTAATTGAGCATCACTTAATTTTCTTATATTTGGCTCTAATTGATTAATTCTATCTACAATAGCAGAAAGACGATTAAGCTCTCTTTCATTTTTTGTACCAACAATTTTAGTCAAAAGTTTAAAAAGCATAATACATTCCTCCAACTACTTCAAATTGAGCTAACTTAATATAGCGCTCTAACAAATTATATTCAAGTAAGATTATTCTTTAATAGAAAATCTATTTTTTCTTTTAATTGTTGAAATGTGAAAGGCTTAGATAAAAAGGCATCTGCTCCAGCAGATAGAAAGATTTGAATTTCTCCATATCCACTTATGCCTAAAATGGGTAAGAAAGGATTATCTTTTTTTATTTTTTGTATTAGCCATAGACCATCTTTGCCAGGTAGATTTCCGTCAGTTATAACAAGATTATACTGATTTTTATTAAAGAGCTTTAAAGCCATTTCAGCACTAAATGCAATATCCACAAAATAACCTAACATATAAAGAAATTGTGAAATAACCTCAGCTACATCTTTATCATCTTCTACTAATAATATTTTTAACATAAGGATTTATTACTACTTTTAGTTGAAGACGTCAAGAATTCAACAATTGGTTTATAGACTGCTTCTCAAAATAAGGTTATGAATAAACGAAATGAAACGAATTATTTCTAATACAGAAATAGGAGAAAAAATAAGATTTTTTCGGAAACAAAAGGGACTCACACAGATGCAATTGGCAGAAAAGGTAGGAGTGTCTTTTCAACAGATACAAAAATATGAAAAAGGATATGATCGCATCTGTGTAGAAAGATTACAACAAATTGCTCAAGCTATAGGAATTCCTATTTCTTATTTTTTTACAAATTTTAATGAAGTTTATTATGTCCAAGAGAAAACATCTAGTTATGATTTGATTCCAAAAGAATTACAGGAAATCCTACCATTAACAAAAGAAGAAATTATTGCCATTAAAAATTTGAGGAGTTTGAATAAAAAAACCAAAAAAAATTTTCTTGAAATCTTAGATTCTCTTTCAAAAAAAACAAAATAAATCTCAGATTGAAAAAACAAAGTTTTAATGTTAGAAATAAACAAGATGAAGTGTCCATTTTGTGGAGCGTTGGAAAATAAAGTAGTAGATTCAAGATTAAGTCGAGATAATACAGCCATTAGAAGAAGAAGAGAATGTTTAAAATGTGGTCGTAGGTTTACTACATATGAATATATAGAAGAAACTCAATTAATGGTTATTAAAAAAGATGGAAGGCGTGAACCTTTTAGTCCTCAAAAGGTACTTGAAGGAATAAAAAAGGCTTGTCAAAAGCGCCCTATTAGTATTGAGCAGATGGAAGAATTTGTAAGAGAATTAGAGCAAAGTTATCAAGAGATGGGATTAAAAGAAGTACCTACTTCTGATATTGGTGAGAAAGTGATGGCAAAATTACATGAATGGGATAAGGTCGCTTATGTAAGATTTGCTTCTGTTTACCGAGATTTTAAAGATGTCCATGAATTTATGCGAGAATTAGAAGAAATTTTAGCCCATAAAAAAGAAAAGGATGGATAAATTTTTTTATATGCGTCGCACTATAAAATTGGCAAAAAGGGCATTAGGACGTACTTCACCCAATCCATTAGTAGGTGCAGTTATTGTAAAAAATGGACGCATTATAGGTGAAGGTTATCATAAAAAAGCAGGTTTACCTCATGCAGAGATAGAAGCTATTAAAGCAGCAGGAAGAAAAACAAAAGGGGCTGATTTATATGTTACTCTTGAACCCTGCAATCATTATGGACGAACACCACCTTGCACAGAGGCTATTTTAAAGGCTGGTATAAAACGAGTATTTGTTGGAATGAGAGACCCAAATCCGCATGTAAAAGGTGGTGGAGTAGAATATTTAAGAAGTAAAGGAGTAGAAGTAGAAACAGGCATTTTGGAAGAAGAGTGTCGTCGCTTAAATGAAGTATTCATTAAATATGTTACTACTGGATTTCCTTTTGTTACTTTAAAGTTAGCAGCTACACTGGATGGTAAAATTGCTTTAGCTAATAAAACTACATGGATTACTAATGAAAATTCAAGAATTTTTGTTCACCGTTTACGGGATATACATGATGCTATTTTAGTAGGGATTAACACTATTCTTAAAGACAATCCTTCATTAACTACAAGATTACCAAAAAGAAAAGGAAAAGACCCCATAAGGATTATTTTAGACACAAATTTACGTATCCCTTTAGAAGCAAAGGTACTTCATTTAGATTCTCCAGCAAAAACAGTTATTGTTACTTCTTTTAATGCACCTTCAGAAAAGATAAAAAAATTAAAAGCATTGGGAACAGAGGTTTGGCAAGTAGATTTAGAAAATGGAAAATTATCATTAAAAGAGGTTTTAAAACTTTTAGGAAATAAACAAATTACTTCTGTTTTGATAGAAGGTGGAGCAAAAGTAGCAGCCAGTTTTTTACAACAAAAATTAGTAGATAAAATTTATTTTTTTTATGCCCCAAAGATTTTTGGAGCAGAAAATCTATCCATGATTGCAGAATTAGGTATTGATTCTGCAGATAAAGCTATTTTATTAAAAGAAGTGTCTTTAAGAAGATTTGATAATGATATTTTAATAATTGGTTATCCTCAATACAGATGAAAAAAACTCCTTTATTCGAAATTCATCAAAGATTAAAAGCAAAAATGGAACCATTTGCTGGATGGTTAATGCCCATTCAATACGAAAGTATAATTTCTGAGCATCATTGGACAAGAAATTACTGTTCACTCTTTGATACTTGCCATATGGGAGAATTTATTATTTATGGTCATCTTAAGGAAAATAATTTAAATAAAGTTATAACTGCTGATTTGGAAAGTATGGAAATAGGAAAATGTTCTTATGGCTTTATGTTAAATGAAAAAGGCGGAATTATTGATGATCTCATTGTATATAAATTAGCTGAAGATAAATGGATGTTAGTAGTAAATGCTGAACCTTTGAATAAAGATGAAATACATTTAAAAAATTATATTAAAACAGAGATAGAAAATGTTTCTTATAAAACAGCTAAACTTGATTTACAAGGGCCTCTTTCAAGAGAAATCTTAAAAAGTATAGTTGGTCAAGATATTGATAAGTTAAAATATTATCATTTTGATTATTTTCCTATTTTAGGTGAAAATGTTTTAATTAGCCGTACAGGTTATACAGGAGAACTTGGTTATGAGTTGTATATAAATAGTGATAAAGCAGTAGACTTGTGGCATCTATTACTTTCAAATAAGAGAGTAAAACCTGCTGGTTTAGGAGCAAGGGATACATTAAGATTAGAAATGGGTTATCCACTTTATGGACAAGACATAACCGAAGAAACTACACCATTAGAAGCAGATTTAGAAAGATTTGTAAATTTTGAAAAAGAGTTTATTGGGAAAACAGCTCTTTTAAGACAAAAAGAAGTAGGAATAAAGAAAAAACTTGTGTGTCTTATAGCAAGTTCACGCCGTGCACCAAGGCATGGTTATAAAATATATTTAAATAATAAAGAAATTGGCTTTATTACCAGTGGTACATTCTCACCAAGTCTTGCTTGCGGAATAGGTATGGGCTATGTAGAAATAGATTATTGTGAATTAGGTATGAAAGTTTTTATTAAAGAAGATAAGATAGAAATGGAGGCTACTATTACCAAAAGGCCATTTTATAAAGAAGGTTCATTAAGGAGATAAAGTGGAGGTAAAAATGCATATTCCTGAAGGATTATTTTATACTAAGGAACATGAATGGATAAAAATAGAAAA
>Ga0209410_1000792_pt1 | contig 14965 bp, 9 predicted proteins | sample Mar14436cmmetaG_FD_184135 | JGI IMG/M metagenome (GOLD analysis project Ga0209410, IMG submission 184135) | Marine hydrothermal vent microbial communities from Guaymas Basin, Gulf of California to study Microbial Dark Matter (Phase II) - Marker... ... | reverse complement strand
TTCCATACACTGCTCCTAATGCGACCATAATGGATAGAGGAAAAATTATTTTAAAAAGCCAAGGCATGTACCTTTTAACAATAAAAGAAGAGGCCATGACCATCGCCACATGAGATGAAGGGAAGGCGGCCCCTCTTAAGGCAAACTTGGCCATCATCCTGGCCTGGATTTCAGGCAAAAAATAACCTACAAGCGGTACTGTATATTTATCTGCAAGGGTGAATCTAGGGCCTGCTACAGGGATTAAGACAAAAAGGATAAAGCAAAAATAATAGGCTAGACTCATACCAAAAATAAGAGGGGATGCCCCCTGACGCCTGAAAAAATAAAAAATAAAGGGAGGAAAAAGAAAGATTAAATAATAAGAAAAATAGCCAAAAGACATGATTTCTGTAAGTAATGGAGTGGCAAATCGTTGAAGGTAAACTGTAGGATGGATACCAAAGATAGCCAATTCAAATTGATGAATAAAGGGGTCAAATAGGTAAGGAAAGACGGCATGGATATAATGACGTAATAATTCATAAAAATTGGGCACAGAAAACCAGGGATACATGATAGCAATGAATTCTAAAACAGGGTTTGAAAACCCTTTAACTACACGGGTAATAATGATTACAAAGGCGGCATAGCCAAGATAAACTACTAAATAATTTTGCCACAAAGGAATATTCTGCTTAAAAACAACGGTAATTATGGCCATAAGAATCACATAAATAAAGGATACAATATGAATGGGCATGGTTTTGGTAAAAAGAGAAGTCTCCATTTTCCATTTTGATATTTTCTTGTGGGTCTTATTGTAATATAACTTTTCATAAAACTCTGCAAATTCCCTGGCCTGTTTTTTATCAATGCCTAAATCTATTAACTTTGCATATATATGCACAGGGTTTAAATGATGTCGAGTCATATCTTCAAAATTGGGGTGCCCTAACTTTCTTGCTATTTTGTCTAAAACAGGTGTAGGTATCTTTTTCATGTTGTTTTCTTATCTTAAATTCAAGGCTTGTCAAGTTTGAAAATTTATTGTTAAATAACTCAGTGAAACATAAAAAATATTTTCTTATTGGGTTTTTGTTTCTCATCATAATAGGTATTTTTTCTTATTTTTTTCTTTTTCCTTCAAAAGAAAAAGGAGTGATTTATGTCAGTGGCCGCATTGAAGGAGATGAAGTGGATGTGGGCACAAAGGTGGCAGGAAGGGTAAAGGAATTAAGAGTAAAAGAGGGAGAGTTTTTAAAGAAAAACCAGGTTATTGCCATCTTAGATGCCAAGGATTTAAAGGCTAGATTAAATCAGGCCTTAGCTGCTAAGAAAAGCGCAGAGGCCCAGGCCGAGGCTGTTTTAAAAGAATTAAATCATTATAAAAAACAGCTTAAAGCGTCTAAAACTGATAGGAATTATTTGGTTAAACAGGTAGAGGCTCAAATAAAGATTACCAAAGCCACATTAGAGAAAAAAGAGGCGGATTTTAAGCGATTTAAGAAATTGTGGCAAAAGAGTGTTATTGCTCAAGAAAGATTTGAGAGAGTGAAAGAGGCATATACCATAAGTCTTGCCCGATATGAGGTAGCTCAAAAGGGCTGGCTTCAGGTAAAGGCCAAAGATGCAGAGATAGAGAGTTTAAAACAAACCATCAGAGCAAAGGAGAATGCCTATAAATCGGCACTATCACAGATAAGACAGGCAGAAGCAGTGATCAATGAAATTAAGTCTTATCTTGAGGATACCATTATTACTTCTCCCTGTAGAGGCACAGTAATTGTAAAAATAGTTGAACCTGGTGAGGTAGTGCCAGCAGGCACTCCAATTGTTACCGTTGTTGACCTTGATGCCCTTTATCTTAAAGGTTATGTGCCTGAGACTCAAATAGGAAAGTTTAGTTTAAATACCCCGGCCTATATTGTAGTAGATGCCTTTCCTAAAAGGCGTTTTCCTGCCTATGTAGGTTATATTAGCCAGTATGCAGAGTTTACCCCTAAAGAGGTGCAAACCAAGGAAGAACGGGTAAAACAAGTCTTTGCAGTCAAGCTCTATTTAAAAGAAAATCCTCATTATTTACTTAAACCAGGTATGCCTGCCGATGGCTACATCAAGATAAAGACCCCATGATTGTCCGTGTTCAGGAGTTAAAAAAACAATTTAAAAAAATAGAAGCCGTAAGAGGAGTAAGCTTTGAAGTAAAAAAAGGGGAGCTCTTTGGCCTTATAGGTCCAGATGGGGCAGGCAAGTCAACAGTGATGAAGATCATAGCTGGAGTAATGAGCTTTGATGAAGGTAAAGTAGAAGTGCTGGGAAAGGATTTTAAAAAAGAAAAAGAGGCAGAAAAGGCCAAGGCAAAGATTGCCTTTATGCCCCAGGGACTTGGTTTGAATCTTTATCCTACCCTTTCTGTGGAGGAAAATATAGCGTTTTTTGCCAGTTTACATAATTTGCCTGAAGAAGAATTAGAATATAGAAAAAAAATACTCTTAGGAACCACTCACCTCCTTCCCTTTCAGAAAAGAGAGGCCCAAAAACTCTCTGGTGGGATGATGCAAAAGCTGGGCATTTGCTGTGCCTTAATTCATAAACCAGAGCTTATTATCCTGGATGAGCCCACCACAGGCATAGACCCTGTTTCAAGAAGGGATTTATGGCAGTTGATTATAAAATTTGTTAAAGAAGAAAAGATTGGAGCTATTATTTCTACCTCTTATATGGATGAAGCAGAGCGTTTTTCTCATCTGGCCCTAATGATGGAGGGTAAGTTTGTAGCTAAAGGAACAGCAGAGGAATTAAAGTTTCATTGTGATATAGTGTATGAGATGCAGGAAGATATAGAAAGGGTTTATCCTTTAGTCAAAGAGAAATTCAGACATATAAGGATTAAAGGGGACACATTAAGGTTTTTGAGTGAAAAGAAAATTGAGGAAAACACGCTTCCATTTATGCCTCAAAGGGTGGAGCCTACATTGGAAGATGTATTTTTAACTCTAGAAAAGGCAGAAAAGATGAAAATTGACATTCCTTTTAGCTTAAAAGAAAAAATACCTAAAAATGCCGTAGAAGTGAATAGATTGACTAAAAAATTTGGTGATTTTACCGCGGTAAAGGAGATTTCTTTTGAAATAAAAGGTGGAGAGGTATTCGGACTTTTAGGTCCTAATGGCGCAGGTAAGACCACCTTAATAAAGATGCTTTGTGGATTGCTTCCGCATACAAGTGGAGATTTTTTGATAGCCGGGGAAAGGGATATTGCAAGAATAAAAGAACGCATTGGTTATATGTCCCAGCATTTTTCTCTTTATAAGGACTTAACTGTATATGAAAATTTAGAACTCTACGGGCATATTTATAAAATGCCTGCCTCTGCACTTAAAGAAAGAATCAGATGGGCTATTGAGACCATGAAGCTCCAGGAAGTAAAAGATGAAAAGACAGCTAAGCTCCCTTTGGGAATAAAACAAAGGGTAGCACTTATGTGTTCTGTTGTCCACAATCCTGCCCTGATATTTTTAGATGAACCCACTTCTGGAGTTGACCCTATAGAAAGAGAGATGTTCTGGGAGATTATTCATATGTTGGCCAAAAAAGCAGGCGTGACTTTGCTGGTTTCTACTCATTACATGGATGAAGCCGAATATTGTGACCGGGTGTGCTTAATGGATAAAGGAGAGGCCATTGCCATAGGAAAACCACGGGAACTCAAGGAAGAAATAAAACATAAAATAGGGCATATATACCAGATAATAATGGATAATCCTTTAACTGCCCTGGATGTATTACAAAAAAATGGCTTTTATGCCAGTTTTTATGAAAATGGCATTCGTTTGTATAGCAAAAGGTCTTTTACTTTTAATGAGTTTAATGAAATTTTCTCTCCCCAGGGATTAAAAATCTCTGACTTAAAAGAAGCCTATCCCACTATGGAGGATGTATTTGTATATTTGATTGAAGAAAAATGAGATTTAGACAGATAAAATCCATTTATATCAGAGAATGGAAAGAATTTTATAGGGATAAGATTTCTCGGGTAGTGGTATTTGCTATGCCCACCATTATTATGCTTATCTTTGGCTATGGTCTGGCCTTAGATATAGAAAATGTGCCTATGGCTATAGTAAATCAGGATAAAACCCCAGCTTCTAGAGAACTCTGTTATAAATTTATGGAAAATAGAGAGTATTTTGATTTTAAAGGCTTTTTGCCTAAGGCCAAAGGGCTTGAACATGGCATTTTGGCAGGTAAGCTGAGGTTTGGCTTGGTCATTCCTCCTAAATTTGAACAGAGGTTAAAAAGAGGCTTTCCCTCTGAGGTCCAGGTGCTTATTGATGGCAGTTTTCCCACCCGTGCCTCTGTTTCCAAGACCTATGCCTTAAGCATTATCAATGGTTTTAACTTAGAACGACTGAGTAAAACAATAAAAAAATTGCCCTTAGAAATAGAGACCCGTTACTGGTTTAATGAGAATTTAAAACAGAGAAATATTACGGTCTGTGGCCTTATTCCTATTATTTTAAGCATCAGTCCTACCATATTTGCCTCACTTCTGATAGTAAAAGAAAAGGAAAGGGGTTCTATTTATAACATCTGGACATCTGCCATTACAAAAATTGAATTCCTTTTTGGAAAACAGGTATTTGCAGTAACTATCTCTATGGTAAATTTCTTTATTATATTTCTTTTATCCATTCTTCTTTTTCAAGTGCCATTTAAGGGGAATTTCTTTTTATTTTTATTTTGCTCCTTTCTTTATATTTTGGCCTCTACTGCACAGGGACTCCTTATCTCGTGCTTTGTAAATACTCAGGTAGTGGCCTTACTGGGCAGTTTGCTGATCAATATCATTATTGGTTTTCTTTATTCAGGATATCTGGTGCCAGTAAGCTCTATGTCTAAAGATGCCTATTTCTTTGCCCATCTTTTCCCTCCTTATTATGGATTGAGTATCACTAAGGCACTTTTTTTAAAGGCTGCTGGGTTAAAAATAATCCTTCCTCATATTTTGGCAATTTTGATATTTTATTTAGCTTATTTTGGATTAGCCATTCATTTCTTTAAAAAGAGAGAGACATGAGATTTTTATCCCTTTTGAAAAAAGAATTCCTGCAGTTTATTAGAAACAAAGGGTTAGTTATATTGGTTATTTATTTTTTTACTCTGGATATTTATCTGGCCGGTGTAGGGATAGACCTTTCTCTAAAAAATGCCAAGTTTTTTGTGTATGACAGGGATATGAGTGTAGCCAGCCGTGAGATTGTTTCTCAATTGGTTTCTCCTTGGTTTTTATTTGAAGGCTATTTGCAAGATGATGACTTAATAGACACAGTATTGCTTAAAGACCAGGCCATGGGAGTGGTTTGCCTCCCCCATAATTTCTCAAAGCATCTTAAGAAATATAGGGCAAAGATTCAGTTGTTAATCAATGGTTCTGAGGCCCTTATGGGTTATCTCTTTTCAGGCTATGCCAGCCAAATCTTTATCAATTATGCCTTAGAAGGAATGCAAAAACAAAGACTGCCTTTGGCAGAGGCAAAAACTAGGGTATTTTTTAATCCCAATATGAATAGCCGGTATTTTATGGGCATTTCAGAGCTACTGACTGTGATGGTGATGCTGGTGTTTATTTTGCCTGCAGCGGCCCTAGTAAGAGAAAAGGAAATGGGAAATATAGAAATGCTTCTTATTTCTCCCCTTCGGCCTTTTCAGTTTATGCTGGCCAAGGTGATGGTGATGGCTGGAATCATTATTATAGGCGTGATTCTGAGTGTGTTTTTAATTATAAAACCCATACTTCATGTCCCTTTTTGTGGGAGCTTTCTATTATTTTTACTCTTTACCTTAATTTTTGTCTTCACTACCTCTGCCTTTGGTCTATTTATTGGCGCTGTTTCTAAAAATATGCTTCAAGTATCACAATTAAGTGCCATTGTCCTTATGCCCACCCTTTTTCTTTCAGGTTCTTGGACACCTATTGAGGCCATGCCAGACTGGTTACGTCCATTAACCTATCTTTCCCCCCTTAAATATTATATAGATGCCAGCTATAGTATTATCTTAAAAGGGGTAGGACTTTCCTATCTCTGGCCAAATCTATTGGGGCTAACCTTCTTAGGTAGTGTATTGTTTATTTTGACGGGATATAAATTAAGAAGGTTATTTTAATTTACTCCCCACACCCATGCCCCTTTTTTCTCGCCATTCTTCTCCTATGGAATATAGAGTGGGCACCAGTATCAGGGTAATTAAAGTAGAGATGGAGAGTCCACCAATTACGGTGATACCTAAGGCATTCCAGATCTCTGAGCCTACACCCCTGTCTAAGGCCATGGGTATCATCCCAGAAATAGTGGTAATGGTAGTCATTAAAACGGGCCTTAATCTTGATCTGCCTGCCTCAGTAATGGCCTCAAATAAGGACAATCCTCTTTTTTGCAATAGATGCACATAGTCCAGAAGCACAATGGCGTTATTTACCACAATACCTACTAGCATGACGATACCCATAAAGGTAATAATATTTAAGACTGTGCCTGTTAATAAAAATGCCCAGATAACGCCTGTAAAGGCAAAGGGGACAGAAAACATAATAATAAATGGGTCTAAAAATCCTTCATACAAGGAGGCCATAACCATATAGGTAAGAATAATGCCTAAAATGAGAAGTTGCGTCAGAGACTTAAATGATTTTTTTTGCTCTTTAACATATCCACCAAATTTAATAGTAATGCCTGATGGAAGACTCAATTCTTTAAGTTTTTCCTTTATATCTCTGGTCACCTCACCCAGTGAACGCTTATAAGTATCTGCCTCTACACTAACAATTCTTTGTCTATTTTTTCTATCTATCTCTGTCATACCCATGGTTTCTTCAATTTTTGCAATGTTTTTTAAGAGTATCATCCTCCCATCTGGGGTAAAGATGGGCACATTGGGCAGGTTTTCTAGTTTATTTTTGTCTCTCTCTGTAAGCCTCACAAAAATATCATAATCCTCACCAACATCCCTAAACTTTGTGGTCTTATGGCCATAAAAATAGGTTCTTACCTGTTCGGCAATCATAGCCACATTTAATCCCAAGCTAGTAGCCTTTTTCCTGTCAATCTCTACCCATGTCTCAGGCCTTTTGGGCTTAAAGGAAAGACTGATATCCACTGCCCCTGGTGTTTCTTCAGTAATTTTCTTTATTTTATTAGCTACCTTAAGCACCTCTCCTAGATCCCTTCCTAACACCTCAATCACCAGTGGCTTTGTGCCTCCCATTAAAATAGATGTCAGTGGATTGGTAGAAATCACCTTTATACGACTTACACCTGGAATCTGTTTTGTATGCTGCCTTAAAATATTGGCAATCTCCTTGGCCGAACGCCCTCTTTTGTCTTTATCTACTAGCTTTAAACCCACCTCCCCACAATTACTGCCCTCTTCAAAGCCCAAGGCCATTCCATATCCCTTTTCTGTCTGCCCAGCAAATCCATAGCTATGACGAAATTCCTCTGGTCTTACTTCTTTAGCAATCCATTTATTTATCTGTTCTATTATGCTGGCGGTTTCTTCAAGCCTTGTGCCTTCAGCCAGGCGAAAGCTGATGCTGACAAACCCTGCATCTGGCTCAGGCATGAATTCACTGCCAATGATTTTGGTCATAAATAAAGTAGGGATAAAGATTAAAAGGGCAATAAAAATGACCGTCTTTCTATGATGAAGCGCCCAGGTAATTAATCTTTTATATCTTTCATCCAGCCAATCAAGGGCAGCCTTCATTTTAAGTGTGAAAAGACTTTTAGCCTTTGTGGTCTGTTTTAAAAGCTTAGAAGAAAGCATGGGGGTAAAGGTCAGGGCGGTAAAAAGAGAAGCTAGTAAAGTGGCGGTGATGACAAATCCCAATTGCTTAAACACAATCCCCGTAATACCTGTAACAAACATTAAAGGCACAAATACAACAATGGTGGTTAAAGTAGAGGCAGAAATGGCCATGCCCATTTCTGAAGTGCCATAAATAGAGGCAATATGAGGATAACTGCCTCTTTCCATGTGTCTAGTAATATTTTCAATGACTACAATGGCATTATCCACTACCATGCCTGTGGCAATGGTCACAGACATAAGGGAAACCACATTAATAGTATATCCGCCTAAGTAAAGCAAAAGGAAAGAAATGATTAAGGAGCAAGGAATGGTCAAGGCCACAATAATGCCACTTTTTATATTTAACAAAAAGGCAAATACCACCAGAATTACTAAAAAAATGGCCTGTAAAAGAGTGGTCTTTAATTCATTTAAGGCAGTGCGAATATATTCTGAATTGTCTTCTACAATACTAACCTTTACATCACTTGGCAATATATTTTTGATTTCTTTTAGCTTTTTCTTTACCCTGTCAGCTACCTCTACGGTGTTTTTTCCAGTTTGTTTCTGTAACATCATCACAATAGCTGGCTTTGCATCACCCCATCCCATCATAATATGTTCTTTAAAGGCATCTTCCACATGGGCTACATCCTTTAGATAAACAGGTTTACCCTGATAATAGCCTACAATGGTGTTTCTCATCTCTTGCACATTTTTGTATTTTCCAGGAATCCTTATAAAATAGGCCCTTTTGCCCTGTTTTATTGTCCCACAGGGAATATCCAGATTTTCTGCCTTTAAAACCTGTTTCACCTGGGAAGGGGAAAGATGATATCCCTTGAGCCTTGCCAGGTCAAAATAGACATTTATCTGCCTTTTCTCCCCGCCATAAAATACAATGGCTCCTACTCCTGGCACCCGTCTTAATTCATCCCCTATTATTTTGTCTGCAATATGATAAAGGCGTGGCCAGGATTGAGGGCCAGTAATGGTCATAAAAAGAATTGGGGCAGTAGCACTGCTAAATTTGAATAATACCGGTTTTTCAATATCCTCAGGCAGGTCTCTTTTGGCCAACTCTATCTTATCCCGAATGTCATTGCTGGCGGTATCTAAATCTGTGCCCCATTCAAACTTACATTGAATTAAAGAAAGGTTGTCAATAGACTTGGAGGTAAGTTCATCTAAGTTATTCACTGTAACCAACTGGTCTTCCAGATATTTAGTTACATTTTTTTCTACATCCACGGCACTTGCCCCTGGCCAATAGGTAAGCACACTGACTACAGGGGGTTCAATTTCAGGAAAGAGGTCAATTTTCAGTTTAAAGATGGCCACAGCACTCATGAGGATTAAGGCAGAAAACAGCATAAGGGTGGCTACCGGTCTTTTTACGCCAAATTCTGGTAGCTTCATGTCTCCTCTCCCACTATCTCCACTGCCAAACCTTCTTTCAGACGATTTTGTCCATAAGTTACTACTAACTCTCCTCTCTTAAGACCTTTAATTATTTCTACAAAATTGCCTTCAGATATACCTGTCTTAACATTTCTCATATGAGCGATTTTATCTTTATCAACCACAAACAAATAATACACTCCAGTAGCTGGCATCTTTTGTAAGGCATCTTTAGGTACAGCCAAGACCAGCTTTTTACCCAAAATTAAATTTACATGGGCAAACATACCTGCCTTTAATAGTCGTTTAGGATTTTGAATATGTATTTCTATAAGGGCAGTGCGGGTAGCAGGGTCAATTCTAGGATTAATGACTTTTACTTCTCCTTTAAAGACCTTATCTGGATAGGCATCTACTTTGATATAAGCAATCTGACCGATTTTTACATAAGGTAAATCTTTTTCATTTATAGCTACATTCACCTTTACTATATGGTCATCGGTAATCCTTACTATGGGTTTTTTTATATCCATCATGGCCCCTTCATCTACATATCTGGCAGTAATAACGCCAGAGATAGGGGCGTAAATGGTATGGTCATGATAACGAATTTGCACTTCTTTTAAAGTGGCCTCTGCCTGTTTAATCTGAGCTAGGGCTGATTTTTTAGCTGCCAAAGTAGCATCATACTGAGCAGTGATATGGTCTAGTCTTTGTTTAGATACGGCCTTTTCATTATAGAGCCTTTTTATGCGTTTATAGTCTTTTTCTATACTTTTAAGATTTGCCTCTATTTGAGCCAGGTTTGCCCTAGCTGCATTCAAGGCGGCCTTTGCCTGATTTAATTTAGCCGTGATGGTTTCTTTTTCTATGACTCCGATTAGTTGTCCCTTTTTTACCCTATCACCTTTTTCTACCAATAATTTTTCTAAAATCTCCCCTGCAATTTTGGGATACACATTCACTTCTTGTTTTGGTTTTATATTGCCAATCAGATTCAGCTTCCAAGTCATCTGCCTATGTTGGACTTTGCTTACCTTCACTGGCACTTTAACCTCTAATTTTTTCTCCCTATGTTGGGAGCGTTGATAAAGCTTATAGACCTGATAGCTAACCCCTAGCCCAATTATTACTAAAATCAGCCCCACAAGTAGTTTTTTCATAAAATTTCCTCCAATTAGCTAATCATTCCTCAGGGACAATTGAACATTGATTGCCTTTCCTATGGCCCTTTCCAATTGTGCAATGGCTGTGTTATAACGATAGAGAGCTCCATAATAATTATTTTGTGCCTGAGTAAGCAGTGTTTGAGCATCCAAGACTTCAGTGGAAGTAGTAACCTGATTTTTATATTGTAAATCTGTGATACGGTAATTTTCTTTGGCCTGTCTTACAGAAATTCTGGCGGTCTCAATATTTTTTTCTGCCTCTTTCAGATTTAAATAGGCGGTTTTTACTTGTAGTCTGACCTGGTCTTTTATTCTATTCAATATCTTCTCTAAGGCATCTTTTTGCCACCTTAATTTTTTTACTTGGGCCTTTGTCTTTCCCCATTCAAAAAATGTCCACTTTGCCTGTAAGGTAAGATAGAATTGATCTGGATTTTGGTAACCATTTCCATCCACATTGGGATGATTACCAATCCGCTCATATTTTCCTACCATAGCTAGTTGAGGGTAATATTGAGACTTAGCCATCTTGACTTGGGCCTCCATCTGCTCCAACTGTTTGGCAATTTGCTTTAGTTCAGGCCTTTCTTTAATGGCTATTTTTAGGGCATAGTTGAGATTCAACTTTAAAGGCTGATAGTTCAATATATCTTTGATTTTAGTAGGGTGATTGACATCCAGACGCAAAATAATATTAAAGTTAGAGATGGCGGTTTGTAAGTTGTTTTTTGCCCTGACTAAGTCCTGTCTGGCATTGGCAAGTGCTACCTTTGACTTAAGCAAGTCATTCATAGGAATGATACCAGCATCATATAAGGCCTGGGCATCTTTAAGGTGGGCTTCTAGATTTTTTACTGCTATTTCTGCTACTTCTTTGTATTTCTCTGCCAAAAGCACCTGAAAATAAGCTACCTTTACCTGTTTTATGACCTCTTGCTCAGCCTCTATCCTTTCTAAGTGAGCTATATCTACACCCAATTTGCTCAATTTATACTGACTGCTTAGATAAAAACCGGTAAAAATAGGCTGACTAAATTGAATGTCCCAGGTGTAATTATTCTCTGGACCCATAATAATATGAGGTTGCCCAGGCATTTCTCTAAAGATGGCATAAGGTGAATCTTTTAACCTGGTATAAGAATAACTGGTCTCCAATTTGGGTAAAAATTCACTTCTGGCCACCTTTACCCCTTCTTTAGCAGCCTTAATTTGGGCCAGTTTTTCTTGAATGAGCAAGTTGTTTTTCAAGGCCATATCAAGACTGGTTTTTAAATCCAGCATTTCAGCATGAACTAAAAAGGGGAAAAGCACACCCAAAACAAGGCTTATCATAAATTTTTTTATCATTGCCCTCTCCTTTGTTATATTTTTCCCTTTAGGCCATAAAAGAGAAAATCCAAAATTATGGGTAGTTTTGAAGTCAATTGAACCTCCTCTTCTGACTTTATCCACTCGTGAATAAGGGCCTGGATCATTCCACTAATTAAAACAGCCATTTCTTTAGGAGGAAATCTTTTAAACTCCCCTTGGGAAATGCCTTCCTCTATAATCTGAGCTAATGTAGATAGTCCTTCCTGATATTTTTCATCTATTTTTTTACCCAATTCTTCTCTAAGTAAAACAACTATATTTTGTCTATGTAAGGCATAAATCCTGAAGAAATCACGATTTTTTTGGAAAAATTTTAGTTTTACCTGGATAATAGCCTTAATTTTCTCTAGTGGGGTTTGCGCCTCCTCTATGGCTTGTTTAATAAGCTTCAATAACAAATCTATCTTTTCATGAAGTAAGGTAAGGTAAATTTTATCTTTACTCTTAAAAAAACGATAAATGGTGGCCATACCAAATTCTGATGCCTTGGCAATTTCAGCCATGGTAGTTTGATGGTAGCCTTTTTGCGCAAATAAACGCTCAGCCACATTCAAGATATACTGCCGCCGCCAGCGTCTTTCTTGCTCCCGCCGCCCTAACAAATCTTTAGAATTTAAATTTTCCATTTGGAATTTTTTTTCTAAAATAGAATAATAATTCTGAAATGTCAATAGTTTTATTCTTGGACATTGCCAAAATTTTCAGAAGCTTTCCGAAAAGAAAGATAAGCTCTTCAAAATAGTAATAACTTTAAAAGAAAAAGCCGTAAAGAGTAAAATGTTAAAAGTAAAGTGTAAAGTGTAAAGAGTAAAGTGTTAAAAATAACACCTCACGCTTTACGCCTGACGCCTCACGCTTTACGCATATGAATCAGAGAGACCAGTTTAATGTCAAATGTGGAGACCTGACCCCTGATTTTCTGATTTTGGCTGATTTCAATTACTAACTAGGCACTACCAGTACACCACAAGGGCTAAATCCAATCACTCTTTCTGTAACACTACCCATAAGGAGCTTTTTAAGACCTGTCCTCCCGTGTCTCCCCATTACAATTGTCCCTATATTTTTCTCTTTGGCTACTTCAACAATAACTTCATGAGGTTCTCCAATTTGAACAATGGCCTCTGCCTCTATGCCTGCCTGAGATGCTTCCTGCTTTACTTGATTTACGATTTTTTCAGCTTCTTCTCTGTATTCGGACGGTCTTCCAGGTTTTACCACACAAATAACTGTAAAAACACTTGGGCAAGCTTTAGCAATATTTATTGCTTCTTTTACCGCTGCTTCACTATATTTTGAGCCATCTGTAGCTACCAGTATATTTTTAAGAGAAACCACACCCTTCAATGGCACTACTAAGACAGAACACGGAGCATAACCTATAACCCTAGCTGCTACACTTCCCATGAGAAGTTTTTTTAAACCTGTTTTCCCATGTGTCCCTATAACTATTGCATCAACTCCTTTTTCTTCGGCCATTTCAACAATATACCGCTGAGGTTGTAATCCATGACGAACAAAGGTTTCACATCCTACATTTCTCTTTTCAGCTTCTGCCTTTATTTTATCAAGGGTTGCTCTTGCTTCTTTATCCATTTTTTCCACAAATGCCAAGCTGCTAGCCATGGCCATTAACTCTACACTTATTTCTATCACAGTAAGCGCAAAAAGAGTGCTACGACAATAACCAGCAAGGTTTAATGCCTGATTAGCTACCATCTCGGTGTATTCTGAGATGTCTATGGCCACAAGAATTTTTTCATGCTTACCTAAAGGACACATTTTACAAGTTTCTTTATTCATTTTTCATCCTCCAATTATATTATTTGTTACAGAGCTTTTCCCTAATTATGTTACCCATAAAGACTATTTACCCAAAAAATAACATAAATTTCATGACATCTTTGAAATCTCTGAAATTTCCCAAGAGTGACTTTTCTAAAGAATAAGCATAAGACACAAAATCACCTCAAAGTAAATTCCCAGCGCTTATATTTTACACATTTTTCTGTTAGACAAAGATAACACTTTCTCTCACTGTTAGTGAAAAAACAACTATAAAATAAACCCCATTTTCTACTTAGAATATCCCAAATGTTATAAAATGTCAAGAAATTAACCGTCCTGAACAGGACTTCGTCAAAGTAATTTTAACGGAGATCCAAATGTTAAGCGCAATGGCTCGGTGCTTAGTGCTTAGTCCCTAGTGCTTAGTCCTTGGTGCTTAGTTCCTAGTCCTTAGTGCGTAGTGCTTAGTGCTTAGTCATTTTGATTGAGGCATTACAAAGTTACAAGTTAACACGTTTCAGTTACAAGTTTACAAGTTGCAAGTTAGAAAGTTATAAGTTGTTTTTCAAAGGCTTAAGGTATTAAGCCGTTAGAACGTTTGCAAGTTAACACGTTGGAACGGGGAATTGGGAATTTCTGTTTTCCGTTTTCTATTTTCTTAACTGTATTTTGTAGGTTTGACCCCAATTCCACTACATTTGGCTATTTCATTACCTCACTATTTCACTACTCACTGATTTAATGTTTTTGGCATTTAGACATTTGGATTTTTTATTTTTGTTAAATTACTTATGGCCTGACTTTGCCATAGCCCTGGGTCCGATTATTCCCATCCTTGACAAACCTTTTAATAAGTTTTAAAAATACAAAAAGATGGCGCGGGGTGGAGCAGTTTGGTAGCTCGTCGGGCTCATAACCCGAAGGTCGCAGGTTCAAATCCTGTCCCCGCTACCAAAAAATAAAGAAATTAAGGCGAGTCGTCATCTGTAGTGTTTCAGGATTTGCCTTCTTTAGTTCTTTCCAGGCTATTGAAAAGGCGAGATGCACATTACCTTTACTCAACCTGTTCCCTAGTTTAGCACGCCGTTTCGCTTGCTGTCAAAGCTGCTCCGTTTCCGCACCCTTTGGGCTTACGGTTCTGACAGCGCTTCGCCGCGTGCTCTTGAAAAATCGAAGATTGGTAAAAGTTAACCTTGAGGTCTCATCGCGGATTGTTTTTAATTTTAAGCCATGACATTATAAAAAAACATTTTTTAAGGGTTGCGGTCAAAAAACCGACCGCAACCATACAAATATTTTATTTAGAGCTGGGGCTGTCAAGGAGTGCTCGCTCGCCTGCATTCCGCAGCTCGCTGCGCTCCTCCTTGACAGATAAATAGTCCCTTAAAGAAAAAACTTTTTTC
>Ga0209410_1000790_pt1 | contig 14973 bp, 14 predicted proteins | sample Mar14436cmmetaG_FD_184135 | JGI IMG/M metagenome (GOLD analysis project Ga0209410, IMG submission 184135) | Marine hydrothermal vent microbial communities from Guaymas Basin, Gulf of California to study Microbial Dark Matter (Phase II) - Marker... ... | reverse complement strand
TGTGAGCCGATACTCCTCTAAGACCCTGTTTGCTTCTTGGAGGCATCTCCCGCGGTCCCCCATACAAATCGCAACTCCCAAGCCGTTCTTTCCCATGCGTCCAGTAGCGTTCAGAAGCATAGCGAACTCCCTCGCGTCCCTCAGAGGAGTCCACGGTTCCTCCCTCTTCAGGGTGTAGACGGCCCCTATAAGGCTTATAGCCACCTCGCTCCGGAGGCCTTTAGAGGCCGCGTACTCAGCTATGCCTGAGAAGAGCCTCCGTTTCTCATCCTTCGAGAGGTCTCTTAGGGCTCTCCATCTATCACCGTCTTTGGTCTTTATACCAAGGGTTGAGAGTAATGCTAAGCTCTTATCCTCTTCCCCGCTTATCCCGGGTATGAAGGGGCTCGTCGTGTAGGCTAAGGCTTTATGGATGGGACGTGTCTCCCTCCCGAAGAGCAGGAGGTCCTGTTCAACCTCTAGGAGGCCAGCTTCAGTCGCGTCTTTAACTATCATCGTGTTGACGCCTCCCAAACTTCTCCCCTCATTCTTGTCCTGCAAGTCACCTAGAGCGCCTACAACGCCCAAATACGAGAGGTCTACGTTCCTCTCGTCAAGGCTCTTCGCCACCAAGTAGGCGACCCCGGCCCCGCTGAGGTCCCGTGAACCGTCGATCCCAAACATGTGCGGGTTCACCTGGACGAAAGATTCGGGGAGTTCCCCAACCGGCTGGTGGTGATCAAGGATCAATACGTCCCTCCCGGAAAGCCCGTCGCTGAGTATATCTAAGTATCCGCTACCCATGTCCGTGAAGATCGTCAAGTCTTGTTTACCCGTAGATAGCTCCTTAACCACCTGCTCGTCCAGCCACCTCTCTATGCGAATCATAAACCTAGCTCCAAGACGGTTCAGTGCTACACCCATGATTCCGGCGGCGGCCAACCCGTCTGCGTCTAGGTGAGACTCAACTCTTACGAGGCCGCCGGCTTCAACATGTTCTCTTATAACGTCTGCCGCCTCTGAGGAGGACTTAAGGAGAGCTTTAACCTGTCCTTCCTTCGCGGTCATAACCTATCCCGAGAGAACTTCCGGGGGCTGTCACTTGGGGTAGAGGGTTGAGAAGGTGGGCTTCCAATCCTCTGGGAGTATTCCCTTACTCTTATAATAGTTTGAGAGCCTGTGAATCTTGGATTCGACGAGTTGGAGAGCCCTCCTGTTATGTTTGTCACCCTTATGTCGTTCTAGGTGTGCCCTCAGCCTTGCAGCTTTCTTCAGGAGGTTATCGAGGTCTTCCGGTATCGCCGGGGCTAACCCGTTTTCCCTCAGTATCTCGGTTATGCTCTTCCCAGTCACCGGCTTAACTAAGGGTATCCCATACTGGTCTCTGAGGATGATCCCTATCATGCTTGGGCTGTTCCCTTCCCTAGCGAGCTTGATCACTAGGGACTCGACCTCCTCAGGTTGATACCTAAGCCATATAGGAGGTCTCTTGCTTACTGGACGCGTCGAGTGGGACCTTCCCTTCTCCTTTTTCGGCAAATCCTCTCCTCCATCAGACTCTAAAGAGCGAGGGGATTGAGAGTATTTAAAAGCTTCGCCGCGCAGTTAACTGGTCGATGTTCCAGCCTCTTGCATTCCCCGGAGGCCTCTCACCGTCCTCAAGAAAACTCTTGCGGTAAATCCTTATTTATAACGTATCCCTTTGAACTTGAGGGATAAACCTTGAATAAATGTCATGTATGCGGAAGAGAGTTAACTAAGGACATGAAGTACTGCCCTTACTGTGGAACTCGCGTAGAGAAGGTGTTAACCGAAGAGATATCGGTGGCGGCGGAAGACCTCGTCAAGAAGGTTAAAAGCCTAATCCGTGAAGGCAACGTTACAAGGATCATAGTGAAGGACAAGAAGGGATCGACCTTAATCGAGATTCCCGTAACCGTGGGTCTGATAGGCGCGGTTTTAGCTCCTTGGATGGCGGCCCTCGGCGTCATAGCGGCCATAGTAAGCGAGTGTACAATTACTGTTGAGAGGAAGGAGGACTGAACTCAGAGCGGCTCTTATACCATTCAGCGAAGCGTCTTAAAGCCTTGGAACGATGTGAGAGCCTGTTCTTTTCGTCGACACTCATCTCACCGAAAGTTCTACCGTCGCCCTCAAAAGGGATGAAGATAGGGTCGAAGCCAAACCCGGAGGAACCTTTAACTTTTAATGAGATCATCCCTTCAACGGTTCCTTTAAAGAGTCTTACAGGCTCTTCAGGGCTTGAATAGGCAATCACGGACTTAAAGTAGGCTTCACGGTTCTCCACATTTTCTAGGAGTTTGAGAATCCCATTCTTCCCTATCGTTCGGTAAGTGTAGGAGGAGTATGGTCCGGGGAACCCTTTCAAGGCTTTCACGAAGAGGCCGGCGTCCTCAACTATTATGGGTAGGCCGGTCTTCTCCACGGCGTTTAAGGCCCTGAATCTTGCGATCTCCTCCAGATCGTCGCTTTGAACCTCTACTGTTCCCATCCTGAGCATGGCGGTTGCGATTCCGTACTCGGCTAAGACCCTCCGCGCCTCGTTGAATTTGTGGATGTTCCTCGTCACCAAGAAGATGAGTCTTCCCCTCAGGGGGTTTCCACCTCTCGCACGCCGATTCATAACTATTCTCTCCGGCACCTTCACGTTTTAGGAGGAAGCCTCCTCTCGGAGACGTATCGGCCTCTCATCTCTATCTCCCTAATCTTCTTTAAGACTTCATCGGTTGCTTCAGCTCCCATAACGTCCCTGTAGCCTCTGATAATGGCCTCGAAGCATTCTTCCGCGTACTTGTGGTGGGTGCTGAACAGAGCCCTCTTCATCAAGTGGAGGTCAACCCCTCTCGACTCAACCTCCTTAGACAGTTCGCTCAGACCGAAGTCGACGAGGACAACGTTTCCAGAGGACGTTAAGATCATGTTCGAGGTTGTTAGGTCGCCGTGGATTATGCCACCCTTATGAAGCCTACCTATAAGCTCGCCTATCCGAGTGCATAGGTCAATTCTTTCTCTCTCGGTTATCTCGTCGAGAACCTGCTTCACGGTCTTCCCCTCAACAAACTCCATTATTATTGTGGCCTCGGACGGGTCGACCATGAAGATTATAGGGGTTGGGACGCCTACCTCCTTGGCCCTATGGATAGCTAGAGGCTCGTGTTTGGTCCTCTGCGCTCTTATGGCTCTGTCGAGTTGGGGTAAACGGTAAGGCTTCGGGAGCCTCCGCTTCACAATTACTCTCCGGCCGTGCCACTCCTCCAAGTATAGGCTCGCCTCGGCGCCCTTCTTTATGAGCATCTGTTCAGCCCCCCTTCAGCTCCTCAACCCACGGTGCATAAACCTCGTCGAGCCTCCACCTCAACTTGACCTGGCTCTCCTCAATCGGCGTCGTCAAGCCGCAACGGTAAGCCAAGATTCCGGTCCAAGCTATCATAGCTCCGTTGTCTAGAGCATACTCCTTAGAGACGACGCAGAACCTCGCGTCGTGTTCTTCGGCTATGATCCTGATCATCTCCTGCAACCTCCTGTTCGCGGCGACTCCTCCGGTTAGGAGGACCTCCGGCTTCTCCGTGTGGGCTAAGGCTCTCTCGGTCACCTCGGTCAACATCGAGAAGACGACCTCTTGGAAGCTGAAGCAGAGGTCCTCTAAACTATGTCTTCCCTCCCGGAGCAGCTGTGTGGCGGCTGTTAGGAGGCCGCTGAACGAGAGGTCCATGCCCTTAACCACGTATGGGAGAGGTATAAACTTGCGGCCTCGCCTAGCCAAGTTCTCAACGACCGCGGCGACTGGAAGCCCCTTCTCCGGACGTAAACCCGCCTCCCTAGCAAACACGTCGATGCAGTTCCCCGCGGCTATGTCTAATGTTTCCCCGAAGATGCGGTATCTCCCAGCCTCGAAGGCGGAGATTATCGTGCTTCCTCCAGAGACAAATAACGTCACCGGGTCCTTCGCACCCGTAGTCAGTTTACCTATCTCGATGTGGGCGACGAGGTGGTTCACACCTACGAGTGGAACTTTCAGGTATGCTGAGAGAGCCCTCGCAACCGTTGCGCCGGTGCGGAGGCAAGGTCCCATCCCGGGCCCTTGAGAGAAGGCGATGAAGTCGATCTCGTCTGGACTAATGTCAGCCTCTTCGAGAGCCTCTATCAGAACTTTCCCGGCGGCTTCGGCGTGGTGGCGTGCCGCCTCACGTGGATGGATTCCCCCCTTCTCGGGTATGTAGGTGCTTACGACGTTAGCTAGGATCTCCCCGTCAGAGGACACTATCCCTACGCCGAAGTCGTCAGCTGTACTCTCTATTCCGAGGCAACGTAAGGTTCCCGTTGAAACCCTTCTATCGGATGACATGGCCCAAACCGTAACCGTTCTTGAAGTATACTTTATAGGGGATAATGACTGATATATTATATGTGAGGGAACTCTAATGCCTAAGAAAAATGATCTTGAACAGAACGCTCTCCAGATAATTATGGAGACCGGGAGCAAAGGGGTTCTCCAATCCGAGCTGTGGCGTAAAATAAACGCGAGTAGCAGAGAGGGTTCTCGAATCTCGATTAAACTTGAGAGTAAAGGTTTAATCTACCGTGAACGTGAACTCTACAAAGGGCGATGGACCTACCGGCTCTTCTCTAAAAGGAAACCGATCACAATCGACTCGATAATCTCATGTCCATGCCTAACCTGCGCGGAGAGCTCTAAATGCGAGGCTGGAGGAGCAATCTCCCCCAACACGTGTGAGAAGCTAACCGCATGGATACTGAAATCCGTGGAGGTCGAGAAGACCCCTCCCGGTGAATGATTAATTGCCTAAAGGTTGGATTAAGAAGCGTCGGAGGGACTACTACTACCGGAAAGCAAAGGAAGAGAAGTACCGTTCCCGCGCATCATACAAGCTCAAGGAAGCCGCCGAGAGATACAACTTCATCAAGCCGGGGGACGTTGTTGTCGACTTGGGAGCTGCGCCTGGAGGCTGGCTCCAGGTCTCTAGGGAGATAGTTGGGGAGGAAGGCTTCGTCCTAGGAATCGACCTAAACGAGATTAAACCTCTAAACTACCCCAACGTCCACACGATAACCCAAGATATAAGGGACCCAGAAGCAGTCCGGAGAATTTTGATGCTTCTCCCAAGGCTTGCAGACGTCGTTCTCTCAGATGCTTCCCCAAACATATCGGGTATATGGGAGTACGACCATAGCCGTCAGATGGAACTCGCCCAGACAACCCTGAAGATAGCGGCATCCACGCTCAGAGAAGGAGGCAACCTCTTCGTCAAGGTCTTCCAAGGAGACATGCTGAACGACTTCATAAACGAGGTTAAGAGGCTCTTCTCCGAGGTTAGACTCGTCAAGCCTAAAGCTAGCAGGCCTGAAAGCGCCGAGATATACATTCTCGCACTCGGGTATAAAGGGCGGAAACACAAATAGCTCTAAGACAAAGCGTCGCGAATGGCCGTCACTACAGCCTCCTGAAGGATAGAGGCAAAAAATATAGAGGGGTCTAAAATTTTGGAGCTCCCCACATCCAAAAATGGTGTATCAGGGAAGGAGCGCTCAATAGGGTTCTGAGAGAAGAGCCGCCAAAGTAACGGAGTTCCAAGTTAAAAGAATAAGATTTATAGGGCTCTCCTCTCTCATCTTTAGCTCGCGCCGGATGAGGAGAAAAGGAGGTTGAGGCGGAGCCTTGAAGGCTCCAATGAAATCTCAGAGTTACGCCGACGGCGCTTATAAAAGGTTTTGGAGCCTCTTCCTTCGGCCACCCTCATTATAGTCTCAACCGCCGTCTCTAAACCGTTAAGCCGCGATACAACCCTCTGAACCTCGTTCATCCTCCTCCAATAACCACGGTCATTGAACATCTCCTCTATCATCTCAAACAGAGTCTCCTTCCTTAAGTCGTTCTGGTCCAGAACCTCCGCGATCCCCAGCTCCGCGACTCTCCTTGCGTTGTTCAGTTGCTCGGTGTGGCTCGGGGTCGGGATCAAGATCATCGGCTTACCATAAGAGATTGCTTGGGTTATCGTTCCGTGTCCAGCCCTAGAGACAACGAGGTCGCAAGCCTTGAGGAACTCAAAGCGGTTTGGAATCCAAGAGTAAACCGTGAGGTTCCCGCGTCGGACAGGGCGGGCAGAAGAGTCCGGGTACCCAAGTGACATAACAACCTGATACTTACTAGGAATCTCCCTGAAGATTTCCTGGAGAATATTTGTCAGGTATGCGCGTTCGTTGACCGGACCGCTTATCGGGGCGAATATGAGCGGAACGTCATCCCTAAACCCGAGTTTCTTCCTAACTTCTTCTTTACTGGGTAGGTCCTCCGGGTGAACGGGAAGTATAGGCCCAATCAACTTAACACGTTTCTGGTAGGACTTTGGGATTCTCAGGTTTCCGGCCGACAAAGTGTACGGTGGGGGGAAGTCAGGTATCATAAGGTGGGTTGCGCCGCTCGTCCATATCTTACCTATGATCGCCAAGGCCCCGGTGTCGACGAGTTTGGCGAGCGTCAGAAATTTCGACTTCCTCGGAATTATTATCTGGAACTGGTTGAGGATGGAGACATCCGGTATCCCCAGAGCCTTGGCAGCTAAGAGCGGTGAGACACGGGAGTCTGAGACGACAACGTCAGGCTCAAAGGCTTTCATGAACTCGATCTCACGCCTCACCTGCTTTATCAAGGTGAAAGACGCGAAGAAAGGGCCTGGGTTAACAACTGTCTGCCTGAAGTCTACTGTTCCATCCGGCTTAACCATGAAGACCATGGAAGGCGCCTCAACGAGCGGAAAGCCCTCCTGCTCAATGTATCTCACAGCGTCCCGATAAGTTGAGAAGAGTACTTGAGCCCCCCTCTTCTCGAGTTCCCTAGCTATGGGGATGCATCTACCAGCATGCCCAAGACCGATGCCGCAGACTCCGAAGTACACTCTCAACCCCAAGCTCTCCAAACTCCCCTTGAGAGCTCAGTTTTTGATATTTATCTCGTTTTCTCTATACTCTGCTCTTCACCCTGCTCATCTCAAGCGTTAAGAATCTTAGGGTACGCTTGGATTAGTGATAGAGCCTTAAGCAAGTCGGTTGGTGATGCGAAGAGAATTAACTCGAGGAGCCTCTTAACGGTTCTTGGAAAGGCGAGTTCTGAAAAGAAGTGTCAGCATTCCAACAGCTCAGAACCCAAGTTGAAGGAGACCAGCCGATAGGAACGATGAGACTGCAAAGTACACTATCAAGAGCGCGACTGCTATTAGGAGGTTCCTCTTCCACAATCCGCGGCTCCACCTCACACCCATGGGGAACCCAACCAGAAAGCCGAAGATGTGCGCCTCATATCCCACACTCCCTCCAGCAGCGTAGAGGACAGCCACAACATTGTATAGGAAGTATATGATCGCAACCAGCCCTAGAGGCATGAAGAAGAGCCAAGAGAACTTCAAAGGCTTCGTGAGCATGGCTATGGCCGCCAACGTGAAGATGGCGGCCGACGCCCCGAGCATCATGGTCTTCATACCGTAGAAGATTATGCCGGCCATGAACGACAAGGCTCCCCCCGTAAGGAAGGCCGCCACAACCCTCTTTGCTCCAAGCTCCTTCTCTAAGGAGTTTCCGAACACAAAGAGGAAGATCATGTTCCCGATCAGGTGGGTGAGATCAGCGTGGATGAAGATCGCAGCCACAACGGATGTAACGTACCCTTTAAAGAAGGTTTCACCTTGGAAGACTAGGAGAGCGTCTAGGAGCTTAGGGTCAACGTACGACTTGAGGACACTGGCTTCTGAACTAGCATACCAGTAGAAGAGGCTTAAAAGGACGCAGAGCATTATCAGCAGGTTCGTCTTGCTCAAGAGGGCTACCCTTCCGTCTCATCCAACGTTGAACTGAACAATATCCACTCAGCATAAAAGTCTTTTGTGGGAACCAGCCTTTAATGCATAAACATAAGCTGGCAACCCAGGCTCATCAACGACTAACCAAGACAAAATTCATTCATCCCTAATTAAAAGTCTTTTAAAACGAAAATACCCAGACCGGGCCTAAGCCTCATCACTTGACCAGCCCATAGGTGCAACGTCTTTGTCGTCCGCCGGCCTTCAGCTGTTTCGGCCGGAGGACTCGTTGCACCTATGCAAGCGATAAAGCTTGCTCCCCAGTCTGGGCAACCTTTTATTTTACAGTTTGTTGATATAAAGTTTTTTATGCATATTTTTAGAATTTTTTATCTAACATTTTAGACTTTCAATGTGGATGGGTTCATGTTGGGTAAGTTCGAGGAGGACCTCGACATCCTTTTGGAGAAGCTTGGCAGGGACTCTGAGGGTAGTGTTAAGGCTAGGTTGAGGGTCTTAAGGAACAGGCTTGTTTATCTCCACAGGAGAAATCTTGTCAAGATCAACCACTCAGTTATGGAGCTTGTGTGCGCCAAGTATCTTTTGGCGGCCGGTTACGACGTTACTCTTGAGAAAAACCTTGACGGACTCTCCTGCGACATCTACGCCGTCAAGGGGCTTGGGACGCTTATAGTGGAGGTTGAGACGGGATTCGTCCCTCCTGAACACGCTTTAGACCCCCTAACATACTGTAGAGCTAGGATAGCCAGCAAGATAACCAGATACAGCGGTTACGCCGACAAGTTCGCTTTGGCCGCTCCTCCCCACTACGTTATGCAGATACCGCACGCCCTAACGAAGCCTCCCAGATATAGAACCCCGGAGGAGGTCGCTGAGATAAAGAAGCTCTGCGACCTCTACTACAGGAACCCTCCTGTAAGCCTCGAAGAGGTGAGAAACGCGCGTCTCCACGCCATCTACATCCTAGATATAGATAAAGCGGTTGTCAGGGAGACCGACCCGAACGATTACTTTGAGAGGGTCCGTAAGTGGAATATGACCCAATAAGCAACGAGGATGTAATTTGCCATCATTATGTATGTGAGCCTTTTCCGTCCTAGATCCTCTTCAGTTGGCTCTTGTACATCTCGATGATCTCGTCGACCGTTGTCGCGTCCTCAGCCGCCTTGTCGAGCCTGTAGTTTCCCGTGAACCTTGGGAACCTTATGGCCAGACCGCTTCCCTTCCTCATGATGCCCATGGCGCATGTATGGACTGGGCTGAGCGTTATCTCCGCCCCTATAACCTCTATCACTATTCGCGGCGTAAACCAGACATCGGCCTCAAGTGTTGACTTAACCCTTGGGTGGCGGTGCGGTATTCTATGAGGCTCCAGAAGTTCAGGTATCTTCTTTAGGTCCTCGTCTGTAAATCCCGAGCCGATTTTGCATACGGTCTCAAATGTGTCTTCCCTCTTGTTGTATGCCGCTAGGAGGAGGGCGCCGTACGTTCCAGCCCTCTTCCCTCTCCCATAGAAGGCTCCAACCACAACCAAGTCTACTGTGTCCGTCATCTCGCTCTTGTAGTCACGCTTATACTTTATCCAGAGCCAACCCCGAGCTCCAGCCTGGTAGATCGAGTCCTCCGAGATCGACTTGCAGACCAAACCTTCACAACCGTTCTCTATGGCCTCCTCGAAGAACCTCTCCAACTTCTCCGGGTCGTCAGTGATTATGTATGTGGCTATCTTGATGCGGTCTCCTTCTTCTATGATCTCCTCGAGGACTTTATGTCGGTTTAGGTAGGGTTCAAGCGTTAGGTCCCTCCCATCCACGTAGAGCACGTCGAAGACGAATAGGGAGATCGGGTACTCCACGATCGCCTCGGCGATCTCGTGTTTTCGCCTTCTATGCATGAGCTCTTGGAAAGGCCTCATCTCACCCGTGTCCGGGTCGACGGCTACGCATTCAGCCTCAACTATAGCCGTCTTCGCCTTCACGTTCTCCCTTATGAGCTGGACGGCGTCCGGGTACTGGCTCGTTATGTTCTCAAGCCTCCTAGAGAAGAGCATAACCTTGTTTCCGTCCTTGTGGGCTTGCATCCTTTCGCCGTCATACTTGTACTCGGCTATACACTTGCCCCCTAGCTTCTCAAGTATCTCTTGAGGTGAACTCAGCCGTTCCGCGAGCATAGGCCTTATCGGGTTTCCAACGGACACCTTGAACCTCTTTATCTCCTCAACCCCGCTCGTAACGAGGACTTTCGCAACCTTCCCAAGGTCGGAGGAAATGTTGTAGGCTCTCTCCAGAACTTCTCTGGCCTCCTTGCCTCCTCCGTAAGCTATCGCTAGAGCGTCGAGAACCGTCATGTCCGCGATCCCCAGCCTAAGCTTACCAGTGACCGTCCGGATAATGTACTTAGCCTCTTTAGGAGTCGCATCGACGAGGAGGCCCGCCAACAAGTTTATCTTATAATCCATGGAGCCTGAACCCGTGGTCTTCGCTATCTTGTCAAGGGTTCGATACACTGTCTGAACCGTTAAGGGCCTCCGGAAGAGCGACGCTTGAAGCCTCTTCTCCAAGAACTTCTGCGTCGTCTCGCCTAAGTCTCCTGTGACCTCCAAGTCGCTAGATATCTCCTTCTCGCTTCTTCCAGTAGCCTTAGATACGGCCTTTATGGCGAGCTTCTCCGCTATTCCTATCTCGACCCCCATATAATCCGGATAGAGCTTGCCCTGCGTCAAGTAGACAACCTTGTCGATTAGGTCAGGCGGAGTCTTCTTAAGGAGGTCGACCAAGTAATCCGTCATCTCAAGCCTCTTAGTTGTGCCTTCAATCTTCTCGTAGGCTTCGGCGACGAGAGAGTACATCAAGGCGTAACCCTCAAATAAGACGTAGAGACCTCTCGAAGATATTAATTGGATTACATGCTCATAAATAATTATGGATTCACTGCTCAGAAGAGCACAGTCCAGCCTAAAAATCGTTGCGGAGCAAGGCAAAACCCTTATCCACTCAAACAAAGAGGCGAAACTTATGATCATGCCTTTTTAATAACTGTTAGAAATGGAAGGGGAGGGGCGCATGAACCACTTGGAACGTTTTCATAGAGTCTTCGAGTTCAAGGATGTTGATAGGGTTCCAGACTACGAGTTCGGTTACTGGACCGAAACCATTGACCGTTGGCATAGGGAGGGTCTTCCATTCGATAAGAAGACTAACAGAGATGTTGAACTCTACTTAGGTTTAGAGGGTTGGGACTGCGTTGAGAGATTACCCGTGAGAACGGGTTTCTGGCCGACCTTACCAAGCCGCATAATCGAGGAGAAGGGAAACCGGGTTATTGTAGATGACGGGATGGGAGGAATCTACATACGCCCAACAGACAAATCCTCAATCCCACATTATATCCGCCACCCTTTGAGAAGTAGAGAAGACTGGGAGAGACTCAAGTCCTTCTTTAATCCAGATACTCTAGGCAGATTCCCTCTCAACTGGGACGAGGTTGCTGAGAGTTATAAGGAGAGGGATTACCCGCTTGGAATATCCCTGGGAGGCCTCTACGGATGGCTCAGGAACATGATGGGCGTCGAGAGGATATCCATAGCGTTCTATAGAGAACCAGACTGGATAGCGGAGATGATGGACACGTTGGTAAACCTCTGGATCAAGATTATACGAAGAGCACTCCACAAAGTACGAGTGGACTTCGCAGCTTGGTGGGAGGACATGTGCTACATCAAGGGACCACTTATCTCCGTTCGACACTTTGAAGAGTTCATGGTTCCAAGATACAAAAAGGTTACATCAGTCTTGAAGGAGTATGGCGTAAAGATTAATATACTCGACTCAGACGGCGACATAACTCTACTAGTTCCGGGATGGCTTGAAGCTGGAATAAACTGTATGTTCCCAGTGGAGGCTCGATGTACAGACATCTATAAGATTAGGGAGGAGTTTGGACGTAAAGTCCTTTTTATGGGAGGCATCGACAAAAGAGCCTTAATAACTGGTGGAAAAGCCATAGATAAGGAACTGGAGAGGCTTACACCCATGCTCAGAGAGGGAGGATACATACCAATGGTTGACCACAGGTGTCCACCCGAAGTCTCCTATCAGACTTACCTATATTACCTAAAGAAGAAACGTAAATGGATCGGAAGAACCGAGAGATGACGGAACGTTAAACTTAAACATGATAGGCATATACTTGAGAGCGAGGTGCCATCCGGATGTCCTTAAAGATTGACTGCCACACTCACATAGGTAACTACAAAGATGCCCATTGGCGCGGTAAATGGGGTGAGGTCACACCCAAGCGCCTCATAGAGTACCTCGACAAGAACGGGGTTGATAAAGCCGTCGTCCTGCCAACTTACAGTCTCGACATAAGAGACCGTACGCCGACCGAGTACGTTATAGAGGTTTGCAGAGAGCACCCGGAGAGGTTCATACCCTTCTGCGTCGTCGAGGTTAGGGAGGAAGACTTCGAGAAGAAACTCGCCAGATACGTGGAGGAGGGCTGTGTAGGCGTCGGAGAACACACATCGAAGATACCGATAAACCACAGACTAAACTGCAAGCTTTACGCGGCCTGTGGAAGACTGGAACTCCCAATATTGATTCACATGGCGACGGCTGAAACGGACGAGTATGGAGCATTAGATACGCCGGACCTGAAAGGGCTTGAGGAGGTTCTGAGGGAGTACAGCAACGTAAACTTTATAATGCACGGTCCAGGCTGGTGGAGGTGCATGTCGAAGAGGGTCGATCCTAAGGTTAAGTACCCAAAGGGTAAGATCGAAGAGCCTGGAAGAACCGTGCAACTTCTAGAGGAATACGAGAACTTGTACGGAGACCTTTCAGCCGGGTCTGGATACAACGCCTTAGCCAGAGACTTAGACTTCGCTAAGCCTTTCTTGGAGAGGTTCAACCGGAAACTGCTTTACGGAACAGACTTAATAGACTTCTTTGATCCCAGATATGTGCATATACGCTTGCTTGAAGGATTCAAACTGGATAGAGAAGCCTACGAGAATATCTACCACAGAAACCTCGAGAGGCTCATACGCCATTAGGGAACAACGGAAACCTAAGAACATGGCCACGCAAGCGGCATGAGATCGTAGTCAAGTGCTGGAGGGGGAATAACTTGCTTAGGCTTGCCTTCTGGAAGATGCATGGGCTTGGAAACGATTACGTAGTGATCGATAACCGGGACCAAAAGATAGAGGAGCAGAGTCTTGGAGACCTTGCTAGGGCCCTTTGTAAACGGAGGTTCTCGGTCGGGGCTGATGGGCTCCTCCTCCTTTACAAATCGAGCGTTGCCGACTTCAAGATGAGAATCTTCAACCCTGACGGTACAGAGGCCGAGATGTGCGGTAACGGCATCAGGTGCATCGCCAAATACTGCTACGAGAACGGTGTAGTCGAGAAGGAGGAGATGACGGTGGAGACCCTAGCCGGCGTGAAGAGTCTCCAGCTCAAGGTGAGGAACGGCGAGGTTAAGTCCGTCAGAGTCGACATGGGAAAGCCCTCCTTCGAGAGAAGGATGATACCCATGTTGGGTGAGGGGGTATGCATCGACGAGAAACTCGAGGTCGAAGGAGAGACCTACAGGATAACATGCCTCTCCATGGGAAACCCGCACTGCGTAATCTTCGTTGAAGACTCAGACGGCTTCCCGGTTAAAGAGGTGGGGCCGAGGATAGAAAGCCACAAGCTCTTTCCCAACAAGGTTAACGTCGAGTTCGTTGAGGCTCTAGACCGAGACGAGTTGAAGGTTAGGGTCTGGGAGAGAGGGGTAGGTGAAACCTTAGCGTGTGGAACCGGAGCCTGTGCGGCCGTAGCTGCAGGCGTGGCTCTCGGCATAGTAGACCGGAAGTGCACGGTTCACCTCCTCGGAGGAGACCTACAGATCGAGTATGGGGAGAGCATGCTGATGACGGGGCCGGCGGAGAAGGCTTATGAGGGAATCGTGGATCTTGAACACGTATTGGCGGGACACCGCCAACGTTAGGTGTCTCCCTGCCCTCCAACCTTTAAGGTTCCAACCGCCCTGTAGAGGTGTAGGAGCGAAGAAGACTTAAGCCCCTTCTCTTTCTTATCGTGTGACGTATAGGGGTGTGCGGTTGCCGTGATAGAGTTCTCCGAGAGGGTGAAGAGGCTTCCACCCTACATCTTCGCGGAGCTTGAGAAGATCATAAACGAGAAGAAGCGTATGGGCCTCGACGTGATCCCCTTAAGCATTGGAGACCCAGACTTGCCCCCTCCACCCTTCGTGCTCGAGGCTTTGAGGGAGGAGAGCTCCAACCCGAAGAACCACAACTATTCCCTGAGCCAGGGCGAGCTGGAGTTCAGGGAGGCCGTGGCAGAGTGGTATAAAGGAAGGTTCGGGGTGGACCTCGACCCGGAACGTGAGGTTATAGCCCTTATAGGCTCCAAAGAAGGGGTAGCAAACATAGCGAGGGCTTTCGTCAACCCCGGAGACCGCGTCTTAGTTCCAGACCCAGCGTATCCAGTCTACGCTAATGGAGGAACCATCCTGAGCGGGGGAATCCCTGTTCCCGTCCCCCTCTTAGAGGAAAATGGGTTCAAGCCTGACCTAAACCACCTAGCAGAGACGGATGCGAAGATGCTCTTCCTCAACTACCCAAACAACCCGACTGGAGCCGTTATGGACAAACCCTACTTGAAGGAGATCGTGGAGATCGCTAAAGAGAAGAACATCGCGGTCTGCTATGACAACGCGTACTCAGAGGTGACGTTCGACGGATATAAGGCCCCAAGCATCCTCGAAGTCGACGGAGCGATGGACGTCGCCGTGGAGTTCCACACGTGCTCCAAAACCTTCAACATGACGGGTGACAGGATAGGCTTCGCCGTCGGAAACCCCAAACTGATAGAGGGTCTACTCAAGGTTAAGACGCAGGTCGACTCTGGGCCGCCAGTATACATCCAGAAGGTGGCGGCGAAGGCCTTGAGGAGCTACGTCAACGGCAAGCCCCCAGAGTATGTTAAGCAAGTAAACAGAACCTACGCTGAGAGGAGGAACCTCTTAGTTGAGAGGCTGAACTCCATAGGTCTGAGATGCAAGAAGCCTCTGGCCACCTTCTATGTCTGGCTTAAGTGCGGCATGGACTCCATGAAGTTCGCTATGAAGC
>Ga0209410_1000787_pt1 | contig 14974 bp, 12 predicted proteins | sample Mar14436cmmetaG_FD_184135 | JGI IMG/M metagenome (GOLD analysis project Ga0209410, IMG submission 184135) | Marine hydrothermal vent microbial communities from Guaymas Basin, Gulf of California to study Microbial Dark Matter (Phase II) - Marker... ... | reverse complement strand
GTTCGAGGTTGAACCCGGCGACCTCTACAGGCTTGTGGAGGCTTCAAAGTGGCTCCTATACGCATCCAGTGAGCTGGCAGTTCTTCTCGGCCACAAGGACTTAGCCCCAAAGATTCTCAAGTTGAAGGATCGTGTCTGGAAAGGTGTGAAGCCCGAGCTCCTGCCGCTGGTGAGGCTGGAGGGGATAGGCCGAATGAGGGCCCGCGTGCTCTACGACGCAGGCTTCAAGAGTATCGACGACCTGAAGAGAGCCCCGATAGAGAAGCTCACAAGCCTACCCCTCATAGGGCCCCGTATAGCTAAGAGGATCAAGGAGCAGGTTGGGGGTTTCGTCAGGGCTGAGGAGTGGGAGGCTCTCTCGAAGGGAAGGGGCACCGAGCAACAAGCCTTGACCAAGTACACTAATGGCTAGGGGGACGAACGCTCCCCTAAACGGTTATTGTCTGACGGATCAACGGGTTTCCGGCCACAATTCTTATCTACACTCGAAGGTCCATAACTTATTTGAGTGCTGAGAGCCATGAAGATAGATAAGGTTGAGGAGAAGATACAGAGTTTACGGCGTGGAAGCCTCAAGACGATAATGTATCTGGTGCTTCTAGTGTTATCTCTGTCTATTATGAACTTCCTTTTCGGATGGAAAACGATAGAGGAGATTCCATCCTTCCTGCAACCCTTCAGCAGCGTTATCCTCATGGTCAACCCTTACCTGCTCTACATCCAAGCGGCCCTAGTCTTCTTCTTCGGCTACCTAGCCGTAAACGCCCTCAGCGGACTGATCTACACTTACATGAGGAGAATCTCCGACCATCCTACAGCCGCGATTATGCGAACGATAACGAGGATTTCCGGAATCGCCCTTCTCCTCTCCACATCCGCCTCGATCTTCAACGTAAATCCGGCCGCCGCGTTGACGGTTGGCTCTTTCGGAGGGCTGGTCGTCGGCTTCGCCACCCAAACCATAATGTCCCACGTTGTCGCCGGAATCTTCCTCTTGATCTCCCGTCCATTCACCTACGGCGACGTTATAACGGTGCGGGGACAGACCGGAATCGTCAAAGAGATCAAGCTCATGCACCTTATCCTAGAGAGTGAGGACGGAACGAAGGAGATACTCATACCCAGCGGAAACGTTGTAGCCCAGATAATCCAGAAGAAGATTCCTCCTCGAACATCCAAGCCAGCAAAAACCGTCCTGACCTTGAACGTTTCTCCCCTAAAGGTTGCTGTAGGCTCAACTGTTGTGTTCACCGGAAACCTGAAGGAGTCTGAGACGGGAAAACCCGTCGCCGGCGCAACCATAAAGATAATGGAGAGGGATATAGGGAGAGAAGAACTCTTAGCCTCAGGGGTCACGGACAAAAACGGGAACTTCCGGATCGAGTGGAGAGCCAAAAAGATGGACTGGCGCGATAACACGGCCGAGATATACGCGAAGTTTGAAGGGGACAAAGACCACCAAAGAGCCCAGAGCGAAGAGTACACCGTGACCATAACTGAGCAGAGGGAGGACACCAATCCCTCCAGATGAACCGAAACTTCACCGAGATCGGATTCGCCTTACCACACTACACTCGTGATCCCTGATCTCTATAGCAACCCTACCATCCACGGATCGTACGCCCTTACCAGCATCTCGACGCCGTTCAAGAGGCCGCGTTTCACATCCCCCTCGATGAACCTAGAAACGGCGGCTTTCACGCTCATGTTAATCGCCGCGTTGTTCACTTAGGTCGGTAATCTGGATTTCTCCGTGGTGAGAGGTCACGTCCACCAGGAGGGAGTATATGTCCTTCGGCCTCTAGAGAAAGGAGTCAGGCGGTTTCCTACATTCAAAGCATGGAAAGCCCGCTCCGGGACAGATTTCACTCCGTCGTCTCTTTTGTGAGCCTTCGGCCGCACCATCCACAATAAAGGGCGTCTGCGGGGTTTTCACTCCCACAATATGTGCAGTTTACGCTTCCAAGATAGGCTGGAAGAGCCTTTCTTTCTCTCTCACGTGCATTAATGAGGATTACTAGGACTATGGCGCAGATGACCTCTAAGTAGATGACAACGGCTGGATACCTCAGTATAACCTCGTGCTCCGGTATGGATAAGCGCTCTAAGTCTATAATCAACTTGTAGTATATCTGTTTCCTCTTTGCTTCGGCTTCGAGGTTCCTCCAAGACCCTATGTAATCGGAAGACTTAGCTCCTCCGATCCCGGTGGCGTTCCTGAAGATTATGGTAGCGGGGTTCCAGACTATTGCCTCAGTAATCGCCTTCTCCGGTTTACTTCTCAGCTCAGAAGGGTGGGTGGATGTTAGATCGCAGGGTAGCCAGCCCCAAGGGGGAATGTAGACCATGGCCCACCCATGGCCCGCCACATAATGGTACTCGTAATACTGGTGTCCGCCCAGCGTGACTCCAGACCTGTTAGCGCTGTAGCGGAGGTGAACCAAGCCCATCATGAGGAAGGCTGGTATCCCTTGCATCCTAAGCAAAGATATGAGGAGGTTGGATTGGTCGTCGCAGTCCCCGGTTCCGTTTCTCGCGGTCTCGATGGGGTACGTTGGTGATGCTGAGTAGTAGGTTATGTAAGTTGCGATCCACTTGATGTCCTCTAAGACTATCTTCAAAACGTTTGTCTCGTTGTCGACCAGTATGGAAGCAACCTCCCTCAAGGTCTTATTGTAATATGGGGTTCCCTCCCAAACCTCGGTGTCCAAACGGACGTCTGGAGGACTCCACCAAGGGGCAACCATCCTCGTGTAATTCTTGAGGGAGTCAGGTATGCTATCTAAGTCTCCGGCATCCATCAGGCTTACGACGGGCATAGGTCTACTGAAGCTCTCGATCTTCCAGACTATGGTGACTGTGAAGGACTCTCCGCCCTTAAGGGTCTCGGGGCCCTCAACCACCACTATGGGGTTCCCGTCCCCGTCCCTTGAGATGGTGTAGCTTCCGTTCACCTTTTCAAGGCTCGCTCTCTGCCACTCCAGATTCGGAAAGCCCTCAGTCGCGATCCTTCCAAGCTCTATGGAGGAGTTTCCACGGTTTTCTATGGTGATAGTTTCGGTATAACGGAAGATCAGTTTGGGAACCTTTGGGGGCGGGAAAACTAGATAATACGTTGTGGTTGCGACGATGAGTATGGCTGAGAGTGTGGCCGCCGCGGTTGTTCTCTTATACTTTGAGACCCACATAAGCCGACACGAAGGCCCTATCCTTTGTTAATCTCTGGTAAGCAAACTAATATAAGTATCGACCTCCCGGAGGATGCCTAAAATTTATTACTGACGAAGCGTAGGTTCTTTGAGAGGATAACACGTCCATGGCCTCGGATGTTTCACAGCCTGTCGGCCAGGCGCCCTTCCCTGAAAATAACGTGATAGGCTGGATTATTCAGCTAGTTTGGATCATCGTCTTCGTCGTTCTCATGTTCTATGGCCAAAGAATCCAGATGAGGATTATGCTGAAGGAGATAGAGGGGTCACTTATCAGGCTTAAGATGATGAGGGACAAGGGTCGAGAGATCGCTATCTCAACGGTGAAGGAGATCAGTAAGCTGGATGAGGACCCGACGCCGAGGATCGACCGTTTCTTGGAGCACGTGGACATAAGTCCCGTTAGCTTGGACCCGGCGGGGATAATCCAGCGTCTTGAGCATCTGATAGATGTTAGGGAGCTCCGATTCAAGGATGAGGTTAGGCTCATGGCTCCCGGGGTGGATGAGGCTCAGGTGAACAATCTGACCAACGTGCTTGAGGCGGCTCTAGCCCTCAACCAAATCTACAAGAGTATACGTCACTTCTACCTCATGGGGAAGAAGACTCTGAGCATATACATAATTATGCAGATTCAGATGATTCTACCTCTAGTCATGAAGGAGTCTGAGGCCTTCGCGAACGCCTTGATGGCCTTCACCCTAGGCCAACCGATAGGCGACGGTATAGGAGCCCTTGTCGCGGCGAAGCTCATGGTGGGCCACGAGAAGAGGCGGATTGCTAAAGACATAGTCGTAAGTAAAGTTCCCATCGAAGGCCGAACCGCATACGTGCTGAAGGCTGAGGGACCCGGGGGAAACGTAGGGAAGCCGGGTGAGGCTGTGAAAAACATAATCGAGGAGAACGAGGGGAAGATATCTCTCGTGATCGTTGTGGATGCGGCTCAGAAGCTTGAGGGGGAGAAGGTGGGGGAGATAGCTGAGGGGGTAGGTGTCGCGATAGGGGGAATCGGCGTCGAGAAGTACAAGGTTGAAGAGGTCGCCGTCAAGTATAAGATTCCAGTGAACGCAATTCTCATAAAAGAAGACATCAAAGACGTCGTTTCAACCATGAGGAAGGAGATAGCTGACGCGGCTGACGCGGTTATAGAGAGGATAAAGAGGCTGATCCGCGAGAGGACAAAGGAGGGTGAAACTCTGATAATTGCGGGTATAGGCAACACGATCGGGATTGGACAGTAGGTGAACCACGTTGAGCAGAGAGGCGTCCGCGGCTAGGAGGATCTCGTCCCTCTTCATGGTCCTCGTCTTCCTAATGTTAGTTCTCTCATTAACGGCTCTCTACCAGATATTCGAGGCGTACAGCAAAACCAAAACCCTCGACATTGCTAGTGTCATGTTGAGTGTAAGTGCGATAGCGCTCTCGATCTACATACTCTCCATGATGAGGGGGAAGCCTGTGAAGCTCGGCTTCGAGCCCCCCAAGGTCTCGACGGTTCTCGAATGCTTGAACTGCAACTACAGGAAGGTTAGAAAGTTTGAGCGTGGAGACTATATCTTCAAGGACGCCGGTCTCTGCCCCAAATGCAACAGTAAGATGTTCATCTCCTCCATCTACAGGGAAGAAGAGAAAGGTAAGTGAGCATTCAACTCTTGGGCTAAGGTTTAACGGTCTCAAGTTAGAAGTGATGCCCCATCCTTCTCTACAACGATCGTATGTTCGGATTGGGCCACTATTCCCCCACTTGCCTCCACGAAGACGGGATAGGACATAATATATCTACCTGAGACGAGCTCCGAAAAAGCAGGCTCATAATCATCTCTTGAACCGTAGTTTCGGAGCCACCTCTCTGCGAAGGGTAAAGTCCTGAAGTTCTTCTCGATGAACCTCAGAAGCCTCCTAGAATCGGTCCCTTTAGGAGCCTTCCGCTTCACAAGCCGGAAGATGAAGGCCTCCGAGGTTTCCTTGACCTTCCCGGCCGCTTCGGGATAGGTCACGAACGGCTCAATCGCATAGACCTCTCCAAGCTTGATCTTGGAGATTGACATATGCGAGACGTTGGGGAGGGTCTTACCCGCGTGTATCAGGTACCGGTCGATTTGATGTCCAGTTAGGTTCGAGATGGGCTTGAACCCCCGCCTCTCTATGAACCGCTGAACCTCAAATCCGAAACGGGAGATGGGTAGGCCAGGCCTGATGATCTTGATCGCCATCTTTAGAGCGGCTTCAGAGACCTCTACAAGCCTCTCGTGGTTAGGGTTGAAGCAGACCGTTACCGCGGTGTCGGCGATGTACCCATCTACATGAACCCCTATGTCTATCTTCACCACGGAGTTCTCAGGTATCTTCCCCTCGTCGCCCGGAGGAGAAGTGTAATGCGCCGCCACATGGTTGATTGAGACGTTGCAGGGGAAGGCGGGTTTGCCGCCGAGGCTCTCGATGAGGGACTCAGCCCTCTCGCACACATCTATGATTGGCATCCCCTCACGGACAGTTCTCTTCATCTCCTCTCTAACCTTAGCGGCTATCTCTCCGGCTTTTCTATACCTCTCCATGACCTCGGCGGACAACATCATTGTCAGACAAGCCTCCAGTTAAGGGTCATAGACAAAACGAGAACATTAAAAAATAAAGATTTCCTGAAGGTTGCTGGGTTGGAACGTTGAAGCTTTTCCAACAGGAGACGGTCAAGGCCAACATTTGAGAGTTTTGGCTGTCAGCGTCTCATTTAAAGCCTCTGCGGCCTCCCCTCCTCCACGGACTTGTAGGCCGCAAACACGACCTCTAGAACCTTCTTTCCGAACTCCCCTCCCGGAAACGGCTCTTCATCGTTTACCACGCAGTTGACGAAGTGCTCTATCTCTTTCTCGTAACCTAGCTGCCAAATCTCGTCCACCGAGGGGAAGGTCCATCCGGTTGAGATCGTCGCTTTCTCCACCACGTAGGAGTATCCTTTCTCGCTGTAGACCTTGACGGGGCTCACCCTGAAGAGGTTGACGTATATGGAGCCGTCTGTCCCGTAGATTTCCACCCTGTCGTCTATGCCTCCCTTAACCGTGTAGCTCGCGTGGATCGTCGCAAGCGAGTTGTTCTTGAACCTTATGAAGAGCGAGGCGTGGTCTTCAGCCTCAAGCTTGTGGTACAGGTTTCCCATCTCGGCATACACCCTGTCGACGGGGCTGTCGATGAGCCAGAGAGCCACCCCGATCGGGTGGACGCCCAAGTTCATTAAGGATCCTCCGCCACAGTACTCCTTCTTCAAGGCGTACGGGGAGTGGCTACCACTATGAGACTCCCTAGCCTCCACAACTAGGATGTCCCCGATGGCGCCCTCCTCTATGATCTCCCTGGCTCTCCGCATAGCAGGCGAGAAGAGCATGTTCTCAGCGTACATGAGCTTTACTCCCTCCCTCTTCGCGGCTTCTATTAGCTTGTCAGCGTCCTCTATAGTGGTCGTTAAGGGCTTCTCAACTATCACGTTCTTGCCGTGCTCGATGGCTTTCAAGGCTGCTTTGGCGTGGAGGTAATTAGGAATAGCTATGCTCACGATGTCAATGTCCTCCCTTTCAAGCAGCTCGTCCATGTCGGTGTACCAAGCCTTCAAGCCGTGGTCTTCTGCGAACTTCTTCGCGCGTTCAGCCGTCCTCGAATAGACGGCTACAACATCGACGTTCGGTAATCTCTTGTAAGCGTTTGCATGGATGTTCGCCGCAAAACCTGCACCGATAAGTCCGGCTCCTACTCTCTTCACAACAACCACCAACCGAGAGATTTTTTCGATGAACAATTTAAGTCTTTACTTACTCCAATCTTTAATGTTACGCCTCCAACGTTAACTCTGAAAGGTTTATGGTAAAGCATAAAAGAACGAACTTTTGAGAATAAATCGAGAGGGGAATAAAAAATGGATGAGGAAGAAGGGTTAGTAAGGGAGTTTAAAGCAGGAAAACTAACGGTGAAAATCTTTAAGGACCGCCAGAGTATGGGTGAGGCGGCGGCGAAGGCTGTCGGAAAGAAGATGAAGGAGATAATCTCCGAGAAGGGCAGGGTTTCAATGGTCTTCGCTTCAGCTCCTTCGCAAGAGGAATTCTTAGCTTCCTTGGTGAAGCTGAAGGGGATAGAGTGGCCTAAGGTTATCGCATTCCACCTAGACGAGTATATCGGAATCTCAAGCGATGCGCCTCAATCCTTCAGGAGGTTCTTGAGAGACCGGTTGTTCAGCAAAGTCAATGTGGGGGAAGTCCACTACCTGAACGGAGACGCTGAGGATATTGAAGAGGAAGCCCGGAGATACGCCGAGCTTCTGAAGAAGTACGGCCTCGACATAGCTTGCGTCGGGATAGGGGAGAACGGCCACCTAGCCTTCAACGACCCCCATGTGGCGGACTTTAATGACCCCTTAATGGTTAAGGTGGTTGAGCTAGATGAGGTCTGCCGCCGACAGCAAGTTCACGACGGCTGCTTCGCCACCCTAGAGGAGGTTCCAAGGAAAGCCTTAACCCTGACCATGCCAACGATCTTCAACGCGAAGTATATCTTCGCGGTTGTGCCGGCCCCCTCGAAGGCTGAAGCCGTCAGGAAAACCGTCTACGGGCCGATCTCCACGAGCTGCCCGGCATCCATCCTCCGTAAACACGATAATGCCATACTCTTCCTCGACCGGGACTCGGCAAGCCTACTCTAAAAAAAGTTTTTACCCCCCTTAAGCCGGGAGGAGTGAAAGGGTAGAGGAGAGGCTCAACAGAAAAATTGGAAAAACTAAGCTAAAGATTCTTAAGGTCTATCCTCTTGACGGTTATGGCGTTCTGGGGGCAGAGTGACTCGCAGACCCCGCATCCCAAGCAGAGCTCCTCATTGACGTGAGCCTTCCCGTTTATCAGCGTTATGGCCTCGCAGTGCCCCGGCTTCACGCAGACCCCGCATCCATTACACTTCTCCTCGTCGACCACGGCTAAGGCTGGATGGAAGGCCACCTCCTTCCCCTTAACGGACTGTAGGTACTCAGCCGTCGGGTAGTCTGCGAGTTTGATGCCTTTGACTTCTGGGTAGACTGCCAGCTCTTCCGACGGAGCTATGTATTTCGTGGAGCAACCGATGAAGTCCTCAGGGCTTTCGTAACCCGTCTCCCTCATGAATCTCTCCAAACCCTTCAAGATGCGGCTGACTATCTCGAACCCATACCACATGATCCCCGTGCATATGGCGACGGCCGTCGCTCCCCACATCATCATCTCCACGGTGTCTCTCCAGTTTATCACCCCCCCGCCTCCAATTATCGGAATCTTCAGCTTCTTGTAGAGCTTGGCTATAACTGCGTATGAGAGGTTCTTCACGCATGGCCCGCAGAGCGCGCCAAAACTGACCTTGTCCAAGGATGGATATAGTGGTCTCCCGCCGTTATAGACATCCACGCTGGGTAGGGACGAGTAGTTCCCCCCGATTGCGATGGCGTCCGCCCCGGCCTTCTCGCAGGAGAGAGCCGTGGCAACCACGTCGGCGACGTCAGGATTGAGTTTACAGACCACCGGTATGGAGATCGCTTCCTTAACGGCCTTCGTGATCCTCCCCGCCACCGAAGGGCTCATGCTTATCGATGCTCCATGAAGCTCCGTCTCCTCGATCTCTATACCGAGCTGCTGAGTTGTGAACTCGATGTTCGGGCATACAAAGTTCAGCTCTATCATGTCCGCCCCGGCCTCCTCCAGCGACGTGGCTAAATCTATCCAGCCTTCGATGTGCCCAGCGGCGTGGGTTATGTTCGAGAGGATTACGAGGTCCGTCTCCTTCTTCGCGTCCCTCACAAGCTTAACGGCCTCGTCGAGGTTCAACCTCTTATCGATCGGAACGATGAGGCAGTGTCCAGGCTCAGAATATAACTGCAACCTCCCCTGGAAAGGCTGTTTTATGAATGCGAGCTTCGTGCTTGCGGCGGCTGCACCGAACTTCTCGGCCTGCTTTAACCTGTAAACCGTAGCTGTCAAGGGGCTGGAGGCTATGACTATGGGGTTCCTGAGCTCGATTCCGCCTATACTCACGCTAAGCTTCAAACCTTCATCCCCCGATAATTCTAGGGTTTAATTGCGATCTTGATGACGTTTGGGTCGGTGTCATACTTTCTGAAGGCTTCTTGAAGTTCATCTAAGGGGTATTCGTGTGTTATCAGAGACTTCACTTCTAGGATTCCCTGCTGAATCAGCCGGAACCCTCTCTCAGCCCATGGCATCTTATCCCTGTAGCTCGGTATCTTGAGGACTCTCGGCTTCAGGTATTTGGTGTGCCACTGGGAGAGGTCTATCTCGGCGGGCCTCGTCACCCAGCCGAACATCCCAAGTATGCCTCCTTTCTTGAGCATGCTAGCGGCTTGGTTCACAACCATCCCGCTACCCACGGCTTCTATGGCTACGTCGGCTCCTCTCCCGTCGGTCTCCTCCATGACCCTCTCAACCGGGTTCTCCTCGCGGGCGTTGATAACTATGTCCGCACCCCTCTTCTTGGCCAGCTCCAGCTTCGAATCCACCACGTCTACCCCGATCGCGACGGCGGCTCCCATCTTCTTTATCCCCTGCAAGATCAGTTGCCCCATGTATCCTAGCCCGATGACTACGGCGACGTCTCCAAGCTCGACGCCTGACTTATAGATCGCGTCGACAGCGCAGGCTAGGGGTTCCGCTTGACACGCGGTGTCCATGTCGATCCCTTCAGGGACTCGTTGTAGACATCTAAGGGGAGACCTGACGTAGTCTGAGAAGAGGGGGTCCGCCCCGCTGGGCGTGATCAGGACGTCCGAGTAGACTATAACTTTATCTCCCACGGAGTAGCCGGACACCTTTGAGCCTACCTCTACGATTGTGCCTCCTCCTTCATGTCCCAGACAGACAGGAAGCGAAACGTAGGGCGGATAGTTTCCTCTGTAGTAGTGCAGTTCACTACCGCAGATGTATGCCTTGTGAACCTTCACGAGAACTTGGTCCTCGGCTATCTCTATCTCCCTCTCCTTCACTGTGATCTTTCTAGGTGCTTCGAGGCATCCGATTCTGGTCTTCACCATTAGTTACCACCTCAATATGCCCTTCCACTAAGGTTGAGACAACTTCGAGACTCCCCACAATAATGGTTACTCATATATTTATCGGTTGTTGTTATTCTTTCTTAATATACCCTTAAGATTTAGGTGAAAACGGGATTGAAGAGGACCGTCAAGATTCCTTACGGGTCGGACTTTGTAGAGGTGGAACTGCCCGAAGAGAGGATAATCGCCATAGTGGGGCCTAAAGAGGTTGAGGGAAATCCTCACCCGGAGGATGAAGTGGAGTCGGCCTTAGACAACCCCGTGGGCCACCCGGGTTTCCGAGCGTTGGCGAAGAAGGGGAGAAAGACTGTTATCCTCTGCGACGACTTCACTAGGCCCACCCCCGCATACAAGATTATACCGATCCTCTTGGACAAGTTAAACTCGGTTGGGATTAGGGACGAAGACGTAAAAATAGTGATGGCTCTGGGTACGCATAGACCCATGAGGAGAGATGAGATAATTGAGAAGATAGGTGAGGAAGCCTTCGAGAGGGTTAACGAGGTGATCAACCATGACTGGAAGGACAGAAACTCCCTCATAAACTTGGGTAGAACCCCCAACGGAACCCCGATAACCGTTAACAGACAAGTCGTCGAGGCGGACATAAAGATTGGGGTGGGGTACATAGTGCCCCACAGGGTCGCCGGATACACTGGCGGCGCGAAGATCGTTCAGCCAGGCGTCTGCGGAGGCGACACAACAGGTTACACTCACTGGCTGAGCGCGAAGTTCACCGGTGAAGAGATACTGGGGGTAGCCGAGAACCCTGTGAGGCACGAGATAGAGGAAGTGGCTCGAAGAGTTGGGCTAGACTTCATAGTCAATACTGTTCTCAACGCGAAGGGGGAGATAGTGAAGGTCTTCGCCGGCGACTTCGTGAAGGCGCATAGGGAAGGCGTCAAAGAGGCGAGGAGAATATACGGGGTGGAAGTGCCGTCCAAAGCCGACGTAGTCGTATGCGACTCCCACCCATGCGACGTCGATATGTGGCAGGCGGCGAAGGGAATCTACGCGACGGAGCTCGTGATCAAGGAAGGTGGAAGCATCGCCTTCATCGCGCCGTGCTGGGAGGGGGTCTCACCCGAACACCCCGACGTTCTAAAATTCGGGTACATGTCATACGAGGACGTGAAGAAACTTGTGGAGTCAGGGAGACTAAAAGACCTCTCCGCGGCGGCGCACATCGCCCACGTAGGCCGTGTGAGCGCGGAGAAGGCCCGGGTGATCCTCTACTCCGAGGGAATCTCGAGAGAAGACACGCTCAAGCTGAACTTTGAGTATGCGGAGAGCCCCCAAGAGGCTGTAGATAAGGCGCTGGCTAAGCAAGGCCCAAACTCTAAGATACTCGTCCTCAAGAACACGGCTGAGCTTTTGCCTCTAGTTGCCAAGGGGTAACGGCAATGAAGAACCACTGGGAAAGGTAGGAGGGTTGCTGGAGGGATGTTGGAGAAGAGGGATGAGTACCCCCTGTTCTTGGGTGTGGATGTAGGCACCACGAATGTCCGATCTTTCATCTTCAATTCTTCAGGCGAGGTGCTTGGACAGTCTTTCCGGGGATTGACCATTCACAGGCCTAAGCCTGAGATGGCTGAAGAAGATGTCGAGGAGATTTGGAGGGCCACCCTGGAGACTATGAGGGACTCCTTGAAGATGTCCAAGGTTCCGGCGGGCGACGTGGCTATGGTGGGTTTCAGCGCCCAGATGCACGGAGTCTCCATGATAGGCCGGGACGGAAAACCCCTGACAAGGCTGCTCACATGGCTCGACCTCCGAGCAACGGAGCAGTGTGAGAGGCTGGGTAGGCTCCTAGGCTCATACGAAATCTACAGCCGGACGGGAGGCCCACCGCTCTTCATCTACCCCCCCGCCAAGATACTATGGTTCAAGGAGAAGATGCCGGAGAAGTTCAAGAGGTGTCACAAGCTGCTATCGGCTAAGGACTACGTCATGTATAGGATGTTTGGGGAACCATACCTAGACCGTTCGGTAGCATCCGGCTCGCAGCTCTTAAACATCCATGAACTGAGATGGGACGAGACGATCCTCGAATCGTTAGGGATCGACCCGGATAAACTCCCAACCCTGCGGGACGAGATGGAGGTTGTGGGGGAGATTCCCCGCGAGATATCAAAATATACGGGTTTGAGGAAAGGGACGCCCGTGATCATAGGCGCCTCCGACGCCGCGTTGAGCAACATCGGCCTTGGAGCCGTGGAGGAGGGGATAGCCGCGGTCAATCTGGGCTCAAGCGGCGCGATAAGGGTGCTGTCCGACAGGCCGCTCATCGACAAAGATCAGAGAGCACGTTTCTTCTGCTACTACGCGGCTCAAGGCCGTTGGCTTCCGGGAGGAGCGATAAACAACGCGGGAATAGTCCTACGATGGTTCCGAGACGTATTCGGAGAACCGGAGGTTATGGAGGCTTCAAAGCGTGGAGTAGACCCCTACGAGGTTATCACCGAGAAAGCCGCCGGGGTCAAGCCTGGAAGTGAAGGCTTGGTCATGGTTCCCTTCCTTGCCGGAGAGAGGTTCCCGGTCAGAGACCCGAAAGCTAAGGGTCTACTCTTCGGACTGACCCTAGCACACGGCAAGGCCCACTTTATCAGGGCAATCATGGAGGGTGTCATATACACCTTAAGGTGGATCATGAAAATAATGGAGGAGCAGGGGCTAACCATCGAGGAGATAAGGATCGGAGGCGGGGGAGCCCGGTCGAGCCTTTGGAGGCAGATAGCCGCGGACGTTCTGGGGAAAACCGTGGTTCACACGAAGGTTGAGGAGGCGTCCGCCTTGGGAGCTGCAATGCTCGCCGCGATCAGATCGGGAATCTACAAGGACTTGGGGGAAGCATCAAGAGAGATGGTGAAGACCGTGAGCCTCCACAAGCCGGATCCGGAAGTCCATCGAAGATACACTACCGTCTTCAATCTGTATAAAGGATTATATGAAGCCCTAAGGGGATTCTATGAAGAGCTGTAGAGGCTCAACGTAGCTGGGCTCTTAACACCTTTTCAGATTATCCCGAATCTCTTCAAGCTTTCCTTTAGAGCTTTCTTCTCCTCATCGTTCATGGGCCTCAGGGGAGACGAGACCGTTCCGACGTCTATCCCGCGCAGCTTCAGCCCTTCCTTGTAGGGGGTGAGGTAGGGGCCACGCTTCAGCGCGTTACGTAGGTCGTTCAGTTTAAACTGTAGCTCTCTAGCCTTCTCATAGTCTCTCTTCTTCACCGCCTCATATATCTGGACGGGAATCTCCGGCACGAGGTTGCTGATCGCGCTGATGTGCGCGTCGGCTCCGACGACGAAGTTGGCGAAGATGAGGGGGTCACCTGCGCTGATTATGGTGTAGTCTCCGCCGAATCTGTGGACGTATTCTTGTATCTGGTCAACTCGATAACTTGTGTCCTTCACCCCGCTCACGTTGGGGGAAGCCTCAGCTATCTTGCCGAAGGTCTCCACCGTGATGTTGTAGCCCTGACCGCTCACATTGTTGTAGACGAATAAGGGTAAATCAACGGCCTCTCCTATACGCTTGTAGTGCTGGATTAAACCTTCAGTATCCGGTTTATAGAAGAAGGGGCCTACGGCCCCTATAGCGTCTACTCCTATATCCTCAGCGTGCTTAGCAAGTTCCACGGTCATCTCCGTGTCCTGCGTTCCCACATGGAGGATTATGGGAACCCTCCCGTTAGTTCGGTCTACAACGATCTCAGCTGCCTTCTTCCGCTTCTCGAGTGAGAGCTTCATGCCTTCTCCGGCGGTTCCTAAGGGGAAGAAGCCGCGAACCCCCTTTTCAATCTGGAAGTCGATAAGCTCTCCGAAAGCGTCTTCTTTGATCTGCTCCTCATCCGTGAGAGGAGTGACAAGCGCTGTAATTATTCCTTCAACCTTAAACTTACTCAAGGGAGACCCCTCTCTCCTTCAATTTCTCTAAGACCTCAATGTTGGCGATATGTTCTGGTTTCTTCCCACTAAAAAACCTTACTAAATCCTCAGCGTTCATCAAGTCCATCCTCCTGATCGCCTCTTCGGTGTATGCCGCTATATGAGGGGTTGCAACGAAGTTGTCCAGCTTAAATAGGGGGAAATCCGCTCCGGGAGGCTCTCTACTGTAGACGTCCACGGCGGCGCCAGCTATTCTCCTCTCCTTCAAGGCCTTGTAGAGGGCGTCCTCGTCCACAACGGGTCCCCTCGCCGTGTTTATTAGGTATGCGGTCCTCTTCATCATGCTCAACTCTTTCTCCCCGATCATGCCGCGGGTCTCCTCCGTCAAGTCGACGTGGATCGTAACGAAGTCAGACTCTCTCAGCAGAGTCTCCAGGTCCACGTACTCAACCCCCAACTCCCTCTCCAAGTGTGGCTTTCTGGTCCTGCTGTAATACAGAACCCTCATGTTGAACCCCTTAACCCTCCTCGCCACGAGGGTTCCTATCGTGCCGAGACCGACTATCCCAAGGGTCTTCCCGTTGACCTCGGCTCCTATGAACCCCCTCGTGTCCCATCTTCCCTGGACAGTTGAGGCGTGAGCTTGGGGGATATACCTTGCCACGGAGATCATGAGTCCAACAGTGAAGTCGGCCACGGCGTCGGCGTTAGCGGACGGCGTGTAAGTGACGATTATCCCTCTATCCGTAGCGGCTTCTAGGTCGACGTTGCTGACGCTAACGCCGTGTCTAGCAACGATCTTCAGTTTC
>Ga0209410_1000786_pt1 | contig 14988 bp, 14 predicted proteins | sample Mar14436cmmetaG_FD_184135 | JGI IMG/M metagenome (GOLD analysis project Ga0209410, IMG submission 184135) | Marine hydrothermal vent microbial communities from Guaymas Basin, Gulf of California to study Microbial Dark Matter (Phase II) - Marker... ... | reverse complement strand
ATCAAGATCTATAGAGCAGCCATATTGATTAAGTTCTGGATAAATTTCTAAAATTTTTTTCGCTAAAATTTCTTTTGTGTAATTCACAATATCCTCCTTTTAAAATTATTGTTAAAAATCCCTTTAGAATAGCCTCTGCCTATTCTTGGGAAAGCCAAGGGTCACAATTGACACATTGACCTTTTATCACAATACCTGTTAAACTCTCGACTGTCAATAATAAATATTGCAGTGGTAGTGTGATAACATGAAGCAATACTTGCTCATCCTTTGGGTTTTAAATAGACTTGACTTGTAGAAAATGATAGTATATTTGGTGAAATTAAAATGGATTTAGAAAAGGAATTAGAGGAAAAAAGAGCTTTATTAAAAGAAAAGGGTATAGTACTTACTACTCCACGTCTTATTATCTTAGAATATCTTTTAGAGCATAGAATTCACCCTACAGCAGAAGAAATATATCAGGCTTTAAAAAAACGTTTTCCATCTTTATCTTTAGCTTCTATTTATAATACATTAAAGCTTTTTACTCAATTAGGTATTGTGGTAGAGTTTGCTATAGATAAAGATAAAGCTCGTTATGACATTAATACTAACCCGCATGCTCATTTTAAATGTTTACACTGTGGTCAAATATATGATTTATTTAATATTCCTTTGCCTAATTATGAGGAATTAGAAGGACATAAAATATTAATGGCTCAGCTTTATTTCTATGGTATCTGCCAAAGATGTTTAAAAGAAAGATAATATTTTTCCTTTTTCTCTTTTTCCCTTTAACCATCAAAGCAGAAGTGCTTTACCCTTTAGCTAGTCTTGATGCCTATCCTTTGTCAAAAGGAAAATGGGAATTGCGTTTAGGTATAAAATATCTTCATGACCGTTGGTTTCCTTTTGAAAGAAAAGATACTGATCGACGTGAATTACAATTGCCTCAAATAGATTTAAATATAGGGATTGTTCATAATGTAGAAATACATCTTAGCTACTTTTATCTTTATCAGGACAGCAAAAATACTGGTAGTGAGTGGGGCTCTGGGGATTTAAATGTAGGAATAAAAATTAATTTATTAAGAGAAGATATTTATATACCTGCTTTTTCTTTGGATATAAGTACTAAATTGCCTAATGCAGATTATGAAAAACGTTTAGGTACTGATGAAACAGATTTTTTTGCAAAGATTTTATTAACAAAAAAATGGAGTGAATGTAAGATTTTTTTTAATATAGGAATTGGTATTCTTGGAAATCCAAAAATGTATAATGCTCAAGATGATATAATGGTTTATGGTTTTGGAATAAATTATAAAATGCGACCTAGTTTAAAAGTGTTAGGAGAAATAAGTGGTTGGGCATTCAGTCATAAGCATAACAATTATACTGTATTAACATTGGGGGGACAGTATTTGTTAAATAGTTCATGGCGTATAGATGCTGGCTTACATTTTGGTCTTACTGAAGAAAGTGAAGATTGGGGCATAAGTACTGGTATTTCTTATCTTTGGCAATGGTAATGGGAAAAATAAAAGAAGTAGCAAAGATTATTCAATCTGCTCATTGTGTTGTAGCCCTTACTGGCGCAGGTATCTCTGCTGAAAGTGGTATTCCTACTTTTAGAGGAAAACAGGGATTATGGCAAAAATATGATCCGCTGGAATATGCCCATATTGATGCCTTTTTAAAAAATCCTGCAAAAGTATGGCGCATGTTAAAAGAGCTTGAAAACATCATGTATAAAGTAAAACCTAACCCTGCCCATTTTGTGTTAGCAAAGATGGAAAAAGTAGGTTATTTGCATGCTATAATTACTCAAAATGTAGATAATCTCCATCAAATAGCTGGCAGTCAACATGTAATTGAGTTTCATGGCAATGCTATGCGGTTAAGATGTTTAAGTTGTGGAAAGGTTTATGACAAAGATACTATTTCTTTTGAAGAAGTCCCATATTGTTTTTGTGGTGGTTTGCTTAAACCAGATGTAGTCTTTTTTGGAGAAGCTATTCCTAAAGAAGCATTAATTAAGGCTCAAATGGTTATTGATGCCTGTGATGTATTATTAGTCATTGGTACATCTGCTGAGGTAGCTCCAGCAAATTATCTTCCATTTGAAGCTAAGAATCATGGGGCAAAAATTATTGAAATAAACATTGAACCAACTCGTTTAACATGCCAGATAACAGATATATTTTTAAAAGGAAAAGCTGGAAGAATATTGCAAGAGTTGGCTATTGCTCTTGCTCTTTAAAATAAACTTGCTATTATAAGCCACCAATGAAGGCTATCTTAGTTTTAGAAGATGGAACTACATTTTATGGACATTCTTTTACTGGAGAAGGTGAAGTAGTAGGAGAAGTAGTATTTAACACAGGAATGACTGGTTATCAAGAAATTCTTACTGATCCATCTTATAAAGGTCAAATCGTAACTATGACTTATCCTTTAATAGGCAATTATGGAATAAATGAAGAGGATATAGAATCAGATAGAATTCATGTGGAGGGATTTATTGTTAAAGAATATTGCCCATTTCCTAGTAACTGGCGGTCAAAAAAAACTTTGGCTGATTATTTGAAAGAAGCAGGTGTTTTAGGTATTGAAGGAATAGATACAAGGGCACTTACTAGACATATTCGTTTACAAGGAGCAATGAATGGTATTATTTCAACTAAAGATTTTGATATAGAGTCTTTATCAAATAAATTAAAAGCCTTTCCAGGTCTTATTGGTCGAGATTTAGCCACACCTGTTTCTTGTAAACATCCATTTTTATGGCAGGGGGGAAAAAAGGTTAAAGTAAAATATCTTTCTCCTTCTGTATGGCAAGACAGTAAAAAACCTTACAAAGTTGTGGCTATTGATTGTGGGATTAAATTCAATATATTGAGAGAGTTGGAAAAACGTGGATGTGAGATGTTAGTGGTACCAGCTAAAGTGACGGCTAAAGAGATTCTTGAAACAAAACCAGATGGAATCTTTCTTTCCAATGGACCTGGTGATCCAGCAGCAGTAGTGCATGTCATCAAACAAGTAAAAGAATTAATTGGTAAAAAACCTATTTTTGGTATCTGTCTTGGGCATCAAATCTTAGGGCTTGCTTTAGGTGGAAAGACATTCAAGCTTAAATTTGGCCATAGAGGCATTAATCATCCTGTTAAAAATTTGGCTACTGGAAGGGTAGAAATTACTTCTCAAAATCATGGTTTTTGTGTAGATATTGATTCCCTAACAGGTAAGGGCATGGAGATTACACATATTAACTTAAATGATAATACCCTTGAAGGAATGCGTCATCGCTATCTTCCTCTTTTTTCTGTCCAATATCACCCTGAAGCCAGTCCAGGCCCACATGATGCAAGTTATCTTTTTGATGAATTTATTCAGATGATGAAATAATGCCAAAACGTACAGACATAAAAAAGATACTTATCATTGGCTCTGGCCCCATTATTATCAGTCAAGCTTGTGAATTTGATTATTCTGGCACACAGGCTTGTAAAGCTTTAAAAAGTGAAGGATATGAAGTCATTTTAGTAAACAGTAATCCAGCTACTATTATGACTGATCCAGAAATGTCAGATAGAACCTATATTGAACCCATCATACCTGAAGTAGTAGAAAAAATCATTGCTAAAGAACGACCTGATGCCATTTTGCCTACTTTAGGTGGACAAACAGCCTTAAATGTTGCAGTTGAAATGGCTGAAGCAGGTGTATTGGAAAAATATGGTGTTGAAATGATTGGTGCCTCTGTAGAGGTAATTAAAAAGGCAGAAGATAGAGAACTATTTCGAGAAGCTATGAAAAGAATAGGTTTAAAAGTGCCAAAGAGTGGAATTGCTCGCAATATGGAAGAAGTAAGAAAAATTGCTCAAGAAATTGGTTTTCCTATTATTGTTAGACCAAGTTTTACTTTAGGTGGTACAGGAGGAGGTGTTGCTTATAATAAAGAAGATTTAGAAGTACTTGCAGAAGCAGGTCTTTCTGCCAGTATGATTCATGAAATTATGCTAGAAGAATCTGTTTTAGGTTGGAAAGAATATGAACTTGAGGTAATGAGGGATAAAAATGATAATGTTGTGATTGTTTGTAGTATTGAAAATTTTGACCCTATGGGAATACACACTGGTGATAGTATTACTGTAGCTCCAGCTCAAACCCTTACTGATAAAGAATATCAAATTATGAGAGATGCAGCTATTGCAATCATCCGTGAAATTGGAGTGGAAACAGGAGGAAGTAATATTCAGTTTGCTATAAATCCTAAAACTGGAGAGATGGTAGTTATTGAAATGAATCCAAGGGTTTCTAGAAGTTCTGCTTTAGCTTCAAAAGCAACAGGTTTTCCTATTGCTAAAATCGCAGCTAAATTAGCTATTGGCTATACATTGGATGAAATACCAAATGATATTACCAAAGAAACTTTGGCTTCTTTTGAGCCAACAATTGATTATTGTGTTGTTAAAATACCACGTTGGGCTTTTGAAAAGTTTCCAGGAGCTAAAGATGAATTAACTACTTCTATGCGTTCTGTAGGTGAAATTATGGCTATTGGTCGTACATTTAAGGAAGCACTACAAAAGGGATTACGCTCGTTAGAAATTGGACGTTATGGTCTTGGAGCAGATGGAAAGGATCCTTGGGATAAAGGAAAAAAACTTAGTCAGGAAGAGATCAAACAAAAACTTATTCATCCTAATTCACAGCGTATTTTTTATATTAAATACGCATTTCAAAATGGTTTTTCTGTTGAAGAAATCTATGAACTTACTTCTATTGACCCTTGGTTTTTAAATAATATTAAACAAATTGTAGAACTAGAAGAAGAACTAAAAACATATCGAGATAAATCACTTTCAAGTATACCTCAAGAAATTTTTTATAAGGCTAAGGCTTATGGATTTTCTGATAAACAGCTTGCCTATCTTTGGCAAATGGATGAAGAAAGTATACGGAAGGAGCGAGAAAAGCGAGGTTTATTTCCTGTTTATAAACTTGTGGATACATGTGCTGCTGAATTTGAGGCCTATACTCCCTATTATTATTCCACTTATGAAGAAGAAGATGAAGCAAGAGTTTCAGATAGAAAAAAAGTAATGATTTTAGGAGGTGGACCAAATCGAATTGGTCAGGGTATTGAGTTTGATTATTGTTGTGTTCATGCCTCCTTTGCACTAAAGGAAGAGGGTATAGAAAGTATTATGGTCAATAGTAATCCTGAAACAGTAAGTACAGATTATGATACATCTGATAGACTTTATTTTGAGCCACTCACTGAAGAAGATGTTTTGCATATCATTCGAGAAGAAAAACCATGGGGTTTAATTGTTCAATTTGGAGGGCAAACCCCACTCAATCTTTCTGTACCTCTTTATAAAAGAGGTGCCCCAATCATTGGTACTACTCCAGATAGTATAGATAGGGCAGAAGATAGAGAAAGATTTAAAGAATTATTGCAAAAATTAGGATTAAAGCAACCACCTAATGGTACTGCCTCAACTCCTACAGAGGCAGTTAAAATTGCTAAAAAAATTGGATTTCCTGTATTAGTAAGACCTTCTTATGTATTAGGAGGACGTGCAATGGAAATTGTTTATGATGCTGAAGATCTACGTCGATTCGTACAGATTGCAGTAGAAGCTGCTCCTGGGCATCCTATTCTTATCGATAAATTTTTAGAAGATGCTATTGAAGTAGATGTAGATGCCGTAGCAGATGGAGAATTATGTATTGTTGCTGGTATTATGGAGCATATTGAGGAGGCAGGAGTACATTCTGGTGATAGTGCTTGTGTTCTTCCTCCTCATACATTGTCAAAAGAAATTATAGAAAAGATTAAAACACAAACAAAGGAGCTTGCAAGGGAATTAAATGTTATTGGGCTTATGAATGTTCAATATGCAGTAAAAGATAATGAGGTCTATGTACTAGAAGTTAATCCTAGGGCATCACGCACTGTACCATTTGTAAGTAAGGCTACGGGCATCCCTTGGGCAAAGATAGCTACTAAAATTATGTTAGGGAAAAAATTAAAGGAATTAGGTATAACTAGCGAGCTTGAAATAGAGCATGTAGCTGTTAAAGAATCAGTTTTTCCTTTTGTACGTTTTCCGGGTGTTGATCCGATTTTAGGACCAGAAATGCGTTCTACAGGAGAAGTTATGGGAATTGCTGATAATTATGGATTGGCTTATGCAAAAGCCCAGATTGCAGCTGGACAAATTTTGCCAAAAACAGGTAAGGTATTAATTACTGTAGCTGATAAATATAAACCAGCAGTTACACCTATTGCTAAAAGATTGTATGATTTAAATTTTAAATTGGCTGCCACTGCTGGTACCGCTGCTTATTTAAAAAAAGAAGGACTGCCTGTAGAAACAGTTCGTAAAATTAGAGAAAAACGCCCACACGTAGTTGATCACATTAAAAATCATGAATATTGTCTTGTTATTAATGCTCGTTTTGGAAAAGAAGCTAGTGAAGATGCACCTCTGATTAGAAAAACAGCTCTTCTGTATGGAATTCCCTACACTACCACTCTCAGTGGAGCAAAGGCTATAGTAGATGGTATTGAAGCTTTGCTGAAAGGTGAATTTGAAGTAAAATGCCTACAGGAATATCATCATAAATTGTATCAATTTCGCCCAATGGGCGTTTTCGCCCATGAAATTCATTTAAAATATGCAAAAAAATAAATAATTTTAAATTGGCACTAATTTTGCTTTATTAATTAGCATCACCGCTTCACCTCTTCACCGTTTAGTGGCCGCTTCAAGCGGCCTTCTTATTTTATATTTTAAAAAGTTGACAATAAAACAATGACGTGTTTTAATGCCTTGCTAGATTTTAAAGGAGGATAGTAGATGGCGATTATTGTGGTAACTGATGCTAATTTCAATGATGAGGTATTAAATTCTAATTTACCTGTTATTGTAGATTTTTGGGCACCTTGGTGTGCACCTTGTCGAATGATAGCTCCAATTATGGAAGAACTTGCTACTCAATATGAGAATAAAGTAAAGATATGTAAAATCAATGTAGATGAAAATCCTATAACTCCAGGTCGTTTTGAAATTAAAGCAATCCCTACAATTATTTTTTTTAAAAATGGAAAGGTATATGACCAAATTGTCGGTGTAGTACCTAAGAGTATGATTGAACAGATTATTGAAAAAATGCTTACCTAATGAGATTTTTCTTTAAAAGATATTGTTTTTTTTTGTGTTTATTATTTTTAGCTAATTGTGGTCAAATAAAAGAATATTTTTTCCCTCCCTCTTCTTTAGAAGGATTATCAGTAAAACAGCTTATACAGATGGGTTTAAATGCCTTTCAAAAAGGAAATTTTGATCGTGCTATAGAAATTTTTCAACATATTAAAGATGCTCATCCTTTTAGTTCTGAAGCTGTTATTGCTCGTCTAAAATTGGCTGATGCTTATTATTATAAGCATAATTTTGAAAATGCTATTTTGAGCTATCAAGATTTTATCAGCCTTCATCCTAAACATAAAAAGGTTCCTTATGCTATTTATCAGATTGGACTTTGTTATTATCACCAAATTCCTAGCATTGATCGTGATCAAACTGTTACAAAAAAAGCCCTTGAAACTTTTAAACAAGTAGTCAGAGAATACCCTGAAACACGATATGCTCAGAGAGCTACTATTAAAATTAAAATATGTCGCGAAAAATTAGCATTACACGAATTTTATGTAGGCAGATTTTATTATCGCACAAAAAAATACAAATCAGCTTTATTACGTTTTAGATATATTTTGGACAATTATGCTGATTTACCTATTGCACGTAAAGCTCAATATTATTTAGAATTGTGCAAAAAAAAATTAAAAAATGAACAAAGTATTCAATTTTTTTAAACTTTTACAAAAATCTTTCAAAAAGTTTTGGTATGACCGCTGCTTAGAACAAGCCGCTGCTCTTACTTATGCAACTATTTTATCTCTAGTACCCATTGTTACTATTTCTTTTTCTGTGGTAAGCAGATTTAAGCTTTCAGAAGTAGAAATCAGAGCATTTTTATTAAAATATTTTTTACCTGAATCAAATCTTATTGATATTATTGAAAATAATATAGAAAAATTTATTAAAAATACAGCTACCTTAAGTATTGTTAGTCTTATTGCTTTATTTTTAATCTCTATTGCTCTTTTAGGAATGGTAGAGAAAGCATTTAATCGTATTTGGCGGGTGGAAAAAGGACGTTCTTTATTTCATAAATTTATTACTTTTTGGACTATGCTTACTTTAACTCCAGTATTATTAGGAATATCTATAGGAGTTGTTGGAAGATTAGAACATTTTTCTCTCTCTCCATTTCTTATCTCTTTAAGTTTAAGTTTTATAGCTTTATTTTTTCTTTATTGGTTATTTCCTGCTACTAAAGTAAGTTTAAAAGCTGCTTTATTTGGTAGTTTTATTGCTAGTCTATTTTTTGAAATAGCTAAATGGGCTTTTAAATATTATATTTCTTATTATGCTACTTTTGATAAAATATATGGAGCTTTATCTGTTATACCTGTATTTTTTGTCTGGCTTTTTTGGAGTTGGACAATTGTATTATTAGGAGCTGAAAGCAGTTTCATTTTTGATCATCCTTCTATTCCTTTAAAGGCTAGTTATCATTATCATTTATTTTCTCCTGTTTTAGTATTATTAGAAATCCTTAAAAATTTCCAAGAAAAGAAAAAACGTCTTACTGCTCATGATCTTGCTCAAAGATTAAATTTACCAGTAGAAGTAGTAAATATTATTGTCAATGATTTTTTTAAAAAAGGTTGGATAGTATACACAGAAAATGGTTGCTGGCTTCCAAATTGCCCTTTAGAAGAGTTGCGGCTTATAGAAATCATAAATATTGACCAAGAGAATAAAATAAACAAAATATGGGAAACTATTAAAGAATGTTTGCAAAAAACATGGAAAAATATTACCTTAGGAGAATTAATAAGTGAAGAAAGGCAGAATAATGGCTTTAGACATAGGCACAAAAAGGATCGGAATAGCTCTAAGTGACGAAATGCAACTGATTGCTCAACCTTTTATTGTTATTGAAAGAAAAAAAGATAATTATGTTTTAAATACTATAAAAAAAATTGTTTCTGACTATCAAGTAAATGAAATTGTAGTAGGTATACCTTTTTATTCTCATTATAAAATAGGAAAAATGGCAGAAATGATACTTGATTTTGTAGAAAAATTGAAAATGTTTATTAATGTTCCTATAATTCTTTGGGATGAAAGTTTAACAACCATTGAAGCAGAGAAGTTTTTGATTGAATCAGATATAAGCAGAAAACGGCGTAAAAAAGTGATAGATAAATTGGCAGCTGCTTTGATATTAGATAGCTTTTTAAAAGCAAGAGATGAAAAAAAATAGATATTTTTTATTATTTTGTTTCTTTTTATTAGTTTTAACCAATTTTCTCTTTATTTTTTGGGATTATCTTACTTCACCATTAAATTGTACTAAGATTATCTTTATTAGGCCAGGATGGAGTTTTAAAAAAGTAGTAAATGAACTTAAACAACAAAAAATTTTACACTGTCCTTTATTTTTTTGGACATGGGGTATAATTAAAGGAGTTACTACTAAAATAAAACCTGGAGAATACTTAATTAAACCTAATATTACTCCTCTTGAATTACTTGAAAATTTTGTAAATGGCAAATGTGTTATAAAATACAAAATAGTAATCCCTGAAGGAGCTACTATTAAACAAATAGCTAAAATACTTGCTAAAAAAGGTCTTATTGATGAAGACAAATTTTTGAAACTAGCTTATAATCCTAATTTTGTACAGAATCTTGGTATAAAAAGTAAAAGTATAGAAGGTTATTTATTTCCTACTACTTATTTTTTCGCAAAAGGGCTTTCAGAAAAAAAGATTATTGAAATAATGGTAAAAGAATTTAAGAAAATTTATAAAAAATATGCTAAAAAAGCAAAGCAAAAAAATTTGTCTTGCCATGAAGTAGTTACTCTTGCTTCCATTGTGGAGAAGGAAACTTCTATATCTGAAGAAAAACCATTAATTGCTTCTGTATTTTTAAATAGATTACACTTAGATATGCCTCTTCAAGCAGATCCAACGGTTATTTATGCTTTACCTAAATTTAATGGTAAGTTAAAAAAAGAAGATTTAAAATATCCATCTCCTTATAATACCTATCTTATAAAAGGTTTACCTCCAACACCTATTTGTAGCCCTGGAGAAGAAGCCATTAAGGCAGTAGTAAATGCTCCAAAAACATCTTATCTTTATTTTGTAGCTAAAGGAAATGGTAGACATCATTTTTCTCGCACATTAAAAGAACATATTATGGCTATAAATAAATATCGAAAAAATAATTAACGTCTTTGTAATTTTTCCATTGCTTCTAATTTTCTTTTACATTCAATACAATAAGAAGCAACAGGGCGAGCTTTAAGCCGTTCTTCTTCTATCTCTCGACCACACAACTCACAAATGCCATAAGTACCATTTTCTATTTTTTTGAGTGCTTCATCTATTTTAGCAATAAGTTTTCTTTCCCTATCCCGAATGCGTAAAAGAAAATTTCTTTCTGTTTCAAGACTAGCTCGATCAGCTAAATCTGCAGGTACTTCCTCCCCTTCTGCACTTAAACTATCCATTGTTTGACGAGCATGTTGTAACAACTCCTCTCGCTGTTTTAATAGAAGTTGTTTAAAAAACTCCAATTTTTCTTTATCCATAACCTTTCCCACAAAAAGTTTTAGGGCTTTTACACTGTTTTTTTGTTTTTGTCAATCAACATTTTGCCAATTTTATTGAACCTGACAGGTTCAACGTTTTGGTCCTCAACAGTGTTTAAAGGAGGGTTTAGGAGATGGGGAAACTAAAAGACGTTTTGATTTCTTTTTATTCCATTTTGATTTTATCTTTTGCCATAAGGCTTGCCACCAAGACATAAACACTTTATATCTTAAAAACATAATTTTAGCAATATATTAAAATGGTAAATTATATATACGGATTTCAGCCAGTCTTAGAAATTTTAAAGCGCTGTCCCAAAAAAATTGATATAATATTTATAGCTAAAGGTTTAACTAGCAGAAAGAAACAACAATTAATTTCTATAGCAAGAGATAAAGGGATAAATATAAAAATATATCCACGAATAAATTTAGATTATCTTTTAAAAAATATTACTCCAAAACCTGTTCATCAAGGAGTGGTAGCAAGATTAAAAACATTTTATTATGCTGAATTAGAAGATATAATAACTAATAATCTTCTCCTTATTCTTGACCATATTCAAGATCCACAAAATCTTGGAAATATTATTCGTAGTGCTTGTGCCTTTGGTGTTAAAGGCATTATTTTGCCTAAAGATCGAGCAGCTAATATTACACCTACAGTCATTAAAGTATCAGCAGGTACGGTATTTAAAATAAAAATTGTTCAGGTTACAAATTTAGCGCAAACTATAGATAAACTTAAATCTGCCGGTTTTTGGATTGCTGGCACTGTAGTTAAAGGAGGAAAACCTATTTGGGAATTAAAGACAGATTTACGTTTAGGACTTGTTATTGGTCATGAACATAAAGGTATAAGTCGACTTATCAGACAAAAATGTGATTTCCTTATTACTATCCCTATGATGAAAGATGTTAATTCTCTAAATGTTGCAACAGCAGCAGCTATTTGTCTTTATGAAATTTTTCGTAAACGTCATGACTAAACTATGTTGTTTACTTATTAATCCCTGGATTTATGATTTTGCTGCTCATGACTATTGGGCAAAACCTTTAGGACTGCTTTATATAGCTAGTTGGTTAAGAAGAAATGGATGGAAAGTGTATTTTATTGATTGTTTAAATGTTCATCATCCAAAAATGATCTCTGAGCCTTATGTAAAACCTGCTAAAAGAAGATCTGATGGTACAGGTAAATTTTTTCGTCAAAATATTCCTAAACCTATTTTTCTAGCCCATATTCCTAGATATTATTATCGTTTTGGTTTAACACCACGTATTTTTTGGGAAGAATTAAACAAAATACCACAACCAGATATTATTCTTATTACATCAGGTATGACTTATTGGTATCCTGGTGTATTTTCTGTGATTAATATATGCAAAAAAAAGTGGCCTCAAGTACCTATAATTTTAGGTGGTATTTATGCTACTCTTTGTTATGAACATGCTATTAAATTTAGTGGAGCAGATTTTGTATTAAAGGGACCTGCTGAAATCAATTTACCCACTCTTTTAGAAGAAATTACTTCTTCCAAATTAGAATATGTTCCAAAATTAGGATATGATCCAGAATTACCTTATCCAGCTTTTGATTTACTTAATAGTATTGATTATGTTTGTCTTTTAACATCTAGGGGATGTCCTTTCAGTTGTCCTTATTGTGCTTCTTCTCTGCTTTTTCCCAATTTTTATCAACGTCCTCCTGAAGATGTATTTAAAGAAATACTTTTTTGGCATAAGCAATATGGAGTAAAAATATTTGCTTTTTATGACGATGCCTTATTAATAAATGCTGAAAAACATATAATTCCACTTTTTGAAATGATTATAAAGAGTAAAATAAATGTTGAATTTCATACCCCAAATGGTCTACATGCTCGATTTATCACTCCTAGAATAGCTAAATTAATGAAATTGGCTGGAGTAAAGACAATAAGATTAGGACTTGAAACAAGTAGCAAAAATCGATTAGATAAAAAAATAACTAAAGAAGAATTTATAAAAGCTGTTCGTTATCTTTATGAAGCTGATTTCTCTCCACAACAAATTGGTGCATATCTTTTAATCGGTTTACCGGGTCAAACCCGCACAGAAGTAGAAGAAAGTATTTTTTTTGTTAAAAATCTTGGTATTACTCCTAGGTTAGCAGAATATTCACCCATTCCTGGCACACCTCTTTGGAAAAAGGCTGTGACAGAAAGTCCTTATGATCTTGTAAATGAGCCCCTTACGCACAATAACTCCCTCCTTCCCTGTGCTCATTTCACCTTATCTTGGGAGGATGTAAGAGATTTAAAAAGAAAAATCTGGCATGACTCTTGCTAATAAGCAAAAAATGTGCTACCTATAAATAAAAAGGAGGGAGTTATGAGAGCTGTAGCTAAAAAAGTGACAACTTTTGGTGAAAAAATTAATTTAAATCAATTACGACCTTTTAAAAATCATCCTGTAGAATGTCTTGTTCTTAATGAGAGAGAAGCAAAATTGTGTGCCGCTTTGAACATTAAAACTATTGGTCACTTAGCAGAAACACCTGTAAATAAAGCATTGACACTTCGTAATCTTTGGTATCGTTCAGTAGAAAGTTTAATGTCCAAATTGGCACAATTTGTGTCAAATTGGCACGATGTGGAGGCGGATTTCTTAAAAACTCCTTTTACAGAGATCTTACAGAAAATGGCACGTTTTGTTCCTGAAAAAGAAAGGGTTTTCTTTATCCGCCGTTATTTTTATGGAGAAACGCTGAGCGAAATTGGTAAAGACTATGGACTAACTCGCGAAGCAGTAAGACAAAAATTGTTAAAGGCAAAAAAGAGCTTACAGACACCTAATTGGGAAAAATTAGTTAATCAATATTTGGAAAAGCATATTATTCCATTGTTTAAAGATGAAAAAGGTAAAATATTAGCTAGGGAAGAAATAATTAAACGTTTGCAAACAGAGTTTGGAAATGCCTTACCAGTAGCATGTGCCACTTTTATTCTGTTTGAACAACTTTATTTCAGTGATAAGAATACTGAAATAGCCAAAATAGTTAGAATTGGACGGAAATTGCTGGAGAAAATGGTGAAAAGGGCATTTGATGCACAATATCGGCGTGCATGCCGGCAGGGAGAGATTGGCAAAAAGATTAGAATGTTAAGACGATTACATGGATGGACACAAGAACAATTGGCAAAAAAATTAAGTTGTGCACGTATTACTGTAAACATGTGGGAAAAAGGGAAATCTATCCCTAAAGGGAAAAATATAGAAAAACTCGCCCAGGTTTTTGGTGTGCCTAAGGAGGCTTTGGTAATGGGATAACATTGACAAAGCCTCTATTATAGGGCACTTTTAATGTATGTTTCCTTTTTTCTCAAGTTTACTATTAATCCTTGCCCATCCTCCTTTTGGGATTTATCCCTTGGCCTGGGTGGGTTTTCTACCTTTATTTTTTTCTATAAGAGAAACAACACCAAATAGAGCTTTTTTAAAAGGATTTATAACAGGTAGTATATTTTTTTTAGGAATCTTATATTGGATTGTTTATGCAGTAGTATGTTATGGTAATATTTCTATTTTTTTGGCTATTTTTTTACTTTTTTTACTTATTTTTTATCTTTCTCTTTATTTTGCTATTTTTTGCTATATTTTACGTATCTTACCTTGGAAACATCCTCCATTAATAGCAGCTATTTGGGTAGGTTTAGAATATATTAGAGGACATCTCTTTACTGGTTTTCCCTGGATGTTATTAGGTGATTCTCAATATCGCTGGTTAACTTTTATTCAAATAGCTGAAATTGGAGGAGTTTATTTGATCTCTTTCTTAATCATGTGGGGAAATGCCTCTATTTTTTATTTCATCCTCAAAAAGGATAAAAAAGCAATAGCAAATTTTATCTTTTTTATTATAGTTTTTGTTCTTGCTCTTTTTTATGGTCATAATCGCCTTATTTTTTGGCAAAAAATTTCTTTTAAAAAACCTCATCTAAAACTTGCCCTTATTCAGGGCAATATAAATCAAGCTCAAAAATGGGATCCAAAATTTCAAACAGAGACAATAAAAATATACAAAAAATTAACAAAAAAAGTGACACAAAAATCTATCGATTTAATAATTTGGCCTGAAACTGCTTTACCTTTTTACTTACAAGAATTATCTCCCTTTAGAGAAGAAATTTTAAATTTAGCTCGCACAATAAATACCCCTATTCTTACAGGCAGTCCTGCTTATGAATGGAAAGGCAAAAAAATTGTTTATTT
>Ga0209410_1000785_pt1 | contig 14995 bp, 13 predicted proteins | sample Mar14436cmmetaG_FD_184135 | JGI IMG/M metagenome (GOLD analysis project Ga0209410, IMG submission 184135) | Marine hydrothermal vent microbial communities from Guaymas Basin, Gulf of California to study Microbial Dark Matter (Phase II) - Marker... ... | reverse complement strand
CCCCAAGCACTCCCTGACCTGCGGGAAGTTGAGCACCGTGGGCTCGTCTATGGGGAAGATGTACGCAAGGCCGAGCCATCCCTTTTCTTTGAGGTGCTCCACCGTCTCCCTCAATATCTCCTCCGATATGCGCCTTTGGGCCTCGCCCGAGAACTTACCTACCCTTCCACCCCATCCTCCCGGCACCCTGGCCCACCAGACGTTGAAGCCAGTAAGCCCATGCTTCAGGTAAAATTCTATATCCCTGTCGAAGGGCCTCCAATCTATGCTCACGGAATCCCCCTCGACCCTCACGACGGGGGAGGCGACATCTAAGTCGCTCATGTGGTGCCTCAGAAGCTCCGTCCTGAACTCCCTCAAGATTTCCTCCTCCCTTTCCTTCCCGTACCTATCCCTCACCCAGTACCTCATGATCTGGAACCAGTTCCTGAGGTGAGGCCTGCGGGGGAGCGAGAAGTCCCAGACCCTGAGGACCACGGGAAGCTCTGCCGGTTCCCCTTCCTCGGGCAGGACCCTGAGCATCCCCCTGTAGACCCCCGGCTTCGCATCCTCGGGCACGTGGACCGTAAGCCAGAGGGAGCGGACCTCCCCCTCGGGCAGGTCGAAGGGTTCGAAGGGCAGGAGGGGGTCCGGGAAGGACCCGGGCTCCTCGTACGAGCCCACCGACGGCTTCCTCACCCTCACATATCCCACGAGCCTGAGCTCCACGTCCTCCCCTCCTATCGCTCCGGGGCCTACGAGGTCGGAGACCTCCGCCCTCACCGACCTCAGGGAGTCCCCGAACGCTACGACCACGACCTGCGCCGGCTCGTACTCCCCCCTGCATGCGTAGAGCCTCAAAGTGTCGGCAGGTTCCCCACGGTAGGGCCTATCGGGCCTCACCTTGGTCATGGGACTTTCGGCGCAGAGGGCATAACCCAGCTTCCTCAGCTCACCAGGAACCTTCCTCGCTAAGAGGGCCAACGCCACCTCCCTCTCGAACCAGGGGACCTCTTCGGCCAGGGCTCTGAACCTCGCCTCCCTTATGGCGACCTGCCTCCTGGTCCGGCACCTCCTCAGCCCCTCGACGAGCGCAGCCAGCTCCCTCTTCCTCGTACATATCTCGGCGGCCAGCCGGGCCTCCCGGGGATATAGCTTGGGGAAGAGGGCCTCCCTGAGGGCCCCGAGGGAGGAGTCCAGAAAGGCACACTCCTTCAGTAAGGTCCCCTTGGCCAAGGCCCCGAAGTCCAGATCGAACCCCGAAACCTTCCCGAAGTTCCACGGCTCGTGGAAGGACTCACCGCAGGAAGCCCACGCGCTCAGCTCCCCGTGGGGGTACTCCTCCCTGCAGAAGTTCGCCCTCCAGGTCCCGGCGACCTCGGAAGTCAGGCCGAGCTCGTGTAGGGGTATGGCCATCTCCACGGTCCAGCCGTCTTCGCCCCTTCGGACGGCAGCCCTCCAGGGGACGTCCCACCTGTCGTCCTTCCCGACCTCTTCCCTCTTGGTCCCCAGCAGGTTGACGAGGAAGTGGAAGTACTTGGAGGATTCCGGGAACGGAGCTAAGAACACCTCCACGCAGTCGTCCTCCCACACCCTCCCGTCGTGCTCCACGACCCGGGCCCTCGCCTCCCCCATCCTGTCCTCGGAGCACCTGAAGGCCACATATAGGCTATCGTCGTCATAGAGCAGGTAAGCCCATGTCCTCTGGGAGGCCGGCCTTCCGGTGCCCAGGAGCCTGAAGTCGTCCGCAACCCCCGCCTTCCCCCATACGGGCTCCAGTACCCCGTCCACGACCGGAGGCACTTCCGTCCTCACCGCCTCCATCTCCGGGACCGCCCACGCAGATACCCAGAACCATAGGACCCATATCACCATCGCCCTCCTCCTGACTTCAGCTCATAACCCACAGCAAAGATAACACAACCTGAGGTGGGGGTCAAGGAAGCATCGTCGAGGTTGACGATCGGCAGAGGATGTGCTATAATCTAAAGGATCGAGGTCTCGGAGAAATACCTGTAACTTTTTCCCCACTTCGTCCGTCCTATATAGTGAAGCCAGATGGGAACCTTATGGACCGAGGACGATTTGAGAGGCTCGTGGGCAGGTACAAGGACCGGATATACACCTTCGCCTTCTACTTCCTGGGCAACAGGGAGGACGCAGAAGATGCGACCCAGGAGGTTCTGGTCAAGATCTGGGAGAAGGGCGATACGGCGGATTCGAACCACATAGATGGATGGATAGCCAAGGTGACCAGGAACATATGCATAGACATGGAAAGACGGCGCAGGAGGTGGAAATCAGAAGCCTGGGAGGTGGCCCAGTGCCCCGATCCCGAAACCGAGCTTATGGGCTCTGAGGTCCAGGAGCGGGTACGCCGGGCCATACTGGGACTGCCCGGGAATATGCGGGAGGTGGTGATCCTCAGGGATATACAGGGGCTGCCGTACCGGGAGATATGCGATATGCTCGGTATTTCCTTGAGCCAGCTGAAGGTTTCCCTCTATCGTGCGAGGAAACGACTGAAGGAGCTTTTGGAGCCCTTCTATCGGGACTACGAGGAGGGATGAGGATGGACTGCGAGGAGTTCGGAAGGAAGCTGGAGCTTTACCTGATGGACGAGTTCGAGCCGGACGAGGAATTCTTGGCCCACGCGGAAACCTGTGCCGAGTGCGGGAGGGAGTGGCGGGTCGTGCACAAGATGATGGAGGACGTCGCAGGGCTTCCAAAGGTGCTGCCTTGCCCTGAGGATGTCGTAGAGTCGGCACTGAAGCGGACGAAGGTTCTGCCCTTCCGCAGATGGGTCGGGACCCTGCGCTGGGCTGCTGTGGCGGCTGGTTTGGCGATCTGCCTTTGGGCGGGCTACCGCCATCTGCACGGGCCGGAGGAGCCACCTCCTGTCTATTCACGGGAGGAAGTTCAAAGGGCCAAGCTCCAGGCGGAGTGGGCGCTGAGCCTCGTGCTCGAGGTATCTCAGAGGGCGGAGGTTATGTTAGAGGAGGAGTCCGAGCAGGTGTACCGTCCCATCGCCAAAAGCCTTCAGGTCGCATTAGAGGCCGTTTTGGAGCATATAAAGGGGGGATGAACTATGTGGTGGGCTGTCGTGGGCGTAATGCTTTCCGCAGCTCCTGCCTTCGCAGGGGAGGAGCCTGTGGAGAAGATGCCGGGTTATGTGGACTTCTCCGGGATAAAGGGGTTCGAGGATGCCGAGGAGATGGTCGAAGTATACCTCAAAAGACCCCTCTTGGAAATGGTGGCGGAGATGTCACGTGACCAGGACCCCGCATTATACAACCTGCTTAAGAACGTATACCTCATCCAGGTGCGCACTTTCTCCTTAGAGGGAGAGCTTCAAAAGGAGCTTATGGAGCTAGACAGGAGGCTTAAGGCCCTTACCGAAAGGCTCAGGAAGGAAGGATGGGAGCCGGTCGTGCGGGCGAGGGAGAAGGATGAATATGCCGAGATCTATATAAAATCCCACAAAGGAAAGTTCGCAGGCCTCGTGGTCGTGAACAACGAAGGAAAGAAGGTCGCCCTTGTGAACATAGTGGGGAGCGTGGACCTTAAGTCCTTGGGGAAGCTTAGGGAGAAGTTCGACCTCCCCGTTTTCGAAAGGAGCGAGTCCCTCTTACAGTCCAGCTACACGGAGAAACATCAGGAGGAAATAGCCCGGTCATTTTCCCTCAAACCCGGCTCCAAGGTGACAGTGCGCAACCAAAGAGGAAGCATCCGTGTGAGGACATGGGATAGGCAAGAAGCCTCCCTCAAGGCCGTCAAGGTGGCCTGGGGGGCCACCTCCAAGGCTGCCCGCAGGGGGGTCGAGGAGACTGAGGTCAGGACAGAGCAGAGGCCGGAAGGACTCTACATCGAGGCCGTCCTGCCCGAGAGATGGCCCGATCTGGACATAGGCAGGGTCGAAGTCCACCTCGAGCTGTGCCTTCCCAAGAAGGTGGACCTCGATCTAAGCAACTCCCGTGGAGATGTCCGGGTGGAGGATGTGGAGGGAGAAGTCAGTGTGGTCAACGACCGGGGTGGGATCGCCCTTTCGGGAATAGTCGGCGGGGTGGAGGTCCACGGGGATCGGGGTCCTGTTGAAGTGAGGGATGTTGAGGGCGAAGTTAGCATCAGCAACGATAGGGGTTCTGTGAGGGTAGAGGGAGTCGACGGGAAGGTGGAGGTCCGAAACGACAGGGGGAATATAACAGTGAGGTTGCCCGAGGATGTGAGGCATCCTTACATCCTACGGACCGACAGGAACCGGATAGAAGTCCATGTTCCCTCCGGCGCGGCGGTGAGCATATATGCAAAGGCCCACAGGGGCAAGGTGGTGACGGATTTTCCCCTCGATGTAAGTATCCGAGGACGCTCAAGCATAGCTCGGGGCGAGTTGAACGGAGGAGGTCCTGAGATAAGGCTCCTGACGGACCGTGGTGACATCCACATCCTCGGCGACGGAAGATAGTGATCGAAAGCAAGGAGGTGATATCATGAGATCGGTCGCCCTCAGGCTGACGATCTTCGCCTTAGTCACGCTGCTCTGTCCCAGGGATGTGCCGGCCTACACCCTGGAGGAAAGCTTCGAGAAGACCATCCCGAGGCAGGATGCGGCCCTGCTCGAGGTGGATAACATCAACGGGAGCATCCATGTAAGTTCCTGGGACAGGGACAGCGTGAGGATAGAGGCTGTCAAGAAGGTAAAGGCCGCAAGCAGGGAGGAGGCCGAAGAGTGGATGGAAAAGCTGAAGATCGGGATAGAACGCAGTGATAATGAGATAAGCGTGGAGACGGTCCATCCTCGCCGCAACTGGGGCATCTTGGACCTCATCTTCGGTAGGTGGACCAGAGGAAGGGTCGATTACGATATCTCAGTGCCCTCGGACTTGGACCTCAAGCTGCGCACTGTGAACGGGGACGTAAGGGCGCGGATGATAAAGGGCGATATCAAGGCCAGGACCACGAACGGAGGCATAAAGGCGCAGAGGATAGAGGGCGACGTCGATGCAAAAACTACGAACGGAGGCATAGAGCTTTACGACATATCGGGTTCTGTGCGGAGCTCCACCACGAACGGGAGCGTGAGGGCGGAGATAACGAGCCTGGAGGGGGATTGCCACATCTCGACCGTAAACGGAAGCATATCGGTCGGATTGCCCGAGGACGCATCGGCGGATTTGGACGTCCGGACGATAAACGGGAGGATCAGGGTAGACTTTCCCCTGATGGGGGAGGTAGGGAGGAGGAGCCTCAAGGGGAGGATAGGGTTCGGAGGCCCACTCCTCAAGCTCCGTGCCATAAACGGCAACATAAGCATAAAGAAGAGCCTTAAATGTAGGAAGGTCGAAGCTAAATTTCCGGAGGAGCCGGCCCGTTACATCGGGATGGACGAGGGGAGGTGGTGGGACGGCCTGCTCAGGTACAACAGGGTCGAGGGGTTGGCCCTGGGACTCAAGCTCTCCCTCCGGCAGAACATGGACAGAGCTTACTTAGAGGGGGCCTATGGACTTGCAAGGAAGATGTGGACGTACAGGTTCGGGGGGGAGAAGGGGCTCTTAAGCGGCTTATCCCTCGGGGCGGAACTCCACGACATCGTGGACGTGCAGGGACGATGGTCCATATCCGACGAGGAGGCGACGGCCCTCATGGTGCTTATGGGAGAGGTCACCAGGGACTACTTCAGGAGGCAGGGGTACGGGGTACACATCTCCTGGGAGATCGGCAGGGCCGGTAGGCTCAAGCTCGGCTATCTCAGCGACAGGCACGCAAGCTTAAGCAAGGTCGCAGAATGGAGCTTGTTCAATCCGAAGGAAGAAAAGAGGACGAACCCCCCTGTCGACGAGGGATGGATGAGGAGCCTGAGGATTTCCTGGGACAGGGAGCTTCCGGAGGACGGGCACTTAGAGCTCGAAGGGGAGCTTGCAGGTGGCGGCCTCGGTGGGGACTTCGATTTCAAGCTTTTCTCAGCGGAGATGCTCTGGCGGAGGGAGATAAGCTCAGGCCGGTGCTTAGCTGCGAGGTTGAGGTTGGGCCTTGCCGACGGAGAGCTTCCCTCCCAGATGAAGTTCGGGCTCGGGGGGATAGGCACCCTCAGGGGGTACGACTTCAAGGAGTTTACCGGGGACGGGATGTTCCTGGTCCAAGTGGAATACAGGCTCGGAGATGAGGACAAGGCCCTGGTTCCATTCGTGGACGCAGGGTGCGCCTGGCCCTACGGGCGGAGCATCGAGCTTGGGGACGTAAGGCTCGACGGGGGGATAGGGATGGTCTTGGACGGCGCAAGGCTGAACGTAGCTGTCGCCCCTCCGAGGAAGCCTAAGTGGATTTTGAGGTTGTCCAGGGAGCTTTAAAGGAGGCTATGCCATGAAGAAGCTTCTGCTTGTGCTCGTGCCCATCGCCGTCGTCGTAGGTGCGATGGCCCTCCTCAGGGCGAGGAGGACGGACGGGAGGGAGGATCAGGGCCTTAAGACGGTTAAGGTCACCAGAGGGACCGTAGTAGAAAAGGCCTTGGCGGTCGGGAAGATAGAGCCAAAAAATGTGATCTCCGTCAAATCCAAGGTCTCGGGCATAGTGGAGCACCTCTATGCGGATGTCGGAGACAAGGTGAGGAAGGGCGACCCCCTCATAGACATAAAGCCTCAGCCGACCCCTCTCGAGATTGCCGAGGCCAAGAGGAACTTGGAACTCGCCCAGGCGGACCTCGATATTGCCGAGAGGGACTTGGAAAGGGCGAGGCAACTCAAGGATAAGGGGCTTCTGGCACAGGAGGCCTACGAGAAGGTCGAGCAGAACTACAGGGAGGCCTTCTTGAGGAAGCAGCTCGCACAGGAAAGGTTGGCCCTTTTAGAGGAGGGGAGGGTCAGGGTAGCGGACATGGAAGTGGAGACCGTCGTCCGCTCCCCGATAGACGGATATGTCTTAGAGAGGCTCGTGAACGTGGGGGACCCTGTGGTCCCACTTACATCCTATCAGGCGGGGACGGAGCTTATGAAGCTTGCGGATATGGAGAACTTGGTGTTCAAGGGGACCGTGGACGAGATAGATGTGGGGAAGCTGAGGGAGGGCATGCCGGCCCAGATAAAGGTGGGAGCGCTTCCGGATGTGAGCCTCGATGGAAAGCTCCTCAGGATATCCCTCCAGTCGAGGAAGGTGGAGAACGCCGTGGTGTTCGACGTCGAGATAGCTGTGTCCAAAAAGCCGGGCGTTACTTTGAGGTCGGGGTATTCGGCGAACGCCGAGATAATAGTGAAGAAGAAGGAGGACGTCCTCGTGCTTCCGGAGCGGGTGGTGGAGTTCAGGGACGACAGAACTTTCGTCAGGGTCTTAGGGCCCGATGGTGCTCCTGTGGAGAAGGAGATAGAGACGGGGCTTTCCGACGGGATGAACATAGAGGTGGTCTCGGGACTCGAGGAGGGGGACGAGGTCTTGGAGAAGCCGGTCGAGGAGATAAAGTAATGTCCGAGGTCCGAGGTCCAAAGTCCGAAGTCCGAGGTCGGATGTTTATTCCACGGGGGGAAGATGTACGCAATAGAGACCACAAAGCTCACCAAGAGGTACAGGTCCCTCTTCGGGAGGGACATCTTGGCGGTGGATGGGCTCGACCTTAAGGTGGAAAGGGGCGAGATATTCGGGTTTCTGGGCCCGAACGGAGCTGGCAAGACCACGACCGTAAAGATGCTCTTGGGGATAGTGCTTCCGACATCGGGAATGGTATTTCTCAACGTAGCTTACCTCGTCCTCGGATTTTGGCTCGTGCTATCGCTCAAGACTGGGGTGTACAACTTCGGGTTCCTCTGGTCCGGGCTCATGATGGTCTTCATCTTCTTCGTGCTCATGACGGTCATGGCGTTGGCAGGGGTTGTCTCCAGAAGCGCCTCGATCTCCCTCATGTCGGTCTTCTCGGTGTACATCCTAAGCTCTGTACTTGCCCACCACAGGAAGTTCCTTCCCCTGATCTCGGAAGACTTCTGGCGCTGGCTCGTGAAGGGGGCGTACTACGTGCTTCCCAAGATAGACCAACTCTCCTCCCAGACGAGGTCCCTCGTGGAGGGCGGCGTCGTGGATAACTGGATGCCGATCTGGTCGTCCGCGGCCTTCGGGGCCGCGGTCCTGGGGACGGCGATAGCTATCTTCGAAAGGAAGGACTTCTAAGGTGTACGGCGGATTCGGCTTCCTCTCGCAGTTCTACAGGGACCTCAGGGCACAGAAGCTGAGGACCGTGCTCACCCTCTTCGGGATAACGTGGGGGACTGTGGCGGTTGTGTTGTTGCTCGCCTTCGGGGTCGGCCTCTACAGGCGTTCCCTTGCGGCCATGCACGGGATGGGGGAGAGGATAGTTATACTATGGGCCCAGAAGACCACCAAGCCTTACAAGGGGATGGGGATAGGCCGTCCCATAAGGCTGAGGGACGAGGACGCATGGCTTATCAAGAGGGAGGTCCCGGAGGTGGAGGCCGTCGCCCCAGAATACAGCACGTGGAACGTCAAGCTCAAGCGAGGAAGGAAGGCCACCAACGTCAGGATATCGGGCGTCTATCCGGCGTTCGAGGAGCTAAGGAACCTCTTCCCCCAGCAGGGAGGGAGGTTCATAAACCCTCTCGACATAAGACACAGGAGGAGGGTCATATTCCTGGGGGACGAGGTGAAGGAGAACCTGTTCGGCGAGGAGGAGGCTGTAGGTAAGACCGTAACTTTAAACGGCATACCATTTACCGTGATAGGGGTGCTGAGGAAGAAGGTACAGACAAGCTCGTACTACGGCAAGGACTCCAGGGCAGGGTTCATACCCGCCTCGACCTTCCGCTCCACGTTCGGACATAGGTACATCAACAACCTCATCTTCAGGCCGAAGCCCGGACTTTCCAAGGAGGCGATAGATAAAGTCTACAGAGTCCTGGGGACGAGGCATCGCTTCGACCCCGAGGACAGGGATGCCCTCATGGTATGGGATACGACAGGGATAGATAAGTTCCTTTTCTATTTCTTCTTCGGACTGAACTTATTGCTGGGAATAGGGGGCGCCTGCACCCTGGCGGTAGGTGGGATAGGGGTTGCGAACATAATGTACGTGGTAATAAGGGAGAGGACGGGCGAGATCGGGATAAAGATGGCGGTCGGCGCCAAGCCACGGCACATACTCTCGCAGTTCATGCTCGAGACGATGCTCGTGGTAGCAACCGGAGGGGCGCTGGGGTTCGGGATATCTTGGGCTGCGGTGGAGGCCGCTTCCTTACTTCCGGACAAGGTGAAGGATGCCGTAGGAACTCCGGTCATATCTCCGCCCGTGGCCCTGGCGACCGTGCTCGTGCTCGGTGCCGTGGGCTTCTTGGCGGGATACTTCCCTGCCAAGAGGGCCGCAAGTATGGACCCTGTGCAGGCTTTAGCCTTAGGGGAGTTCGGGATATGAGGGTCATCCTCCAGTTCTTGGGGGAGCTTAAGAGGGAGCGCACCAGGATGTTCCTGACAGTGCTCGGGATAGCCTGGGGCACTGCGAGCATAGTTCTCATGCTATCGGTGGGCCAGGGCGTAATTGAGGGGGCCCGGAGGGGAATGCAGGGGATGGGCAAGGCCATAGTCGTGGTCTGGGGAGGGGAGACATCGAAGCCTTACAGGGGTCTGAAACCTGGAAGGAAGGTGCGGCTCAGGGAGGAGGATGCGAGGCTTTTAAGGGAGAAGGTGAAGGGCATAGGCTCGATAAGTCCGGAGTACATAAGGTGGGGTGTCTACGTAAGCTCGGGAAAGCGCTCGATGAACACCCGCACCGTGGGGGTATGGCCGGAATACGGCCCCCTGCGCAACATATGCCCGCAGGAGGGGAGGTTCCTGAACCAGCTCGACCTTAGGTTCAAAAGGAGGGTGGTCTTCTTGGGGGACGAGGTCGCAAGGAGGCTCTTCGGAAGCGATGACCCGGTGGGCAAGGTGGTCCACATAAACAGGGTCCCCTTCACGGTGATAGGGGTCATGAAGAAGAAGTTACAGACGAGCAGCTATTCCGGAATGGACAAGGATGCCACCTTCATCCCCGCCTCTACCTTCAGGGTCATGTTCGGGCACAGGTACGTCAACGACATAGTTTACAGGCCGGATGACATATCCCAGGCAGAGCTGGTAAAGGCCGAGGTCTACAGGGTCATGGCCTGGAAGTACAGGTTCGACCCAGAGGACAGGCAGACCCTGAGGATGTGGGATACGATAGAGGGGGAGAGGGCGTTCGGGAGGGTCGCCTTGGGGGTCCAGATGTTCCTGGGTATAATAGGGGGGTTGAGCCTGTTGGTCGCAGGGGTAGGCCTTGCGAACATAATGTATGCGGTCGTGAGGGGGAGGACCAGGGAGATAGGGATAAGGATGGCAGTGGGCGCCAGACCCAAGGACATAATCTACGAATACCTGCTCCACTCGGCCCTTACCGTGCTGGCCGGTGGGGCCATAGGTTTCGGACTTTCCTGGGGGCTTGTGGAGTTCATAAACGCCCTCCCGCTTAAGGGGGAGGTCTTCAAGTACCTCGGAAGACCAGTCATGTCGACCACGACGGCCATCGTGGCCTCGGTGGTCCTGGGGGTGGTGGCCCTTACCGCCGGGATATTCCCGGCCAAGAGGGCAGCGTCCATAGATCCTGCTGAGGCCCTGAGGTACGAGTAGGAGGGAGGGATGATAAAGCTCGTGGACGTCAGGAAGGTATATAAGATGGGGAAGGTGGACGTGGAGGCCTTAAGGGGGATAGACTTGGAGATAGAGGAGGGCGAGTACGTAGCTGTCCTCGGGCCTTCCGGCTCGGGAAAGTCCACCCTCATGCACATAATAGGGTGTCTGGACAGGCCCACATCGGGCAGATACTACCTGGACGGCAGGGAAGTCTCGAGGCTGAGCCCATCCCAGCTCGCCGAGATAAGGAACACGAAGGTGGGGTTCGTGTTCCAGAGCTTCAACCTGCTTCCTCACGCCACGGCCTTGGAGAACGTCGAGCTTCCGATGATATACAGGAGGATGAGGGCCAAGGAGAGGAAGAAGAGGGCAAAGATGCTCTTGGATATGCTCGGCCTGGGGGAAAGGGCCTCGCACAGGCCATCCGAGCTTTCTGGAGGAGAACAACAGAGGGTGGCCATAGCCAGAGCCCTGGCCAACGACCCCCAGATACTCCTCGCCGACGAGCCCACAGGAAACCTGGATTCGAAATCCGGGGAGGAGGTCGTAAAGATGTTCGACGACCTATGGAGACAGGGGCGCACGATCGTAGTAGTTACCCACGACCCTGCTGTGGCCGAAAGGGCCGAAAGGGTAGTTAGGCTTTTGGACGGGAGGATAGTGCAATAAGGAGGCGAGATGGCGGGATTCCTGGCGTTCTTAGGGCTTCTGCTCGGACCTGGGGTCAGCTCCCACGAGGTCCTGGACCTTGACTTGGGCAAGGCCGTAAGGCTTGCGATGGAGAAGAACCTCGAAATCGTCAATTCGATGTTGGACGTGGAGGCATCCGGGGCCGAGGAGAGGTCGGCCTTGGGAAGGTTCCTTCCCTCGCTGAGCATGGGCATAAGCCAGAGCATCCACGACAGGTCGAGGATGGTCCTGAGCGGGACGAGGGGGCTGGTGAAGACCAACAGGAGCTATAGCTTAAATTTGGGATTGAACTACAACATCTTCAATGGGTTCAAGGACATATCAAGTCTCAAGGCAGCCAAGCTTCTGAGGGAGGCATCGGAACTCACGTACGAAAGGACCAAGGAGGAGGTAGCCTTGATCGTGGTGCAGAGGTACCTCGCATGTCTTAAGGCCGAAAAGCTCGTAGACATAGCACGGCAAGCCATGGAGAGGAGCAAGGTCCAGCTCGAAAGGACGGAGCTTATGTTCAAGCTCGGTTCGGTCCCTCAGGCCGACGTCATCAAACAGAGGGTGCAGTTCGGGAGGGAAAAACTCAAGCTCCTCCAGGCCAAGATGGAATACCAAAGCTCACTGGCCGAGCTCCTTTACGTCTTGGGCGTAGAGGCAGAGGGGAGGAGGGTAAGGCTTGAGGACGTACAGGAGCTCGGGGGCAACGTCGAGATGGATTTCGAGGAGGCCTTTAGGACGGCCCTCGAAAGGAGGAAGGACATATTGGCGCTCAAGAAGGCCCTGGAGGCGGCAAGGTACGAACTTAAGGCAGCCAAAGGTGCGCTCCTGCCCACCATAGATGCCTCGGTAAGCTACGGCTTCTGGGACGTGAGCTTGCCGAGGTCCTTCAGGGACATAGACAGGACGGACAACATCTCGTTCGGCATAGCGCTCCGTGTGCCTATATTTCAGAGGCTACAGGCCCGCTCGGCCGTGGCCGAGGCAGAGATCAACCTGAGGAAGCTCGAAAACCAACTGAAGGACGTGGAAAGGAAGGTGGCCTTAGAGATAAGGACGAGGCTGATGGAACTGAAGATGTCCAAGGAGAACATAGAATTGGCAAGGGAAAACCTCAGAGCCGCCGAGGAGGACCTCAGGCTGGCGGAGGAGAGGTACAGGCTCGGAGCCGGCATACTTTTGGACAGGATAATGGCCTCCCTTCAGAGGAGGGAGGCTGAGGCGGATTACGTCGACGCCCGATACAGTTACATCCTCTCCAAAGTCAGGCTCGAGGGAGCTATGGGCATGTTGGAGCTACCTGGACTTCAGGGCCGAAGGTAGCCAGTGCAAGGAAAGTTGTTGACATATGCTCCCCTTTTAGGTAACTTTTGCCACATACATCTGTCCGATATGCGGAGGGGAATGGTTCCAGAGGGTCCTGGAACCCCCAACTTTATGGTAATCCTACTTCCTGTCTTCCTTAGGTGCGCTGCGTATATACTTATGTCGGACCTGTAGGGGTCGTATGTTATCGCAGGTCGGTGGAGGTATTCTAAATGTCAGCAGAACTTAGAGATATCCTCCTCGAGAGCAGGTTCATAGAGAGGGCACCTGCGTACTTCGGCCGATTTCTGAGGAAGGCGAAGGCTGTTGCCTTTGAGGAGCTTGGTGACATGCTCGACAGGGGAGTCGACGAAGGACTTTTGACCGAAGATGAAGCATTGGAAGCTATAAACTGTGGCTTAGTTGTCAGGGGGCTGAATCGCTCCGATGGTTCGGAGGAGTATCTGCTCGTGGAAGTTTCATGGGAAATAACGACCTCGAAGGTGAAGGAAGCTTCAAGAAAGGCCGAGATCTTGAGAAAGTTAGGGTTGAAGGTCAGGCCGGTGGTCGCCGGAAGGGCGATAAGTCCCGAAGCGGAGGAACTCGCAGGCAGAAGCGGTGTCGAGGTTATGGTCCGTCCTGCCGAGGGGGTGGAGCCGTGAGGAACCCTCAGCAGGTTCTAAAAATAGCTGGATGATGGACCCCATAGTTGGCGAGCTGAAGTCCAGTCCCGTAGTAAAGCGCTACCCCGGGAACCCGATCCTATCGTCCGAGGATGTTCCCTACGACTCCCTGTTGGTCTTCAATCCGGGGGTCGTCCGCTTTCAGGGCAGGTATGTGATGGTCTTCCGCAACGATTACGGCTCCCTCGAAGAGAAGCGTATCGAGGGCACCAACATCGGACTTGCCTTCAGCGACGATGGGATCAGGTGGGAGGTCCAACCCAAGCCCTGTTTCGAGTTGAGGGACCACGAGATCATCAGGGCCTACGATCCACGTCTGACGGTGATAGATGGCCGCTGCTACATGTGCTTTGCGGTGGACACACGCCACGGCGTCCGGGGCGGCATTGCGGTCACGGACGACTTCGAAAAATTCGAGGTCCTCAGCATGTCCGTGCCCGACAACCGCAATATGGTGCTGTTCCCCGAAAAGATCTGCGACATGTTCGTCCGGCTGGAGCGCCCCTTTCCGGTCTACAGCCGTGGTGGTGCGGAGCGCTTCGATATCTGGATTTCCGATTCGCCGGATTTGAAGTATTGGGGCAATTCCCACCTTCTGTTGGCAGTGGAGGACGTCCCATTTGCCAACACCAAAATAGGCCCGGGTGCGCCTCCTGTGAGGACCGAGAAGGGCTGGCTCGTCATCTTCCATGCGGTGGATTTCGACCCTTCAAGGGGGAAGAACGGGTGGGAGGAGAGCTGGAAGAAGAGGTATACAGCCGGGGTTATGCTGTTGGACCTGGACGACCCCAGAAGGATAGTCGGGCTCTACAAAGAACCTCTTATCGCTCCGGAAGCGCCCTACGAAATTGAGGGAGGTTTTCGGAACAACGTCGTCTTTCCCTGCGGAGCGATTTTGGAGGATACGGGCGAAGTGAAGATCTATTACGGCGCTGCGGACAGTGTGATATGTTTAGCTACTGCGGACGTGCACGACCTATTGGACCTATGTATCTCACAAAGAAGCTATTAAGGCGCTGAATCTTAAGGTGAAGATATGAACCTTGAAGAGATAAAAAGGAAGTTGGTAGAACATAAGGAAGAGCTTAAGGAAAGGTATAAGGTGAAGCAGATCGGAATCTTCGGGTCTTATGTCAGAGGGGAACAGCAAGAGACGAGTGATGTAGATATCCTTGTTGAGTTCGAAGAAGGAGCAAGGCTGAGCCTGCTTGATATTGTGGGTTTAGAGATCGAACTGAGCGATCTGTTGGGAGTTAAAGTAGACCTGGTAGAGAAGAAAGCTCTAAAGCCGCACATCGGACGACATATCTTGGAGGAGGTCGTCTATCTGTGAAAGGCGGAGATTACAGGGACTGTCTTTCGGTTTGGAAGTCTCTATCTTCCATCTTAATCCTACACATGAGCTTGCTTGACAGAGACAGGAGTAAGTGTTATATTTAGGCAGCAGATAATGAAGTATCATACCTACTGTTGGTCTACTCGACAAGGTTGCGAGTAAAAGGAAGTTTCCTTCGTCAAGAGTTAGAAATAAACGAGGTACTTCGCAATAAGCTCCAATTTGGAGGGATAAACGGAGTACTTCGTTTATCCGGTAGATGAACCGAAATGACGCTTCGCTTCCCTCCTTCGTCGGGACATTTCGGTTCATCGGGGGGCGGATGGGTGATGCTTCAGCCTGAGGACCAAAGGGAAGAAGTTCTCCAAAGTAATGGGTT
>Ga0209410_1000784_pt1 | contig 14999 bp, 16 predicted proteins | sample Mar14436cmmetaG_FD_184135 | JGI IMG/M metagenome (GOLD analysis project Ga0209410, IMG submission 184135) | Marine hydrothermal vent microbial communities from Guaymas Basin, Gulf of California to study Microbial Dark Matter (Phase II) - Marker... ... | reverse complement strand
CGCCCGTCGGATCCACTTCGGATTTTGAACCATAGCCTCCCCGATTCTGGAAGGAGAGGGCCCGACGAACGCCCCCGCCGCTTCCGCAGGACGGCACTCCACGGCCTTGGAGGGGCCAATATCTCCCCCGGCGCTATTTCGTTTACCCGGGGATGGCTTGGGTGAGTCCCTACGTCTTAAGACGGGACGTTTACCGAGATACTACCGTCTTTGATCGGCCGTTCGATGATCCCGCCCCCGAGGACTACCTCCCCACGGTAAAAGACAGCCGCCTGGCCTGGGGTCACCGCCCGCTGTGGCCTTTCGAACCTAACGTAGGCTCCCCCGTCCCGAAGCTCCACCCTGCACCGCACGGGGGCCGCGCGGTAGCGGATCTGTACCTCGCAAACGAACCTCTCTCCCGGAGGTTCCCCGGCGATCCAGGTAAGCTCCCGGGCCACAAGGCCCTCGGCATAGAGGGCCTCCTCCGGCCCTACTACCACCGCGTTCCGGGTCGGGTCTAGGGCCACCACATATAGGGGCTCCCCCGTCGATATTCCCAGGCCCCGCCGCTGCCCCACCGTGTAGTGGGGAAGCCCTCGGTGTGAGCCCAAAATCCTTCCCGAAATGTCCACAATGGGACCCGGTTTCGCGTCCGGGACAAGCTCCCCGATCCCCCGAGGGGCAAAGCAGAGGTCCTGGGATTCACGGAGATGGGCGGCGGTGAAGCCCTTTTCCCGAGCAATCCGCTTGACCTCCTCTTTGGTCAGCTCCCCAACGGGGAAAAGGGCCCGCGACAGCTCGTCCTGGGTAAGGGAGTAGAGGAAGTAAGACTGGTCCTTCGCCCGATCCCGTCCCCGCAGGAGAACGTGCTTCCCTTCTTTTTCCCGATTCCTCGCGTGGTGTCCGGTGGCGATGTAGGGGATGCCGCGTTTCTCGGCTTCACGCAAAAGGAGCGCGAACCTTGCCCTGCGATTGCAAAAGGTGCAAGGATTGGGCGTTTTCCCCTCTCTATATGCCCGCAACGCGGGCTCAACCACGAGCTTTCGAAACTCCCGGTGCGCTTGTACGGTCTCGTGGGGAATGCCGAGCTCCCGTGCGGCCAGGGAGGCAGCGTCTACCGAACAGCATCGGTTCTCATATGGCCCTTCGGGATCCCACAGCCAGAGGGTGAGGCCGTATACTCGATAGCCTTGTTCCAAAAGGAGATAGGCGCACACAGTCGAGTCCACGCCCCCCGACATCCCCACAAGGACCTTCTTGGCCATCCTTCGCTATTCCTCTACGTACTTGGGCACAATACAGATGAACTTGAGGGGGCTAGAACCGGTGTTCGAAAACTGGTGATATTCGTCGGGGGCCAAGAAAACCACCGTGCCGGGGGAGAGCCTTTGGGTCCCCGCTTCGGTCCACAACACGCCTTCTCCTTCCAAAACCAGTACCCCGTGTTCGAAGGGATGGCGGTGTTTCGGGGTATGTCCCCCTGCCCCCAAGGTGAAGAGCCGCACCGCGAACGTGGGGGCTCCATCTTTTGGCCCGATAAGAACTTGCTTCACCACGTTTACGGTCTCCCTCCCGTCGGAGACGTCCCTCGCCTCAACCTCGTGGACCCTCTTCACCACCGCCATGGAACCTCCTTTTATGCATAGGCCACAAGGAAAGGAACGAGGAGCTCACGGTCCGTGAGACCACCGTGCATTCCCCGCAGCACGAACTCCTCGCCTTCCGGCCAGAAGAAAAGTTTCCGCCCCCGAGCCAACGCCACCAGGTCCCCCAGGCGCGCCCGCACCCCCTCGCTCGGCTCCTCGAGTCCCCAGATCTTGGACTCCAAGGCCGCTTCGGTTTCCATCACCAAGAACTCCCCTGGGTACCTCCGTTCGAGGTACTCCCGCACCACTTCCTTTCTTCCCTCACGCACGAAGAAATATCCCGCGCGCAAATCGCCCACGGGTTGGAAGATAATCGACCCCATAAGCTCAGGGCTCGCCTTGACATCGATGAGGTCCTTTTGGGGATCTACCTCTACGAACCCGTGGTCCGCCGTCACCAATACCGGAACGCCCGCCCCCTGTCCTAAGAAGTTCTCCTCCATGGCGCGGAAAAACCACGAAACCTCTAATGAAAACGGCTCCGACTCCGGACCGTAAAGGTGTGCCAAGGTATCGGTAACCGGCCAGTAAACCCCTAAAAGAACCCTTCCCGGCAGCCGGAGTGCTTTTTTGAGCAATACAAACAGGTCGGAAAGGCTGATGAAGGCAACGATCTCTTCCACACCACGGTACAGGATCCCCGAAAGCCCCGAATTCACGATGTATTTGGGCAGGAAAAGATACGACTTCACCCCCTTTTCCCGCAGGCGCTCGTAGATGGTGGGAACAGAGACGAACTTCTCCAGCTCCACGCCCACGTTCTTGATGGATTCATCGGGGGCTCCCGGGGTGGAAAGCTTTATCATGTTTACCACCGCACCGACCTCGCGGAGGAAGAGCTTGTAACCCAAGATCCCATGGACCACAGGGCTCACTCCGGTGGAGAGGCTCGTCAGGGAAGTGGTGGTGGTGGGAGGAAAGACCGAGGTGAGGGGAATGCGGATATCAAAGCGGGAAAGGTCCACAAGTCCCTTCTCGGCCAGCTCCTCCAGCTTGAGGTACCCCAGCCCGTCGAGGATGAAGCTCACCACTTTGTCAGCCCTCTTGATCCCGAGCTCTCCTAAAAGTGACCGACCTCCTTGAGGTACGCCGAACATGTCCAGGATGGTATCGGCCACCGCCAAAAGGGAATAGCGCTCATAGTGGGGACGCAATCCCCCCGTTTCCTTTCTGATCGCCTCCAGGATTTCTTGTGTTCTCCCCATGCCTTGCGCATTATACCCAAGCACAAACCCGAGACCGGGGAAGGAGGGCCTCATGACGGAGTGTGTGAATCGGGATCGAAACCTCAAGAGGTGTCCTTGCACCTGGCCGGATTGTCCACGGAAGGGCATCTGTTGTGAGTGCCTCCATTATCACCTCTCGCAAAAGGAGCTCCCGGCCTGCTGCTTCCCTCCGGAGGTGGAACGCACCTACGACCGTTCTTTCCGCCGCTTCGCCCAGCTTTACGGGGGAGCTTGAGGGATGCAGAACCGGAAAGTCGCCCAGATCCTCTACGAGGTCGCGGATCTTCTAGAACTGGAGGGGGTGGAGTTCAAGCCCCGGGCTTACCGGCGGGCCGCGCAGGCGGTGGAGTCCTGTCCTGTTCCCATAGAAGACCTCGTGCGTGAGGGGAAAGTAACGGAGCTTCCGGGCGTGGGAAAATCCATCGCCGGTAAAATCGAGGAAATCGTGAAAACCGGCAGGCTCCGCTACCACGAGGAGCTCAAAAAGAAACTCCCCGTGGACCTTTACGCCCTTACCCAAGTGGAGGGGGTGGGGCCCAAGATCGCCAAGTTGCTGTACGAGCATCTGGGGGTAAGAAACCTGGATGACCTCGAGCGGGCCGCCCGGGAAGGCCGTATCCGCACCGTACCGGGCCTCGGCCCCAAGGTAGAGGAGAAGATCCTGCGGGGCTTGGCCGAGGCCCGAAAGACCGAAAAGCGGGTGCTTCTGGGTTATGCCCTCCCGCTGGCCGAAGGGATCCGGGATAAGCTCCGGGAAAGCGGTCTCTTCAAAGGAGTGGAGATCGCGGGATCTCTTCGCCGCGGCAAGGAGACCATCGGTGATATCGATATCCTGGGGATATCCGATCGCCCCCATGATGCCGCGGATGCCTTCGCCTCCCTCCCGGATGTGGAGGAGGTCTTAGCAAAGGGGCCGAAGAAGACCTCGGTGCGATTGGCGGATGGGGTTCAAGTGGACCTCCGGATCGTGCCCGCCGAATCTTTCGGGGCAGCGCTCCAGTACTTCACCGGATCGCAAGCCCACAACATCCGCCTGCGGGAGCGTGCGGTTTCTTTGGGGTTCAAGCTCAACGAATACGGGGTATTCAAAGGGGAAGAACGGGTGGCCGGCCGCACCGAGGAGGAGGTCTACAAGGCTTTGGGCCTCCCCTGGATACCCCCGGAGCTGCGGGAGGATCGGGGGGAGATCCAGGCGGCCGAGGAGGGAAAGCTTCCCAAGCTCGTTGAGCCCGAACAGATCCTGGGGGATCTCCACGTCCATACCGACTGGTCCGACGGCAAGGGTTCTTTGGAGGAGATGGCCAAGGCGGCCATGGAGCTTGGATACCGTTACATAGCCATTGTGGACCACTTCCGCTTCGCCCAAGCGATCCCGGGTTTGGGCCCGGAGGAGCTGGCGCGGCAAATGGAAGCGATTCAGGAGCTCAACCGGAAATTGAAGGGCTTTCGGCTCCTTTCCGGTATCGAGGCCAATATCCTCCCCGACGGCACCATCGATGTCCCCCGGGAGCTTTTGCGGGAGCTCGAGGTGGTGGTGGCAGCGATCCATACCCATATGCGGATGCCGAAAAAGGAGATGACGAAAAGGCTCCTTTCGGCCATCGAGAACGAGGACGTGGACATCATCGCCCACCCAAGCGGGCGCCTGATCGGGGAGCGCTCTGCCTATGATGTGGATTGGGAAGAGGTGTTTCGCCGGGCGGCGAAATACGGGACGATCCTCGAGGTGAACGCTAATCCGCAACGTCTGGATCTATGCGCCGAACACGTTCGGGAGGCCATCGATACCGGGGTGAAACTGGCCTTGGGCACCGACGCCCATCACCCCGACCATTTGTGGTTCATGCGATATGGGATCCTCACGGCCCGCCGTGGATGGGCCGAGGCTAAGGACGTGATCAATACCCTGTCCTTGGACAAGCTTTTGGCGATGTTTAAATAGTACCATTTGGGGCCCCGATCCCTTTCCGACGGTTGTAGTAAAATCCACCCTAAGATGATCCGAACCGAAGGGCTTACACGACGATTCGGAGAGGTGATAGCCGTAGAGGACCTCTCCTTCGAAGTTCGTGCGGGGGAGATCGTGGCCCTGCTGGGGCCCAATGGAGCAGGGAAGACCACCACGGTGCGGATGCTTTCCTGCCTCATCGCTCCCACCTCCGGGAGGGCATGGGTGGATGGACGTGAGCTCAACGAGGATCCTTCTCATATCCGTGCCACCGTGGGGGTTCTCACCGAATCCCCGGGGCTCTACAAGCGCCTCTCGGCGTGGCATAACCTCCGTTTCTTCGCGGAGCTTTACGGGGTGAGGAACGCCGAGGAAAAGATCGAGGAGTACCTTCGGTTCTTCGGGCTTTGGGAGCGAAGGAACGAACCGGTGGCCACGTACTCAAAGGGGATGCGCCAGAAACTGGCACTGGCCCGGGCCCTCTTGCACGAACCAAGGGTACTTTTGCTGGATGAGCCCACCGCCGGACTCGATCCCGAAAGCGCGAGGTCCGTACGGGAGTTCATCTCCGAGCTCAAAGGCGCGGGCAGGGCGATCCTCCTCTGCACCCATAACCTTCCCGAGGCCGAGCGCCTCTGTGACCGGATCGTCCTTTTGAGGACCCGCCTGATCGCACAGGGCACCCCCGAAGAGCTTAAGCGTCGCCTCTTCGGAACCAAGGTGGTGGTGGAGCTGGCCAATCCCTCCCCCGGGCTCGTCTCCTCCCTGGACATCCCCGGGGCGAGATCGGCGGAGCTGGTGGGGGAGAAGCTCTATGTCGAGGTCGAGGACCCCCGCCGGGATAACCCGGTCCTTGTGCGCAGGCTGGTGGAGCTAGGGGCCGAGATCATCGCCGTGCGGGAAGCCGAGACCACATTGGAGGACGTCTATCATGAGCTCATGGGAGGTGCCGGTGCACAGGGTTAAGGCAATCCTCCTCAAGGAATGGGCGGAGGCGGTTCGGATAAAGATGGTGCTTTTCAGCGTTGCCTTCCTTCCTTTGTTTATGACGGGGTTTGCCGCGTACCTTGTGTGGCAGGGAAGGGCCCTTCCCGAGGAGGCACAGGCTGCCCTTCTGAACACATCCCTGTTGTACTTCTTCATCCTCCCTGTGGTGATCCCCCTCTCCATCGCCGCTTATTCCATCGTGGGAGAAAAGGAGCAAGGCACCCTGGAACCCCTTCTGGCCACCCCTGTCCGGGACTGGGAGCTGTTTTTCGGCAAGGCACTGGGGCCGGTGATTCCCGGGCTGGTCCTTTCCTGGGGCGCGTTCGGCCTCTTCCTTTTGGCGGCCCGCGTAATGTTGGGAAAAATACCCACAGGGGTGCTTTCGCTCCCTTGGCTCCTCTCCATTTTTGCCCTGGCTCCCTTCCTCGCGTTGTTCGCGGTGTTCGTCACCATGATCGTCTCCTCCCGTACCACCGATGTCCGGGCGGCGTACCAGTTCTCCAGCTTGGCGGTGCTCCCCGTCCTGATCCCGCTGCTCGTTTACATCGGTCGCCTTACCGCGGTCAATCTCGCGTTCGTGGGAATAGAGGCAGGGATCGTGATCCCCCTCGATGTGGCCACCCTTTACATCGCGGTTAAGCTCTTTCGCCGCGAGGAGATCCTTACCCGTTGGAGGTAAACTTGGAGCTGTGGCGAACCATCCCTACAATCTCGCTCCAGGAGGTGGCCTATGGCGTACGTGACCAAGAAGGAGCTCATCGAGAAGATAAAGCCGATCTTGGAAGATCTGGGAAGGGCGCTGGAGGAATTGGAAACGGCACTGGACGAGGCGAAGGTCAACCTGGAGAAGACCAACGACGCCATCGCCGAAGCCGAAGAGGACTGAGCCTGTTTTCGGGGCCGGAAGGCAAAGGCGGGGGCTTTGCCCCCCTTTTTCTTTCTCCACAGGAGTTCCACAAACCCTCCCCGGCTTTTCCATCGGTGGCGCTTAAGATCGGGGTGTAAAGCGCGGGGTGAAGAGCTGCCCCGCCCCCTAAACGAAAGCCCGCTTTCCCACCTCCGGGACGAGGGGCCCTTTTGGGCCCCTCGTCCTTTTCAAAAAACGCTTTAACACAAGCCCCGCTCCTTGTCTTGTGTTACTATTACCATCGCCGAAAGCTTGGTCGGACAAAGGAGGGACAAGTTGGCGATCCTCATCGATAGGTCAACGAGGGTCCTTGTTCAGGGTATAACCGGGAACGAGGGTTCATTTCACACGAAGCGGATGTTGGCATACGGGACCCAGGTGGTGGCGGGGGTCACCCCGGGCAAGGGAGGACAGAGGCTGGACGGAGTCCCGGTTTACGACTCCGTGGCGGAAGCCATCGAAGCCCATCCGGAGATAAACGCCTCCATAATCTTCGTGCCCGCGCGGTTCGCTCCCGATGCGATCCTGGAAGCCGCCGATGCTCGGATCCCCTTGATCGTGACCATCACCGAGGGGATCCCGGTACACCAGATGCTCCGGGTGTACCACCTGCTCAAGCTCTACGGGGTTCGCCTCATCGGACCCAACTGCCCCGGGTTGATCTCGCCGGGCAAGGCCAAGGTGGGGATCATGCCGGGGGAGGTCTTCACCCCCGGCCCCGTGGGAATAGTTTCCCGCTCCGGTACCCTCACCTACGAGATCGCCTCCCGCCTTTCCCGGGCCGGCATCGGCCAGTCCACGGTGGTGGGGATCGGGGGGGATCCCATCGTGGGGAGCTCCTTCGTGGACATCCTCGCGCTTTTCGCGGAAGACCCGGAGACGGAGCTCGTGGTCCTGGTGGGGGAGATCGGGGGGACCGCCGAGGAGGAGGCGGCCCGGTTTGCGGCCGAGAAGCTGGGGAAGCCCATGGTGGCCTACATCGCCGGGTTCTCCGCCCCGCCGGGAAAGCGCATGGGGCACGCCGGGGCGATCATCTCCGGCTCCGAGGGGACCGCGGAGGCCAAGGCCAGGGCCCTGGAGTCCCGGGGGATCCCCGTGGCCCGCACCCCTGCCCAGGTGGCCGAGCTCGTGGAGGGGATCCTTAAGGCCTGAGGAGCCGGGACATTGCCGGGGGAAACCGGACGGCACTAAAATGGACTTCGACCTCGACAGAAGAGGGGGTGATAACGGGACAGGAATCCACCGCGCGGAGAAGGCTGTGGAAACGAGGAGGTGCAGTATGCGCAAGTTTATGTTTGTGGTTTTGGCCCTATGTCTTAGTGGTTTGGGGGCCCTTTCCGAGGGGAAGTTCCTGCGGATAGCCTTCGACGCCGCCGACCTCAAGACCCTGGACCCACATCTCGCCGCGGCTACCATGGACCGGGCCGTGGTGGATATGATCTTCAACGGCCTCGTGCGTTACAAGCCCGGCGACATCAGCGCCCCGTTCGAACCGGACCTGGCGGAATCGTGGGACGTCTCCGAGGATGGCCTCACCTGGACCTTCTACCTTCGCAAGGGTGTCTACTTCCATCCCTTCGAGGGCTACCCCGAGGGATACGAGCTTACCGCCGAGGACGTGGTCTACTCGCTCCGTAAGGCCGCTGACCCCGGCCGCTCCGCCTATGCCGGCGAATACGCGGGGATGGAGTTCGTGGCCGTGGATCGCTACACCGTGCAGGTGAAGCTTCCCAAGCCCATGCCTCCGAGCCTGGTGCTCCCCAAGTTCGCCGACTACGCCGGCGGGTTCATCGTCTCGAAGCTGGCGGTGGAGGCCTTCGGGGACGAGGGCTTCCGCACACACCCCGTGGGCACCGGCCCCTTCATGTTCGAGAAGTACTCGCCCCTCGAGAAGGTCGTCCTCGTCGCGAACCCCAACTACTTCCGGGGCAAGCCCAAGCTCGACGGTGTGGTCGTCTACTACATGCCCAACCTCTCAGCCCGCGAGGCGGCCCTGGAGACGGGGCAGGTGGACGTCATCGAGGGTCCTCCGGAACAACCCTGGGTGGAGAAGATGAAGAAGAAGCCCGGCGTGGTGGTCGACACCTTCGGCCCCGGCGAGTGTGCGGTGCTCCACTTCAACATGTCCAAGCCCCCGTTCGACGATATCCGAGTACGCAAGGCCATGGCCTACGCCCTGGACCGCGAGGAGCTCCTCTACACCGTGGGGCCGGACATCGCCGATCCCCTCTGTTCGCCCGTGCCACCGCTCCTCCCCGGCGGCCTCACCTGTGAAGAAGTGGGGGATCTCCGCTACGACGTGAACCGGGAGAAGGCCCTGGAGCTCCTGGAGGAGGCCGGCTATCCGGGCGGGTTCTCCATCGAGGTGGTGATCTCGGAGCGGGCCGAGTACCTGATCCCCATGCAGAACATCCAAGCCCAGCTCGCCGAGATCGGGGTGGAGGTTAAGCTCAAGGTGGTGGACCACTCCTCCATGCATACCCTGATCCGCCAGGACGTGAACCCGATGGTGCTCTATGTAGCCTGGCGACCCAACGCCGACGTCTTCCTCACCCGGTTCTACCACTCCCACTCCATCGTCGTCACCGGCAAGAAGCCCGACACCAACTTCTCCCACTTGGGCGGGGTGGACGCCGACGGCGACGGGGTTGTCGACTCCATCGACGACCTCATCGAGGCCGCCCGCGTCGAGCTCGACCCCAAGGCACAGATCGGGCTCTGGAAGGAGGCGTGCAGGGAGATACTGGAGCTTGCGGCCGCGTATCCGCTCTACATCAAGAAGTTCGTCTACGCCCGCAGCCCCAAGGTCGACTACGGCTACGAGCTCAAGTCCACCTTGGCCCTCTACCCCCAGGTAAACGAGCTCACCTCGATCGGGGACTGAAGGGGGAAGGCGACCGGGGGCGGGCCCCGGCCCGCCCCTTATTGTTTAACGGAGATGTTCGGTTACGCGGTACGGCGGATCCTCGTTTCCTTCCCGATCCTCCTGATCGTCCTCACCGTGGTCTTCGTCCTGGTGCGGGTGGCGCCGGGGGATCCGGCCCGGGCGATCCTGGGGGATTACGCTTCCCAGGAGGCGGTGGAGGCCCTGCGCAAGCGCATGGGCCTCGACAAGCCCCTTTGGGAGCAATACGTTGAATTCCTGTGGGGCCTGGTGCGGGGGGACCTGGGGCGGTCGCTCATAAGCGGGGTCCCGGTGGCGAAGCAGGTGGCATATGCCCTGCCCTATACCCTGGAGCTCACCTTCTCGGGGATCCTCATCGGGGTCATCTTCGGGGTGCCGCTGGGGATCTACACGGCTCTGAGGCGCAACCGCCTCCCGGATTACCTCGGCCGGACATTCTCCTTGGCGGGGCTTTCCTTCCCCACCTTTTATTTGGGGATCCTCCTCATGCTCCTTTTCGCGGTGGAGCTCCGCCTCTTCCCCACCATGGGCGGGGGAAGGCCGGGGGATCTTGTGGACCGGCTCCGCCACCTCTTCCTCCCGGCCCTGACGTTGGGCCTCATCATGACCGCCTATATCACGCGTATGTCCCGCTCGGCGATGCTGAACGTCCTCAACGAGGACTACGTGCGCACCGCCCGGGCCAAGGGGCTCGGGGAGACGAAGGTCATCTTCCGCCACGCCCTCAAGAACGCCCTCATCCCCATCATCTCCGTGATCGGGGTCTATTCCATCGTCCTCATCGGGGGCTCCATCATGGTGGAGATCGTCTTCTCCCGGCCAGGCCTGGGGAAGCTCATGGTGGGGGCGATGATGCAGCGGGACTACATCACCCTTCAATCCATCATGGTGATCTACTCGGGGTTCGTGGTGGCCCTCAACCTCCTCACCGACCTCTCCTATGGGCTTGTGGACCCGCGGGTGAAGTACGAATGAGGCCCTCTGGGAAGCGGCGGGGATCGATGGGTCGCGGGGTGGCGAGCCCACGGCAGCGCGTCGTCCGCACCTTTCTCAGGAACCGGACGGCGGTGATCGGGGCGGCCATCGCCGTCTGTGTGGTCGCCGTCGCGGCCCTCGCCCCCCTCATTTCCCCCTACGACCCCATCCGTCAGAACGTCCGTTTCCGATTCCGCCCCCCACACGGTGCCCACATCTTCGGCACGGACTTCTACGGGAGGGACGTCCTCTCCCGCGTGATCTACGGGGCGCGGATCTCGCTCCTTGTGGGGATAAGTTCCGTCCTTTTGGGGATGGCCATCGGGACCGTCATGGGGATGGTGGCCGGCTACCGGCGGGGGAAGCTCGAGGTCCTGATCATGCGGGCGGTGGACGTGATGATGTCTTTCCCGGACGAGGTCCTGGGGATCATGATCATGGTGGCCCTGGGCTCGGGGCTGTTCAACTTGATCCTCGCCATCGCCATCCTCATGGCCCCTCGCTTCGCCCGCCTCGCCTACGGACCCACCCTGGCTCTCCGGGAGCGGGACTACGTGGACGCCGCCCGGGCCGTGGGGTGCGGGGACCTCCGGATCCTTTTACGGCATATCCTCCCCAATATCTTCGGGGAGGTCCTAGTGATGAGCACCCTCTGGACCGCCACCGCCATCCGCCTCGAGGCAAACTTGAGCTTCTTGGGGCTCGGGGTATCGCCCCCCACTCCCACCTGGGGGAACATGATCCGGACGGGCCTCGATCACCTGACCGATGCGTGGTGGGTATCGATCTTTCCCGGGGCGGCGATCCTCATCACCGTCCTGGCCTTCAACATGCTGGGGGACGGGCTCCGGGACATCGCGGACCCAAAACTCCGTACCTGATTCACGGCGGCGGGGCGGTGGTCTTCCGCACCACGAGTTCCGGCCTGAGGAGCTTCCTGAGCTTCTTGCGTCGCTTTCCCTCGAGGACATCGATCAGCCATTCCGCCGCCAGACGCCCCATTCGGTAGGTGGGTTGGGCCACCGTGGTGAGCTCGATCAAGGGGAGGGAGGCGTAGGCGATATTGTCGAATCCCACCACCGAGAGCTCCTCGGGGACGGCGATCCCGAGGTTGTGGGCTGCTACAAGGACCCCGAGGGCGATGAGGTCGTTGGCGGCGAAGATCGCGGTGGGGCGCCGCCGGCGCGAGAGGAACTCCCGTGCAGCTTCCTCCCCCGCCTCCCAGGTGAAATCGGTGTGTTTGACCCACGAGCGGGGAACCCGGATCCCGTTCCCCGAGAGGACCTCCCTGAAGGCCTCCGCCCGCACATGGCCCGGTTCCGTCCCCTTGGGGCCGCTGATGCAGGCGATCCTTTTGTGCCCGAGGGAGATCAGGTGCTCCACCGCCAAGCGTGCCCCCAGGCGGTCGTCCACGATCACATAGGGGGCATCCACCGTGTGCGAGGTCCGCGACACCAACACGAAAGGGATTTCCGCCCGCTGGAGCTCCGACAAGAGGGGATCCTCCAGGGCCACGGAGGTGATGATCTGGCCGTCCACACGCTTGCGGCGGAGCAGAAGCCCATAATCCCGTTCCTTTTCGGGATCATCTCCGGTGTTGCAGAGGATGACGCCGTAACCGCGGGCGTGGGCAGTATCCTCAACCCCCTTCACGATCTCGGCGAAGAAGGGATTGGTGATATCGGGAACCAAAAGCCCGAGGGCCCGGGTGCGCCCCTTGACCAGGCTCCGCGCCAGTTCGTTCCGCTCGTACCCGAGTTCCGCGGCGAGCCGCTTGATACGCTCTTTGGTGCTTTCCCGGATAAGGGGCGAGTCGTTCAGCGCCCGGGAGACGGTGGACGGGGAGACCCCGGCCGCCTTGGCAATATCCTTGATGGTCACCATTTCTTCCCCTCTTACCCCTTCACCCCCTTTCTTTCAAGCGGTTGTCAGCTGCTGGGAACCCTACCTTGCCCAAGGCGAAAGAAGTGAAGATCCCCTCGAGGTCTCCGGTGTAGCCGCCTCGCACACCCGTCCCATAGCCGGTGGCGGCAAAGGCCGCGCTGAGGAAGGGAACAAGCCCGTACGCAGCGGCAAAAAAGGCTTCCTCCCTCTCCAGGGCACCCCGCAGTACCGCCAAGACCCCAAGCCCCAGCGCCTCCCCTACCACCGCCCCGGCCGCGGCCAGGAGGTGGTTTCCCTGCATCCCCAACGACGCGCCGGCAACCCCCACTCCCAAGGTGGCCCCCAGGGGGACTCCCACAAGATACCCGTATACACCCGGAAGCCAACAAAGCTCCGCGGTATCCATTCCTTCCCCTGCCTTGATCTCGCATACACGTGTGCCGATCCAATTGCCCGCGAGTCCCAATAGCGCTCCCCCCGCGGTGCCCAGGATCACCTCTCCCGTAAACCGCGCATCTTGGCCCACGGCCACGGTGGGCACCGCGCTCAGCATCGAGAGTCCAAGGAGCCCCAACATAAGTGCCTTTCCCACTCCCCTCACCCTCATCGCCTCCTTGAATGGAGGTTTGGTTTATTCAAACTCCAAAGGATCCGACCCCACAACTTACGTTGTCCCAAAATTCGCGGACACTCTGCCCTCACGAAGGCCTTCTCAGAACCCTGGGGAGACGTCGAAAACCCAACCGCACCCTTTCCCCGGGGATGTACCGTTCCCGGGAAACGAACGCTACGGGACGGGCACCCACTCGACCGTGGATCCGCCAGTGATCCCCGCGGAACTCCGCCTCGCTTACTTCCACCTCCAAAGGCCCCTCCCCGGGTTCCACGTCCTCGGGACGGAAAAAAAGGAGGACCTCTTCCCCTTCGGGAAGGTCCACTGATTCCACCCGGAGGCGGATCTCTTGGGACTCCACCCAGGGGCCCTCGGGCCCATGGTGGAGGATGCCCGTCCAGAGGTTCGCCCCTCCTAAGAAGGAGGCCACGAAGGGGGTACGGGGAGAAAAGTAGAGCTCTTCCGGGGAACCCTCCTGCTCTATCCTTCCCTCCCGCATTACCGCGAGCCTATCCCCCATGGAGAGGCCTTCCTCCTGATCATGGGTCACGTAGACCGAGGTAGTACCCCGCTCCTTCAGGATGTGCCTGAGCTCACCCCGGAGCTCTACCCGTAAGGCCGCATCCAGGGCCGAGAGGGGCTCGTCCAATAACAGCACAGCCGGTTCCGGGGCCAGTGCCCGGGCCAACGCCACCCGCTGCTTTTGCCCATGGGAAAGTTGATGCGGTTTTCTCCTTTCGTATCCCCGAAGGCCCACGAGCTCCAACAGCTCCCGCACCCGCCGCTTGCGCTCACCTCGGGGAACCCCGCGAAACCGCAGGCCGTAGGCGACGTTGGCGGACACGGTCATGTGGGGAAAGAGGGCATAGCTTTGGAAGAGAAGCCCCACGTTGCGCCGCTCGGGGGGAAGCCCGAGGACCGAGCGACCCCCGATCCGGACATCCCCGCGGTCCGGGCGCTCGAGGCCGGCGATGATACGAAGTACCGTGGTCTTCCCGCACCCCGATGGCCCCAAAAGGACCAATATCTCCCCCCAACGCACCCCGAAGGAAACGCCCCTCACGGCCACTACCTCTCCGAAGCGCTTATGCAGGTCCTCTACCTCGAGCTTCGCCTTTCCTTCCCCCATCGTCTTGCTCGCTCCGGCCTCTCCTTAATACCTTAACCCCCTGTCATGGAAACACCACGCCACCTTCATGGCGTGTATCCTTGCGGCTTGCAAGAAGAAAAGCTACAATCGCCAGCGGTTTTCCCAAAAGATCGAGAAGGAGGGGGATCCGCGATTCCCAATACGCGTTCGGCCGCGCGTCAGCTCAGAAAAAGCCTGCGCCGGAGGCGCCGCAACGATCTGCGTCGTAGCGCTATCCGCTATTGGCGCAAGCAGATACTCAAGCTCATCTCCGAGGGTAACCGGGAAGAGGCGCTGAGGATCTTCCCTAACTACCAAAAGGCCGTGGATAAGGCTGCCTCCCACGGGGCGATCCACAAAAACAAGGCGGACCGCCTCAAGGCCCGCATGTGGCGCCGAATCACCGCAACTTGATCGGGGTGGAGGCATGTACAAGTACGATTTTCTCGGGAAGGCGAAGATCTTCTCCACGCTGTCCTTAATTCTGGTCCTGGCCAGCATCGTGGTCATCGCGATCGTGGGGTTTCGCGCCGGGGTTGAGTTCACGGGCGGAACCCAGTTTACCGTCACCTTCTCCGAGAAGGTATCCGCGGATGAACTCAGGGCGTTTTTGGGAGAGCTATCGCCCTCGGGAGTGGATCTTGCTGCCACCGCGGTCCTACAGGAGACCGAGATCGAGGGGCACCCCGCTTTCCTCATCACCATTCCCCTGAACGTGGAGGAACACGGGAAGACAATCGATAAGATCCAAGAACAGCTTAACAACAGGTTCCCGGTGCTGGAGATCTCCCCTACCT
>Ga0209410_1000783_pt1 | contig 15021 bp, 24 predicted proteins | sample Mar14436cmmetaG_FD_184135 | JGI IMG/M metagenome (GOLD analysis project Ga0209410, IMG submission 184135) | Marine hydrothermal vent microbial communities from Guaymas Basin, Gulf of California to study Microbial Dark Matter (Phase II) - Marker... ... | reverse complement strand
ATCTTTGTATCGTTGTCCTTCAGCTTATAACTCCTCACTCTCAATTCCATTCAGATCACCAAGACGGAGAAGAGCATACCCACATATATCTAACCATGCATCTTTTTTCACTTCTTCATCATTAGTGTTGGCAATTCTACAAATCTTGTCAAGCACTCTGATGAGGAGAGCTGCATCATCATATTGCTCTGGCAGGATGCCATATGGATACAGAACTGAGAGGATTTCACTGACTTTTCTGAATGCACTGCCATATTGTTTGTTCTTGTCTTTCACAGTCTTCACAACACATGCAGCAAGAAACTCCCACTCCTTTTTCTCCACTTCCATCTCCATTTTTCACACCTCCTCATCACTTCTTATTTTCACACCAACTGCCTTCTCAATGTCCCATTCATATGCTTTGAGTCTCCATACCTGAAATCCCACTTCTCTTAGCACTTTCTCCATCTCCTCTACCTTCTTTGTATCAGCGATGCGAATGTATGCATAAACAAGTGGTCGTGTCGTCTTTGTTGGCTCTGCAATGATCTCTCCCTCCTCCGTGATGCAGAAGACAAATCGGTCTGGTGTTGCCACCTCAGCAATCCAGCGCTTGAACTCCTCTAAACTCCCAAACACTTTGCGTGGCATTTTTACCCCTCCAAAAAAATGGAAAAAAAAAGAAGGAGACTTAATATTCATCAATTCTCGGTGCAATCAGAAACACTGCATTTGTGCCATTCAGTCCATTGTAGTCAATCTCAACAGGCTGAACCTCCTTTGAGAATTTGCATGTGACGATTCCATCCTTGTCACACACTGAGAGGACTTTCTGCAAATATTCATATGAGAGTATGACCTTATGCCCTTCATCTTCTTCCTCAAAGTCAAACATTGTCGTGACTTCATATTCACTGCTATATTGAGTTACACTGATATTATTATCATGACACTTGAAGACAACATCAACTCCTTTCATCACAAGTGCCTTTCTTAATTCTGCTACCTTCAGCTCATATTCAAAGTCATAATCATACTGTATTTCAATCTCCAAATTTTCACTTACTTTCACCAGCTTAGAATAGTCCTTTGATTCTCTGTAAGAGAGAAGTGGTGCTTTGATTTTCATTGACTGTGTCTTCATTGTCATTTTGTCCTTTGTGATCTTCACCTCCAGCTCATCCTCTCTCACCTGTGAGAGAAGCTTGATGACTTCATCTGCCTCAATGCAGAGCTGCCTCTCAGCAAGCTCTGTTGTAAAGAAATAATCTGTTGTGAGGACCGCAACACTCATCATCACTGATCCAACATCAGTATTCATTGCACAAAGCCCATTCTTAGTCACATTGACAAAAAGCTCTCCAATCGTTCCCTTTATGCTTGCAATGTTCAGAAATTCAAGAAGTGTATCCCTTGACACATCAAACTTTATCGTTGGCACTTTCTCTTTTTCCTTCACTACTTCTCCCATTTCCTCAAAATTTTCCTCCATTTTTTCTCACCTCCTCAAAACAATTTTGCCTGCTTCTTATTCTCAAATATATCAAAAATTGGTTCAAGCCTTCTCAAAATATTTACTTCTTCCATTCTCTTCCAATCTATCAAAATCTCTATGTCACTGAGGTTCATGTCCTCATTGAAGACAAACACATCTGTTGGTGGAAGTCCTCGCACCCCTTTTACATAGAGCATTAACACTTTGTCTCCAATTGTGAAATTTGCCCCAAGATATTTGTTTGCATACATCGCACCCCTGATGTGGGGGGCATTTGCATCATAATGCTCCAATGGTTTATGAATGCCCTTCGGAATAGCAATCTCTGTTATGTCTCTCTTTCTCATCTCCTTTCTCTTTCTGTCAAGAAAGTCAAGTAACTTCTCTCCTGAGGCACCATCATATAATATCATTCTGAATGCCTCATCCATCATCTCACGAGTGAACAGAGAATAGTCCGTTCTGACACTCTCAAACCCTCTTACTACCATATAATCACATTCACCTCCTTCATATACAACTCTCATGGCGTATCGCTTCTTCACTCCAGTAAGCAGAATTTTTCCAACATATTTTTCAAATTTCAGCTTCAGTTCAACATTCTCAACTCCATACTTTGTCCTGAAATGTCTTGCAATTTCATTGTTTAATACTTCCTGAAACTCTGAAACTTCCTCAAATGGTATTTGCACATAAATGCTGTCGGTATCAGAAAGCACTACATTATATCCATATTTTGATGCAATCTCCTTTGCAACTGTTATTCCCTCTCTTCCAAGTGCTGTGATTGCCTCTGCAATTTCCACTCTAAACAAACGGAAGCCACTGAAGCCAAACACACCATACACAGCATTTGTCAATCCTTTTATTGCCTGCTTCCGCAGATTTAGAGAGTGATATTTCTCACTTCCAGCAGGAACTTTTTGCAATTGGTCCTCAATTTCATCTCGCATTCTGAAAAATAGTGAGAGTAAATACTGTGCAATTCCCTTCTGTTTTCTCACTTTCACTTTCTTTCTGCCTGTGTCAATCTCCAGCTCCCCTTTCTCTGTCAAATTCTCAGGTGAGAGAAAGAATGTATGAATAATATTGGGATAATAACGAGAGAAATCAAAGACAGCAACATTCTCAAAGATGCCCTTTCCATAGACATCCACAATTGCCCCTTCATACTTCTCCTCTTTGTTTCTGTCAGTTTTTGTGGGAAGTATCAGTCCCATTTCATGAGCAAGTCTCAGCAACTGAGTATCAATCAACACAGAATAAGAGAAACACTTTTCAATACTCTCAATTCCAACTGCTGTTTTCAATGTGAAAAAGAATTTGAATATGCTATGTTTCTCATCAATTCTCTTCACATCTCTGACATCATCACGATTGTATTCAAGAAACTTTTGCCTGTCCTTCTCCCACAGATGTTTGACATCTGCAAAAGTCTCCCGCTTCTCCCCAAACTCAAACTCAACAATACGCTTTAGACTGTATGAAGGTTGATGATAGAGTTTTTTGTATGCTTCATACAGATCAAATGCTTCAAAGAAGGACCCAGCAAAATGAATATCATAGTGCTCAAATCTCTTCAGCAAATATGGCAAGTCATATTTTATAATGTTCCATCCTGTCACAATGTCTGGCTTCAGTCCTTCTACCATCTGAGCAAAGAATCTGAGCATTGCCTCTTCTGACTTGAATGAAAGAACTTTCCAGTTTTTCTCCTTCTTCTTAACACTGTCAACTGCAAGTGTGTAAATCACATCTGATTTGTTTGTTGTGAATGATATTGCAACAATTGCCTCTGTTGCTTTCTCTGGCTCAATGAACTTCTCTGAAATCACCTCAATGTCCAGATACAGAACCACAGGTTCAACATTAACTTCAGCAGGTTTAATCTCTTTCCAACTCACAGTGCCAAATTGCGGAAATTCCAATCCTGACTTAATGCCTGTATCAATCAGAAATCTCCGCACAAATGGAATGTCTGCCTCAAATGTTTTTCCATACTTCTCTCGCTCCTTTGGCACATCAGATGGATCATCCACCACAATCCTTCTCACCGACTCTCCAAACAAACTCTTGTATTCACCACCACTTGCATCTTGAACATAAAAGTATGGAAAGAAGTCATCCACAATCACCTTTCCTTTCCTTCCATCCTCAGCTCTGATCCACATAACAATCCTTCTTCCATGTCTGTGAATTGTTGCAACCATCCCTTTCATCCTGCATCACCTCCACAAATAACCATTTCCACACCTTTTGCATCTCACATATCTCCTCAATTTTGAACAAGAAAGAGGTAGATATTTATGTTGAAAAATATGATGAATCTGATAGCGAGTTCTCTCAATATCAAAATCATCCCAGAATGAAAAATAGCGTGTGAAAATCCTCACCACATCCTCCTCACTGAATCCAGCTATCATCAACTCAGAAACAAAATCCACTCTCAGCAAATGTGGTGGCTCTGGATCTGAGAGGAGTTTTTCAATAACACATTCTCGCACAAACTCTCTTATTATGTCTATATCCACCTCCCCAACTTCATCTGTATGCACAGAGAATTTCCTCTGCTGCTCCTGTTGATGTGATATTTGCACCTCATCAGCAATGTCAATTACAGTCCCTTCATCTCTCACAATTTCATCAATATCTCTGACTGTTCTTGACATTCTCATAATGCCAAGCATATCATATCTTACAAGTTCCTCTTGTGTGAGAGGGATTGCATAGTGCCGTAACGAATGAAGTGTGTTTGGAACACGGAGCATTCCACGCACATTTCCGTGAAAGTGGGGATCCACAAACTCAACATCTTTCGTGAGGTCCAGACATAACAACCTTGTGATACATTTTGCAAAAGCCTCACTTAGCTGTTTTGGTGAGAAGAAGACATAAACATGAAATCCCTTCCTTCCACTGAACACAATAACAGGTTGCAAATCCAAATTGTTGAGTATTGAGCAAAGTTTTACTGCAATCTTCTTTGCTGTGAAAAGAGATGGAGCATCAATGTCAAATGCTATTCTGTCAACAGTCACAGTTCCATTGTCAATTGCATAAATCCCTGCATACAGCTCTCTCTGCTCTTTTCTTTTCCTCTCAATTTCATCAAAAAATTCTGTTGATGTGTATGTCCTTCTCTGAAAGAACTGAGAGTGTGGAACACCAAGTTCTCGTGGAAAAAATGGATAAAAGAGAAAATCACTGTGCATTCTGAATCACCTCTTCAGAGCATTGTTGGAAGCACTACTTTTGATTTGTCCTGCAATATTGTGAAGAAGTCTGACTTGAAAACATCTGTCACATCAATTATTGCATCATTAGGAATAATGTTGTCATATTTTGAGGTCAGAACTTCCACCAAATACCTTCTCTCTTTTCTCTCCACCTTTAATGCAATGTCTGTTTCATATTTCACTGCATCAACCCATGCTGGCTCCTTCCTCTTCTGTCTGACCTCCCCATTCACAATCTCTTCCTTCTCAGTCAGATATACTGTGTAAATCACACCCTTTCTTGCAATGTGATATGTGAGATTGAAAATGTTGCGGATATACCAATTGCGTTCTCCCCAGATCTTGAAGAAAATGTCTTTCTGTGGCGTGTCAAATGCCTGCAATTTGTTGTGATATCGTGCAGTGTATTCTGCAATTCTTGAAAAGTTTTCAAAATTGTCAAGAACAATCCAGTCAATCTGTTTTCCCTGAAATTCTGAATTGTTCTGAAGAATATGTTCAAGCAATTTCACAATGCAATCATAGAACTTTGCAGATGCCTCTGTGATTTGGTCAAATACAACTGCATTGGCAAGATATTTGAGGCAGGAAGCGATGATTATATTGTTGTCATTGTTATAAAGTGTCTTCTTCACAACAAAAGATTTGGTGTCAAATGGAATGCACAGCTTTACTCCATCAAAGCTGAATGCAAGTGTTGTTTTTCCACTACCTTTTTCTCCTGCAATCAGAAACACAAGCTTTTGTGCGTCCTCATCCAGCTCAATGTCATAACCTGCAATGTTCACCTTTTGTGCCTCCTTTATCACTCCTTTTTTCACAGTTTCTTTTATCACCTCTTTCACTGTCTCCTGTGACAGGTCCTTTTCTGTGTCTGAACTTTCTGTTGGCTGAATCTGTGAAACAGAGGGAGGAGGCTGTATCAAATCCTCTACTGGCTCCTCCTCTCCTTTCGTTTCTTCTTTCTCCTTCTCACCAAGCAGATCCTTAATCATCTCATCCAGATCTGCCATTCTCACATTTCACCTCCTCACTCAATCATCCACATATTACAGGCATTTGCAAATAACTTACCATCATTTCTTCGCTGAATTGTGCCCAAAAATCTGCAAATATCTCCTTCATTTACAATATCAAATCGCTGATGAAGCCAAACTGTCATTCGTGATGAGAGAACAACAGAGTTCCCTCCCTCATCTTGATATAATTCCTCTCGCACTGGCAGTGTCTCATCGCTCACTTCAACAAGAAGATAAGAATTTCCTTTTCTACTCACTCCTTTTCTTTTTCTCTCAACAATTGCTGTGAACAGAATCAACTTTCTCACTGGATCTGGAATTCTTTCATCATTACATCGTTTCTCTCTGCTCACTGCCTCACTAAGTCCATTCAGCTCCACAACATTCCAGAATTTCTGAATGAAAGAAATCTCATCTGCTATGTTTGTTGTCTTCAGAAATTCAGCAGATGTATAAATTTGCATCCTCCCATTATCTCTGTATGAGACAGAATAAACACTGAAAAACTCAATATCATCAATGAATTTTTGATATTTCTGTGGAACTGTCAGCACAAATGGCTTAACACTTGCCTTATCATTACCTTCCAATGCAAATCCAGCAACATCTGTGCCATATCCTCGTTCCACAAACACTCCAATTGGGATGAATGAAATTGTTGTGCTCACTCTCAGTTTCATCAATTCCTGTCGTGTAAAGAGCAAAGCAATTTTCTCTCTTTGTCCAGCAGCATATTTCATAACTCTCTCATCTTGCATATATCTGTTGAATATCTCTCTCACCTTCTCAACATCTGCACCAAGCTGTGCTGCCAATCCCTTCAACCTCTCCTCAATATCCATTCCATTCACCTCCTCCTGATTCTCATACCATTCAATACTCTCAGATCTTTTTTCATATCATCACAAACTTTCAAAGCAAAAACAAAAGCAAGAGCATGAAATCCCTGCAAATGTTGAGCTGAAACATCCAACAATTTCTCTGCAATTTCATTTGAATATCCAAGTCTGCTGAAGTCTCCAGAAGTCAATGCCTTCTCAAATTCTTCTTCCTCACTCATATCAAAGTATCCATCACTCATTCCTTTTCTGATTAGTTCTGCTTGTCTGAAATCTTTGACTGGAACAAAATTAACATCTGCAAATTCTGGCTCATTAACATATATCACCTTTGCAACTCCCTTTATACACTCCATCTTTCGTGAGAATTCATTTGCAGTAAAAATAATTGGAACCTTTATCTGTGATTTAAGAGTGTTGCATAATTCTTTGATGTGAACAAATCCATCCACTTCATCCAATAAGAGAACTGTTGGAGTCAATGTTCCATTCTGTAACTGCACCTTTATCAGCTGAACAATGCTTGCATCACGGCAGAGTGAGGAGTTGATCTCACTCACCTCCATGTCCAACTCATGAGCCACATCATACACCACAGATGTCTTTCCAATACCAGATTTGCCATACAACAGGACTGGTTCCTTTGCTTTGACAGCTCTTTTCACCTCTTCTCGCACTTCCTCAATTCTCATCTCCACACCTCCTCAAAACAGCTCCAATACCTCTGCTGAAGGCAATACACTGAGAATTCACACTCACTACATATCTTTTCATCCTCATTCCTCTCAAATTCTCCTCTCAGAATCTTTTTCACAATCTCTTGAAGTCTCCTCTCTGCATCCTCTGTTTTAATGACAAGCTCACGACCACTGCCAAGTAGAAGGAAAATCACCGTGTGAGCATCTGCTATATGCTTATAAATTGCTCCCTGTATCTCATAGTTTTTGTTGAAGTATGATGAGACTTTCCAGTCAACCACAATTCTCTTCTCTTCCTCGTCAGAAAACACTGCATCACAGATACCTATGAAATATTGTGTTTTGTGCTCTTGCTCTACCTCAACAATTCTCCAATTTCTCTGAATTCTTCTCTCCTCAAATCTCAGAAAGTTCTTGAAATATCGCTCATGTTCATTTGCTCCTGTGATTTGCATCAATACCTGAAATGGCTCTTTCCTTCTGTTGAGAACAGCATCATCTTCAAGCAACTTCTGATAATACCTTGCAACAATCTCATGAATGAACTCTCCTCGTTTAATATAAGAGGGCAAAATTATCTCAACTCTTGGTGCTCTCTGCTTTTTCAGCAGAAACGAATAAGGACATTTCAAATATCTGTAAATATCACTAAATGAGAGAGGAAAGAACATCTCACTTCACCTTCTCAGAATGAAGCACTCTGATTGTGTCAGCAACAAACGCAGAGAGTTGAACAAGTGGATTGCACTCTGTATTGATTCCCTGTTCTGCATATGCAAGTGATTTGTAAATCAACAATTTGAGATATGACGAAATTTCCAGCTCCTCAATTTCATCAAAGAGAACCTCAGCAACCTTTCTGCCATCTGCCTGATGTGTGTAAAATAGTGATTTGAGTGTGAAATATGCCTTCTGCCAATTGCCATCAACGCAAGCATTCAACACTTCCTTCGCAAGTGATACTCTTGTAGCTTCTTCTGCTATGTATGAGACAAATGCTTCATAATCCATCTTCTTCAACATTTCCACATAGTTCAATGCACTCCTCGCATCTCCCTTTGCCACTTTTGCAATTAGCTGCACAATTCTCTCGTCATTTCTCACCTTCTCATTCTTCATAACATCCCTCACAATTTCTGCAATTGCATCATCTTTCAGCACTGAAAAACGGAGGACTGCAAACCGTGATTTGATTGCTGTGATAATCTTGTGCTCATAGTTTGCAGTCATTATAATGCGACTTGGCATATTTTTCTGAATTACTATCTCACTCAACCGTCTCAATGCAAATTGTGCGTCTTTAGTCATCTGATCAGCCTCATCCAACAACAGAATTTTTGGTGACGCAGAGAACAGAATTGTCTTAATCTTCTCACGCACAGTATCAATTCCCCGCTCATCGCTTGAATTCATCTCAACAACATCAACATCAAGATGATTTGCAAATGCATATGCTGTTGCTGTCTTTCCCACTCCACTTCTTCCCACAAACAAGAAATGTGGAGATGACTGTATTGATGAAATTGATTTCAACAATTTGACGATTCTGTCCTGTCCTTTGATTTCATTCAAACTTGATGGACGATACTTTGTAAGAAGTGTGTAATTATCCATCCTATTTCACCTTCCTTCTGTGCAGAATAACTCCAACTTCAATCGCACTTCCATTCAGTTGTCTCACTGTTGTATTTGATATTTCTGCTATCCTCTGAACAAGCACTGCATACACACACCAAAACATCTTTGAAATTCTGTCTCCTCCAACTGCACTGATAAAGACATCCTCATCATACTCCAATACATGAAGTGTGGCAGCTATGTATGCTGATCGGGGTTTCTTTGCAACTTTTATCCATTCTATCTCCTTTTTTGCTGAACAATTTGGACAGATAAATGTAACATGTCCAAATTTGTTATCATATCTTACATTCATTTCAACAGAACAAATCTCACACTTCACCTCAATCACCTCCTATTCTCATTTGTTTCTGTTCCTTATATGCAGCAATTACAACAACACCTCTCTTTCTCAACCTCTTTACCCACTCCTTACTCAAATCTTCAACTCTCACTAACACTTCAACCCTTCTCACAACGAAAGCATAGAAAATCGCTGGCTCTTTGTTTCTCCATGCTTTTCTATGTGCCAACAAGACCTTTGTTCTGCCAATTTCCAATCCTTTCGGAATTGATGCAATGAGCTTACTCACACCCAATCTCTCTGCTTCAAGAGTGAAGGACTGTGGCGAATAAAATCGCTCTCCTACCCACATCAAGCCATACCTCTCACTATCTGGATGACATATATAACAATACTCATCACACTCGCATTCATTGTGATCTCCTGCATATCTATGCCAATCTATCCATTGAAATCCCCTATGAAACTTGATGCCTCCTCCGCAAACAGGACATACTGTGAGCTTGAATGGCAGTCTGTCACAAGGAGCTGAAATTCCATCTCCACATAAGTAATAGAAAACCTTGTTCTCTGATGATATCTTCCTATATCCACATCCTCGTCTTTCCTCTCCATAGTAAACCTCAACACCCATAATCATCACCAAAAAAATGCAAAAAAAATAAGGAAAAAAGAAAAAGAGCAAATTATTCTTCCTCTATTTCATTGATGTATCTCTGTAAATCGTTTGGTGACAAAATCACAAGGAGATCATCACCATCTCGTCTTGCTTTTAGTCCAAGCTGCTGTCTCACAGCACGCGAAATGCGCTGAGCTGTCATTTTGTATGATGGAAGTTTGCCACTTTTTGAGCGTTCTGCAATTTCAGCCACTGTCTTCTTCTTGAAGCGCAACCTCACACATGCTCGCTTGGATGTTGATGCTGCAATCTTGCGCGCTGTGTCAATGTTCTTTTTGATTGACTCTTTTATCTTCTTTTCAACAATATCAGAAATAATGTCATAGTTCCACTTGCCAAGTTCTCCTCCTGTTGTGACTGCCTCAAAGATTACTTCCACTTGTCATCACCCCCATTGCAATACATAACAATCTCATCATATATATCTTTTATGTGTTCACACCCTTTTTCAATGCTCCATTCTGTATCTATGCTCTCTCTGACAACCCTCCTTTCTTTGACAAAGAGAGAAACCTCATGACAGAACGGGCAAGAAGCAACATAACAATCAATCCATCCATTACTTGCCACATGCTCAAGGGGTGTGTAGCTCACTGCCATGGCCAATCACCTTCACCATTGTCAGCACCACAATGAGGGCAGATCGCTGTGACTATCCATCCACCACCATATTTGTATTCTGGACTCGCTTTGGCTCCACAAGAGCAATCTTTTATATCAAGAACGAACTCACTACCGCATTTATAACATACAATATGTGGCGCATCACACATCCAAACCACCTCCTATCTTTTGGGGTGAGAACTCATCGCTCTCACCCTTTCAAAAGAAAGGAGGAAGAAGAAATCACAATGTGCATTTTCCAAATTTGTAGAATGGACATCCCTTACAATCAATTGAGTTCGCCTCTCTCAGTGGATTTGGGATATAATCTCTGCATGTCAAGCACGGTGATTCTGAAGGAAATATCCAGAATTCATCAGGATTGAGAGCGCAGTAATATCCACGCCAATCATAGCATAAACGGCAGCAGGGAATTAATCCCATCTCATCTCACCATACTGAGTTGTCTGTCAATTTCTCTCAGTCGTGCTCTGAGATACTCACGGTATTCTGGTGAGAGCCATGTATAGGAGAGTGCTTTCAGATATTTTTCTCTCAGAAAGATGAGCTCATCCATTCTTCATCACCTCCATTCTTTCTTTCCATTCCTCCTCAATCTTCCTTTCCAGTTGCTCTATGGCTTTGATTCCACGCTCACTTCTCCTCACTTCAAGAAGCCATGCACTACCCCAGAAGAATAGCCCGATCCACTCATATTCTGCACTCTCATAAGAATTTGTGCGGAGAATTGTTGGAATATCCTCATCAACTTTGAATTTGAATATTTGCCCATTTCTGCTCTCAATCTGCTCATACTCCTCCTCACCAATAGACTCTGGAAGTGAGTAATTAGTGCTATAAACTATATACCAACCATCTTGTTCAGAGTCCACATAAAACCATCCGCAATGCAACCGTCCCTCTCTCATCTCTCTGATTGTGCGTGTGCATGCCAATAACTCCTTCACCTCTTCTTCAAATCCGTTAGGCGACTGGGCAATTATGTCTTCTCTTCTAAACTCAGCCTCACTTATCATTAGCAGAATCTCTCTCCACACTCCCGGCGTCTTTGGAGCAATAGTATGAGCAAGCGCTTTTGCAGCAGCTATCTCGTCAGGAAATTCTCTCTCTTTATATTTTCTATATTCTTCCTCAAAATCTGCCATTCTCATCACCTCAGATCAGAAACACCACAACTCAATCTTCTTCTCCTTCTTCAACCTCTCCATCTTCACATCCTTCCTCTGCTCTCTCTGCTGCTGGTGGTTGTAGTATCGGAGGAAATTGCCCCTTACCTTTCTGCCATTCCCACTCAATTTGCTCAGTTGTTTGCATGCCTCAAATGCAAAGTGATAATCCACCTCTTCCACTTCTCCCTTCTTCTCCCCTGCTCTGAACTTCCTGAATGCCACCTTCGTCTCTGGGAAGAGGAAGTATGTAATCAGTGGCTTGTTGTCTTGGAACACCGTCAGCTCCAACCTACCCATCCTACCTATCCCACACATCCTATCCATACACATCCACCTCCTGGGGTGACAGCTTTTCTTCACTGTCACCCTTTCAGGAGAAAAGGAAAGAGGGAAAAAAAATCAATACTCATACTATCACCTCATTCATATAGATTTCTGCAAGAGCAATAGGCTCATCAATGAACACTTCCTCATCAGTGATTTTGTATATACCTCCTTCAACTCCACCAATCACCTGCATCCTGCTCATTAGCTCGTTCATGAAATCATCCTCCTCGTCACTCGGTTTTTCTGTGCCATAATAGTGAATGCAATTCAGTGCAAGTTTCTGCTCATATGTGAGATTGCGATACCACTGCTCAACTTCCTCTCTGTTTTCAAGAATGTAGCGGTTGTATCTCTGAACTTTTGTCTCATAGATTGGCTCTTTCTCCTCATATTCTATCTCAACAATACTTCCCACACCTGCACCAGAGCCAATTTCATCACCTGTGACACTGTCAATCAGCTTCGTCCTCTTTTGTCCTGTCTTCCTGTATCCTGTGATAACTCTCTCTTCCTTAACCTCTGTGATTGTTTTGTATCTCAGTGTAATAGGTGGTATCGTTTTCACAACTTGCATATACCATTTCCATACTTCCACTGCTCTCATTCCAATTCCACCTCAATCTCCTTCTCCTGCTCCCAATGCTTGAAACTGCTCGCATATCCCATCAATGAAACCAACTGCTTCTTTGTCAGTCCAAGTTCTCGTGCGAGTGCTGCAAATTCCCTGCTTCTCTCCAACCTTGATAGCTCTTCTCTACCTGCGAGCTTTAATCGGTATGTTCCTTTGTCATACACAGGTATGAAAGTCACTGCTTTCTTTCCTATTACCATGTGATAGGAATACCATCCATCTATCTCATCTCTGTCAACCATAAATCTCACCTTCATCCCTCATCACCTCCAGAAATCCTTGTTTGCTGAAATCCTTCTGAGATGCTTCACATCTCCCAACTGTTCTGTTGTGATTCCACAGAATATACCACACTGCCCAGGATTCATTGCAAACCACAGCTCACCTATCTTTATCCACTCTATCCCATGTCTTATCATTTACCACACCTCCTCTCAATCTCCTCTCTGATTATCTGCTGCAACTCCTGAATCCTCTGCCTCTCCTCATCTGTAAGATAGCTGTCAACAACCAATTCAAATGGAAATGCACTGAAATCAATACCCTCTCGCTCTGAGACTGTCCTGATTATTTCGTTCAGTTCCTTCTGTGCTCTTGCAAGTCTGTTCAACTTCCCTTTCCATATCCATATTTGTTCCATCCTGCATCATCCCCTTATTATGTCTCCTGTCATTGGTAGTATTCCTTCCTGTGCAACTGCCATCAGGAACTTCTTCTGCAACCCTGAAACCCTGCCATTTGCAACTGTCTTGTCAAACTCATAACTGAGGAAGCGGTCAAAGAATTCATCGTATGTCATTTCTGACAGTTCAAATATCCTCTGCACGGATTTTCTTCCCTTTTCGTTCACACGCACATACTGATACTTGGGTGTTATGTATCTGAATGCTCCTCTCTGCTCCACTCTGAACACATGGTTCTCATATACCACTGCTCCTCGCACAGGTGTTGGTTGCTTTATCAATGTCCATTTCTTCCTCTTCTTCTCCTTCCTCTCTTCTCTCCTCAGAGAGGCATTCCCATTCTCACGCTCATTCCACACACTCTCATACAACCTCTCCAGCTCATCTATCCCACACATCTCACACATCCCTCCTATCCAGATCACCTCCCCCCTCCGTGTTGCAGGAGGAATGTGGGGAGGAAATAAATTGAAAAAGAAGAGGAAGGATGTTTGTTTTTGTGTTCTCTTCACTCTCACTGACTGAGAGCACATCACAAGCATCAGAGCTGGGTTCTGCTCTGCCACTCCCATCCTGCCCACCTCAGTGGGGTGCTTTCCCCTCCACCCCACCTCATCTATTCATCTATACTTTGAGTGGCTATTTAAATGCTTTGTTCATTGAAAGAAAAATTTCAATGAGCGAAACTTATATCAATGGCTCATCATCAATCTCTTCCTTTTCTGATTTCTTCCTTTCTCTCTTTTTCTCATACAATCCCTGCTTTATCAGATACTCCCTTAGTGAGAAATAATTCACTTGAAGAATTTTTGAAATTGCAGAAAGACTTAGTCCAAGCTGCAAATATTTTTTCACATCTCTTATCTGTTTCTGCGTGAGAGAAAATGGTGGACGACCAATCAGCTTTCCTTCAGCTCTCGCCCTTCTCATCCCTTCATATACTCTCTGCCTTATCAGCTCTCTCTCCCTCTCTGCTACCCATGCAAAAATCGTGAGAATCAGATTTCTCACACTCTCATCTTGTGCATTCAAAAATTGCTCTTTCTCACTGACACTGAAAACTCTCACACCAAGTTCTTTCTCAAACTTTCTGATCATCGTCACTGTATCAAACATATCTCTGCCAATCCGTGAGATCTCATATACATACAGGTTGATTTGTTCATCATTGCTCTGCTGCCTGACCTCATGAATGAATGCCAACATTTCGTTAAATCCTTTCCTCTTCTTTGCTGGAATTGCACCACTCACTCCAATGTCCATGAAAAATTTGATCTCCTTGTCTTCTCCAAGAAATCGCTTGATTGCCAGCACCTGATTCTCAGGTCTCTCCTCAACTCTTGATACTCTCACATAACCAATATGCACCACCATCATACCTCACCTCCCTATTTTGATAAAAGGTTTGTAAGCAAATAAAAATATTTCTTGAAAAAGCCATTTTGATCACCTCTCAAAAATAATTCAAAAAAGGGGTCTTTTATCAAATTGCAGAAAAGAGAGAGAAGGAAATAAAGCAAGAAGAGGAGGAGAATAAGCTGTATCTCTTCTCTCATTTGTTTTTGAGATGGAGTGACGAAAAAGTATGAAAAATGTGATTTTCATACAGGTATGCAATTGTTATGAATTTGCCTATTTGGACAGTAACACACAAACATGTGAGTAACAACTTTCATGCTGCTTTGTGTTACTGCATCACTGCCTCATCTGCTTCACAC
>Ga0209410_1000782_pt1 | contig 15040 bp, 16 predicted proteins | sample Mar14436cmmetaG_FD_184135 | JGI IMG/M metagenome (GOLD analysis project Ga0209410, IMG submission 184135) | Marine hydrothermal vent microbial communities from Guaymas Basin, Gulf of California to study Microbial Dark Matter (Phase II) - Marker... ... | reverse complement strand
AGTCCAAGTATAGTAAATATTGATCTTGGAGGGCCGAGAGAGACGAAGCGAACGATCATAGTCCGCCCATTCATGGAGTTTTTAAGCAGACTCTTAACCTCTGCTAGTCCCTCATCCCTATCTATCTGATTTAGAGCCTTGCTTAGATTGTCACCCTTCGGAACCAGATATTTTGTTACCCTACGATCCCTACCTTGGTCGTAGGGTCCATCAAAATGAACCGTGTGTCCCGGAATTGCAAGCGGCTTTTCCTCTCCAGTCTCGATGGCCATTCGCCGAATATACTCCAGCTCATCAGCCGTATCACTGCATATGAAGATGTCCCTTGGATTGCAGAGCTCGGCGCACTTAGCTATGAATTGATGAACCTTCGGACTCTTTATCCTAGAGAGCTTCAAGTAGTCATCTTGACTCATCTTCGAACGTATCTTACTGATATACTTGTTCACCATCTTGTTTGTCACCTATGATCGGGCACCGCCCATCCTCGGCATCGTTTCATCTCTGAGCTTCGAGTGTCTGCCTCATAATTCACATATACCCCTTATAACCGGTAGGGTTCATCTTTTAAATTTTTCGGTTAGGATGGATAATCCATAAAGGCAATTCTGCATTACCGTTAAGCGGAGGTAGACCATGTGAAAGTCGGTTATATCCAATTTAAACCGGTATTCGGTGAGAAGCGGAGGAATGTCAAGCGTGCATTGAGGTTCCTTGAGAGGAGCGTGAAGGAAGATGCAGACCTAGTGGTTCTCCCGGAGCTCTTCAATACCGGATATGTTTTCAAATCGAGAGATGAGGTTGAGCGGCTCTCTGAGGAGGTCCCAAACGGCGAGACCACAAGAGCGCTCGCCATGTTTGCAGAGGAGAATTTCCTTTGTATTGTGGCTGGAATCTGCGAGAGAGATGGGGATAGATACTATAATTCAGCCGTGATTATCCATCGGGATGGGAAAATAAGCGTTTACAGGAAGGCTCACCTATTCTATAAGGAGAAGATCTGGTTCTCTCCGGGCGATACTCAATTCTCAGTGTATGATATTGGATGTGCAAGGATCGGCATTATAATATGCTACGACTGGTTCTTTCCAGAGGCTATCCGCGTGCTCTCACTGAAGGGGACTGAGATCATATGTCATCCATCTAATCTCATGTTGCCTTATTGTCAAACGGCAATGCTGGGAGCGGCTATTCAGAATAGAGTCTTTGTTGTAACGGCTAATCGCGTGGGCTCTGAGCGTGGAGTAAATTTCACTGGTAGAAGTCAGATAGTCGCCCCCGACATGAGTATCCTCGCGCAGAGCGGAGAGAGAGGCGAGGAAATCAGGATCGTCGAGATAGATCCAAAGGATGCAGATTCAAAGAGGATCACGGAACTAAATGACTTATGGTCTGATCGCAGAATTGATCTCTATAAACCCCTGCTCGATTAGTTTATACTCTCTCATTCAGCCATTAAAAGAGGTTATCCTTGAAGGGGTTAGAGGATTGGATAATCGCCTAAATGAAGAGGATCTGCCTATCTAGGCCTTAAGTTCACTTTTATAGAGTTCATTTTGAAATTAGTGTTGATGAGGAGGTGGATATCAGCGCCATCTCAATTACGGCTCCCAACAGGAGTAGAATCGAGCATACAGCTATGTATTTCGCTACATTCGTAGCTTCAGCCTTTACACCTCTAAATTTATACTTTACTAGGTATATGGAGAGGAGTATGCTCTCAGTGATCGCTAAGCTATAGGAGAGGTATTCCAGCCATGCATGTGGAAAGATCATTATGTTCATGAATAGGATCAATGGATTGGCACCTACCGTTCGGCTTATGGCCGCCAAGACCTTTCCGGTAGAATAGAGTACATAGAATCCGCTTATGGGCCCGATGAATGGGATGAACATGATTAGGCAATACATTAGGTTGTTTCCGAAGATCAATCTAACCCCGGCCTTCTTGATTATTTCCTCCATCTCATTGAAGTCTTTGACTATCGTCTTAGCCTCTGTGACATTTACGTTTGATAATGCTCCGGCTGAGGTTACGATTAGGCAGAGAAGTAGAACTGCGAAGAATAATAGTAGTCGCTTCAATCCTGATATTGGACGGATCTCATCAGCATTAGTTCTCCTATAAACCTCCCTTATTGGCGCTCCACAGTTTGGGCAGAACCTCGCTTCTTCATCTTCGGGAAGCTTCATTCCACACTTGGTACAGTAGGGCATTTAAATCATCGCTTAAAACTTATAAGAAGACTCTGAAAAGCTTTTCTAATCTCTGCCCTGGCATTTTTCTAGGGCTATCCACAAGTGATCGGATAATGGCCGAATCAGATTCTCGACTCTCCCGTCGGCCCTCACCAAAATACGTTGCTTAGGATCATTTAGAAATTCGCCTATAATCTCCGCATTAACCCCTTCATCCCTGAGATTCCTCAGTATCTTTTCGGCTGATCCTGGATCTGCCGATATGAGCAGCGCTCCGGATCCAATCAACTGTAGCGGATCGATGTCGAAGAATCTGCAGATCTCCAATGTCTCCTCGAAGATGGGTATCTTATCCTCAAAGATCCTTACGCCGAGATTTGCCGCGTCCGCCATTTCGTGTATTCCGCCTAGAACTCCTCCCTCCGTAGGGTCATGCATGGCCGTGACCCCGCCAGTATTAAATGCTAAAATCGCATCCTTCACAACGCTTATTTTATCGTAGAAATTCATGGCTGAATCTAGAAGGTCACCCGCGATCTCATCTTTAAATATGTGATAGGCCTCGGATGCCAGAATCGCTGTTCCCTCTATCCCGGCACCCTTCGTCAGAATCAGCTTATCTCTAGGTCTTGATCCCCCGGAAGTCACGTATCTCCCATCTTTAGCGAATCCCATCGCGCATCCAACTATTATCGGCCTATCAAGATCCGGAGTGGCCTCGGTATGTCCACCAATCACCGCTATACCAAGAGACTTCGCAGCCACATCTATCTGTTTAGATATCTCATATACCATCTCGTCGGTTGAGTCTTCGGGGAGGAGAATGCAGGATGTGAAGAATGCTGGTGGAACGCCGAATACGGCGACGTCATTCGCGTTTATGTGAACTGCCAGCCATCCAATTCTTTCAGATGAGCCAGTTATAGGATCCATCGCTGATATTAGAATTTCATCTCCAATCTTCACTACTGAGCCGTCCTCTCCCAGTGCTGGTCCGAGCAGAACCTCCCCTCTCTTGGCGCCGAGATGCCTAAAGATGGATTTCCTCAGTATCTCAGGCGGAACCTTGCCCTTTGGCAGCCTCAAGTCTCAATCCTCGCGATCCGAAGTATCGATAAGACCGAGAATAAATTAAGTTTATCCATAATCTCCAGTTTCGGCTTGACTTAACAACAATATGCAGTACCTCGATTTGGGGATGAAAGATTTAAGAAACAGTTAAGCTCTATCTATTTTGGTGGGTGATGACAGATCTGACCCTTCTGATCAGAACCTGATGATGTAGATCTTGAGTGTGGAACCCACTCATCTATTCTCTTTAAGGATCTCATTTAAGAGGGAATGGCCATCCATCATGTTGACTCTTCCATTTCCATCCATATCTGCGCTTATAACGGACTTTTCGATTCTCTCAGCGATCCTTAAAACTCTGACTAGATCGGCTATTGTTAATTGGCCGTCCCTATCTATGTCCCCGGCTCTGCATGCGGAGGCTCCGAATTTAATCGCTCCTCTCCGGATGATCCACCGCCTCTTAATGCCGGAACATCTACTTTATAGACCTTTAATTTGTCAGCTGGAGATGCTTTAACCCCCTCTCCCATCCTCAGGTTGAGTTCCGTCCCATCAGATTGGACGGTAACGTTCCCCTCGATTGTTACTAGATTTAGGAGTTTTCCATCCGTGACGTTTAGAATGAATTGGCTGTGCGGAACGACCACTACATTGCCGGCCCTTATTGTGTATCCGCCGCCGACTCCCGGCATACAGTTGACATATACCTCTCCATTTAGAACTCTGACCCATCTATGCTCAAAACTCACTCTCCCATGGGCCCCCTCAGAGTCATAGAGGCGCTTACTCTGCCATCATGTGAGTATATGACGATCTTGACTGGAAAGCCCAAGGAGGTTACTCCGCTGCCATCAACGGCCGTCAGGAAGATTAGATCGCCAGCGGTCAAGTAGTATGATGCATAGCCATCATAGACTCTTGCGGTTGGAGATATGATCTCCGGCGCGAGGTTATAAATTAGGATGGGCTTTCCCAATACTGTAGATCCACCCATCTTAAATGGCCGTATTCTGAGGCTGTTGGGCATATTATACTTGGTAGGCCTCATGTAGTAAACCGCTAATTCCCGCATGTCTGGTTTCTCGTTCAGGTATCTTGCCAATGCAAAGTATATGACCTCATCGACTATAAGCGGGTATCTGCCCATAACCGTCCTGGCTGAGTGCACGGAACCCCAAAATATCTTGTATGCTTTAACGGCCCTCTCCGCGTCTGGGTGGTATCTTGGGTCTTCATCGTTCCAGTAGAGCACGGCTAGGAGGAGACCTGCAACTCTACCCTCAACGGTATTGCCGGTGAATCCTGGGGGCAGATTATGGAATCCATAGAAGTTGGAGCCCGCATAGAATTTGGGCTTCTCTGGGAGAGGCGTTGTGATGTTTATGTATGGCTGGCACTTCAGATAATCTATGAGTAGAGTTCTTAGGAGTTCTGTGTGTCCCTCGTCGAAGGCTCCGAATGCGCTCCAACTCCATATTGGTATCGCCTTATTCAATATTGGAATGAATAATGCTGGGAATGGCCTATCTATCGAGTGGGGTTTCCCGTATAGAAATGATTTTATCAGCCACTGTTTTGGATTGAATAGTCCGCCAGTATCCGTGAAGCATTGGAATCTTATGTAATGCCCGGTCTCCTCGAGGAAGTCTCCAAATGTATCGCTTGTGCTGAATCCTATTCTCGTGTATTCAAGACTGAACATGTTGGATGGGTATGATAGATGAATAAGGTCTCCTTGGGTTGTGATGAATTGAGGCTGTGAATGGCCATATTCTATCTTGAGGTCGTGTATTAGCTTCTCGGCTTCTCCAACTCCGGCTTCACTCAAGAATTTTATTAGGGTCTTTCTTAGGAGTTCCTCCCAGACGGCGTAGGGTTGAATACTAATCTTGAAGCCGGAGGAGACATCGGCTGGAGAGTTCTTGAGGTATGGCGAGATTAAACTCCAATCGCTCCCTTCTGTTTTGATTATGCCGTTCGCCGTGTATACTACATAGATTTTTATTCCTTCCATTGAGGCTTCAACCTCATATTTTATTTTTGCATCCTTGAATGTCTCCCTCGCCTTAAAGTAGGACTGAAGACTGGGGGGATAATCTCCAGTTATGATGAGGAAGTATTTTCCAGTGATGACTCTGCCATTCTTATCCCGAAAGATCAGATGCTCCATTTCCAACGGGTTCTTCTTAAGTTTCCTTTGCAGGTTTCCATGTCTGACTATGATCTCAAATGATGATATGCTGGCTGTTCCAGTTGAGAGCGGAGCGGCCTCTATGCTTAAATCGTCATTTATCTTCGTCTCAACCTCTATTATCACTCGTCCACTAACAGTTACATACGGGACTATAGTTACGCAATCTTCGCTCCCGCATCATCCACGACTGTAAGCTCCACAGTATAGGTCTTGCCTGTCTCAACCTCAAAGCTCACCGCCGTAACGTTTTCTTCCTCTTTGATCTCCTCTCCATCCTCATAGATTATCCACTTATACTTGACTATTCTTCCATCCGGATCCTTCGAGGCGCTGGTTACAGTTACGATCTCGCCTAGCCTCGGTTTCTCAGGTGAGACCTTTATCTTAGCCTCCGGGGGGACATTTCCCATCTGAGAGAGTATTCGCTTGATCTCCCTGCTCACATCTACCGTTATCACCTTCTTGCAGACGACCTTCTTGAAGAATGCATCCTAAATGTAGAATGTGAAGTTGAGAGTGCTTAGTCTTCTCAAGTCCTCCTTGCTCCTGAAACGTAGAATGCACCATTGGTCTCTAAACATGAATCTGCCACTTGTCTCATTCACTTGCCTCTTTAACGGGGTGAATCCATTTTTTATCTCTCCGGAGAACAGAATCTCATCTACTGTCTTTTCAGTTGCATTTTCGTCTAGTATCTTCTTCACTCCGAAACCTATGAAGTCCTCCTCTCCTCCTCCGGAAACATCGATTCTGAAGAATGCGGGATCACGAAAGTTCCACTCTTTCTCTTTAAGGAGCGCCCTCCTTACAGTTATGTTTCCATCAGCCGATACGAAAACAAACAGCCAGTACGGCTTCTCATTTTCCTCTCTAAACTCAAAATGCAACCGGTAGGCGAAGTTGTTAATTTTAAAGTTGCCTCCCCGGACGAGTATGAAGGGCGGCTCATATCGAAATGGAACTTCAATCTCCCCGCTCCTCGCAATCACGGCTATTGCCCGCTTAGGCAGAGTCTCCCTAGGCCCAATCGGATAAGGAACGATCCATCTTGGCTCCTGCAGCTCCAACCATGTGTAAAATATCAGTTTTCTTACACGGTTTAGCCAAGCGATCTCCTCGAGAGCCAATCCTGTCCTCGCCGATTTTTCACCTTGAATTACCCCACATATAACCCTAAAGTGAAGTTTTGGAAACTCATCTCGGACAATCTCTTTCTTCTCAACGCCTTTCTATTTGTCCTCCGGAATAGTCAGATACGGAATAAAAGCATACCACATTCTGCCTCGATACCTGTATGGCGTACTCTCACCCTCTTCGCAGAAGCCTCCTTGACAGAAGCCCGGGGGAGAGAGCACGCACTCTCATATTGAACTTGCTTCTGATCTCATCGATGCATGATGTATACCTGCCCGCCTTAACGCAGGGGAAATATAGCCTGTAATCTTCCCCCAACTCGTGGAGTATCATCTCGCGTAGTTCAACCTCGGCGGTTACGCTCCACTTATAATCGAAGTATACATTATCTTTGGATGTAACGGAGAATTTTGCATTCCTAATTGAGATTTTCCCGCTGATGAGGTTGATCTTCCCCTTAAACTCATCAGTGACATTAACGAATGTAACTGGGATGATGAGAGAATCCAGAAGAACCTTCCTATATGACTTTGAGATGTAAGCTCCCCTCTTCTCATCATAACTGAAGAAGTAAATGTATTTGATGAGGCTCACGTTAATCTTATACTCACCGGGCTTCTTCTTCGCACAGATGTATGCCTGCGTTTCCCATTCAATTTCTTCGCACCAATATGAAAGAAGCGTCCTATTCTCATCCACAAACTTAACCGTTAATAGAGAGTTTCGGGCAGCCGAGTTCAACTCTCCCTTGATATTCAATCTTTTTTCTCTACGAGTATGACTGGCTGAAGCTCGTTAAGGGATATAAGGCTTCCATAGAATAGGGTCATCTCCCTCAGGCGCAGAGACTTTGGATCGCAGGTTATTCGGCCTAAAGGATCCCGCCATCCGTCGTAATTGGAACTTCCCTTGTGAGCACAACTCTTCCGGAGGAATCCTTAACCCTCAAGATAACGTTAAACGTCCCGGATATTCCGTCGGGGGCATCAAAGTGGATATGTCTCGGCTTCCCGCTCTCCCCCCTAATCGTGAATCTCGTAGTATCCGCTTGAATTCATGGATAGAAGACCGCTTGTCTGCCTCGATGATCAATTTCGGAAGAACGATTTCAACAGTGTATGTCTCGTCTTCCGGGCATTTCCAAGCGACCGATATGAATGTGGTTTCCGGTGAGTGCGGAGATGCGGATGGTATGCTCTTTGGGCTGATTGAGATTACAGGGGCTTTCGAGGTTTCTGCTTTTAGAGGCGAAATGGAGAATTGAGGGCTGACGAGGCAGATAAGAAGTAGAAATGTAAGGGCTCTTCCAAGAATCCTCTTTACCATAATCCCATTTCTTAAAATTATCTCTCACGTAGATTCCATTACTACATTTCAAGATTTTGAAAAAACTTTTCAGCATTTTATAACTTTCTGAGAGAACAGTAGAAAACTTATAACTTCATTACCTTTGAGATTAATATTAAGGTGATGGGCTGAACTAATAATGCATAGTAAATATTCGCGTCTACTACTGCTGCTTATACCGTTAGTTCTAATGGTGCCTGTGAATCCCTATATGTCCGCTGCATCCCCCAGCTCATAAGATTTATATTGGCTATAAGACCTTGAAGGTCGTGAGTGTTGAGCGGGGCGACTTTCAAGTATTCGGTTCAAATCATAGCAGGCTGGGATCACTTAGAATCGTAGGCGCAAGCGCAGAGGCCCTAGGTAAGTCTGAGGCGTTAATGGCGAAAGTTACGTTCAGAGGCATCTCCGGTGGAGCTTCAGCATTAAAGATCGTGAGGGCTGAGCTATGCTATGAGAATGGAACTTTCATCCGTGACATTGAAGTTAAAGACGGGACAATTAAGGTTTTAGATTACATTCAGGTCGTAAATATTGAGCCTAAGAGTGGGACTGAGCTGATAACAGAGAAAACGTATACGTTTAAGCTCATATTAAATTATTCCTTTACGGCTGGTGATCGCGGATACATAGACCTAGCCGCCAAGGTTAATGATCCGAAGAACCTTAGTATAGCCCATAGAAAGATCCCAGTTTTTGGTCATAAAATTGCAGATGAAAAGAGGGATGTTACATTAAAGGTTGATGTTCCAGGAGACGCGGAGAAATTATATATCGTTGCTCTGCTTCTAAAGGGCAACGAGACATCCACAAAGATATATGATGTAGTCGAGTATCCCGTTAAGAAGGGTGGATGCCTAATAGCAACAGCCACCTTCGGCTCCGAACTCTCCCCAAAAGTCAGCTTCCTAAGATCCTTCAGGGATCGTGAGGTCCTCTCAACATTCGCTGGCAGATGCTTCATGGAAGTATTCAACCGATTCTATTACTCTTGGAGCCCCTATGTTGCTGATTTCATAAGGAAGAACGCGATTGTCAAGGCGGCCTCTAAGATTCTCTTATATCCGCTGATAATGATCCTCCACTTGTCATCATTCACATATCGTTGCCTCAGCCAATTTCCAGAAGTCGCTATACTCGCAGCCGGCTACGTGGCAAGCTCCCTGAAAGGATCAGTGTATCTCGGATTGCTTCTATCCCCAATTAAACGTTTCAGAAGAATGAAGCGCCATATACTAAAGGCTTGGATCTACTCGTTGCTTCTAATCTTAATTCCAATAGTTCTTGCCGAGGCTATATGTTTCACCCACCTGATGATGGCGGCAACGGCGATATTCGTCCTGCTAAACATAGGCTTCTCCTCGATCCTAACTGGAACATCCATTGCTGAGGGAGCATCTATCCTCTCTCAAATAATCAAAAGAAAAGGACGCATGAGCCATCTCTGAGATGAAAGCCAATTTTGGATGTGGGAGACTGAAGGCCGGGAGGCGCTCAGCTGCTGCATCGATTAGCCTTCAGTCTCCCACATCCCCTCACCCAGTCGGGTGAGCGTTTAGGCCTCTTTTGGTTTTATCATCTATGCCGTCTCAGCTGTTTCTACGTTACACTCAACGTAATACTGGGCATTCCTGGTGAAGACCGTTATGCCTATCGTTACTCCTACATCACTGATTGATATGCCATCCGGATTCTTAATATAGATTATCATTGTATCTCCGGATGCTAAGGGCTTATCATTCGTATCATTTGAGAATGAGGCGTTCTGTCCTGAGGTATACTCGAAGTTGCTCCATGTTGGATTTGCACTTGGACAGTTAAGTGATGTTGAGATCGAACTGTTAAGCCTTGTATAGTAGACTTTAGACCATGAAACCTCAACTCCCCTCACTTGAATCTTATCTATTACCACATCTCTTCCGCCAACATTATCGATCGCCAATGCAACGTATGCTGTTCCATTATTATATACCCAAACAGCCTGCTTTCCGACCTTTAAGGCTTCCTGCTGGGTTCTCGTAGACGATATGTTCGTAGCATACATCGTGACGACTCCAGCCAATAGCACTGAGACAACTAGTATTATCAGCGTTGAGACTACATTGCTTAGCGCTGTCCTATTTCTTCTCAATCTTCTCATTCAGCACCCTCCATGCTCGAACTAATGAGGCTCATTTAAGCGATATTAGAATTTGTGTGTCTTGAATGGAAACAGACAATTCAGACCTAAGGTTCAGACGATATCTTTGAGCTGTTGATTCATACATCAGAGGTGGTCTAGCACTTCAGTCTCTCGTCTCGTTCAGAGGATCTAGTGTGTCCATACAATCCGAATTGACAATAGTCTTTAACGTTCATAAATTGAATATTTTTGTTCCATAACTCTTTTGAGTAATTGAAGTATTTGATGGTGGAGTGTATGTGCCATCTTGAGCTCATACGGATATTGCTAAGTCTCGTTTTTCTTTCAGTCTCATCATGGTATGACTATAAGTTCAGGGAGGTTTCGGATAGGATTTGGTTGTTATTCGCTCCAATAAGCTTCATCTTAACATTCACACAGTATTACCTTGAATTCACAATCAAGGCTGACTATTCAATCTTCCTCTTTTGGCTTCTCTCCCTTGGAGTCACAATTCCCCTCTCCCTGCTCCTTTTTTACCTGGGCTTCTTCGGAGGGGCAGATGCAAAGGCTCTAATATGCCTATCATTCGCGATGCCAGCATATCCCAGCATATCTAATGCACAATTCAATTCTATGCTCCCAATATTCCCATTAGCTGTCCTAGTAAATGCAGTATTTGCAGCCTCCATGCTCACGCTAGTAGTAACATGCCATAACATCATCGAATATCTGCACGTGAGAGGAGAAATGTTCAGGGGATTTGAGCATGAACCAGGCTGGAAGAAGATGCTGGCCTTCATTACCGGGATTAGAATTAACCCGAAGAGATTGAAAGATTCCTATTACATACCATTGGAATATGCTGTTAAAGGAGAAAGCGGCGAAGTCACTAGGTACCTAAGAGTTTCTCCTCATATCGAAGAGGAATGTCCAGCACATATTGAAGTTTTTAATGGGCAGATATGGGCCACGCCTGGACTTCCATTCCTCATATTCATGACTATTGGCTTTGTAATCGCGCTTCTCCTCGGAGACTTCATAGACTGGATGATTATCCTATTATTTCCTCAGCCTCGGTGATCCACTTGTTTGGATTGTAGGCTAAATATGCGTGATCACTAGCTTCTTATCGTTTGAGTTAGTAAGTATCATTAAAAGAGCATGTGCGGCCTCAAAGTTTTTCAAGGCGATCCTGCCCTTCTCAGTGAAATGATAAGTTTTTCTCTTCCCTTTCTGGCAGATCTCCAAAAGGTCATTTTCGACGAGAGATCTCATGAACTGCTTGAATGGTCTCCAAGCCAAATTGCACTTATACATTATGTTATGTTGGTTTGCATGTCCCGCCTTAAAAGTTTAAAATGTCAAGATAAATCTCTATAATGGATCTCTTTCTCGTCATACTGATCTATATTTTTGATCAGATATGCTCCGCTTTTATTTTTTGTGTATCCGAATTCTTTGAGATCTCGGTGACTGACTAGAAAGATTAGGTCCATTTGTCATTTCCGTTAATTTCCTGCTTTATCTCTTGAAATTCCACTCTTTACTCGAGTATATCTCTTCCTTCAATCTTTGAGCTAATTCTTCCTCGAACTCCGTTATGTTTCCGCGTATAAGCTTAATCTTGAAAGATTCTTCAAATCCCTTTATGATGGCCTTCTTCAACTCCTCGAAGCTAACGTCCCTTCCCAGAATGTCTCTAATCGACGTTACTCTCTCCTTAACCGTTCTTATCATCTTATCTCTTATCTTCTCACTTGGCACCTTCAAGACTCTAAACATTAATTCCGGATCAACTCTTCTAAGGATAGTTCCATGCTGAAGAATGATGTGCATCCTACGCGTCTGAGCGTTACCTGATATTTTCTTTTCATGGACAACTATGTCATTTATGGGCTTGAATTCTGCTGGAATTCCAAGCATACGTAACCCTAAAATTATGCCCGAGCATAGTTTCCTATAAGTTTCAAGAAAGTCTTCCGAGACAAGTCTATGATCTTCATCGACGACTATGCTATACGTTAGTTCTCCATTTGTATCATGATAGACCGCTCCTCCGCCTGTTCTCCTTCTCACGTAGTCTATGCCCATCTCATCGCATGCCTCAATATCGACTTCCTCCTCCATGCTCTGGAAGTATCCTATCGAGACCGCCGAGGGCATCCATCTGTAGAGTCTTATGGTGTTCGGAACGAGTCTCCTTGATCTGGCTGTGGCTATTGCTTCGTCTAGGGCCATATTATAAAATGCATCGTTCAAGCAGGTGTCCAATAGTCTCCATTCCTCAACCATTCTTCTCACCAGCCATCATTATGCATCTTGCGAGGTCCTCTGGCGTTGCTCCCAGAAGAACAGCTCCTTTACGTGATAGAGCATCCCTTATTAGACTGCCTATTCTCTCTTCGTTTAATATGCATCCCCTCAATGTTCGCTCTATATCCTCGATCGTCTCCTCTGGATGAAGAAAGAAGTCCCCCATTATCTTAATCTCTTCAATTCTTCCCTTATTTAATGTCAAATTAACCTTGATCATCTTTCCCCCCTTAACCTTGCATGCGGCCTTTCCCATATGTCATCACCAATAGGTCTGAGAATCTCAATTCTCTAATTAGGCAACTTGATCATCCATAAAAGTTATGGCTTAAGCATCAATGCGAAATCATCCACGCCGATCAATCTTTTCTTTTTAGGACTAGATGGTCTACGGCTAGTCGTAGAGCCTCGAAGACTTCATCCTTACCGAGGAAGTTAACATCTATTATCATGTGGAACGGCGTGAAGTCCTCTCCAAGCGTAAATCCATAAAGTCTCTTATAGATCATTTTTGTTCTTGCCTCTTTCTCCCTGAGAAATCTTAGGGCATCCTCAAATGATAGGTTATCTCTTTCAGATATCCGCATTGCCCTCACATCCTCAGAAGCTTCAAGCCACACTTTAAACCCGCCTTCAAGGAGCCATGGCATGGCCCAACTATCAAATATGGCCCCGCCCATCTTGGCCCATTCAAGCTGTTTTTGATCAACTCTCCTGTCTATCTCCAGATTCTTCTCTCTCTCCTTGAGAAATCTCATGCCCTCCTCAGTCTCCCACCATCCATCCCCACTTACCTTATAGCCCATCTCAGCAGCAACGGCCTTTAAGGCATCTCCTCCAGAAAAATACTTTAATCCGTAATGCTGAGCGAGTCTTTTAGCCGCTGTGCTCTTCCCAGACCCCGCCATCCCGCAAATGCAGATCACAATCTTCCTTTCACTATCAACTTTAAGATTCATGCATCATCCCCCTGCTATTTCGTTCGTGTTTGAACTCCAAACCCCATCGGAACGCCTAAAATTCGCGATACAATAGTCGTTGAGGTCATGGAGCATATTACATACCAGTAGAATAAGTTTAGGGGATACGGAGGCGATCCGGTGATGAATGGTATCGAGAATGGGAGATAAGCTACTGTCTTATTGCCGAGATAGAAGATTAAGACCTGCCATACCCCCATGAATACAGTTAGGTTGAGGAGGAAAACGGTCATCTGCTTCTTGAACATCTTCGATTGTATCTGTAAGATTCTCTTTTCTCTGCGTTTAAGCTTTGCTAGGAGCTTCTTGTCACCGAGCTTCGCAGCTATCTTCCTTTCCTCATTCCATGCATTAATCTCCCTTTGCCACTCACTTATCTGCTCCCGGCTTATTATCTTCTGCTGAATCCCTATTGAAACGAAGGAAATCGCAAGTGACGTCAAGAAGACGGTAATTGAATATATGAATACATTATCGATCATGCCTCTCATCCTCCTAAGAACCTTCTAAGTCCAGGATACAACTCTTCTAGCCGCTCCCTCATTATCTGCTGATAGTATTGATAGACTATGCTGACCGAGAGTAAAATGCCCGTTCCAGTTCCGTAAGCGCCGAAGAAATCAGCGACTACAGCCAGTAATCCAACTATTAATCCGCCGAGAATCGTAACTGCTGGGATATAACGTTTCAGAATAACCTCTATTGGCCTCTCGGATCGTCTAAAGCCGGGGATCTGCATTCCAGAATCAACAAGCTGCTTAGCGATCGTTCTCGGATCTAAACCTCCAACCTCAAGCCAGATAGCCGAGAAGATCACACAGAACACTACGAATATGACCGCGTAGATCAAGTATCGCACTGGATTACCAATTACATCTATGAAGCCACGTGTGGGCGAAACAACGTAATATGCTAATCCGCCTACGGGGATCAACCTTCCATTCTCGTATGTAAAGTTTCCCAAGAAGCTTATGTATGGAGCCCATGAGCTCTCTCCATATCTGCTCCATAAGAACTGTGACCACATGTATATGTTACCGAATAGGGCTGAGGCGAATATGACAGGCAGGTTTGAGACGTAAAGTAGACTTATTGGATATCTGCCTCTAAATCCCCGGAAGCGCGCATGAGCTATTGGAAGTTCAACCCTAACTCCCTGAGCATACAAGACGAATAGAAAGACCCCTATTGTCGTGATTAATCCTATAATGCTTGGATATCCAGCCTTACTTAGGATGAGGTGACTAAAGTCTCCGCCTGAAATCGCTGCTTGTATAAGTGCTGGCACGATTCCTAATGCTCTCACCGGCTCGGTTACCCCTCCAACCGGTATGACTGAGAAGCAGTTTATCATTATCTTTTGTGCGACTCCGCCTAGGATGAAGAGGCTAATTCCGCTTCCTATTCCCCAGCCCTTCTGTATCATCTCATCTAAAAGGATGATTATTAATCCGGCTATGAGCAGCTGAGTAAAGATTATGATTGATTGTGTAAAGCTTAATCTGCCGAATATGCCGCTTACTATGTAAGCTGAGGCCTCAAAGGCTGTCATGATCATTGAGAGCACCTTACTCGCACCTGTGAATAGAGCTCGGTCATCGGGATTCGAGAAGTCGACTTCGATCAGCTTTGAGCCTGCGAGCATCTGTAATATCAGTCCAGCAGTTACTATCG
>Ga0209410_1000779_pt1 | contig 15058 bp, 16 predicted proteins | sample Mar14436cmmetaG_FD_184135 | JGI IMG/M metagenome (GOLD analysis project Ga0209410, IMG submission 184135) | Marine hydrothermal vent microbial communities from Guaymas Basin, Gulf of California to study Microbial Dark Matter (Phase II) - Marker... ... | reverse complement strand
GTGGTAGACTGTCTGTGTATCCGTTCCCATCAGGCATCTACCCGTTCCCTGCGATTTATCCGTATCCAGCGAGGTATCCCTACCCTGCAAAATACCCGTACCCTGCTAAGTATCCCTACCCCGAAGGTGAGAAAGAAGAGAAAGAAGAGAAGAAATCAGCTGAGGAAATCGTAGAGCAGAAGAGTATGGACGGAGAGCAGAAGGAAGAGGTAAAGGAGGAGAAGCAGGAAGAGCACAAAGAAGAAGAGGTTAAAGTTGAATACATCACAAAAGAAGAGTTTGAAGAAATAAAGGCGAAGATCAATGAGATCGCTGAGAAGCTCACACAGTTCCTCGAGCAGCCTGTGAAGGAGATTGAAACACCTAAGGCTCCCGAGAAAAAGGATTTCGAATTCATATCTGATAAGGTAGAGCTCGAGCTGTAAATACTGAAAGGAGGATATAATAAGGAGGTGTAGAGCATGACCCAGATATTTTATTGGGGTAGGAATCTTGTCTCTTATGAGGCAAACGAGACTATTTCAGCAGGAGATCTTGTGACAGTGGTTGCAGGACCGAAAATAGAGGTTGCAGATGCAGATGAGCACCCAATAGGAGTTGCTCTCGAGGACGCTATCTCTGGTGAGATGGTGACAGTTGCTTTGCCCCCAGCGGATGTTTCAGTTGTAGCAGCAGCGAATGTTACGGCTGGCGATGCTGTTATACCCGCAGCAAATGGAGAGGTTCAGCCTTGGGATGGCAGCTCTGCTAAGTTCATAGTCGGTGTCGCTCTCGAGACGAAAGCAGCAGACAATCGTGTCAGGATACTTCTCAAGTAAATAAGGCTTCTGTTCTTAATGATAATATAATCTTTTCTCTCCATAAAATTTGGAGGTGTAGAAAATGGGGAAACTTGCTACTCTTTTGAAGGCTTTGTCTGGACACTCTCTTGAGGCAAGGGAGAGGAAATTGCTTGAGCTTGAAGCAGATGCAAACATAACAGCACTTGTGCCTGAACTCGTCTATGAGCAGATAGTTGCTGGTGCAGAGGAAGTTCTGTGTATGAGAGAAGTTCTGCGCAAGGCAACGATCAGGATGGACAGGCCTGAGATGAAGGTGACAGTCTGGTCAAAACCCACACGCATTCTTCCGAAGGTTGGGGATGTCGGAACATACCCAAATGCCTCAGTTGGCGACATGTCTGTGGTCACACTTTCAGCTAAGAAGTATGGAGAAATAGTGCCTATATCAAAAGATCTCATTGAGGACAGCCTCTTTGATCTCATAGAAATCTGGCTCCGTGAGGAAGGTCGTATAGCTGAGAACACACTCAACTCTGTTGCAATAGAGGAGCTCGTGACGAATGCATCCCACTCCGAGAATTGGAATGACACGCAGCCTGTTAAGGCTCTCGCCGAAGCGGTTTCAGATGTTAAGGGTTCAAACTTCACACCTGACACGCTCATTCTCACACCTGAGGCTCTTGCTGACATGTTCATGGATGAGCACTTCACATACCAGTACATAGGAGAAGCAGGAAACATACGCTCACAGGAACTCAAGCAGCCCATTCTCGGTATGAGAGTCTTCGTCCTTGGCCTGCCTACAACGCACTTTGACTACGCATCAGGTAAGACAGTTGCTGTTGTGATGGACAGTGCTCGTGCAGCTCTGCTTGGCATCAGAGAGAACATAACAACGGACCGCATCGAGGATCCGCTCAACGATCTCATCAACCTCAAAGTCTGGATGCGATTCGACGTTAAGACAATCTGGAACAAAGCAATCTGTGTGCTCCAGCACCCGTAGGCTCATAGCAGATAAGGATAGACTCGACTGCCTTCCCATAGATATTTCTTTCTCTATATTCTCTTGAAATGCCTCTTGAGATAACTGTTAAGAGGATTGGGAAACCACTTCAGAAGGTCGCCGAAAGAACATATGAGGTCTTTTACGATAAGAATCGAAGATGGGCTGCTGAGCAGCTTTGGGAGTGTATAATAGAGGAATGCCCTAAGCCTCCAAAGAATAAATGGGCAACAGGTGATTTAGTAAACTGGCTCAGGGCTAATAAATCTCGCTGTATAAAATTCACTAAAGAAAAGGGTATGCGAAGGATTGTCCGTATCAACATTGAAGAAGCCCCTGATATAATCTTCATAGTTAGTAGATGCAAACCTCACATCATAAGACCAAGATTTAAGCGCTATCTCCACTTCCTTAAAGAGGGTAAAGAATTCTTCATTCGTCATGAAGTCCATCATCCTGGTAAATCAGCAAATAATTTTCTATACAGAGCTGCTAGACGATATTCAGCTAGATACCTAGCGAAGATAGCTTGAGGTAGAAATGGGGAATTTTAGTTACTCGTATGGAAACGCATCGAATGTAGGCATCATTCTTAATATGGAGTCTCTTGACAGCGAGCGAGTCCACTATTTCTTGTTCCTAGCAAATAAGAGAATTTCTACTTGGTCTGGCTTGGATCTCTTTGATGAGCTGGAAGAAGAAACCAAAGATGCTATTGCTGAGTTGTATGCTGCCTATCTCTATAAACTTTCAACAGCATCTGTTTCAGGAAGGTTACCAGAGGATCTAGAATGGTGGAAGAAGGAAGCCCTTGAGATGCTCGAGAGTGAGCTCATTTCAGCCTCAAAGCCATATAAGATAAAATTCTCAGAATGATAACAAAGATAAATAAATTGGGAGGTATAGAGAGATGGCAACTTATGATGTTGGTAAAGGTACCAAGGGTCAGGTTTGGGTAAACAACACGAAAGATCCTCTTGCTCGTAGAGTTTCTTTTGAGTCATCCACAGACCGAGATAAGGTTTTTGCTATTGGTCAGGAGACACCTGTTGCTATCGTTACGGGAACTACAGAGTACACAGGAAGATACGAGAGGTACTTTGCACCTGACCAGATGAAGGTTGATGGTGTGCATACGCTTGCTGAGCTCTGTGGAGCTGTGGGAGACCATCCTGGTAACCAGTCCATGACTATATCACCGCAGCCGAACCAGACGTTCTTCTTGTCAGATGTTAAGTTCTACAACTACGCTATAGAGGTCACACCTGATGATGTCGTTGTGGAGACTGCTGAGCTTGAAATAGCAAACGTCTCACAGGCTTCCGCATAGATAGAGTGGGATAGGGATAGATTTGAGATTTCAGAAGAGGTGAGCGCTATGAATCTTGAAGAATATAAGCAGTGGAAATCTCCCAAAGAGCTTACTCTCCCATCTGGCTTTGTTGTTAAGATAAGAGATCTCTCACCTTGGGATTTGTTGGTTGCTGCTAGTAAATCAACAGAGTTCAGACCGAACGATCCAGCTCTCATTGAAGAGCTGATGAGGAAATTCCTAGTCTGGCCTGAGATCGGCAAGGATTGGGAGATTGCTGATATACGACCCGATGACTATGTATTCCTTCAGAACAAACTCTTTGAAAGCTTTTCGCTAGAGAGATTTGATGAGGCTATAAAGGAGGCTGAGTCTGTCAGGGAGAAGAATAAGGATTTTTGATTCTCATAAAACGGATCTCTACTACATTAGGTATTCGTCCTTCCGATTTGCTTGACCCCTATAATTACGAGGATTCTATAACTAGATTAGCCATAGATATAGTTACTCTGTTTTCAGAGGAAAGTCCTGAGCCCATACAAACCTCAAATTCAGATATGGATTCGTTAAGAGCAAGAGATCTTGAGCATAAGAAAAAATATCCCATAACTCTGGAGGAAGCAAAACGTATAGTTTTTGGAGATAAGCAAGATTGAGAATGCCTCCCCAACAGAATGTATTTGTGGACATTGTATTCCGTCTTCAAGCTCGAGCTGCCCTTGAGGCTGAGAAGCTCATAGCTAAATTAGAGTCTAAGAGCCGTCTCGCTACTTTTGCTCTTCAGAATCTTCAGGTTCCTAAAGATTTCCCTAAGAACGTATTAGATGCTGCAAAGAAACTGGGAGAAGCAAGGGAGGCAGCTGATCAGCTTGCAAGAGCAAACTCTGAAGCATTTAAGACCGCAGCGTTAGCTCCGCTTCGAGAGAATCTTAGACTTCTTGATGAAGCTTCTGAGAAATACAGAGCTCAAGAGGAAGAGCTACGACGGTATCTCAATGTTGTTCGTGTAGGACAGGAAATCTCTGAGGATGAATTCATGACCCTTACAGAGGGAGCAGAAGCACTACGACGAAAGCGAGATACCATAGATGAAGCACGTCAGAGATACCGAATGATGATTGATGACTTAGAAAAAGGTGGCACTCTTCTGAAACGGGAACTAGAGTCTCAGCGGAGGTTGGCTGCTATTGCAAGGACTACTGGTTTAAGCTTTGAGGAGCTGGACTATCGTCTTCTGTCTTTATCTCGTACTTGGGATTCTCTTGTTCCTCTCGGCGAGCGAATCTTTAAACCTACAGCTGATCAAATTCAAATGCTCGCAACGGGGATGTATTCACTAGAGAGATCAAGCGCAAAGAATATGGTGGCTCTGACACGGAATGCAATCGCAGCTGAGGCGCTTGGTGAACCAATGGCGTATATCGACAAAAGCGCATATAGACTTCTCAAGCACTTGGATCCTCTGAATTATCAATTAGCTCGTTTGGGAATTAGTGAGGCTATTACTGCTGAGCTTGCAGATAAGCTAGCACAAGGATTAGTGGGAGTAGGGGAGAAAGGTGTTATAGGAGTTCGAAAGTGGGCGGATCTTAATAAAAGACTTCCAGCAGGAGCTCTTCAAGTCTCGAGAGCTACATATGAGCAATTGGATGCTGTCACGAAATACACAGCCGCCCTTGATCGCCTTGCTCTTCCCACTACTAGACAATTAGATCTTGGTACACAGCTTTATGACATCTTTAATGACCTATCTCGTGTTCAGGTTCGTGTTTCAGATGTAGAGGGAAAGCATGTCAAGGCTCTTGATTATCACTCTCGGGGGATACAAAGATTGAATAGAAGTTTGAGGGCTCTCAATACCGATCTCCAAGTTGATTTTGATTTATTGCAGAATATTCATAAGAAAGGTTGGGGTGCTCTTCCTCCTACTATCCAAGCAAATTTAAAAGCTCTCCGAAGACAACAATCTATATTGGAAAGAGTTGGGGTTTCCCTTGATAGGACTGAAAAACCCATTAGGAATTTTGTGGATTCGCTTGATGAAATCTCCCTACGCTCTCGTGGTTTGAGAGATCTAAATAGAGCTCTACGTGAGTCGAATATCGAGCTTGAAGTAAATGAGGATGTTCTTAATAGAATAAGAGAGCAAGGATGGAAAGCGCTAACTCCTGCACAGAGAGAGGCACTAGAGAGTGCCCGTCAGTATTACACCAAATTGAAGCAAGCAGGTATAAGTCTGAAACAGAATGAGAGAGCTATACTAGATTTCGCAAATGCAATACACGAAGCTGATCGAGCTCTTCACTTTAAGATCCGAACAGCAGATGATGCCAAGACAGTGCTTGCGAGATTGAGAAGAATTGGATACGAAGGACTCACGAAAGCAGAGAAAGCGGCAATAGAGGAGATGCGTCAATCTCTCAAGATTCCTTACACGCTTGATCCAGCGTTGAAGAGAGTAGGTACAAGACTCGTTGAGGCTGCTGATTCATATAAAGTAATGTATGAAGCTGCACGCAAGAGCAGTCGTGGAAGTCTCATATTCCTTCATGCTCAAGCAGCTTTACGCGGAGGAGTTGCCAGAGCTTCAAGATTAATTGACAGATTATCAATCGGAGCACTCAAGCTTCTCGGTCCAATATTCCTTGTAACAGCAGCATTCAACACTTTTAGTCAAGTCATAGGAACCTCTATAAGAAGCTTTACGGATTTCCAAGATGCTCTCATAGGAATGAGAGTTGCTGCTGGTCTTACCTATGAGGAAACAAACAGAATCGCTTTAGCTCTCGACAGCCTCTCTCGCTATCTTCCTTTCACTGCTGCTGAATTAGGACAGGTAGCAGCGGAGGTTGCCCGTGCTGGTATTGAGGGAGAACAAGCAATTACTAAGCTCACAAATACTATTACCCGTTTTGCTTATGTATCCAGAATGTCTCTGGGAGACGCTACTAACCTAATTCTCAGGATGACTAAAGCGTTTGCTATTCCAGCAGAACAGGCTTATAATTTTGCTTCTACAATCCATCAGCTAGCTATTGCTACAACAGCAGAGAGCCAGGATATTGCGAAAGCTCTTGCAAGAGTTGGTGCTGCTGCTTCGGGATTGGGAGTGTCAGCAGATGCAATAGCTGCTATGTCCGCAGTTCTTATAGATGCAGGTATGTCTGCTGAGCGAGCTGGAACTAGATTGCGAGCTTTCCTGAGGGAATTCATTAGAGATTCTGATGACATAATTGAGAGACTTGAAGAAGCTGGTGTTCAGATTGAGGGTTACGTTGATCTCCACGAGGCTCTCAGGAAGGAGCCCATCCAAGTGCTGAAAGCTTATCTGGAGTATCTTTATAACATGGAAGATGAGGTGAAGAGAAACAGAATTATTTATGAGGATTTCGGATCGGTAGCTGCATTCGCTATCGTCACACTAGTTAATCACTATCCAAGATTATTGGAATTAATGGAGCAAGCGAATAAAGAAATGCTTTATGGTTCTTCTCTCACAAATGCTTTTACTAAGAGCCTTGATGCTATGTCTTACAGATTGAAAATTGCACAGAACAACATAGACAGGATCCAGAGAAGTTTAGGTGCTCTCTTTGCGCCAGCGATAAAGGCCGCTGCCGATGCTATATCAGGATTTGCTGAGGCTGTTGTTGGAAGTACAGATGCGTATGTAGTTTCAAGTGAGGGTGCTCAAGAATTCATAGATCAAATGCAAGCTGTCCAAGATGCTGTGCACAAGACTCGTGGAGAAATCAATCTCTTTGGAGCTACAACCATACCAGTATTTCCTGGGGAGAACAAATTGAGGAAATATACAGAAGCATGGGATGAATTAGCAAGACGAAACATCGGAAGAATCTCAAGGTACTTCACGGGAGTAAGCAGTGCTGCTGATGTTATGTGGGGATCGTTTGGAGTAGGCATTAAGATATTGAAGGAAAGTGGTTTAGCATCAGAGGAATTGCTGAGAAGAGAAGAAAATCTCTCAAGCTTAGAGAAGACGCTATCACGAGTCAGAATGGAAAGAATGAATTTAGAAACAAAATATACAGAAGAACAAAGGAAGAGCTTGGGAATTCAAGATGACTACCTCGCCCTTAGACAGTACGAATCTCAGCTGGAAAAAGAAATTGCTCGAGCAAGGTTAGAGGTAATGGATATTGCAGCACGAGATATAGACCTTGCGGTCAAAAGTGGAAGAGTTCACGGAGAACAGAAAGCTCAACTCCAGGACATCAATTCGATGTATAGGTACTATCGCACTACCTTAAACGATGTCTCCCGCGAAGAGTTTGTAATCTTTTCTATCATATCAAAAAGTGGTCCTATGTGGGAGGCTTTAGAGAAGTCTCTTCCGACGGAAGCTCTAGATGGATTATCTGTAAGTCTCGCTCAAGCTGCTATGGAGGGTAAAACTTCGGGAGAGATATTTAATGCGCTCCCTCCAATTGTAAAACTTCTAGCTCAGAATCTCACTCTCGGGGCGTATGGTTGGGAATATATGGGAGAATCCGCTGAAACCACAGATGACATTCTTCAGGGAGCTGATAGAACTTTAGATAGCATCTCAGATAAATTATCAGAAGTAAGAAAAGAAACCAAAATGACAGGAGAAGAATTCCTTAGCTTCTCAGAGCAAGTGAATAATCTTTTTGATAGCCTATTTAACTTAGGGGATTCATTCATGGACGCTACGGAGAAGAAAGTCGAGATGGATCGAGTATTCGGATACACAGCGCCTGGTATCATGATGCGTAATGAATTCGGTAAAGAAATAGATGAACTAATAGAACTCACCAACTCCTACAAGGAAGCAATTAAGAATGGAGATATACACGCGGCCACGCAGTACAAACAAGCAATAGCAGCAAAGAAACTCGCACTTCAGCAGAAGGTAAGTAATTGGGTTCTTGATGCTGGTAATCCTATACTCTCACGTATTAGGGCAAATTGGGCAGGAGCGTTAGATACACTATGGGAGTGGATTGATGCGGAGACAAGAGGTGTACCAAGCGCAGTAAATGAGGCAAATAAAGCATTTGCTCAGCTTCGTCCTGAAGAGGCTGCAAGATTGCCCACATTTGAGGAGCTTATAAGCCAGCTCACAGAAAAGGGAATGACCGTAAACATAGATGCAAATACACAGCCAGCAGAGAGTAAGCTTGCGACATTCATAGAATCTTTATCTGGCACTAAGGTTGAAATTCCGATTGTTCCTGTTCTGGAGAGTGAAGTTAAGAGAGCTTATGAAGAGGCTGGAATCAAAGTACCTGGCTTTGCTCGTGGTGGATACATACGAGAAGATACTCTAGCTTATCTTCACAAAGGAGAAGTTGTCATTCCCAGACAGATTTTAGAGAGTGCAAGGAGAGAAAATGATTTCTCGGTAATCGCTTCATTCATTAAATCACGAGTCCCTCTTTTCGGTGAAAGCAAATTTATCAAATCTCTCACGGAGAGCAAGGTCCCACATCTTCAGACTGGTGGATATGTAAAGGAAGGTGGATTTGCGGTTGTTCATAAGGGAGAGCTTATAATTCCATCAGAACTTACAGAAGCACTAAAACAAGGAAGAGTAGAGGAGAAGAAGGAGGTCACGATCCATATAGAGAATCTCCATGTAGGAAGGGCTCAAGAATTCAGCAGATTCATTAAGGAGCTTGAGAATTATTTGGTTTGAGTTCTGTCTCTTATTTCAGCACCTCCTCATCTCTTCTCTCTAGTTCTGGGGAGGTGCATTACACTAATTAGGGAGAAGAAAAAAGGGAAGAGAGTACTCTATCTCCCTTTACCTCTCATTTTGACTTGGGAGAGTAAATCCCAGTTACCTGTCTTTAGATATTCTCCGATTACCTTTCGCATCTGTCTTCTTTTCTCTCTTCCCCTTTCCACTGCTCTTATATGTTTTCTCATCCCTTTCTTTCGTCTTCCTCTCGCCATACATCTCACCTCGGAATTTCTCCTTCATACGCGCAGAAATCAACGAGATCAAGCAGAAGTAAGCTGTCAAATATAATATGTCTTGGAGAGTTAGTTCTGCTCAATCTCATTGATCTCAGCTATGTATAAGATGAAAATCAAACCTCATATATTGGAGCGATGTAGTATGTCACAGGCACCATCTCCTCTACGATCCTGCACTCTATCTTCAAGGGATTTTCCGCGTGTAGGTAGATAGTCATAGGCCCTTTCTTCACATATCTCAGGATTCCGTCTATGTAGCTTCTATTTATCTTTGTCTGGACTCTCTCTCCATTAATTTTTCCTTCTGTGATCTCCGCTTGAGCTTCTATGTTGTTATCTGTATCTTCTGCCTGAAGGATAAATTTGCTATCCTCCACGGACATCCTGAGCTCTGGAACCTTTGATGGCAGAGATTTCATAAACTTGCGGAATGTATCAACGTCAATCTGAACGCTGGCTGGATATTCATCCTCTTTGATATTAGGAAGCTTCTGCACAAGATATGGAGCAAGGAGTGAATACTTGAATTTTATCCTCTCAGCGTCGATAAGAAGTTTGTTCTCCTCTTTCTTAATACTGAGCACGGGATTCCACCAGAGGGAATTCAAGGTTGAATAGATATTACCAACATCCAAAGCTATTTCCTCTTCGTTTTCAACTGTGAAGTTGATGCAAATATCTTTCGGAAGCCCGCTTCTAACACCTACTGTTCTTTCAAGATTCATTCCGTGAACAACAAGAGAGTTTGGAGTGAGATCAATAGGAGCTTCTTTCACAACAGCTAATATACTTCCCAAGAATTCCAAAAATACAGATTTTCTAACAGAGATCATTTCTTACCTCCTTTCTTATCCTTTTTTTAGATTAGGAGATTGTTAAGTTTGTAGTTAATCCAGATACTCTCCTTCACTTTCCTCCGTTCTACTTTCTCTTTAGGATTCTCTCCTTTGGTAGGAGCGCCCCACAGAGGTGTTTCAAAGTCTATTCTTTTCCATCCGTTTCTCTCGAGTCTCTCGTATATCTTATTCCTATATCCACACAACATCACTTTGCCTTTCACTGTATTCAGAAGCCAATCTACTAATTCTTCGTGCTCTTCATCGGACATGTCTTGTTTATATGCCTTTGTCTTCTCGACTCGGCTCTCCTTCACGTAAGGTGGATCCATCATTATGAAACAATCCTTGCCAATATCATGAATTTCTAGGCACTCCCTCCAATCAAGATTTTCTATAACAACGTTTTGTAAGCGTTTGTGGAAGAATTCGAACTCCTGAGCTTTGTTGAAAAGCGCTTTGATAGAAGTTCCTGTATCTGGCTTAATGTATGTAGCAAAATACAAACCTCTTCCACCCCAAGACATCACCTGTTTGATGTAGAATCGATAAGCTCGTTCCACGGGGCTCGTATGGTATTTATACGATCTCTTACATCTATAAAAAAGCTCACGAGAGCAAACAGTCCATTTCACTTTATGTAGGAATATCGGAAAGAGTTTCTCATCTTGGACTACCCGAAAGAGATTGACTAAATCACCATCAATATCATTGTAAACCTCAAGCTGTGCGGGTTTCTTTGCCCAGAGGAGAGCTGCTCCTCCTCCGAATAACTCTATATACTTTTTGTGCGGTGGGATATATTGAAGAAGAAAATGTAAGATATTACCTTTACCACCCCACCACCGTATTAAATTTTTTCTTCTTATTCTGGCTCGCCTCATCTCCCATACACTGTTCTATTAAATATCCTAGTTCTCTGAGGCGGGTTTTTATTTGGAATGACCTGATGCTATCAACGGATTTGTGATCCTTTTCTACATCGTTCAGAAGCACTCGTTTTATCCTGACGTCTCCATCAGCCCACCTCTCCCACTCTATGAGAAAATAAGTCATTTGACCTTCCCATAGACTCTATAATAGATTTCGATGAGATCCACTAGATTCTCAAGATCATCAGAGTTTGCCTCCAGAACAACAGCATCCTTAATCAAGGAACGATGCCAACGAATCCAAGACATATATTCAAACTCTCTGATTTCCAAAGGCATTTCTTCCATTAACCTACCTCTGGCTTCCCATCCTTTCCTTGGCTTAAATATGAAATAGACATCCCCATGCATTCTGGCAATCATCTTCATGATCTCCTTTGCAAGATCTAGAGTCTCAGGAACATGAGTATAAAGAAGAGTGTAGAGGAATACATCGGGAAGGTCACGATCAAGAAGGTAAATGTCAGCATCTTTCATCTTTGTATAGCGCTCCAGATAAGCTTTGTACAATCGTTTCTGGAGGGGCATTCCTCTGAGTTTTTCATTAATTATAATATCACGTGCGAGCTCTTCAAAGACTTTCACGCGGTAACCTCTTCGCCTAAGTTCCTCAGCAACATATCGGATAGCAGTGCTCTTTCCAGAATAAGCAGGTCCTGAAAATACAACTTTCACTCCACACCACCTCCTTTTTCTCATAGCAAATAACTACTTAATCTCCTCTGTTTAAGAAAAGGCTCTATCCTTTTCAGGGATACAGCGCAGTATTCCCTATTCAACTCAATTCCTATAAAATTTCTTCCTTCTTGAAGAGCTGCAAGAGGTGTAGTTCCACTTCCACAAAACGGATCTAATACAATTCCCGCTTTCCATCCTGCATTACAACCGCATTCTTCCTTCTCTCTCAACCTAAACATTCTACCACACTGCTTACATATCTTTTCTGGACATCCAGCAGATATTAATGGCCTGATCAGAGCTACTGGAAATGTAGCAAAATGACTTTCGGGAAGAGGCTGCGTAGGAATACTCCAAACATCCCCAGGATTACGTCCTAAAGGATTGCCCCAAATCTTGTCTGGATCATTGTATCTGTCAGAGCGTCCTACAGACTGTTTTGCAGCTTCTAGTGTTTCTCTTCGCCAGCCTGGCGCGTGTGGTTTTGTTTTGGCTGGAACACGAACTGTATCAAGATCGAAAAAGTAGTCGTTGCTCTTTACCAACATAAATATAGAATCATAAGTGCGTGAAAAACGATCCTTTACACTCTCGGGTATTGCATTCGGCTTATGCCATATTATCACATTTCTCAGAATGAGATCAAGTTTCTCTATGCATTCCAGAATAAAACGATAGTTTTGAAGACAATCACACTTACGAACATAGTGGGATCCGTGATTCCAGAATATAATACCAGTCTTTTTCAACACACGCTTTAGTTCTTTCATAATTTCAAGAAGATGCTCGATGTATAGTTCAAGCGAAGGCTCCTGTCCTAGTTCACCATACCAAGCCCCGCACTCTTTACAAATAGCATATCTCCGTGTGAAATGAGTGCGTGTATCTGAGAATTGTCCGATAATCGAGTTTGTTCCACCTGTATATTTTCCTCCTGTCTTCCACTGCCACTCATGATTGCAGTTTGGATCCCCATTCCAGATAATCTTAGTATCTGTCCCATAATCTCGAAGTCCCCAGAAGGGTGGCGAGGTAATCACGCAATCTACGCTTTCGCTTGGAAGTTTCTTTAGAGTTGTGAATGCATTTCCATGAATGATCTTATTGACTGGAAGCTCACCTTCCTTCAGATCTCTTTCCTCTATTATCACTTGTTTCATCCTCTCACCTCCTTTAAAACATAAGATGGATTCTGAGAGGCAAAACTTTATGTCCCTATATCATAACACCTGCCAAGGTACTTCTGCTCAACCTCGTTGATCTCAGCTATGTATAAAGTGAAAATTTGAAGTCGGATACTACCCTTTCTTGACAGGCACTTTCTTATAGAACTCTGAGTAATCAAATGGCTTACGATCTATGAATTCTTGTTGCTTTCCTGTATTCCAAGATGTGACCGGTCGGTAGTATCCAACTACTCGTGAGTAAATCAGACACTCTTTCCCACACATTGGACATACCTGCACCTTTCCTGGTTGATAGCCGTGTGTAGGGCAGATAGAGAATGTTGGTGTATAAGCTATGTAGGGAATCCTATATCCATTACAGATAGAATAGACGAGATCGCGTACTTCATTGAACTGTGCTAGCTTCTCTGAGAAGATTAGAAAAACAGTTCCTCCCGTGTAGATTGTTTGGAGCTGCTCTTGGTGTTTTAAGGCTTCTTCGAGAGATACATCCTCATTAACAGGAAGATGAGTTGAATTTGTGAGGTAGGGAGCCTTAGTCGTTCCCTGGACATATCTCCTATTTTTAGGAGCCTTCTTGAGAAGAAGACGAGCAAGACGGAAACTTGCTCCTTCCGCAGGTGTCTCTTCTAAATTAACCAAGACATCGTGCTTTCTACTGTATTCTTCCTCTATCTCCCTAATCTTAAATAATACTTTCTTTGTGAATTCTAGACCTGCTTGACTCCTTATTCCCTCACCCAGGAGGATTTGGCACATCTCCTCTCCTCCTACTACACCGATTGTTTGGAAGAAGGTTTCGTATGCTCTTGGAAGATATATCCGCGAATACGGGTACATTCCTCTTTCCCATAGATCAGTGATGATCTTTCGCTTAAGAGTCAATGCATCAAGAGCTTTAAGGGTTATTTCCTCTAGCAACTCAAGGAATTCTACCTCCGATTTAGAGTGAGCAGCAATCATCGGTAAACTAAGAGTGATAACTCCTATACTTCCTGTCTGTGGTGAGTTTCCCCAGAGACCTCCATATTTCTGTCTAATTTCTTCTAGATTAAGCGATAAATGGCAACACATACTTCGGGTAGTCTCAGGAGAGAGATCTGTTGATACGCAATTTTGGAAGTAAGGAAGTCCGTAATTAGCTGCTACCGAAAACAACAAGGCTTCTAGATCCTCATCAATCGCCATGTCCTTTGTGATATTAAAAGTCGGAATAGGAAATGTGAAGGGTCGACCAAGACCATCGCCCATCATCAGCAGTTCAAGGAAGGCTTCATTGAACATGTTTTGCTCTTCCTGGAAGTCTCCATATACTCCGAACTCCTTATCGTCTATGATAACAGGTGTATCCACCAAATCTTTAGGAGGCACCAAATCAAGCATCCAATTCGTAAATGGAGATTCCTGTCCCCAACGGGTTGTGAGATTTATTGAGTATATGAACTGCTGAAGTGCCTGTCTGACCTCCTCGTATGAGAGCTTATCTTTAGCTATATATGGAGCTAGAAGTGTATCAACGTTAGTGAGAGAGATAGCTCCTGCTGCTTCCTGCGCAAGGAGACCCATGTAGTTAGTGATCATTCCCATAGCAGAGGAGAAGTGGCGAGGTGGGCGAGAGGCGATGGTCTGCGGAGCAGAGGAGTATAAGCCATCAAGGAGAAGCTGTGATAAAGATAAACCTACACAGTAAACAGAGAGAGCACCACCAAGGTCGTGAATGTGAATGAATCCATCTTTATGAAGCTGAGCAATCTCCTTAGGATACACTTTTGAGAGAGCGTATCTTGCAATGATAGTTTCAGCTATGAAGGCCTTAGTGCCTCCTATTGAAGGAACTCGGTTTGCATTCTCTCTTACTCTCCAAGTCTTTTCGGATAGATATTTCTCTACCAACCTAATTGATTCGCTACTCATCTTGATCATCCTCCTCTATTTCCTGGAAGAAAACATCAAAGATCTCAGGGTAAAAGAAGTTTAAAACCTTCAACCAAAACGCCAGACTCCTGTCAAGCATCATCATCGTCTAAGAGAGACCTCCCAAATATTCTTCAGATTTTCCTTTACCTTTTTCGGGAGAGATAGCTTCTCTATCCTACTTACATCAGCAGTTACAATCTCTCGAATGCTCTTGAACTCTTCTGTTATTACATCCACTCGTCTCACTGAAATGCCAGGGATCTCCATCAACATATTTCGTGCACTTTCGGAAAGTGATTTTGATTTCCGTTTGAATGATGGTATTTTGCCAGGCTTCTCCTCTTTGCGAGCTAGAGATTCTAGGAATTCCTTTGACCACTCTTTTGGGAGGAAAATTACTGATTTCTGAAAAGAAAGAAGAAGAGCAGAAAGAGCTCCTAGTAC